>Ga0209090_10000441_pt1 | contig 25789 bp, 29 predicted proteins | sample ArcticOcean_MG_C_9_FD_187432 | JGI IMG/M metagenome (GOLD analysis project Ga0209090, IMG submission 187432) | Marine microbial communities from western Arctic Ocean - ArcticOcean_MG_CB2_152 (SPAdes) (version 2) | ecosystem: Environmental > Aquatic > Marine > Oceanic | place: Arctic Ocean... | reverse complement strand
ATGTCTATCCCGATGTACGGGGCTGATATTTGCTCGCCATCTTACACGTGAACTTATGGCATGAATACTCATATTATTTATACTCCAGTGTCGAATAAGGTGAACTGCTGAACTCCTTACGTAGCGCTTCGTTGCTTCATAAATAGTATAGAACTGAAATATCGCCACAGGTATGTTTTAACGAAAGTTTCGATGCGCGAGAAAGAATCCTCGAACCGAATTCATTGAAGGATATTTATTTTAATTTAGGGTAGGTTTCATTTTAACCTGCGAGACCGAGTGAGTGACCCCCCAACAACAACGCCTTGGCTAAGGTCTTAAGCTTGTACCCATAATCAAGCAGCGGAAAATACTAATACTAAGGTGAACCAACCATAGAAGTAGCGCACAAGAAGAAGACGAAGAAGAATTACGATCTTAACCATTCGTTCCAGTTCGGATCAGGGTAGTACGGTAGTTGCGTAGTTCGGCCAGTCCCCAGGATAAAAAGAATTGCTGCAATTTTTCCAGTCTGGAGTACTTAGAGAAGTTCAATCTGTATCGACACAAGTAAAATAACGGTGACGACTCCTCCTGAAGACTCGGGATAATCGAATTTTCTTGCTGTAACAGAACGACAGTCTCGAATGAGATTAGAAAAGTGCTGGTTTTGTAGCTCAACGATCTATCCAGGTCACGGAATATGCTTTGTCCGCAATGACTCTAAGTTATTTCGTTTCTGTCGTTCCAAGTGCCACAGGAACTTTAAAATGAAACGCAATCCACGCAAGGTTAAATGGACGAAAGCCTACCGTGTATTGAGGGGAAAAGATCTAAGTGCAGATAAAGTTTTTCAGTTTGAAAGTCGAAGGAATCGAATAATGAAATATGATAGGGTCACAGTCAACTCTACCTTGAAAGTATTGCAAAGTTTAGAAAAAATCCGTGAGCACAGATCAAATAGACTCTATGATAAGCGAATGAAAGAAAGAGAGGATTCGACAAGAAAATTAGAAAGGGACGAGTTAGATCAAAAAGTTCACCTTATTTCCACTTCAGGCAAGTCTAATGCACGTCAAGGCACTACACCAAGGTTAAAAGTCCGCGTATCTCGCTTGCAAACTGAACAAGGCTCGTGATGAATTGCAGTCACACAATATTCAAAATAAGAGTTATGCTTTGAATTTGCATGACAGAGCGATTACATCAAGAAAATAATCTTTGGAATTTTGGTTAGGTTCGATTAGATGGTATGAAGGCAAGGCACAAAGCTTGTAAATGCACTGTCGCGGGATTGACCTTATTTTGAATGTCGTGAGTATAAGAACCCAGATAGTGATTTAGGATAGATCCGTGCTGTAAATAGATATAGTACAAAGCTTTGTGTTTTTTATTGTTGCGTTAAGCTCAGGATTTAAACTTTAAGAATAATAGGGAAGTACTTGAGTGAGAATGTAACACCACGCAACACCCGACAAACCTCCAACTAACCAACCAGAGGTGAAAGAAGCCCAACCTTCCGAACTTTGTAACGGGTCACGTGTCACGGAACGACCACTGAGAGTTTTCACACCAACAATATCATCTCGTTGAAAAGCGGTAGCACCATATATACTCAGGCAGGCAGTCAGGATGAGCACAAGACCGGCACCAGAAAGGCACCCAGCAACTTCAGCAGCGTCAGTCATACGAAGTGGACCAAGTTTGATGAAGGGACCAGCCACAAAAAAACCGTGAGCCAGGCCAACCTCAACCCCCCGAAGAAGAGGAGATACTCCAGTACGATAGGCGGGGAGATTTGAAAGAAAATTTGATACAATCGGAGCCGAGGTGACCGGCGTTTCAAGCATTCCAATGAAGGGATCCCCGTTGATCGGCTTAATAACTTGCGCCTTCTCACCTGCAGATGCATAAAATTTCACGCGGTTCTCTCGCGTCAAATATCTGATATAAGCGAATTTCGTTAGCGCAGATGCTCGAAGTAATATTCAAAGTGGATACCTGAGATTTCCTTTTCTGAATGCGACGGCATATTGTTTCTTTGAGCGAAGCTCAGTGCTCTATTGAATAAATTTTTTGTTCAGTATTTCTGAGTGTTACGCTTCCCCGTGTTTTGACGAAAATCGAGAAGAAAAGCTTTGTCGCGACTTGAAAAACTCACCGTAATGTTCGCAGGAGTGACGGCAATCATTTTAGAGGACAATAATCCGTGCATATTTAGCTTGCAAATTCGCCTTGGAACTGTGACTATGTGACGAAGGTCGGTCGAAATCTAGATCAGAATATGGGAGAAATAAAAAAGAATAAAATTGAAAAAAGACGACCGACAACAGTCGTGACTGGGGCGGGAGGATATCAGCAAAAAAATTGTGATCACAGATCGATTTGTAGAAAATCTTGTTTTTTGTTTTTTTTGTGGGAAAAGAAAAAAGAGACCTTGGGGATACGCGACCAAGGGTAGGCGAAAATAAGAAGCAAAACACACAGCTTCTTCATATAATATTACTCTCTCATATTCAAAATGTCAACTATCGTTTCATCCGTTATTATCTCTTCCAAGATTTCCACTCGTTCCAGTAAGTTTTCGTTCGCAGTTGTTCCCGAAGCTTAGAAATCGCTTGCTTCGTTTTGCTTCTCTTTGTTAATCCTTCAATATATGAATTTGAACTAATTCCGCTTATTTCTAGACACTACGAACCGAACTTCCAATGTGGCGCATGGTATGTTCTCATTTGTTTATAATTTCATATTTCGCATTAACATTTTGGATGATTTGCTAGGTCCCAAAACTATCGTTTCCGACAGCTCGAAGACGAACTTTCTTAACAGAGCCGAGAAGCTTGCATTGGCAGTTTCCACTTCCGTCTTGACTTCAGCCTACCCGGCCCTTGCCATTGTACGCTAAATTATCATTTACGATGCAATTTAAATTAACTTTTTTCGACACGCAGGTTGATGATCGACTCAACGGAGATGGAACTGGGCTCCCGCTCGGTATTAATGACGGTGCTCTTGGCATAGTATTGGGCACGGTACCACTCGCCATTTTCGCGTTATATTTTACGGCTGGTAAGCAAGATGGAGAAATTATCGCTGGTGGCAAGGATGATGACAGTGGTCTTTCGCTGTAATACGTGCATGATTGAGTAGTTGGCTTTTTTAATGCAAAGTATAATTATGTTCTGTTCTGTAGATAGATCTTACTTCCTCCAGTAAAACTTCACAAAATACCACATCAGTTTCCTGCGCATGTTCGATTCATTCTAATGCTATAATTCTGCTCATCGTAGAACTGGTTAAGATTATTACACACATGCACAGAAGTACTAATGTCAAACACAGAGACTCTTCAAATTCTACTTCCTGGCGTACATTGCTCGCACTCTTGCGAAAGTAAAAGAAGTATGAGTGTATGTTTAACGAATGTAACACGATATCGAGTTCGTCTGTTTTCATTTTAAGCACTAGATAGTACAAATTTGATCCTTTCGTATGTCAAATACGATGCGGATTTCTACCACATCAATATACAAGAGCCAATAGATAATCCAGTAGAACTGTACACTTTTCTTGGTTCGCATACAAAAAGAATACGCTGCTATTTTTTACTTCCAGCTCAATCAGCATACATTAATGCATTTCCAACGAACAAATGATATGAGTCCATCTAGTTATGGACTTCGCAATGGGTGTGAAGAGTATCAATGATTCATATTTTGTGAAGAGGAAAATATTCCAGCACTAACTTTTTAATTACAAATATAAAAGATGCGTCCGTCCGTTAAATGAGTTTAATTTTGTTCAATGTTATATACTGTGAGAAATTCGTAATTCTTCTAAAATATGCTATATCAAAGTAACTTACAGTGCCGACAGTGAATGCCAATGAGAGAGCAAGAAAACTGACATACATGATTGGTGTAGGAGCTCCTGCAAATTGCATAATTTGCTGATGTTTCCAGCTTAGAAAAGTAACTTAAAGACCAAAATAACGAACTGTACCTCTGAATGATAATGAGAAGCGGTGGTGAGAGCAGATGCTAAGGATTCATCACTTTGAACTGTACAGGAAATTTAAATAAGATTTGGTTAAATACTTTCGAAGGGCTGCTGAGTAGAGAAGAGGCAAGAAATTCCGAAGTTTATCCAAACTACTCCGGTTTCTTCGGTATTCTCAGGCGCGCGACGTTCAGGTGGAAAGATATCGAACAAAAATCAAACTGGAATAACTTACTTGTCGAAATTTCCTGCAAAGAGCATCGCATAGAGACATTGCCGGGAGAGTAGTTCGAAACACGCCTAGATTTCGCGTGCAACTCTGCGCGAGAAAGGCGCGATGTTAAACTGGAATGAACCACCGGTGTGTGCGCAATAGCAGATATCATATCTATTTTCAAGATAAATTCACGTATAGAAAATCCAAGATGTGCCGGACAAAAAGTAGCGCAAGGTTCGTAAAGGTTTTGTGAAGTGACGAATTTGTTGATCGCTTAGTAATCTATTTTGTAGTTTTGGCTTTTGAGAATTTTGAGTTTGAGTTTGGCTGTTTGGTGGTTCCTCGGTCCACGGAAGCTCTCGTACGACTTGGGCGAATCCAGAAAGCCGGAAAAAGAAAGCATATGATTTCATAGAATTGATACGAGTAAAAAAATAAAAATCCCGGAAACAAAAAATTTAGGTCAGCGGATTAAGCTCCACTCACGCTCCACGTTCTTTGTTTCCAATCATAAAAAGCTGTTTAAATGACTCATAGCAGGTGTGAGAAAAGCTGATATACCCGCAGCTTTAAAATTCATAATATTTGAAAACAAACAGTACTACTCCAGACCACTAAAGTCCGTGTTGCTCCTCCTGGCTGAGAAGTACTTGTCCGAGTTAAATTAAACATTTACAGTTTTTGCTTCGGAAAAAAAATAGAGTCCAAGCATCTTGGAGGTACATTTTGCCAGTTTCTTGGACGCTCTTGAGCGTCACAGCTTCCTTCGAAGTTATTTTCGGCAACAATTGTTGGCAAGCTGTCAATATTTATGTCACGTAAAGTTCTTGCAACTATATCCTTGGTTATCGAAGCTGGTTGTGCAAAACCATCTCCACCTGTTGGACCAGCTTTGGGTGGACATGGCCTAAATATACTTTCTTTTTGCAAGGAATTCAATGCAAGGACGGCGGAAATAAAGCAGAACGTCCCAGTTCCAGTTAAGCTTACTGCTTTTACGGACAAGAGCTTTGAGTGGAGTTTTTCATCACCTCCTGCGAGCTTCCTACTCTTGAAAGCTGCAGGAATAAGTTCTGGCAGTTCGAAGCCTGGGCATGCACGAAGTGGAACTATCTCCCTCAAACACCTCTATGAAATTGCAAAAGTTAAGAAGTCAGAAAAGGGCAATGAGTTCGTCCCTCTACAGAGTATCTGTTCGAGTATAATTGGTAGCTCAAAAAGCATGGGTCTTTTTATTACTACTTGAGGAGGTAGGTGTGTTTTTAAAACGATGCTCCTATTTTGTTCACTCCGCCGTCAACGCCTCAAGAAACGGTCATGTCGATTGTTTACAATTTTTACACGAACACCACGCTCCAGTGAACGGGCACGCCGTTCGCTTCGCTCGCATGTACGAGCAGCATGAGTGCTTAAAATTTGCACTGATGAACGATTACCCAGACGATATAACCGAACCGATGAACATCTGGACGGAGATGGACTAAATAAATTTTTTTAGCATTTTTTTCAGTTACATTTTTTCTATTGTGAATGTAAATCTCATCAGCTTTTTCTTTAAAGAATACTTGGAACAGTTAGAACGAACAGGAATCAATAGGAATACGGATCGTTATTCGGTACTACCACTCGTAAATCGGAAACTTCAACATTAGTGGAATACTCGCCTGCATGCTGCAACCGCAGCGACTTCAATTCGAGCAATGTCCTACTACTCCTCTCCTCGGGGTCCGTTTCATCATCCATCACCATCCATTTATAACCTCTGTATCGTCGCTGATAATATCGGTATCCGAAATACCCCGAAAGTGAGAACGCGACGAGCGTGAGGACGACGGCTATAACAACCACTTCCTCTCGGGATAATTTTATCGTCGTTTTCGGGCCGCTCGCTGACCCCGTGTAGTACGCTATGATCTCTGACCCACTAGAGCACGTGTCGAGGGAGAGCCATGCCCTGCACTGATCTCTGCTGCACGTGTCACCCGAACCCGCGAAGAATCGAGAATATTCTTCGTCGCTTCCCACGCACTGACAGTTACAATCGAGGTAAGTGGCGTAAGTTTCTTCGTTCGACGGTCCAAGAGGCTGGGGACACTCATAAATTGTGAACGAGATTTGGACATTGGCTCCCTCGGCAACAATCACACATGCAATCCACGTATTTCGGTTCAACCGCTTTCGCCTTCGCGCAAAAAGCCTCCTTTTGTTTGCACGTCGCTTCTACACACATGGCCGCGTCTCCAACATTAATCTCCAACACTCTCTCGTCGCATCCACACTCGCAATCATATCCCGTGACAGGCTCTTTCGGAGGACCGGTGTATTTTGAGAGTACAACGAGATCGTCGCGACGACGCAGAGCATAAAAAAGGAGATCGAAGAAAAAAACATCGTCGTCGTCGTCGTCGTCATGTTCTAGCATTCAGCTATTTTTCGCGCAGTTCAAAAGCATTTCTTCCTGCCCTCAACTCTCGAAAATTTTGGTATATTATGTTCTAGTTCTATAACACTTGTTCTTTCTAACCAAGATGCAAACCCGCCACCTTGTCTTTTTTGTCTTGAAGAACCTAAAACCCTAAACTCATCACATTCAAAGAAAAAGTGCCGCAGTATCCTTTGTGAAAGCGGAAGACTTTCAAGCATTGAAGAAGACACACTGCGTGCATACTGGCACAATCGTATCATCGAGTAATAAAAATGGCCGCTGATTACCTCAGAGTGTCGTCGGATTCTTGCTTTTAGAAAAGGGAAGGAACTACGAAGCCGACGAAGATTTGGGAGTAGAAACAAAGGCCCGTTTCAGTTTGTGTAGATTTTTTTGGCTCCTTGTTACCATAAATCCCTCCTCTACCCAGATCCAAGTTAGTGCAATCTGACAATCTTCAATCCGAAATGCTCGGAAAAAGGAAAAACTGAAGAACCATGCAGCATAGACGCGTGTTGCAATGCAAACTTTTTTGAGAAAATTTGGAAATCTCTTTAAAGTGTAAAAGAAGGTGTCTTCAGATGAACGAGATACGAGATGAAAGGGCACTTAGAATCAAACAGATGAAGCAGTTAGGCTTGCATCAGTCAAAACGTCCTGCTACCTATATTGCTAAAAAAGATGTTGGGTCAGAAAAAAGTATTGAAGTGTATAAGCCTCCAAGTGGATGGTGCGGATGTCCTCGCCAAGGTGCTCCACTTGGTTTTTTTATTGCATCAAAAACCCCTTTAAGCGGTGATTATGCATCTCAAATTCGAGAGGACGAGAGGTATACGCCAGTTGATACCTTGCATCATGCCAATAAAGTCGGGAGAAAGATTACGTTAGTCATTGATCTTACTAATACCTCGAGATACTATGACGGAGCTGAATTTGAACGTCTTGGGATCAAATATACCAAAATCCAGTGTCATGGTAAAGAAGGACCACCTGATGCTCTCACGGTAAGTGAGTTTGTGTTCACTGTTAAAAAGCACTTATCTGACCTTGGATCTATAACTGAGATGAAAAATACTCCTACCATTTTAGTTCACTGCACACATGGTTTCAATCGGACGGGGGCAATGCTTGTTCACTACTTCCAGCGCACAGAGCCGTGGCCAGAGCTGAATAAGCATATTAATATGTTCTCAAATTGTAGACCCCCTGGAATCTACAAACCAACCTACGTCAGGGCACTTTTTGCGTACTACCTTGAACGTCGATTTAGTACTACAATAGATCCAAAGCTACCAACATGGAAGCACATCTCACAAGCTCCACCTCTATTAGAAGGCGAAGTACGAGAACTAGACCTTTTCAATGTTAGGAGTGGAAGCTACATGCACTCTATAAAAGACAAGTTAATTGCTATTCCATCACGATACACGGATCAAAGTTTTGGAACAGAATACTTAGATATTTGTGGAATGGATGATGTTTTGGGAGAAGAAGTTTGTGATGCACAAGCTACAGAAATCCAGAATTTATGCGTATGGTCTTGTCTTCCAGAAACTGACTGTGATTTCACATCAAGGAGATCAAACTTTCCTGGATCTCAACCGGTAAGTCTCACAAATTCGAATATTTCATTACTCAAAGATATCCCGTATTACGTGACATGGAAAGCAGATGGAATGAGATACTTACTATTGCTCATGAGAGATGGGGTATACTTGATAGATAGAAAATTTTCAGTACGTCGCATTCAAATGAGATTTCCTCTACCAGTCGCTCAAGGAATAAAAACACATCATGCGACCTTATTAGATGGAGAAATGGTAATCGATCGTGATTCAAAGTCAGGAAAATACATCAGAAGGTATCTTGCTTATGACTGCATAACCTTAAATGGTGAAAAGATAGGACACAATCCGTTTAAGAAAAGACTGGATTGTATTAGTTCAGATATCATTGACCCTCGAACTTTGTTTTTCTCCGAAGCGGGTCCCAAAAATTCTTACCAAATTGATAGGGAGTTATTTTCTATTAGGCTAAAGCAATTTTATCCTTTGGCACAAACTAAAGAGTTACTTGAAAAATTCATTCCATCCTTGTGCCATGAATCGGATGGTTTAATTTTCCAACCAAAACATGCCCCATATGTTCCAAATACTTTCGATGAACTACTAAAGTGGAAGTTTCCGGAAATGAATACGATAGATTTTGCTCTGAAGCTTGAGAGAGAAGAGAGTGGAAAACTGATACCTACTCTTTATGTCGGAGGCACAAGGGGGACTTTATCGAAAATAGGTGATAGTTTTGAATCAAAATCAAGAAGGTTAGAGGATCTTGCAGGGAAGATAGTCGAATGCTCATGGAGTATGCAAGAAAAATGTTGGAATTTTCTACGAATAAGGTCAGATAAAACGACTCCGAACTATATAGATGTATACAAGAAAACATGGCAATCAATAAAAGATAATATTACCAGCGATGGTATACTTCATTATATCTCAGGACTTTAAATATAGTCGATGTGGTAAATAACATTTACAAGCCTAGTAAGAGTAAATTGAGGTTCTTGTATCTTTCAGGGCAGTTTTGAACTATATCAATTTTTCCACTCATTACCTTTGTAACTCGCAATTTTGCAAGGAAGCTGTGAGGTATAATTTCATTACAGAATATTATTGTACTCATGTGTTAAATGTTCGTTAATTGCATCCTTATCCGTTATGATTATCTTCCTTGCGAGATGTAGATTGCCGCTGAGAATTCTCCAGTACACATATGCACGATCACGCAGATCAGGATTATCTGTCTCTACAGTAGATCTCATCAAAATGTCTTGAACTAGCTGCCCAGGAAAATCTTTTTTCAAATATAGTTTAACAGTAGCAGTGAGTAATTGAAGCTGAACGATCACAGGTTCCTCGTTAAAAGAATCCATGAAAGTTTCTATTAGCTCACCTGAATTATCAATTCGCTCTGCATACTCTCCAATTATCCATACAAAAGCTGCTCGCGCCTCTGGTTGATCTAGAATTTCCAAGTTGTCACATAGCGAGGAAATAACATACTCATATTTGTTTGGAAACTGTCTGAAAATATCCTTGAGCACAATGATGGCTTCTTGCACAACATAGGTAACTTTCATTTGAATAAGAGTTTCCAAAAGCTGTACACATTCCGGTGCTGAGCTACTTACAGAAATAGCACACTGACCTACGGCTCTAACTACTTTACGAACAAATTCAACGTCAACTTCTGTGCAATATTCTGAAAATTCAGAAAGTATTTCTTTCATATTATCTTCATGAGCAAGTTGAATTATCATATGAAGCTTGGCCTGTTTCACGTACGCTGGATCATTATATTTGCAAAAGAAGACCTATAAAAAAGACCTTTTATGATCATATCAAGACAAAGTCAAATAGTTCTTTGGTACCTTTATATCATTCCGAAGGAACTCCGGATAAAACTTTGAGATAAATGTTATATTTTGCAATGCAACAAACTGGATTTCATATTCCGCTTTTAGTAAGGTAATTAATGGCGGAGCTAATTTTGACAATATATAAGATTCTCCTAAATCTTCCTCCCTACAAATCTTAAATATTTTTAAAAGCAAGATATCTAAAAATATAGAGCTTCGTACTTTCATATGTTTGAGTATAACTCTCGTTGCAGAAATAACGACAGCACAATTAACGTGCTGAAGCCTCGGTAGAACGCGCTCAATAATAGTTTTACTCTCAAATTCAGAGGTTGTTGAATATGCTGATAGGGAGTCAAGGATGAAAACTTGACCCCACCTTCAAGAACTAAGTGAGATACAAGATCCAAAATAGGATGACAACGTACTCAGTGCAGTCATTCATAGCTGAAAGTAGTTTTGAGACTATATCTGTTGTCAAAGAAAATTTCAAAGTAGAAGCCTGATTATATATTTCAGCCATAACGGCTACTGAGTTTGCAACAACAATTGGATTATTATCGGAAAGGAGATGATTGAGTTCCTCCAGAAATCCTCTAATTATTTGGCATAATGACGTCGAAAAAGAATAACTAAAAATGCGGACCTATCTTGGACTAGCTGTGGATTAAGTGAAAACATTTTGGCCACACATATTACCGCAGTTTTTCTAACGTATGGATCTTTGTCCTGAGAGAAAAAATTTTATTCTATTTTTTCTAGCTTGCTCATGATTTCACCTGTAAGGCGAGGTGTAAAGGATCACACAAATACTCGGTGATCTTCTCGACCCGAATGCAGCCCATTGTTCGGACAGCAAGGGCGCGAATAAAAGGATTGTTATCTTGAGTATCCTATAGAACTTTTTAGCTTCAAGACTTTTGTGATAAAAAACAAACTTTGACGAATGTATTTACTGCTAAAATTGCCAGATCTGGTTCAGCTGAGGCATAATTTGTGAGATATAAATATACAAGCTTCTTGAGTTCCATATTTTCAGTTTGCATGCAATTGAGAACATCCGCAAATAGCATGGAAACATCCTTTCCCATTGTCATGGAAGCAATTACTATAAAAAATCTCAGAAAAATGGTGCAGTCATTCTCGTAGCACGCTTACCTTTCTTCAAGACATTCCTCTTTAAATCTTGATCACCGGCCCGCAAATCCTGGCGCCACTCAACTATCTCACCTTGCACCGAAATATTAAATTTTCCAGGTAACATAATAGTCTAGTACCTTTCTTATTTGTTGTGAAAAACTTGGCATCACCTGACATCGACGGCAGTTCGAACAGTACAAAATTATAGCGAGGAGAAAAACCGATTTGATAAACCAAATGGATAGTGGACTTCGCCAGGAGCTACGTAGGTTCAATCGGCGCAAACGAAGATGTTGAAAATACTATTGAAATTTTCCCGCAACGTGGAGCAAGGAAGGCAATACAAATTTGTAAATCAGTGAACTTGGAAGCAGGAAAGCAAAAAAAAAGTAAAAAAATGGAAGTTAGACAGTTAGACTGTTAGACTTCCACTAAAAGGAAACAATTTACTTATGCCATACAACACAAAGTTTGCAACAAAAATAAAAAAGAGCGTGTGAATTTCAGCACTTCACTTTCTTTTCGCCCTACGGAAAGGTAGTAGGAAAAATAAGGGTAGCGCTGCTGTGGCTATTTCGCTCACGCATACACACGCGCATTGATTATTATTATCTGTGCTCGCAAATAGTTACTTTTCTGAACACGTCAAGCACATTCGAAACGGACCGCTCGAATATAACTGAGGTTTTAGACTCGAAATGTCGACTGCTCAAGAACCAGAAGACGAGGATGAAGAGAAGTTAGGCAGTGTGCGTGAGCAGGATCGATTCCTACCTATTGCAAACATTAGTCGGATAATGAAAAAATCACTTCCAGCTAATGCGAAAATAGCAAAAGACGCAAAAGAAACCGTGCAAGAATGTGTTTCTGAATTCATCAGTTTCATCACCAGCGAGTAGGACATTTTTTTTAATCTATTGTTTTTTTGTAACTTTGAAATTAGAGCTAGCGATAAATGTCAGAGAGAGAAGCGAAAAACAATCAATGGTGATGATCTACTCTGGGCGATGGATACTCTAGGTTTTGAAGAATACGTTGAGCCACTGAAGATTTATTTACAAAAATACAAAGAGGTGCGCGACTTTTTGAGAAAATTCAGAGCTGTGGACTAGAACTATTTTCATACAGACTGAAGGAGAAAAAACTACCGTGGCAAAACTTGGAAACTGACAAAATTGTAGATCAACAATTTACTCAGATGAAGAAAGGTATCCAAGAAGAAAAAATATATCCTAATCGCGTGCAGTAGTTCCTAGTTTCAAAATATTCCATTCAGTCCTTAGCTCTTCTAAACTTCGATGGAAGTTAGACTCATAGTTCAAACACATCAAAGTTGCCGCGTTCTTTCCTGCCAAGTATGCAAGTGGATATCCACTTGCATAAAGGTAAGATCGATCTTCTTGATCCAATCTCATGGGTGCAAGAATAGCTGAAAGAGCACACAGCGGAGCCCTGGTTTGTGAGAACTCCATCAGTTTCAGTGCGAGCTCGCCTCTGACTGACGTTGGACAGTCAAATAAAACATGCCAGAAATCGTGAGCTTCCCTCATGCGTACTGCTACATATGCTGCCTCATCATCATCTAAGAAACGAATTGGTGCACGCCCCTCCGGTGAAAACGTTTTCGTAAGCATAAAATTTGAATAGGCGTGACCAAAAGTTCCTTTAGAACAAGAGCTCGCATCTTTTAAAGTGGTGTGTGTCACTCGTGGTCTCGAACTCAAGATTTCCCTCCCGCTTTGGCTCTTCTTCATCTCTAGAATAATATCCTTGTAGGCATATTCACCTGTTATTTCCCCTATTGCTCCTACTAAATCAGCCCTTTCAGGCATAATAATTGCCCCGAGAGCGCCGGTCGTTCCCATGAATACTTTCTGTCGCAAACTCAGATGATATATTTCCTCATTGCTGGTCTTTGTCGAGAAACGGGCAGGACCTACTCCATCCAACAATCCTAGTTCACTGTGGTGAGACATCCTCTCGTGAAGTAAAGGATGAATAATATCTTGAATTTTCTTGTTAAATCTTATTCTAGATTTTAGTCCAACCATATTCTCACTTTTGTCGCAATTTATTGCGTAACCTTCGTGTGTTTTGTAGTAGGGAATAAAGCTCTAAGAATTACCTCAAACTACCTACTCTCCGCAGTTCGAATTTCTTTCGTTTTTTCTTCGGCGATTGTGGGGTTTCAATTGAGTCGTTTACGTTTAAGATCTACCGTTCTCATCAGTGTTTGTTCTGTGTCATCATCCATCATGCGTTGCTGATGACTGCTATTCTTCTTCCGTTTTCTTTGCGCTCTTGTGTCTTTTCAGCTGCCTTAGAAAAAACACGTGCGGAAAAAAAATTAACACAAACCCTAAACCACAAGACAATAAAAAAGAACCCTAAGGGCGGTTTTCCGTCAAAATTGTATACAGACCGCGGTCATTATAGCGACGATCCGAAGGTCATAAAGGTGAAGAAGGGAACTTAAGAATTCCATTAGAATGGTACGTTTTGCATTATATACATAGATATGACATCTTTCTTTACCTTTGGCTTTTCCTTTTAACTTACGAATTCACTGTTAGGCGAACATGTTAGTAGCCCCACCAGGCGCCGGGCCTCAAGCACGCGAAGGAGAAAATGTATTTGGCGTTGCACATATTTTTGCCTCGTTCAACGATACTTTCGTGGTAAGCTCTTTCTTTCCAATTCTTTTCGCTCTCGTTGGAAAATCTGGAAGTTGAACTCTTGTATTTACAACTTTTCTTTATAGCACGTCACAGATTTGTCTGGGAAGGAAACGATTTGTCGAGTAACAGGAGGAATGAAAGTCAAGGCTGACAGAGATGAGTCTTCCCCATATGCCGCTATGCTCGCTGCACAAGATGTTGCTGTGCGATGCAAGGTTTCTTTTTGTTACCGTTACTCTTTAAGCTTATAAAATTTCTTAGGAACTTGGTTTGACTGCTTTGCACATCAAAATGCGTGCCACAGGAGGTAACAAAACTAAGAGCCCTGGCCCGGGTGGACAATCTGCTCTTCGCGCCCTTTCGCGTTCTGGGTTGAAGATTGGGCGAATCGAAGATGTAACTCCAATTCCAACAGATAGTACTCGCAGAAAGGGTGGTAGACGTGGTCGTCGTTTGTAATTAGAGGTCGGTATGAGATCTTTTGAATATTCCATCATGTTCTTTGATGCGATGAAACCTAAATGCAGTGCATTTTCTGCTCAATTCTCGCTTTAATTTTGTATTTTCTTTCCGAACTCTCTACTTAACTTTTCAATCTGCTCCCACTTTGAGTTGCATTCGTTTTCGCTGTCCCTTATTAATTTATATCTGCCAACACCGAGGCCAACACCATACCCTAAACAAGAACGACAAAACCTTAACTCGCGTCTCCTTACCTGAGAAAAAGCGAATACAATGCTGTCTTCTCGTCACGTGATGTCGGGAATACAAACCGTACCGTTCAGGTGAGTAGTATTTGCTCTATTATAAATCTCCTAACCACTCACATCATTTTTATCAGAACGAAAGGGACGAAGTACTGTTTTTTGAGGACGGCTAAATTTGGAGAAAGAGGCTCGAGGTCTTATAACTCATCTACTTTTATTTTTTATTCTTATTCTTCAGCGACTAGGAAATCTATTATCGCGCAGCAAGGAAAGGGTCCATCTCCCATGGTTATGGAGCGATTTCAAGGAGTTGCCAGTCAGTTGATGTCCCAGGTAGTTGAGCTTTTCAAATTGTGTTTTTTTCCTTATGTCACAAACTACAGAGGATAATTCGATTGGGTGGAGCTGTCGATGATGATGGATGCAATTTGATAGTTGCACAGCTTCTTTGGCTAGATTCCATTGATCATAAAAAGGTGAAATTATATATATTTTTAATATAACTTTAACTGGTTTCTATGGTAGGATATAACACTTTACATTAACTCTCCAGGTGGTTCAGTCACTGCTGGAATGGCAGTTTTTGATACAATGCGTCATATCAGACCAAATGTCTCCACAGTTTGCGTCGGACTTGCTGCATCAATGGGTTTGTTTAATTATCCATACTCTAATATATCTGATTCATTTTCTCCAGGTGCCTTTCTCCTCGCTTCTGGCGAGCAGGTTTTTGTAATACTTCGGTCAAATTTTATTACTAACTTCTTAAATATAGGGGAAACGTTATAGTTTACCAAATAGCAGAATTATGATTCATCAACCTCTTGGGGGAGCTCAGGGCCAGGCTGCTGATGTTGAAATTCAAGCTAACGAAATCATGGTAATTATTTATGTCGGCCATAGTTTTCTTTCTCATATTTTTCTAGCATCATAAATCTACTCTCAACGGATATCTTGCAGAGTTCACAGGAAAACCATTGGAAACGGTACTTCTAAATTTACCTCATGTGATATGCTAACCATTTTACTTCTTAGATAATGGAAGATACAGACCGAGACTTCTTCATGTCTGCAAAAGAAGCGAAAGTATACGGTTTAGTAGATGAAGTGATTATGCACCCTTCAGATGTGGCGTTACAAAATTCAGGGATACCTATGTATGTAAATGAAGTATGAACAGAAATGATACGAGATAGACCTCTTTATATTTGAATATTAATATGATGGAGGATTGCTTACCAAAGAACTTTAGAATAACTATGCATATCATGGATACCGCCTTCGTTTTGAGCAGCTCCTGAACGTACTTCTGCACGAAGAGTTCCATTTTCTCGTTGCACCTTTGCGTTTATCATATCTCTTGCGCCGAAGTCTTGAAAACCCTGTTTAACACCATGCATCATATATGGAATTAACTTCAGTACAGATCCTTTGTCCCGAACTGTGCCCGAGACTCCCTGAGCAATTTTAAGATGCTTGCTCTCACTCAGATATCTTCCATCACTTCCACGTTTCATGGCATCAAGACTTCCCATTCCACGATACTTCTTGACCCTTATTCCATCCTGATAAAAGTATTCACCTGGAGCTTCTAATGTTCCTGCCAAGACAGATCCGCACATTGCTACGCTTGCACCTAAAGAAAGAGCCTTGACGACATGACCACTATTTTGAATGCCACCGTCTGCAATTATGGGTATCCCAAACTGATCAGCAAGTTTAGCAACTTTATACACTGCAGTTGCTTGACCGCGGCCAACTGCACAAACTTCCTGAGTAGTACAGATACTCCCAGATCCCATACCTACACGGAGACCATCAGCTCCAACCTGCAGTAGATGAAGAGCTTGCCGTTGTGTAACAACATTACCAGCTATAATGTCAACCTTTGGAATATTTTTCTTAAGGTAGTCAATCATTTCTAACTGGTAAACTGAGTCTCCCTGAGAAGAATCTAAGATAATAACGTCAACTCCGCTATCTGCAAGAGCTCTTGCTCTTATTCGATCATTTTCTCTGGTTCCAATAGATGCTCCGCATATAAGCTTTCCTTCAGTATCCAAACTTGGAGAGCCAGGTGAAGGATTCTTGAGCCTTTGCTTCATCAGTTCTCTGGTTAGAAGACCCACAAGTTCACCTTGATCATTCAGAATAGGTAGTTTTCCTTTTTTACTTGTTAGAATAAGCTCTTCCATTTCAAGTTCACTCTTATTTGAAGCCACAGTTATAAGATCACTTATGGGAGTCATAACCGCGCTTAATTCCGTGGTGCGATTTGAAATCAACTCTGAATCACGCGTCGTGACCAGTCCGAGTAACTTGCCGCCCAATTTTCCGTTTTCGCATACACAAACTGATGAGAAACCACTTCTTTGTTTGAGGAGATCTATATCCTGTAAAGTGGAACTCGGAGAAAGTACCGCTGGTGTAACTACAAAACCTGGGCGATGCATCTTTACCTTCAACACGCAATTCACTTGTTCTTCAACTGTCATATTATTGTGAATAAATCCAGCACCTCCTACAGTGGCCATGGCAATTGCCATATCTGCCTCTGTAATAGTATCCATTGGTGAACTCACAACTGGAGTTTGCAACGATAAGTTTCTACTCAACATTGTAGAAAGGTTAACTTTGTCAGCTGGAAAGTCTATATAACCAGGATGAAGAATTATATCGTCATATGTGTAACAAGTGCCATGATCAAAAATCTTCGAGAAGGGGAGCCCATCATCTTCACTTATGTAATTTGCTTTCAAAGTCGACATTCCTTGAACTTCGAACAAAGATTTCTATGGTTCACCCACTCTATTAAATAATGAAGCGTTCCTTCTTGAATTATAAAAGTTTTTTATTTTTTTTGCTTGAAAATTTAGGGCGTCCCTTTTGCTTTTTAAATGACCTTGTGCGTGAAGTGAACAGACATCAAAATTATTGATTTTGGAGGCGCACTTTTCAGTTAGGGTAATTCAGATGCGCCCTCCAATTGAACGTGGTAGAGGATCCGGAGCTCGCTCCACTTCACAAAACTTTGGAAGAGGGGTTAATGGTTCTGGACGTGGCCGAGGTCGTGGTAATATTGCGCGTGATTTGACGCCTGAAACCATAATTGGTTTGTTCTTTCTTGTTAATTTTTTATGAAAAGTTGAAAACTTCCTGCAGAAATGGGTAAGTTTTTACACTCTTGCGAGGGAGAAGCTATCTGCGAATTGACCCAGTCAAAGGTATTTATATTAATCATACAAGATATTCATATTCACAATAATTCGAGGTTCCGTTCTTCAACGCCCCGATTTTCCGGGCCAACAAAACTCAAGTATTCTTTTATTTTAGTTCACGAGCGCTCAATATTTAAATATTAATAATTTAGGTAGGAAAGGTTGAAGAGATATTTGGTCCAATAAGTAAAGTGGTGAGTTGGTATTTATTTCATTGAGAGTTACTGAAAGTCCATGATATTATGATAAGATGGTTACTATAAAGTTATTAGAAGGGGTCCAAGCCTCTTCTTGCGCGATTGGTAGTGTACTATCTTGGACTAATTTCAGTTACTCATTTTGCTTTCAAAGGTGATTCTTTCCATATAAGTCCAGATAAACTGTTACCATTAGAGCGATTTTTACCGCAACATACTAGGTGAGACAGATGCAAAAGCTAGTATTATTTAACATATGTATATATAGTTCAACTAACGGAAAGAAAAGAAAAACATCTACTATTAGTCAGGAACGTGGTCCTGGCCGTGGTAGAGGGCAAGGGCGTGGTCGTGGTCGAGGACGCAGCCAAGGGCGCTCTTCCTTCTCGAAGAGATTATAGCTTTTTGTGATTAAGGAAGATTACTGATATTTCTACGACTTAGTATGAAGAAAGCAACTAATAATTCTGATCATGAAGCGGTTCTCACTTTAAATCCAAAAATGCGTGGAACATATTCTTTATAACCTTTTGAAGGTTTTAAATATCCATACGTCATTAGAAATAGGTGTGGGAAAGTACTGCCAAAGTAGGCACCCTCTATATTTCCTTGAAATTTACTTCTCGGGAAGTAAATATCCTGCATAATTTTATTCAGTAAATATTGAGAAAAACAAAGAAAGTAGTACCTGACACTTTGGGCAAAATATTTTCACAGTGGAAGTACGAAAAATGTCAGAGGTGCCCACTGGAAGGCATGGATGATTACTGCATAAAACTCGGGGACATCGACCAAAGTGACATTGCTTGTACTTCTCTAGCATCGCTGCAAGTCCTCGACTTGTTAAAATGTATCGTGCATGTATCATCCCGTATAACATTTCTGCAGCAGACTCCACAAGCTCAACCTGCTGCTCCGTCAAGATATCTTCACTTTGTGTTTCGACGTCTAGAATTAAATCAAGTGCATAATCGTAGTACGGGATTATGTTACCTAAGCCAGTTAAATTGAAATCATCTTGAATATATTCTTCATCTACTTCGCAAAAAAGTTCATTTCCCTTTAAATTACAGAACCAGGAAATCCAGGACTGTTCTTCTTCATCAGTGCTTGAGCTTTCATCGGAAGTGTGACTATCTCCTGAATTCCTGCTGCATCTAAAATATCTATTGCTATCTTCTACTAATTGTTTATCTAAACTCCGCTCAGATTTATCGGCTGAAGCTTGAGATATATTCTTAAGCATTTTTTAAATGGAAAGTATTTAGGTTATGCGAGCGATGGCGATAGAAGAACACGGCTCGCGTAAGGCATTCTGACACAAAGTGTAGAACACAAGGGGTGATCTCCTTCTTTCTAGAAGACGCAGATGACGCAGATGCGGGCTGGTGCTGCAAAAATAGTAGAAGTAGCTGTAGCTTAGATATTCGAAAATAGCTCAATGCTGGTTCTCTTTGTTCTTTATTGTCATTCACACGAGACTGACAAAAGTTGTACCTCAACAAATGGCGAAAAAGGTAAAAAAAGCTGTAAAAGCACCTTTGTCGTTTGTTGGAATCTTGGAAAGCAGGATAATTGGCAGGCAAGGCAGGTTGTCCGAGAGTGCTAAATTCGTAAAAAATTGCTCACTTGCTCTGAACTTTAGACAAACTTCGGAAAATCTACACTGTGCGGCAAAACTCCACTGCTTGTCGTTTGTTTTCGTGCTCTCGCTGCTTAGCGAAGTATCACGTACTTCCGCATTTCAGAACACGAAAAACATATCCATAACTGCAGTCACGCGCATGAGCATAGCAACTCTCTTTCTCGGGAGATCATTTGGTGTATAATAGTGTACTTATCACGTTGATAAACCACGCGCGGGTAGCAAATGACCAAATATTCACCTATAGAGAGTGAAAGGTTTTATTAATAGTCTAATTCACAGTGACGCTGTTAAAACCTACAACGATCATTTTTTTAGAGTTGAACAACCAAACCAATAGAGAAGAAATAAGACATGACTTTTCGTGACTTCGATTTCAATAAATCTTTGCAAGAGGTAAACTCCCTCTCGAAGGAAGTAACGAAGGATCTTGATAGAATTTTAGCAAACAAATTGGAACTAAAAAAACATCTCGGGACCGTTACTGAATTATCTACGATTGCCATGGACGAAAGGCTAGATGATCTGTGTGCGAACTTAGATATGAAATTATTGCTTTCGCAAGGCGTAAATAGAAAAGTAAAAAACTTAAAGGATGCACAAGATAGAGCACAGAATTTAATGTTGCAGTCAAATATTTACTCTAAAAGGAAACTTCTGTTAGCAAAACTCAGTGATGCCATAGTTACGGATGACTTTACTGGAGGATTAACTCACATAGAAGCTTGGAATCAGCTGGATTTGTTGTCCTCACAAATCAGTGACTCAACTCTAAAAACTGCACTTCCAATTTTTGAGTTTGACGTTCAGATAAAAAAGTTTCAAGAACTTCTTCAAGATAGAATAAAGGTGTCCATAAATGAAAATAAATCAGACGATTTTTCACGGTTGATAGTATTTTTTCCGAAAGTGCAACTCTCTTCCGTTGGATTACAGATTTTCTGCAATTTCTACAGGAAGCAAATAGGAAAGAAATTTGAAGTTTTGTCTGGTGATGAAAAAGGAAATTTTGTCTCTCAATTATCGAATATATTTCAGCACACCATTGAGCTTTTCTCAGATAATCGTGAACATTTGCTAAGGCATTACGGGCCTCATTCAGTTGGGGAATTTCTATTTGGATTGCAAAATGAAAATAGTTTATACGCATCCAAAATTTTACATTCAATTGTGTCTGACCAAGGTTTTATCATATTCTCAGAAACTACCACAAAAAATACGACCTCAATGGTGGATTTGTTGAGCTTTGATCGATGCTTAAATGACCTCATGCTTTTATTTCAATATTCTGAAGAGTACTTGTACAGAATGAGCGCATTGTATGAAGAAATCCATATCTTGGATGATGGAATTGCTCCCAATACTATCAAAAGCCTGCCTTTCTTTGAAAATATTAAGGGTCTACTTAAGGACTATACTAGATTTGAATCAATATATTTGAAGGAAAATGTAAAACTTGCTATCAAAATTGATACAGTTGAAGAAAATTTCATTAGTTCTTCAGTAGATGATATATTCTATATATTACATAAATCAGCATGTAGAGCATATGGTACGGGTTCATTCAATGTAGCTTCTGTAGTTTTGGCAGATATAAAGACGCTCCTCACCGGTGTAGTTTATGAAACAATGTGCGAAAAGATGAAAAGTTTGGACTCGAGCATAATTGAAAATTTTGTACTTACTTCAATAAAAGGCGAATCTGACTTAAGATTGAAGCTTATACAAATTTCGCATCCTATAAACAATGCAATTATAGTTTCACAATATGTGCTCAAATTAAAAGAAGAACTACAAGAACATGCGAGGACTTTATACAAAGAAAGTGAGCGTGAAAATATCGAAATTGTCTTGATTGAGATTTTGCCTATATCTGAAGTTTTCAAAAAGCTGTCATCACAAAGTATTCAGAAAATTTCAGAACTTCTTCTCGCTGAATTCTCATGCTTCGAACTTCTAGGTTCTCAGAATTATGAATTTTCAGAGGAAAGGTATGAACAGAGCTCATCATACGATCGATGGGTTGTCACTCTACTCCAAAGTATTGAGTTCTACTTAGGCATATTCAAACCTTATTTCATCGATGCTAATTTCAACTTTTTAGTTGCATGTATGGCAGAATCGATAGCAATACGTATTGAGAGCATACTCTTTTCCTCGCTCCGATTTAACCAACTAGGTGGTTTGCATTTCGAGAGGGAACTTAGGGCTATTATTTCACAATTTTCGTGTTTCTTGAATCATTCTGTTAGAGAAAAATTCGTTCGCCTAACTCAAATTGGAATGATCTTAAGTTCCGAGTCTGTTTCAGAGATATTTGAATATTGGGAAGATAACACTGGTTCCTTGATATGGCATTTAACAGAGGGTGAAATAAAGCGAACTATGACTTTGAGATCTGATTTCAAAAAATTTTCTATGAAGGATTGATATTTATGTGATATTTTTGTCCTCACAAAATTTCTTGTCATCGGGAAATTTCCTGTCCGTGTCAATGCTCTCCGCATCAAATATATCATTGCGGATAAGCTCGTGTAAATTATCGAAAAGCTGACTTTTAACTTGCGCAAAAGCTTGTTCTAAGCGGAATAACTCAGTAGTGGCATTCTTATTGTACATAAAGAGACCATAATACAACTCAAATGAATCATTCGAAGTATTATCTACTAAGCTACGAAGAGAATCGTAGCCTTTTGTGCTTATGGAGGTTTCAGTTAATTCCATAGTTCCAAGCATACGTCCAACCGTATGTGTTATAAATTGAGATGAAGCTGCCTGACGATCATGTTCTTCACAGGACATTTCCACCATACGACAGCCCTCCATCTCGAATATTTCCAGCAAACTGTTACATCTATCCACTCTAACTGCTTCACTCCCAATTCGAACTTTCTCAAATACAAGAGGAAGATCTTGCCAACTTTTTTTACCACTATCAGGTCCAAACATCGGATGTAAACAAAGTATATCAAAATCTTGCGGCAACAATTTTAAAAACAGGTGCTTAGGAAACTGCTTGACAGACAGTACATCACAGAATAAAGTATTCCTTTTCAAACGTTGAATAGGAAAATTCCGTAAAGTTTTCTCAGTAGATAAAATGCTTGTGCAAAGTATCACAACATCTGGATGTTCTTCACAGAAATCATCGGCGTCCTTGAAATATATAACGCCTAAATTCTTCGCGATAGAAGTATAATTAGTTCTAGATGTCGCTATGACGGTATTTCCTGTACCCACAAACCTCTTTGCAAGGAACTGGCCAAAGTTACCAAATCCTATCAGGCCAATTTTGAGTTTCCGATTTTTTTCGATTTTTGCCTTTTCTTGTGCTTCTGAATCAAATGGTTGGGCAGCATCAATTGCCCAGACTTTGAAGTTACGATTGGTTCGCTTTTTTTTGAGCGCATTTCGGTTAGGGCTAGTGTTGGTATTTGAAGAAAGTAGATTTAAGCACGGAAGCATCGTTCGTTTCTATTTAAAGTTTGCTCACACTGTTTCCCTCAGAACAAGATGAGGAGTCGAGTAGAACCAAATAAGCAAAGCTGAAGAATTTAAAGGATTATGAGCTCGTAGTTTTCGGCGTTACATGCTAATATCTTGCTTTTCAATTTGTACTTAAGTAAAAACGGTAGTTTGTTAGGAAGGTTTGGACTGTCCTAGGAAGAAGAGCCTTTCTGATAAGACTAAACTTTATGTTTTTTGGGGTGCCAAAAAACCACATAGGATTTTAGGGTTAAGAGTTTTTTTCTTCGCTGGTGAAAAATGAAAGAAGGGGACGGAAGCACGGGCTCTCACCACCAACGTTTCCGGACTTGGGATACTTGATAATTGCTACTTGAATATTGTAAAATAGCTTTATTACTTCATTCATAGCTAGCATTATCACGCAGCTCTTCTTTAGCTGTGAAGAATTCTGAGTTGCACTCGTGAGCTCTCTTTTAACCATTTTCTGTTGAAAAAAATAGATACAAACGTTTTGGGGTGACTTCAGACAAAAGGAGAAATGCCTCGTATGATAAAGTTTAAAGAATCGAGTGCTGTACAGAGAACACTTTCATATCGCTTACACGATGCTTTGAACATTCCTTTAGTCGGAAGTCTAGCCTTCTTCTGTCTTCTTGGGTTGTGTGGTCAGTTTGACAGCAAAGTCTTGACAAAATTATTCATATACTACATAGTTTTAGATAGTGTGTGGATTGCATTTTCTCCAGATGCAGTGCCAAAATTTTCATCGGTGATTCTTCTACACCACGTTCTGACTTTCTTCATTTTACTTCATCCTCTGAGATATTCAGAACATTCGATTGAAACTTGTAGAGATGGCATAGTAGAATTGAATACATTCTTTTTAATTGCCCGGAGACAAGCCCGAAGAGGATCTCTGCTCAATATGCTTCTTAATTTCTGTTACAAAATAACTTTGAGCATACGTTTCATTTGGCAGCCATACTTAATCTATCATTTTCACGTCATTTTGAACGTCCGTGAAGGATATCGTTTGAGTGAGTATATTATGGTGCTCAGCACACAAATATGCTTATGTATTTTCAACATACTTTTAGCCTGTAGGCCAAGAAATAGATAGATATTGAGAAAGATTTGAAACAGGGAAAGAAACTGTCTCGATCATATTAGATATAATTAAGCCTTTCTTCAGCTCTAAAGGTGGCACATTTAATACCATCTTCACTGGAATCTTCCAGAGCGTCAAAAAGAAACTGTATGGCCGAGCGCTCAAGCATACTCAAATCTGGATGCCAGAATCGTATAATAAGAACATATCGGTCTTTACTCTTAGAAAAATTATCAGTGCTGTGAATGAAACTCGTATCAGCGACCACTGCTTCTCCATTTTCCCACCAATATTTCCCCCCGCCAACCTGCATCCAGCACTCACTTTCTGGGACGTCTAGGCCGATGTGCGATGTAAGTATGAAATTTGTGAAGTCCGTATGCGGTTTAATACCAGTTTCAGGGGCTTGACGAGCAAAAAAGACTTCTACAGAAGGTGAAGAAGCCTCGCGAACAAGACGAGTAGTCTTGGGGAACAAGTTCACGTTTGTTTCCTCCCAAACACATCTGTCTTGTAAAACAAGGGTCCTCCAATCAGGTCCATATGCCACAGCTTCTTCTCTAGCAGCTCGACTCCAAATTGAGTTTCCGAGACGTTCTAAATCTGGATTCCTTACTGCTCTCTCTAACTCTTCATAGATTGCATCATGCGCACTTTCTAATTTTTCAAGCCACTCAAATCTCCCACTGTGAACGTCATGAAAAGGTTCTGCTTTAAGACCATAAATAAAGGATGAAGCTTTTTGGAGACCTTTAGCTGGATGATTTCTTATGTATTCTTTTCCAGATGCAGCAAAATGAAGGCTTTGGACAATACGAGTAGCAGAAGTTCCATAGCATTTATATAAAGCGTCCGAGATGGTCTGAATTCGGTCGTGCTCTCTAATCGTGTCCGTACCATCGCAAATTATTCTAGAGTGTCGCTCTCTCTTCGTCTTGATCTTTTTTATATTTTTCTCGTGATTGATACGCTCAAAAGATGATTTTTTCACGGAAGAGTTGCGAATCATGCCTGTCAATGACATCGAACTTGTGCCTCGTGTTCTTTTGCCTCACGCTGGGTAGGTCAAAGACTTGTTTCGACGGAAGTACTCTGGAACAAGAACCGAGTTTTGTTCATCCAACGCGTTTTTTGCTTTTTGCCGTTTCTCCTTTAAGTTTTATCTCGATGTGGAAAAAAATAAAAAAAATAAAAAAAAAAGGAACACAAAAAATCCAAACAGATCAAAGTATCGGTCGGCATACTCGTAAAAATTACAGGAACATGGAATGCACTAAGAAGATTCTAACGTGAGAGCGGGGTGATATACTCTACTCTTCAACTATCACACCATGCTCGCAGCATTATTCTACCTAATCAGAGTTTATCGCACCTTTAAAAAATTTAGATATCACCCCACATCCACAATTGCTCCTGCATGTTGATACCCAGCACTTACTCTTACAACCTTTCCTTTTATATCTTCGATAGGAAATGGTATTTCTTCATCTCGTGAGGATATTTGGCCTAATTGCCCATTTGAGCTTGAACCCCAACCATATACTTTACCAGTAAGACTGGACACTAATGAAAAATATTCTCCAGATGCAA
>Ga0209090_10000436_pt1 | contig 25914 bp, 35 predicted proteins | sample ArcticOcean_MG_C_9_FD_187432 | JGI IMG/M metagenome (GOLD analysis project Ga0209090, IMG submission 187432) | Marine microbial communities from western Arctic Ocean - ArcticOcean_MG_CB2_152 (SPAdes) (version 2) | ecosystem: Environmental > Aquatic > Marine > Oceanic | place: Arctic Ocean... | reverse complement strand
ACTGTTATTACTATTAATCAAACATGCTGTTGTTGATCTTTATCTACAATGTTTTCATACAACTATGAACAAGCGAATGTATTTTGGAGGGTGGCCACACTATCTAGAACATGCTGTGTTTACATTGCTCGTATGTTGTGCGTTCTTTAGCTTCGAGGTAGCATTTATACTAGCCGTAATTGACTTTGTACTTCATTGGCATATTGATTATAACAAACATGTTGTACAAACCCGTTGGAATATTACACCCGACAGCAACAAGCAGTTGTATTGGTTTATACAGTGCGTGGATCAAAGCCTACACTTTATAACTTATTGGGCATTAATTATTATTGGAACTGCACTAGTTATAAATTGAAGAACTGTTCGTTATCAATCTTATCTATTAGCTCGTTATAGGTTTCATCTCCACTACGTATTCGTAGTAATACTCTAGGTGCTTGTATACAAGGCACTCTATGAATTACAGTTCCGTCAGTTAGTGTAGGATGGTCTGTGCTGTAATATACTCGGTATATCTCATCGCCGGGCTTACGATGATTGTGTCCTTGATGATATACTAAAGGCTCACTTTCGTAATTAGGCACAATTGGAATAAACATACTCCAATTAACTTCTGCATCTATATGCGGCTTAAATTCAAATCCTGGATTGTAAGCAAGTATCTGTACATCTGTAACAGTTAAAGGATTTTTAAAATTAAACTTTTTTAATAAGTCTTGTATATACGGATACTCTATTAATTCTAATCCTTTATGTAATGGAGCATATACTTGTCTAAAATCATCAGTTAATTTTCTTCGATATGGATTGTTAGGGTTATACTTTAGTTTAAACTCATTCCAAGGTAGGTGACACTCTTGAGGGAATTGCAAATAGAAATCTAAAAGCTCTTGTGAGTCAATAACAATCTCATCTAGTACCCTATGATATTTTGCACGTGATATACCCCTGTACTCCATTTATATAATACCCTGTTTGTTTCTTCTTACAATTTTTTCACATATTTGTAAATAAGATTTATCTGCATCGTGAGCTATTCTACCTAACTTAGTATCAATTAAATCAATCTCGCTATTATTAGGCATAGTATCTTTTAATCCAAGACTAGTTAATAGTTCTCCTAGATTGTATCTCTTAAGTTTAAAAAAATCTAAAATGTGTTCATTTTCTATTGCTATTTGTTTCTGCATACGAGCATTGTCTACATACCAAGTATAATGTGGATACCCAATGTCCCAGCCGCCACAGACATGCCACCAATCAAAACTTTCTTCATTAGTTCTATAAGTTGCTATAAATTTTGCATCAGGAAACATTTCTTTTAACAAAGGAAGATGATATGCAAACCAATGGCTTTTTATTATCTTAATACCTAAGTTCCATTCTCGATATGGTTTTTTAAATTCAGTAATTACTTGTTCTTTAGACAGTAGATCTAATCTATCAAAATTATGTCCTTGCTTATGATAAGGCCCCCAATATGCTCCACTGTGCCAGGCTTTGGCTCCTTCATAGAATGTATCTTTTGATTCATCACTTCTATTAATGCCTTCATTAAAACTGACGATTCTTAAAGCTGCACTCCACTGACTACCCGGAACACCTGTTGCTATAATTAAATCATGACCAGTATACTCTGTCAATTGCACACAGTCCTTATTGATTCGGGATTAAGTTGCTTAGGGTCTTGTGTAGCAATACTAAGGAAGCCACTGCTATATTCGTCTGCAAGGTTTAATGTATCTTTATGCTTGATGTGTTTATATAACCTATCTGCAAGTATAGCATGATTGTCTTTGCACATATGGTTTAATCTTTGGTCTGGAGTATTAAGTTGAGCGTACCATTTTTTTCCACTGTTGTTATCAACAAACTCACCGTAACTAATAGTTTGCAATGTACCTAGTATTTTTGGTCCTGCTAATGGAATTATTTGAGGATGATCAAAGCCTGGTAAGATGAATAGCTCAACACCACGTTTTCCTAATAACCATTTTATATTATTAAGATAACTAAATTCAGTTTCTCTTCGAAGCAAATCTAGGTCATCTTGTTGCATGTGTTTATAATAAAGGTTTAATGAAAGTTGTTCGTCTTTAGTAAGACTTTTAATTTCATTTAAGTCCTCTATAACATGATGTACATTACTTACATATGGCTTATCTTTAAAAAACCAAAAGCGATGATATTGGGTTGTTTGTACAATAATTTTATCACCTGGGTTATACGAGTCTAACTTTTTAGACAACTTAGATAATATCCAGGAATTACTGCTTCCAAAGACAGCTTCTGTACTTAATGTCATTTTAAGTTTTGTAGAAAGAAGTACAGACCATTGCCATTCCATCCAGTTGCCATTATTAAGAGTTGCTGATGGGACGCTGAAACTGTCGCCAAATATATATAGAGTTGGGTTATTCATTATAGATAATTTACCACTAACGTAATTCTTCGTCCGCTAGTAGGTACTAAATGACAATGTTCTAGGCTACCATCAAATACAATTGCGTCATTAAGCTGAGGCTCAAAATCTTGTGTATTGTCATCTTGTCTAACCATAGTAGCACCACTACCCTCAAATGAGTTCATATACACTATTAAATTTTTATGTGGAAAATTTAAATCTTTATGCCAGGATGACTGTTTTAACTCGCCGTTATTAAATGTTGCATTAAAGTTAATTCTGTATATTGTATTAAGTTCAATCTTATTCTGTGTAAGAATTTCTTCAATGGCACGATATGTGACATCAAATAGACTACTAGTTATCATACTGTATCGTTGGCCTTGCATTGGTCGGCCCATAACTTGATGACTATAGAACGGTAATTCTTCTTCTCGTCCTTTACCAGGAAAGCTCATAGGATCGTGATACTGCCAATGCATATGAGGATGATGTATTTGCTTTTGTAAGTCTACAAAAGTTTTTGTTACAGAATTTGTTAGTACTTCGATCATTAGTTGTCGTCTCCACTTAGATTATTAATAAAGTTTCTTAATTTTGTACTATCGGTTTCTGCTCGTACTTTTGGTGCGCCATTACCTTGTGTTGGATCTGTTCGAGTTGTTTCTGATGTACTGCTACGTTTAAGGGTGTCCATAATAGTTGAGTTACCTGAACTAGTTTGATAGTTGTCACTATCATCATCTTCATCTATATCATATATACGTAAGGTGTCTACATCAAAGCCTAGATCAATTTTTGATCCTACACCACTTGAACTACGTGTCTTCATTAGCTGTAATTGATAGCGGCCGCGTTCACGCATTGCTCTACTTGTAAAGATACCAAACACGTTGTCTGCAGTTTGTATCTTACTAAGTCCACCTGATATGTGCGAGTGATCAAATTCAATTTCTTCTACAGCACCACGATTTAACTGTGCCGCTGTAACAAACACACAGTTCAATTCCATTGCTAAGTTACGCAACTCTTCTGATACATACTTGTCTTTGATAAACAAGTTTTCTGCACTTACCTTTGTTCCTGCTGGCATCAACAAATCTAAATAGTCAATTAGAAGTACGTCTACTTTCTTGCTTGTTTTAATTTCGTATTCTTTAATATAGCTTCGTACATCATTTGCAGTCTTGCCACTTGGCATATACTTAACTTGTAATGCGCCAGACTTCTTACCAATTAGTTTAACTTTAATTTCAACATCGTCTATATTCTTAAACACATCGCGTGTACTAATGCCTGTAACCATACTATCAATACGCATACTTACTAAATTCTCTGCAAGCTCAAGCGTAAGATATAATACGTTCATACCTTTCTCAGCCATGTTAACACCAATGTTAGCAAGGAACAAACTCTTGCCTGCACCCGAGCCACCTGCAAATATGTTAAGCTCGCCTCTGTTAAAGCCACCAAACAATTTCTTATCAATAGCTGCCCACCCAGTGCTTACTTGTCCGTTATTACTTTTAATAGCTTCTAGTCGCTTACGTGGATCAGCCCAATAGTCAGTACCTAAATCTTTTTGCAATCCAATTTGTACAGCCTTCTTAACTAGATCTTCTACTGGTCCGTACTCACCTTTTTCAAGTAAGTCTGCACTCTTTAAGATAGCACTCTCTAATGCTTTGTGTCTACTAAATGTTTCAAACTCTAACAACAGCCAATCATAATGATTTTCTTGTAGTGTTCCTGGATCTTTTAAATCTGCATTAGTTGCTGCGTTAAGTATATCAAATGTAGGAAGTGCATTATGCTCACTTACATAATTATTTAAAAATTTTGCACCTTCTTGCAAACGTCTATCAAAAGCATCCGGCTCAAACACAGCTTGACAACGAACAAATGTTTCAGCATCGCTCATCATCATTTCAAGATATACCTTTTGTATATCATATCCATAATTTGTGTTTTGTCTAGTTGCCATCTTTTACTTTTTTCTCTGCTTTAGTTAACTTGTTATTCCAAGTAATATTACTAATACCAAGTTCATGCGGCATAGGTTTTGTTTTTCCTACAGTGACTTTATTTTTTGTAAGCCACTCGTCCATCATCTTTTTATCTTCTTCAGATATCTTATCATTTATTCCCATAGTTTATTATACTGCCTTATACCATTGATTGTCAAGTGTTATTTTAGTTTTTGTTTGTGCTAGTACTGCTCCAATACATGATCCGGGATCTCCTGGATTGTGCGGAACATGTACGTTTGTCCATTTACGCTTAATCTTTTTTACTGCTTGTTTATTAAGTGCGCCACCGCCTGCTAGTGCTAGACTAGAACTTTGTGTTTTTTCTTTAGCCCAGTCAGATAAGTGCTTGAGGCTAAGTTCAAATATACGTTGGGTTGCAGCAGCAATGTCACACATATCTTGTTCTGTTTGTAGCTCTGGTCTCCACCACATGCACCCTCTATGTAAATTTTCTCTCATTTTAATAGAAGGGTTATCTTTATTAGGTGGCCTAATAATTTCAGTTAGTATCTTTTTACTAAGCCTTTTATAGTTACCCTTCTTAGACATTTGAGTAACTAAGTATTCATCACATTGTGGAATAAGGCCCATACGCTGTGTCATCGCACTATAAAATAATCCTAGGCTATGTGGGTAGCCCTGACTATGTATCTTCTTTAGCTTATTGTTCTTTCCATGCCATATAGTTAGGGTTTCAAACTCTCCAATACTGTCTATCACAATTACAGCACAGTCGTCATGTGGTTGTGTGTAATACGCATAGGCCGCATGACTTAAATGGTGTTGGGTATATTTAATTGGTGCAGTAATATCCCATTGCATAAGATACTTTTTAATATTGTTCTCGTTATACAACCAACCCTGTCCTGCCCGCCATTGTCGTAATGTCTTTAGCACCGGACGTTCGTACCATTGTATCTTTAAAGGTGGTCCAAAAGTTTGTCTAGCTGATTCAATCTGGCTCCAATTAAAGTTAGGATCGTGTTGAACTTGACTGTAGTCTTTAGCTAGGCTTGCATGTAACAGTTTTGTTTTAGGAAAGTTACTAAGCCCAGTAGTCCTTGTTTCAAAAACTGCTAAACTAGCGTCGTGACTATTACCAACCATACCCCAATGTATCATACTATTGCCTCCATTGCCCATTGTCTTTCTTTACACCACCAGCATTTACCACAGGGTACTGTAAAGTTTTGTGTAGATTCTATAGTGCCTTCACAACTCCAAGTCTTTTCAAACAAAGACATAATATCTAATTTTTTATACTGCTTCATTATTGTTCTTTTGTCGTTTTGTGCGAAAGGCCTAAATACCGGTATTACTAACCACTCATCTTCTATTTTCAAAAGCATAGGTTTATCTCTACGTTCATCTCTACCTTCATCTAATATTCCCTTTGGAGGATTCATTGTAACACCATTTAGCATTAGATCTAAATTATATTTTTTAGCAACATTATGCAACATACCTTTTCTGTATATTACATCTGGATCAGTACCAGCTTGCTCACCTCTCTTACGTTGTCTTTTAAAAATATGTTCTTTAATACTTTTTGTATCTGTAAGCCTTACTACTTCTGCAACTACATCTTTTGCATATTGTTCATTAAAATTATTTTCTGTATTTAATGATCCAGTTATAACATATATGTCAGCATCTTTAATACATTTGACTAATGTATAAAGAACTAAAGCACTATCTGCGCCACCACTAACTTGTACACCAACACGTTTAACGTTTGGAAAAATTGTCCATAAGTCTGCATCTAGATAATTTTCCATTTACCTTTCTCCTACTTGTATATATAAGGATCTTTTTGTTTAAGTTCTTTTAATTTCTTTTTCCAACGTAAGTGGTCTCGAATAGCAATATATGGCCAACAAATAAAACTCCAAATCTTTTTTAAGTAAACCACTTTTTCTCCTTTAGTCTAATCTTTAATGCACTTGTTTCGGCAGCGTTTGCAATACTGTATAACGTATATAGTCTACCGTATTTGTTAACTGCTTCACTAACGTCAGTTATATCAGAATCCCAATCTGGTAAGCTAACTCCCCATCCAAGATCAATTGCTTGTTCTATAAGTTTCTTTCCAGCGTGATCTCTATCTGGAACAACTATTATATCTTTACTTAACCGATTAAGTAGTAGTGCTTGGGCATCATTGATTTCACTGCCGCCTAATGCACATCCATCTATGTGAATAGCGTCTAGTTGTCCTTCACATACTATACAAAATACTTTATTATGATTCTGTTCATCTAAACCGTATACAAATCCAGGCTGCACTTCCATAAGATATTTAGGTTGCTTATCTCCTATAATTGTTCTAGCTGTCCAGCCCACAATACGTTTTTCAAAGTAAAACGGAATAATAAGTCTATCACGGTATGCTAAACTGGGGCTCCAATAGTATTCAGTATCATCTAAGTTTAAATTGCGGCTTGACATGTATTCAAGAATAGCTATGCTATACTTGTTAAACTCGTTAATGTTAGTTAGTTTAATTGCGTCAGGCGGAAGCGGAACAGTTTCAAATGTAGGTATTTCAATCTTACGTTTTTGTATCTCTACACCTTCGTTAATACGCATTACGTCTAACGTCAACTTGTTAATTGTGTCGTCGGGCGTGTTCAACCATTGTAATAATTTACGTAATTTATGTGATACTGGTCTACCAGGTTGCCAGCTTGCTTTATACCCGCAGTTGAAGCAATGAAAGCTAACTGTTTCGCCTTCATTAATAAGTCCGCCACGGCCACGCTTGTCTATGCTATCTCCGTTGTTATGACAGCAAGGTGCATTAAAGCTAGTCCATCCACTCGGAGTGATCTTTCTTTTTGCAGGTAACTGTGCTATTATGATGTCACTAACTATACTCATACTACTATTATAGCAGAGTTATACTAGTTTGTCAATCAGTTTCGAACAAGTATTTTAGTTATTTTATCTACAGGACTTGCTGTTGTTTTAAATCTTAAATGATTAAATACACCGTTGAAGTTTACTGCTACAGGAGTAGTTTCTGCTCCGCCAAAAGAAACAGAAGTTACATCTCCCCAGATAGTTGATTCAGAAACTGAGCTGTCTAATGTAGCTTGCACTACAACATCGCCTATATAGTTGTTGGTGTATATTGCTGCTGTGTGTAAAGCATCGTTACCGTTGATTCCTGGCTCAGCTGTTTTAGATTCACTAAAGAACAACGTACTGTATATATTGTCTTGTTGGAATTGATTAAAGCTATAAGACGGTCTTGGTCCAGGCAATGCTCCGGAATCAATATAGATAACACCGTTATTTCCAAAGTTAGTATCAGCATAAGTTAGCGTATTATGATTACTAGAATCCTGTAAAAATATATTATAACTTAGATATTGTTGATCTAAACTTAATAAATCATTTTCAGTAATAGTTACAGTAAACAATCCTCTAGTTGCTGCACTGTCATCACCGACTACAGCTACACCGTCATGCTCTATAACAAGCGTTTTGTTTTCATCAAATGCTACAAATTTAGGAGTATAACTACTAACTGCTAACGGCTTTTGATCTGAGTTAAGTACTCTAAATTGTAATTCGTTATCTATATTTTTATATACTGTTATGTTTCTTTGATACACTGGTCTGTACTCCGTAATAAATCCAGCCACATTGGCTACGATAGTGGTTCTATTATTTACTAAATATCTAGGTATTAGCTGCGTCATACTTATATTTATCGGATAACAAAGAGAATTAAAATTACATGCTACTAAAAGATATCGAAACAAGTTTCCCATTTATCAGTGTTACTACTTACGGAGGTAACGAGTACGTAGGGATAATAGTTAACCAGGACCAGCATGTAACATCAATGTACGTATATACACATCTTAATTCTGACATAGAAAAAGAAGTATTTCTCGAGTTAGGAGATATATGGTGGTGGGAATCAAATAGATTAATTCCTATTAATATATTCTTAAGAACTGAGTTCGAACCGTTTCAGTATGCTCTTATGACTATGAATACTAAAGACGTTAAAGTAACCATAGGGCCTTGTGTTAATTTAGGCAATCTTTCAATTAAACGTATAAAGAGAAAATCAGTACAACTTATAAGACGTAATTCTAAGAAATAAGTTGTTCACATAATAAATTCATATGTACTACACACGCTGTAGCGTAACTTACAGCATGTGCTTTCTTAAAGTAGTAATCACCATTTGTTGGTTTTATCCACACTTCCTTCATTATCGTATCCCAGTTTTCGTTCGCTAAGTGTCTCTTTGCCGGGCGGATAATAGCTAGGGTCGCTGCCAATTGAGATACCGACGACGGTTTCAATTGCTTCAATAGTTCGTTGTGCCCGTTCAGATGAAAGACTTTTTCGCTGAAGTCTTTGTGTTCCAGAAGTTGCCATAGTGGTGTCCTTTCCATTAATTCTGTTAAGTGTGCTTCGTCCTTAACGTCTTTGTATATGCTTACGTTAAGAAAGTCTAGTTTAAAGTAGCCGCGTTTTTCAGCAGTTTTGTAGTCAACTGTGGCTAAGTTGTCAATAGGATTGTGTGGAATTTCAGTTGCATAGACTCCGGTGTTATGTTTCTTGTTTGTATCAAGTTTAGCAACACGATGCTTTAATTGAGCAAGTACCATTGTTCTATCAGCAAAGTCTATATCAATATCAGGCATGCATGTTCCTTAGTTTACTTGCTTTTTTCTGTGCCATATTCCATTTAAGTTTTGATACTCTATCTTTAAATGTAATTCCTTGTAAATGATCCCATTCATGTAGAAAGCATTTAGCTGAGTATCCAATGACCTTAGTACTTATTTCTTTTAAGTCTTCATTGTAGTATTTTACAAGTATCTCTTTAGGACGAGTAACCTTTACAAATATATTTGGAAAACTTAAACAACCTTCAGTATCTACTACTGTTTCTTCTGTGTGCTGTAATACCTCAGGGTTAATGCATATAATAGCATTATCAATATTTTCTCCCATTACAAAAACTTGTGCATTAAGTCCTATTTGGTTTGCACTTAATCCAATACCTTTACTAGCTAACATTAAGTCAACCATTTGTTTTTTTAATTCTTTTGGATCAAATCCAGGATTTAATAAGTCTACCTCGTTTACTTTTTTATCTAAGAATTCGTCTGGATGATATATTAATTTCATAATTTTCCTTCATCTCTTAATTGTTGTCTTATCTTAGTAGCACTTATGTTATGTACTTTATTACCTAAGTCGTGTTGTGTAAATGTATACCCTACTCCGCGACCATAACTAATGTCTACAATGTTAGGTACTAACATTATAACATATTCTTCTTCATAAGTAAAGCCTTCATTTAACAATTTAGCAATAATATTTTTTCGTACTGTTAAGTAATCAAACGGATTATCATCATTGCCCATTCCGGCGTCAGCGTTTTGTACATCGCGAATCTGTATGCAAACTTGACCAGTTTCTAGCAATGCTTTTTTAAATAGTGCAGTATGCCCGTTGTGCCAAGGTTGCCATCTGCCTAGCATCTGTGCTGTTGGTTTTTGATTATTAAACATTGTTTCTTCTTTCTATATAACTTTTTACTACATCCATTAACTGGATATGAGTGTTATCAAACCATTCAGCAACATGGTAGTTAACTTCTACAGGTGCTTGAAACATCTGGTTTGTATCAGCATACTTGCCTTTTTGTATAGTATTCATCCATACAGTAAAGTCTGGATTAAACTCTACTCGTGCTGCTTCAGTTGGGCATATAAAATCTGCTATGGCAATCTTACCTGCCATAACAACACCGTCTGATAAGAACTTCATACGCATTGCCTGGCGCATACGGCCTTCAGGGGTAAAATCCCAATCATCATATTGTGTTCTTACTTCGTCGGCGTTTAGATGAACGCCGCCTAGTAGTTCTGCAAAAGGTTTTGCTAGTGTTGTCTTACCGCTTCCTGGCAATCCAAAAATTAATATTTTCATAGGTTACTTTCTTTAACAACTTCTTTAACAGTTTCAATGTCAGATTTTTGTCGATTAAATCTTACAGCCCAATGTTCAGGATCTATAATATTATACACCATGCTAAGTTGTTCGTCATTAAACTTGCTTAACATTTCTTTTCCACTTTTACAATTAAGTATAAGCCATGGACTTATCTTCCCATCTTTGATATGCCAAATTGCTCTATTTAAACTTACATAATTAAAGTAATGATTCCATTGACTATTATTTTCATCAGCCCATTCCATCATAGTTATAATTGAACGTTCCAAAGCAGTTTGAACACCTTCTTTTTTAATCAAGTTTAAGGCGTATGTTTCGTACATTTCTTCTCTACACCAATGATCTAATTTCACTCCACTCTTTACTACATACTGAATATATTTTTCAGGGTATAGCGGTTTAACGTTTGATACAAAACTACCAAATTTTACAAATGCATTATAGTACTGACTTTTACAAAAATCTTCGTAAGTCTTTTCAGTCTTTGCACCCATACTTATCTGATAAAACTTATTAAAAGTAAACAAGCCTAACTGTACTCGTTTTTCAGTACGTTGTAATACTCTCCTCTTTTGTTCACACATATGTACTGCAAGGGTTTTTTCTTTCATATAACCTGATTTACAGTACTCGCATATATAAGGTTTTTCAGAGCTTAACATTTTCAATCCCATGTTCTTCTGCAAGAGCTTTGATTTCTTTTTTTGTAGATATTGAAGCAAGTAATTCGACCTCGTGTTGTTTCATGTTAGGATATATTTGTTCTAAGAATTTAAGCATAGCATTATTATTTCCTGCTTTCTTCTTAAAACCTATATACGGATGAAATTTAATTTTACCCCAAGATCCGCTTATACAAAGTAATTGCCACATAAGTTCTTGATGGCCGTTTTCTTTTCCAACACCTATAGTATTAAAATGTTTATTGTAGTATTCATTTGTTTTAAAAATAGCAAGTTCTTGATCTTCTCGGCTACCTTGAACGGCACTTACATATCTATTCAATAACCAAAAGCTAACTTGCTTCTTTTCTTCAACAGATAATTCTTTCCAAACATTTTTGGCATTCATATCAACTGCCGCAAGTATGTCTTTTACTGGAAGTTTTTGTGCCATTCGTTTATATCCTTAGGTGTGTTTATCTCTACGCCTTTATAGTATACAGGACTTATTCCTATTTGCCAACCATTTTTAAGCCAGCGTAGTTGCTCTAATTGCTCAATACGTTCTTCTTCTGGTACTGGCAAGTTTAGATATTGTTCTAATGCAATACGACTATATCCATATACACCTAAATGCCAACTACCATATCCTGTAATGCCTCTACCAAACCAAAGTGCGTGTTCGCTTGCATGTACCATCTTAACTGAGTTAGGATCGTTTTGTTTTTCTTCTGTCATCGTTGTAAACACTGTGCTTACTGGATAAGATGTTATTAATGCTTCTGCTTTATGTATTGCTTCTTCAGTAATATCAGGCATATCGCCTTGTACGTTAATAAATGTATCATACTTGTCTAAGTAATCTTGCGTTAGTGAGCCGGCGCATCGCTCAGTGCCGTTAGCATAATCTGCTTCGTCTATAAGAACAGTGTATGCATCATTAACACAGTTAGCAACACGTTGGTCATCAGTTAACACGTACACAGGCAATCCTGATTCACGTGCTGCATCTGCCACACGTCTAATCATTGGAATTCCACCCAACTGTTCTAAAGGCTTGCCGGGGAAACGTGTACTTCCATATCTAGCCGGGATAAGAATAGCACTCTTTAAAAGGCTCATTTGTTTTCCTTTATTGTATCTTTTATAGTATAATATATTACTAAAATTCGATCAAGTTGTATTTTAAATGATTTATTAGTCTTTGCTAATTCCATCATATGTTGCCATTCTCCGTATGAAAATAAATCACCTTTCATCCTAGATACTCCTTCAGATGTGCCGCCAACTATCCATCTTGGAATTTTGTTGTGTGGGGGGTCTCGATAATGAGCGAACACAACACCGTTGGCTCGCTCATATATCAATGCTTCTCCAGGTAGTAATTTACCCTTGATCGCCATCCGCTACTCTATTTTTTAAGTAACGGAGTAAGACTCCGTAAGCTGGTAGGAAGATAATTAAACCTACTGCAATCTTTATGACAACTTGTGACTGTGCAATTTCCATCCAGTTAGCAGCCATATATTCGTCTGCACTGTTTGCAAATGCAACGTAAAAGAATGCATACGTATCAATTATGTTTGCAACAACTGTTGACAATGCCGGAGCAAGCCACCACTGTTTACTCCAGTTTTCTCTTAAATACTGGAATACATATACGTCAAGGAATGTTCCTACACCATAAGCTGTTGCACTTGCAAAGCCAATACGTAGTGCTACGCTTGTAGGCGCACCTTCTAACATTACTACAGCAATAGAACCAATAATTGCTAGAGGATATGCTGCGGCGATAGTCGACCTTGCAATGCTCTTACCTAGCAATCTAACTGTTAAGTCGGTTGCTAAAACAACTAATGGAAACGTAAATGCTGCCCATGTAAGTTTAACTCCAAATATTTCTACTGGAATACCTACAAGTGCGTTTGAAACTGTAATAACAACAACATGAAGTGCTACTAGTTTCATCAGCATACTTCTGTCTACTTCTTTAAAAATATTAAACATCAATGTTCCTCCTGTATTTTTAAATTTTTGTACCAACAGATCTTCTCACAATATCATTGTGATTAAATTCTGCCCAGTACAGTTCAAAAGCTACTCCGTCTTCGAGGCCTTCAAATTGGTGAATTTTACCTGGTTTAACTTGAGTAAAATCACCGGCACCAAGAATAGTTTCATCAACGAGACCATCTTGATCATCCTGCCAAACTCTGACAATCATTTTGCCAGATTCAACAAAGAATCCGTTCCACTTAAATTCATGTTCGTGCTCACTGCATTTAAATCCTTTATTAAATTCAATACGATGAAATTCTAATACGCCATTTGCATGGATTAGCTCTGTAGCACCCCATACCTTTCCTGCTTTAATTCCCATTAGTCTCTCCTTTATAATATCTGACCGTAATCAATTGTCTCTGACTGTCGTGATATTTCTTTAATAAAATATGCACATTTGGGTTTACTTCCTTCGGTAATTGGAACACTTAATAGCTGTCCGTTTTTAACTTTAGGAAAATACCATTTTACATCATTGTAAAAATTAGTAATTTTAATTTCAGCAAAGTCACATTTAAAACTTGATAATGGATTAAATAAAAATGCTTCAAAGCCTCGGTTGTTAATACTAGTTAATGGTAATACTTCTAGATCATTTCCGCTCTGTGAATCTCCAACAGCAATGGACCAATCTAATGGCATCATTATTTCATTGCCATTAATTTCTAAAACCATTGCCGGAGCGTTAAAACTTTCTAAAAAGATTAGAGGAATAAAAAAGAAATCCGGTTCTTTTGGGTCACTATTATCTAATACAGCAAACCGAATATCTTCATCTAGTTCCTCTGGTAAGTTTGTTAATGAAAAACATTTGTCTTCAAGTGTTAAAATTCTCATATTATTTCCTTTAATTCCAATCTATTTTTTCGATCTTAAATGGATACTGTGCCTCATTGTAAAACTTTTTACGTTGAGTTAGGTGCCGCTTCGCATACTTACATGTCGATGTAAGATCCCATATTTGAACGAAGTCTTTATCTTTTGCCTTTCTAACGCCTCTGCCTATAGACTGGATAACTCGAACAAAGCTCTTGCCCGGCTCAATAAGAACCATATTAAAGATACGAGGTATATTGAGTCCTACTGCCGCAACACCATAGGTTGCGATAATAACTTCATTAGTACCTTCTTTAATTGTATCGTATGTCTCTTTTCTGTCTTTTATTTTAACGCTTCCGCTTACAAAAGTGCTGTTTGGTATTAGTTCTGCTAATACTTGGCCTGCACTAATTCTATCTACTAGTATCAATGTGTTTCCAGTCTGTGAAACTTTGTTCATCATCTTAGCAATATATGTTAGTCTTGCTTCATTTGTTGTTAGATACTTTAGTTCACTTTGGTAATCACTGTGTACTACTGTATCAATTAATTGACATACGTTAACATGACATTGTGATAGTACACCTTTATCTTGTAACGACTTAGCACTAATGCTACCAATTACAGGTCCTAAACTTGCATGAATACTTTCAAACTCAAATTTTTCTTTAGGTACAGTACCAGTCAGTCCCCAACGAATTGGAGCGTTGCGTAAGTTACGAGTAAGCAAGTTTTTAAGTACTTCTGCTTTAGCTTGGTGTACTTCGTCAACAATAACAGCACTTACTCCATCTAAAAATTCTGCTAAGGATAATACTGCGGTGCCGTCTTTGTGTTTTTTGTCAAGTATATTTAAACTTTGCCAAGTACAAATAGTATGTGTCTTGTTCAGCATTTTTCTATCGCCAAAGTAGACTCCTACATCAAGACCACAATTAATATAGTCTTCTTCAGTTTGTTCAACAAGTGACTTATTAGGCACAATAACAATACTACGTCCATAAGGCTCAACCATATGTGATAACGTTGCAGTTGTAATTGTTTTGCCTGCCCCAGTTGCAATCTGTTGCAAGCTCTGCGGGTTAGCTAGAAAATTGTTAATAGCCTCTACTTGGTAGTCACGCAGGATAATTTCAGTACCTGCTACAGGATGTCCTTTAGGCCAACATACACCTTGGTCTGCCCAATATCGTTCTGACACAGGAGTAAACTTTAAATCAATAGGATGACGATTATCTTGGATATCAATTATTTGGACATTATTTTTTGCCAACACTTCACTAACAACGTTAAGATGATTGACGTAGCCAGTACCACCAACACCAAAAAAAGCAACTTTTCCATCCCAGCGACCAAGTTTGTATTGTGGCATATACTTTGCGTAGGGCACTTCAAACTTAAGAGCATTCGCTAGCTTCCTTCGTACATCTACGTCTAGTCCTTCTAGCTTAATGTTTACTTCGTCTTCAATTATTAATCTACATGTTGCCATATTATAGTTTTTCTACCTTAACTCGATTAAACGGAGTTACATCTGTATCGTAATGAATGATTAAATCTGTAGGATTAATGTATTCACGAACATTAGTATTCATCCTATAGCTTCCTATTGATAGTGTTACACTCGGTGTCCAGTCAGCATTAATTAACGGTTTAGGAAACTTATTACAACTAATATACACTACTTTTGTATTTTTGTCAACCGAATTATTTAATTTATTATCTTTAATATACTTGTTAAACTTATGTCCGTTGTCTTCATTTTCAGCTCTAAAAAGAACACTCATATCTTCTGAAAAGAATATATTTGTTAATCCATTGTTTATTTCGATTAGTTTTGGTAACGGATCGTCTGATGGTAATAATACTAGTATTGGATATCTAGTTAATTCTAGTATACTTTCTAATACTTGTTCTACTGTCCACACTGTTGATGATATTAATACTTCTTTAAAAGAACGAGTTACAATCTTTTTACTCAACGGAGTTAATTCATTTAGGCTTTTTTCTAACGCTTCTTGATCAAAATGATGTAATCCTAGTTGTGTTTTTCGATCATTGTAAATAGCTAAATTTTCTACTGTAGGTTCACCTATTGATGATACCATAAAGTCAATAGCTTTATTTGTTAAGTTTTTTAATTTAAAGGAATAAATTCCTGGTATATACTTGTCTTTTTCATTATTCATTTTTTCTACTTTTTTAAAATACGTTAATAACTCGTCCTGAATAATAAATTTATTATTTTTAAAATTGTTTATAATAGAAAATACATTTTTTTCAGTTAGTGGAAAATAATGGATCTTATTAACACTATCATAATTATGATCAGTGGATTCGTTTTTTGTTTTTTCAATACTAGCTAGTAATCGTTTATTGAATATAAATTGAATAGCAATTAACAATTCTTGATCATCGTTAGTTACTAAATTAATTGTTTTTTCTCTATTAAGTTCTCTTAACGGAATACGTAAGGTATTAAAAGATTCTTCTAAATTATAATTAAACATGTCACTATACTCAATTAATTTTGTCTTAACTAATGCATATTGACGATCTGTCAATCCTATACCTTTAAATACTTGGCGGCCAATGCTAGTTAAAATTTTATAGTCTTCAGGTTTACATTCGGCAATTATATTTGGGTCTGACTGAAGGCCAACTAATAATTCAATACAATCTTCTATACTACGTTTTGTTATCATAGTATTATTATACTACATTATATCTTTAAAGTCAAGTGTTTAAGTGGAATTCCTAATGCAATTTCTTCCACTGTATATTCAGTGTGTGCGTAGTCGTTAAGCCACTGTGTTCTGTCTGGCATGCAAGGATTTTCTATATCGTGCATAAAGTCTATGTCGTTACCTACGTCATACGCTAACGAGCTGGTGCCTACAAACGCCGGAACACCGTTGAGTACACTATGAATGCCCGGATTGCTAGAGTAGCTTACAGTAGCGTGTACGTTGTCAAAGCTCATGTCAAAGTCATCGTAACTGTTTGGCAGTTGTACTGGTTGTTGTCTATAAACATTTTTAAATTCGTTTTCAATATTTGGTAATGGACAACGAGGATGAGGACGGAACAGTATAGGACGGTTGGTATATGTTCGAATAGCATCAATAGTGTTCATCAACCATTTGCTCATACTAGGCATACCTTGCCATTGCAGACTCTTATCGTGTTGTCCTGCTATAAGAATAAACTCTCCACTAGTACGCCAAGGCTTTAACGATAGACCGAGTAGACGATGGCGATCATCGTTATTATTATCGGGCCCAAAGTAAGCACTTCTATTAATCCCATTTAATCCTACCTTCCAAGTTGTGCCTCGTTTAATGCCTCCAACTTCTAATACTATGGTTGGTTTGTTTTGTTGCCAGACTTCCTTGTTTCTTCCCATTCGTCCATTAAACAACACACTCCAAATAACATTAACATCGGCACTAGCATCATTATGAGAAACAGTCCACCCAGCAGATATAAGACTGTGTTCAAAAGCATCAAAGATAGGTCTACTATTAAGTGCGCCATAAGATGTCCATAAACTAACTTTCATTGTTCCGGTTAATAAAGACTAAGCCATATTTTCTCATAAAGGCTTTTCCCATTGTTGTAGAAGTTCTAACTTTATTGGTTAACTTTTCATTAAAGTCAAACCCATATTGATCAAATATGTCTATCCAATATTCTTTTGTATTACAATTAACATGATGATATCCTTTTTTACCTGGCGGTGCATGTGTACAAATTACATATTTTGCTGCTTGAAATGCCGTCATATAGTTTGGAATAAATTCTTCGTATACATGTTCTAAAAATTCTACACTCCAAGCAAGGTCAAACTTTTCTTCAATTGAAAATTTACCTTTACTAAAGTCAAACTGTATTTGCAAATCTTCTTTTATACATCGCGGATCACCTTCAACTCCTATAGCACGTAAATTTTTCTCTCTTGCAAGTTCTACTTGGCAGGCTTGTCCACATCCAATATCAATCATACTTTTTATGTTTAGATTGTTAATTGCCCAATCTAAACATCCTTCGTCTGTCCAACAACGTCCTTCACCGCCGCCTAAATGTTCGTCTATATCAACCATTTAAATTTCTCTCCAATAATCTTCTGTTCTGTTAACCATAATATCTTTCTTTTGAGACTTACCTGCTTCCTTGCGTCCACCTTTCATATGGTCAATCCATTTACCTAGTACGCCGTTAATCAACGGATGTCCACCGCCGCCTGACTTTGCTTCACGCAGATACATCTCAGCACTATAGTCGTGTGCATTAGGAAATTGTAATTTCATATTGTTTAATATACTCCCAAACACATAACTGTCATGCCATTCGTCTAACAAGAATATTCCGTTGTCTGCTTCTTCGTATACTCTTTCAAACTCTTTAAGAAACTCGTGGCACACAGGATGATTTAAGTTTAATCCGTAGAAGCCACACTCTGGCCATGTTTGCGATCCTTTGCCTCTGCCTACATATGTGATCCAACTTTCATTAGGTAATTGTTCTGCAAAGTCTTCATACGTCCAGGGGCTATGCACAAATGTATCCGCGTCCATCCATACACACCAGTCCTTAGAACGCTGTACAGCGTCATACACAGCGTATGTTTTATTAGCGAACCTAACTGCGTCCCACTTGAATTTCTTCATCCAATCGCGACGTGTGTGGCGCTGTGGCTCATTAGTAATGTCGCCATTAGCTTTAGGAACATGTCCCCATGTTGATTTAAACGCATTTAGTTTAGGCAATACTTCCTTTGCATTTAATATTGTAATTTGTTTTGGGTTTGGATTTACTGGCGAGCAATCTTCTGCATACACTAACAATTTAATACGTTTATCAATATTAGATGCAAAACTATCAATCATACGTTGTCCGTATTTGTCTAAACCTGGTTTATGAAATGTTGTTAATACTGTAATTTCCATTATATATATTCTCTCATGTGTTTCCAACAAATGCCGGACCTTAATTCATCAAAAGACCAATGGCACATACTAATTCTTTCTAGCCAAGGTTGTCTGTCAAAATACTCTGGCGATTCAATTTTACTAAGATCTGTATTACTAACTTCTTTACATTGACTATCAGTTGAGTCTGTTAAAAAGCAATGATATCCTCTAATAAGTGGTCCTACTGCGGCACTACTATTATGATTAACTATTGCCCACGCTCCTTTTAGATCTTCATCTAACAATCTTCCTGGTGGACTTAATTCTATATTAGAAAATCTTAGTAGAGGGTGGTTTGGTATAGTAGGTGATAGATATTTTTCTGCTAACTTATCACCAGGATGACTTCTTATAACAATTTTTCTATCTGTATAGGATTGAATGCGTGTTATTGTATCTGCAATCCATTCTACTACGTCTAGACCCTTCATACTCCAGCCGCCTTGGCGCTGGCACATTAAAACTATATGATGGCCTTGTCTGGTGTAGGGTGTCATTGTTAAATTTAAAGTTTTTGATATACTCTGCCAACGACTTCTGTCAACGTTATTGTCACAATAATTTCCGGTAGTAGGAAAAATACCATCAAAACTATATCTTAAATATCCACCTTTTGCATTTGTCGGATCATGAAATAAAAACAAATTTGCATCAGCTGTTATTGTGCGTTTGTTGTACTCTTTCTGAGATCTTATAACTGAATCTCTTAATCGTAAATGCGGAGTAACAATCTTAGAATATACCCAACCTTGTATCATTGCTGCATCACATTCAATTAAGTTATCATGATGATGAACAATGCCAGTGTCTCCAGCTGCATTAACCCCAGCTGCAAAATCAACTAATAATTTTTCTTTCTGAGGATTGTCATTTTTGCCAGGAACTGATCTTAAATAACTAACTACTTTCATTTAAAATACTCCAAGCATATCCAGAACGTAATTCATTAGAAGTAAACTGACAATAAGATAAGTGTGCTGCAAAATTAACAAGTTCATCTAAGCTAGGGTAATTTAAATTTTCTATTTCATTAAGATTTTTATTACATAATGTCTGAGCAGCATTTGGTGCTAATGCAATTACCGGCTTGCCAACTAATAATGCTTCTGTAGCTGCAATACTATTATATGTTACTAGGCAATATGCCTCATCTAACGCATCGTAGATAGTATTAAATGTAGTACGTTCTCTTCTACTTGAAGGTTTTGTTCTTACTACAATAGGCCTATCAGTGTACTTTGGAAGTTCATTTAACACATTATCAATCCAGGCGTCAGCATCTTGGCCGTAAAATTTCATTACTTTTGCACTAGGCGGACATATTAAAATATTTTCTCCGTTGTCTTTTTTAAATTTAGTAGGACGCCAACCTAGTTTTGATAATCTATCATGCGGGCGATTGTGAATTAATTCTAAATTTTGTAAATTATTTTTTGTGACTCGATGATATTCTTTCCTAGGACCGGGTTGAATATAGCCTGTATCAATTGCATAAAAATCTCTATTATTTTCCAAACAATGTTTTATAGCTTTTTGGCCGCCTCCACCTAACCCACGTATTACTAATGTGTTATCGGATTTTACTTCTCTAGCAAATTCGCTTACAATTCCGCCACTTCCTAAAATAAAATTTTCACAATAAGGGTCATACAGTCCTTTTGGTGCACGAGTACTAGTTTCGGGCTTTGCTCCCCAATTATTCATTGCAGCAACTTTATTTCCCATTGCTTCCTCCTTTATTTTTATTATAGTGTCTTTAGCGTCAGTGTATATTGTTCCAGAAGGATCTACTAACTCATGAAGTGTTGCTTCTAATAATTTTTTAGCATGGTCACTAAGTGTTAAATCGCTAACATTTATTCTTCGATTGTTATTATTTTTAATAGTTTCTTCAAGTTTGGTTATTTGATTTTTATAGAAATTTCTTTCTACTTGGACCCAATCTAACGCATATTCACAATCTTCAAATCCTTCAAACCAAGGGCCGCCTTCAGTATAGTGCAATGCCCACGGAATACCATCTTGAGGTTCTTTGTACCAACCAACCAACCAATTCCATTTATGAGTTATTTTTCCTATTAGACTATCGGGTATCCAGGAAAATCTATGAAGGTATGCTCCAGATGTTTTAGGATCATTAATTAATGATAATGTTACGGTCTTATTAGTTGCATGTCCACAGTTCCATAAAACCATACTTGACCAATTTTTTCTTGGGTACGGTAATTGTGCTTGCCCGTCCATCTTTTCTCCATCTTTAGGAGTATAATCATGATGAGCACACATTACTGCATACTTGTCATCTTTTTGTTCAAATAGATGTACGATGTCTCTTTTAAAAATAAAATCACAATCAATAAATAATGCCCAGCCAGTATAGTCTGTAAGAAACGGAATCATAAAACGACTAAATGTAAATTCAGTACTTCCTAGTTGGTCTTCATCTCTAGTGTACCATCCGGATTTTCTTAATTCTTTTAATTTTAAAGGAATAATTTCAACAGGAACAGATGCCGTATCAAGTATACTTTGTTTGCATACTTCATACGCAATATCTTCTCTTGTATCGTATCCTATAAATATCTTTAACGGTATTAGGTTATTATCTTCGTTCAATGTCTTCCTCCACACATTCTTCCCCATATTGTACTTCAAGTATATGGCATAGATCTTTAGTATTATTAGATGCTTGGTGCCACACTTGTTGTCCGATGGCATACCCAGATGTTAGTTCAGTTAGTAAAGACGTTGTTACCCGATCGTCCCATTCTGTAGTTAACGCACACTCTCCTTTAAGTACATACCAATGTTCACTTCTTTTAAAATGTCGCTGATTACTTAGACTTTTTCCTGGTGCAATAACTAATTCTTTAACTTTATAACCTATTTGGTTGTCAAGAACTCGATACCATCCCCAAGCACGTATAGTTTTAGGATTTTTCCATTCCTCTAAAATCCAACTACTAGAATTTTTTTTATCTTCTCCACCAACTGAGAATGCAAACTCTACGTGAGGATAATCATGATAAATTTTATATTCGGGAGTTGTTGTATTTGTTCTGTCACCACCGTTAGCAAATATAACTGTTGTACTGCTGTCATGTGTACTAAGTGTATGAAAGATTGCATGACAAGCACTGTCATCTTCGTCATTAAACCCAATAACTTTATCAACACAAGCAAGTTCTTTAAGAATATTAACACGCTCTGTAAATGGCATAAATGGTCTACCTTTTTTACGGGTAAGCCACTCGTCTGAATTTACACCAACTATTAGCTTTTGGCCTAATTGTTTGGCAGCTTTAAAATACTCAATATGTCCACTATGAAGTGGGTCAAATCCGCCCGTAACTAATACAACTTTGCTCATATAAGTATTTATATACGCAGTTTATGACTAGTTAAGAATCCTGGTATTAAAGAAATTACCAGCCAAAGATATAATCTTTTCTAACATTAGTTAATTCTTTTGCACCTAATGATTTTATATACTCTCCAGCACACTCATTTGTGTCAGGATGTTGCTCGCATACAATGATGGGTTTGTATTTTAAAATTGTTTCTGTTGCACCTTTTAACACTTCTAACTCGTGTCTTTCACAATCAATTTTTAATAATCCAAATTTAGGCAAATTTAAATCATCCATGCGTTTAATAGTTATGTTGCCAGTACCGATATCAGAAACATAACTATTACCGGTATTGTCTTTATCAAATTCCATAGTAACTTTATCATTAACACTTCCTAATGCAAAAGAATTAATTTGCACTGGCAAGTCTTTTACATTAAGTTCTAAGCATTCGTATACTTGTTGCATAGGTTCGTAAGCAAGAACTTGTTTAAATTTTTCAGTTAATGGCTTTGCCCATAGCCCTACATTTGCTCCAACGTCAATTGCAAGATCAAAATCTGTAACGTATTGGTAAGCAGCATCTCTAACATCGTCTTGATATTCAGCTGGTCCACCATTTTTAATACGCTTAGTAATCATCCTATGAAAATGATTATCGCTATCTGGCATCCAATAATTATATACTTGTTTCATTTAATTTATCACACCTATAATTGCGTTTTTTTTGTTACCTGCATCTGCTATTTTGACATAGCCAAACTTCTTTAATTGTTGACCAACTTCGTCTTTTGCATAGCCGTATCTAGTTTCGTGCCCTTTGCATTCGTATAGTATTACAGGCTTATATTTTGCTATTAGATCAATGCCACCATTTATAATAAGTGGCTCAAACCCTTCAGCGTCCATTTTAATAAAATCAACATCCGTAAATGAAAAACTATCCATTGTTTTTACTAAGATATCACCGCTTGAATCGGGAGTAACATGTGTGCCAAATGTACTTGTTCCTTTGTAGGGCTGTGAGTTAGATTTCTCTTTATTGCCGATGTAAGTCAGTGAAACAGTTTGCTCTTTATTACCAAGCCCGCATGCATGTGTTTGTACATTATCTAGCTTAAAGTGTTTTACATTTGTTTCTAAGCAGTTATAAACGTTAGGTTCAATTTCAAATGCATGCACGTTAGTAAATCTTTTTGACATATGGTATGACATTACGCCGTAGTTTGCTCCTACATCAATTGCTGTCCTAAATTGCTTGCAACACGATATTGCTGTGTTAAGTTGTTCATACTGATAATCAACAACTTCTGTTTTTCGTTCTTTTTTTAGTGCTCTGCGTAGAGTAGTATCGCCAGACAATATAGTCCAGTCTTGATATAATGTTGTTTGCATAAAGGTTCTCCGCTAGTATTTATATACGTAGTTTATTTAAGAAAAGTAATAAGGCTTAAGTCTGTTCCAGGCAAACCCCGATTTATGCTCATTAAAATAATATTGTGTCCAAGCTAGATCATATAACCATTGCTCTCGTGGTATATCTAATTTGGGGTTTTCTAAATACGATAAATTAGGTTGGCATACTGGCCAAGCCATTGCAGTGTCATCTAATGCAAATGTAGGAATACCTAAACACGCACTTTCAATAAGGGTATTACTAGTTGTTCCAACTACTGCCCAGGCGTTGTCAAGGTCTTTTTGTAGTCCCCTCCCACCGTTTGCAATTGTGTCTGTATCGTAATTAGTAGTATGCGTTACGTTGGGTATTCCTTCTTTTGTTGCAATACCTGCAGCTATTGATCTACTTTTGTTTGCTTTTGGATGCCCTCTAAGAACAATAGGCATATCAGTGTGCTTGCGTATATGCTTTAAGCAATCAACTACGTAATCCCAATAATTATTCCCCCAAACTTTATGTACTTGTTCTAAACTACTGTCATTGGGTTTTTGCAAAATGAATAATATGTAATCACCCTTTGCTCTCCAAGGCTTTATTTCTATGTTTTGGTCTTTTTGTATTTGGTTAAATCTATCCGGCGGGCTATTTTCATTACAAAATATTCCCTGTCGCATAAAATGATTCCAGCCTACACGTTGCATAAACAGTGGATTCTTATCTTGTAATGCTGTTGTGCCCCTACGAAATACAGGACTTTCATATACTAAAAAAGGTTTGCCTGATTCTTTAATAAAATCAAACTGATCTTTTAATTTTGGAGTTGAAAATTTATATATATTAGTTTGCATATACCCATCAGCACTTTGTACTAACGGATCATCTAAACTTTCTACTATTTTAAAATTAGGTAAATTGGGAACAAATAATAAATTTTGAGCATCAAAGCTACCTTTTATCCCAACTATTAATGGTTCATTAGATACTAGCATCTTCCATTCCTGCTACTCTTAACTTTACAACATTAGTTATCTGCCATTGCTTCTGGTCAAGTCCTTTAAGAACACCTAACCATTTGTTACGCATTAGTGCAAACTCGTTGATAATCTTTTCATAGTCAACAACGTCTGCCTCACCGTCTACGTATTTTTCAACGTCACGGCTTGACAGAGCTCGTTGGTAATTTTCTAAATATTTCTTAAAAAACGAGCTACGCAATCTACGTAGCTCGATATTTAAGTAGTGTAGGATTGCTTCAATTTCTTGAAGTTGGTTGAATCGATGTTCAACAATGCCTGGCATTTCTGCAGCTGCTCGTTCAACGTTTCCTTTTAATTTTATTTCACCTTTGGCTTCAATTAATTGATCTTCAAAGTATGCAATAGCAGAAGGAATTTTTGATACGTCTCTTGAAACTTCAGAATACCAGCCCATTATTAATCCTCGTATTCGTCGTCAGTGTCTTCGTCTTGATCGTCTTTATCCATATCTAGATAATAACAAATAGCATCATCTAGTTCACTATCGGACCCTATTACTTCGTGTAAAGTTTCTTCTTTAACTCCTATATCACAAAGTAAATCAACATACCTTTCAGCAGCAGTATGAATATGTTTTTTATCTAAGTATTCTTTAAATACTGTCCATACATCAACAATTTGGGTTTCATCCATTTTCGTGTGTCTCCTCGATTTGATCAACAGTTTCTTCTTCATCAACTTCGTCGATATTTACCACAGGTTTAATTTTTTCTGCGTATTGTGACATAACCATATCAAGTTTAGGGCCGAGCCACTGTTTACGGTAATCAAGATGTTCTGTGCCGTCTAAGTCAATATACTTGAGTCGATTACCTTGCTTAACTAACAAGTTCTTCTTCTCAAACAATTCAACTAGACCGCTGTACGGATTCATACCAGTTTCATAAGGAATCTTAACCTGCACACCTTCAAACGGTTTTGCATAGCGAGTCTTCATTACTTTACAACCAGCACGTATACCCATAACTTCTGAGATCTTATTGCCGTCTTCATCTTCTTTTAGCTTCATCTTTTTCATTGCAACAACAATACTTGATGCATAGATAAAGCCTGCGCCGCCACTAATCTTATCATCTGGATCAAACATATCCTGCGATGCATAAGTGTGGTTAGTACATACTAAGCCTACGTTAAGTGAGCCAATCATGTTAACAGTATTACGGACTAATGAAGTTAGTGCTTTAG
>Ga0209090_10000432_pt1 | contig 26017 bp, 25 predicted proteins | sample ArcticOcean_MG_C_9_FD_187432 | JGI IMG/M metagenome (GOLD analysis project Ga0209090, IMG submission 187432) | Marine microbial communities from western Arctic Ocean - ArcticOcean_MG_CB2_152 (SPAdes) (version 2) | ecosystem: Environmental > Aquatic > Marine > Oceanic | place: Arctic Ocean... | reverse complement strand
ATTACCTTCTGAAATAAATGAATCGTTAATTGTTGAATTATACTCAAAATAGGTGATACATGAATAATAATGACTTTCTAAAACCAAAATTAGTAGACATAGAGATGTTAAATCCGTCTCATGCAAAGATAACCATAGAGCCGCTAGAAAGAGGCTTTGGTCATACGCTGGGTAATGCTCTCAGAAGAGTCCTGTTATCATCATTGCCGGGTAGCGCAGTAACAGAGGTTTCTATTGAGAATATACTACATGAATACAGCACAATAGAGGGAGTCCAAGAGGATGTTCTAGAAATATTACTAAATATTAAAAAACTTGCCTTAGTATTGCATGAAAAAGATACTCTAGAGGTTACTTTAAAGAAAAAAGGAAAGGGTCCAGTTTTAGCATCTGATATTACAGCAAGCGCAGATTTAGAAATTAAAAATCCAGATTTTGTTATAGCTAATATTACTAATAATAAAACTGAGATTATTATACATATGACAATTTCAAAAGGCAGAGGATATCTAGCTGCACAAAAGAGAAAATTTAATGAATTAGAAGATCTTGGCATAGGAAAAATGCAATTGGATGCTTCATTTAGCCCCGTAGTTCAAGTTACTTATAATGTTGACACTGCAAGGGTCAAACAAAGAACAGACTTAGATAAACTCATAATAGATTTAAAAACTAATGCAACAATTGAGCCAGAAGATGCCATTAGACAAGCAGGCTCAATTTTAAGAGACCAATTGTCAGTATTTACAGTTTTAGAAGTCAAAGAGGAAGCTGTTGAAGACTTAGATACTCCTCAGATTGACCCTGTATTACTAAGACCTGTTGATGATTTAGAGTTAACGGTTAGATCTGCAAATTGTTTAAAAGCAGAGAATATTTATTATATAGGTGATTTAGTACAAAGAAGTGAAAATGAATTATTAAAAACTCCTAATTTAGGAAAAAAATCACTTACAGAAATTAAAGATGTTTTAGCTACACATAGTTTGTCGCTTGGCATTAAACTAGAAGATTGGCCACCAAAAAGTATGGAAAAAAGAATATGAGACATAGAAAAAGCGGTAGACAGTTAAATAGAAATGCTTCGCATAGAAAAGCTATGTTTAAAAATATGTGTTTATCATTATTTGAATTCGAGAAAATTGAAACTTCAGTGCCTAAAGCTAAAGAGCTTAGAAGGTTTGCTGAGCCGTTAATAACACTTGCTAAAACTGATTCATTAATTAGGCGTAGATTAGCATATTCAAAAATTAGAAGTAAAAAATTGGTTAAAAAGCTATTTGAGGATTTAGGTCCTAGATTTAAAAATCGTCCAGGTGGCTACTTAAGGATTCTTAAGTCTGGTTACACTCTTGGCGATGCATCTCCGCAAGCATATGTTGAGTTAACTGAAAAGTCAGCTTCTAGCAATTAAGTTTATCTTTTAAAAATTTTCCAGTATAAGATTTTTTATTTTTTGCGACAAATTCTGGCGTGCCTTCTGAAACAATATGTCCGCCACCGATGCCACCCTCTGGACCAAGGTCAATTATCCAGTCAGCGGTTTTAATAACTTCCAAGTTATGCTCAATTATTATTAATGTATTACCGCGCTCTTTAAGTTTATTTAAAACCTTTAGTAATTTTGATACATCATGAAAATGTAATCCGGTTGTGGGTTCATCTAATAGATAAAGAGTTTGCCCCGTATCTCTTTTAATTAATTCTTTAGCTAGCTTTATTCTTTGCGCTTCACCACCTGAGAGAGTAGTGGCATTTTGTCCAAGGCTTATATATGAAAGTCCGACCTCATTAATAATTTCTAATTTTCTACTTATAACTGGTATATTTTCAAAAAATTCTAAAGCTTCATAAACTGTAAAATTTAAAATATCACTTATATTTTTTGTTTTAAATAAAATCTCTAGAGTTTCAGGATTATATCTTTTACCATTACATTTATCGCATTTAACGTATACATCAGATAAAAAGTGCATCTCTACCTTTATGACACCGTCTCCCTCGCACGTTTCGCATCTTCCGCCTTTGACATTAAAACTAAATCTTCCAGCTTTATAACCTCTTGATCGTGCCTCTTGTGTTTGTGTAAGTAATTCTCTTATATGTGTAAATATACCTGTATATGTTGCTGGATTAGATCTAGGGGTTCTTCCTATAGGGCTTTGATCAATTTCTATTATTTTATCTATGTGTTCCAAGCCATCAACTTTGTCGCAGCCTGTTTGAGAATTATCTTTTTCTAAAAAACTATTGTATACATAATTAAATAAAACATTATTTATTAAACTTGATTTACCAGAACCAGAGACACCAGTTATACATGTCATAAGACCTATAGGGATATTAACTGTTAAATTTTTAAGATTATTGGTTACTGCATTATGGATAGATAATACTTTCTTAGGATTTATTTTTAATCTATTTTTTGGAACATCTATTTTTTTCTTACCTGATAAATATTGCCCTGTATATGAATTTTTTATCTTCTTTATACCCTCGGGTTTTCCAGCATAAACAATCTCCCCTCCTAGGTCACCAGCACCTGGGCCAACATCAACAATATAATCTGAGGCCAGAATTGTATCTTCATCATGTTCTACAACGATTACAGTATTTCCTAACTCCCTTAAATGAGTTAGTGTTTGGAGCAATTTATCATTATCTTTCTGGTGTAAACCAATTGATGGTTCATCAAGTATATACATTACCCCTACAAGACCAGACCCAATCTGGCTTGCTAATCTTATTCTTTGGGCTTCACCCCCAGAGAGTGTTTCAGCACTTCTATCTAAAGACAAATAATTTAGACCAACATTAACAAGGAAACCAAGTCTACTGGTAATTTCAGCAACAATTTTGATAGATATTTCTTTCTTCATCCCTTTTAGTTTTAAGTTACTAAAAAAGTTAAAGCACTCCTCTGTTGTAAATGCAGTTATATCACTAATAGCTTTATTTGATATGAATATATTCCTACTTTTCTCATTAAGCCTTGTGTTTCCACACTCGCTACATTTATTAGTGCTTAAATATTTCGATAATCTTTCTCTAGTTGAATATGAACCCGTCTCATATTGTTTTTCATATTTTTTAACAATTCCATCCCATATCTCTTCTTTAACAATAAAATCGCTTTGATCTCTTTTACGATAACCTCTCACATATTTCATTTTAATAACTTCTTTATTACTTCCATGAAATAAAATATTTTTAAAACTATCTGGTAACTTTCTATACTCTGCGTTCAAATTAATTTTATAATGATCAGATAAGCTTTTTAGCAGTAGATGATAATAAGCACTTTTATTATCCCATCCATATATTGCTCCATTAGCTAAACTTAACTCTTGATTAACTATAATTTTATGAGGATCAAAGTATTCTCTGACCCCTAAACCATCACACGCCACACACGCCCCAGCCGGACTATTAAATGAAAATAATTTAGGTTCTAACTCACTAATTGAGTAACCACAATGTGGGCAAGAATATTTGGTTGAAAAAATATCTTGTACCTGGTCTTCACCCATATTTAGGATATAAACTATTCCATTTGAAATATTTGATGCAGTTTCTAAAGATTCAGTTATTCGTAATTTATTATCATTATTTACATTTAGCCTATCTACTACTAATTCAATATCATTTTTTTTCTTAGGATCAATTAAATGTTGAAGAAGATGTTTTGATATGTCTGAAATTTCTACAATTTCATTATTTACCCGTACTCGCCTATACCCTTGTTGAGCAAAAGATTGAATTAACTTTACATGTTCCCCTTTTTGTTTTTTCACTATAGGAGCAAGTACAGCAATATTTTTTTCATGGTATTCAGATAAGACTTTGGTGGTCATATCTGAAAGAGACATAGCTGCTAATTCATTTGAGTGTTCAGGGCATCTTGGAGTTCCTACTCTGGCATAAAGAAGCCTAAGATAATCATATATTTCTGTTACAGTCCCCACTGTTGATCTTGGGTTATGAGATGACGATTTTTGTTCAATTGATATAGCTGGGGACAAACCCTCTATAACATCAACATCAGGTTTATCCATTATTGATAAGAATTGTCTGGCATAAGAGGACAAAGATTCCATATAACGTCTTTGACCTTCAGCAAATATTGTGTCAAATGCAAGTGAGGATTTTCCAGAACCTGACAAACCTGTAATTGTAACAAGCTTGTTTCTAGGTATCTCTACATTTATATTTTTTAGATTATGGGTTCGGGCACCCTTGACAAAAATATTCTTTTTCATGCTAGAGAAATGATATCATCAAACGCTACTAATTAAATCATTTACCTAGGAGAAAGTATGAATATAACATTAATGAAATGGTTTAGCAGCTTATGTATTCTCACAGGAGTTTTTTGTACAAATCTTAATATATATCCCTTTAATATATACTTTCAGTCAGTAGGAGCTTTAAGTTGGATTATCTTAAGTTACTCAATCAAAGATAGGTCTATGATGCTTAATTTCCTACCACAAATCCCTCTTTTTGCTATTGGGTACTACATGCTCATAATAAGTTGAAATACATTCTAGAACGGGTAAATAATGTATAAAACCCAATCTTTGAGTGGAATTATTCCTATTCGTAAGATAATATTTAAGTTATAGTTAAATCCATATAGAGAATCATACAGAAGAGAGTTTATGTCAGTAAATAAAGTAATATTGTTGGGTAGAGTTGGCGCTGATCCAGAAGTTAAGGTAATGCCTAGTGGTAATGCAGTTCTGAATCTGTCATTAGCAACAAATAGAAAATTTAAGAATCAAGAATCTGGGGCTTACGAAGATAAAACTGAGTGGCATCGAGTAGTATTTTTCAATAAACCTGCTGAAACAATAGGCCAATATGTTAAAAAAGGGCAACAATTATATGTCGAAGGCAGATTACAAACTCGTAAATGGCAGGACAAAGATGGCATAGAAAAATATTCTACCGATATTATCTCTGATAATTTCACTTTTGTTGGTTCTAAATCTGATTCTAGCGATAGTTCTCAATTTAATAATCAGTCTCAGGGTAAGGATGATTTTAATCAAAGCTCTGCAGCTCAGCATGATGATGATGTACCCTTCTAGAGTAAATGCTGGAAAATAAAAAATTCTTTATAAAGACTCATGGTTGTCAGATGAATGTATATGATTCAGACAAACTAACTGATGTTCTAAAAGTTAATTTAAAAATGATCGAGACTAATGACCCTCAAGATGCTGATCTATTGCTTTTAAATACATGTTCAATTCGAGAGAAAGCTCAAGAAAAAGTTTTTCATCAGCTAGGAAGGTGGAAAAAGATAAAAGATAATAAGCCAGATATATTAATAGCTGTTGGAGGCTGTGTTGCGTCTCAAGAAGGGAGAAGTATTAAATCAAGAGCGCCCTCAGTAGATATTATTTTTGGACCACAAACAATTCATAGAATTCCAAAAATGATTAAAGAACTATCTTCGTTGGATATTAAAACTGCTGTAGATGTTAGTTTTCCTGAGATAGAAAAATTTGATTATCTGCCAACATCGGATAGAAAATCACCTTCGGCTTATCTTTCTATTATGGAAGGTTGTAGTAAATATTGTACTTTTTGTGTTGTACCGTATACAAGAGGTGAAGAGTTTAATAGAAGATTTGATGATATTATTAATGAAGCTATACAGTTATCAGCGCAGGGAGCAAGAGAAATTATATTACTTGGACAAAATGTTAATGCATATAAGTCAAATGACCATGACGGTAATTCTGTAGGTCTTTCAGATTTAATTCGGTATATTTCTCATATAGATGGTATAGATAGAATCCGTTATACAACTTCTCACCCAATAGATTTTTCTCAAGACTTAATAAATGAATATAAGAACCCTAAACTTGCAAATAGTTTGCATCTACCAATACAGTCAGGATCAGACCTAATTCTTTCTAAGATGAAAAGAAAACATACAGTTCTTGAATATAAAAGTATTATTAAGAAAGTTAGAGATATTAGACCAGACATACATTTGTCTTCAGACTTTATAGTGGGTTATCCTGGTGAATCTAATTATGAATTTCAAAAAACTTTAGATTTTATTTCAGAATTAAATTTTAGTGATGCATACAGTTTTATTTATAGCCCGAGGCCAGGTACGCCTGCCGCTCAAGAATTTGATGATTTATCAGATAAAGTTAAATCTGATAGATTGAAAGAATTGAAAGATTTGGTTAAACAGCAGTCCCTGAATTATTCAGAAAAAATGATAGGAAAAACAGAAAAAGTTCTTGTGGAAGGAGTTTCACTAAAAAGAAATACTGAAGTTTTTGGAAGGACTGATAATAATAAGGTAATAAACTTTTTAGGTGACCGAGAATTAATTAGTAAGTTTGTAGATGTACGAATAGATGAAATGAGAGCAAATACTTTGCATGGAACTTATTTAAGCATTTCATAAAAATGAGAACTAGTGGACGGGAGACCTATAGAGATTTGACAGAAAAAATTACAAGCCAGAATTTATTATTGCAACCTCAGGACAATGAAAGGTTGTCAAACTTATGTGGATTACTTGATGAAAATCTTAGACAGATTGAGTCATACATGAATGTTGAAATTTCAAACAGAGGGAATTCGTTTATAATAAAAGGTGATGAGCAAAATGTACCTATAACCTCAAGCTTAATTGAGAAATTGTATGTACTGTCAGCTGAAGAAGAATTAACCTCTAAACAGCTACATATGTATATGAATAATACTAGTGATACTACCGAGAACATGGCTGATAAGATTATTTCTGATCCAGATGCTGTCTCTCTTAAGTGTAAAAAAATAACTATCAGACCTAAGTCAAAATCACAACAAGAGTATGTGAAGGCCATAATAAAAAATGATTTAACATTTGGAATAGGTTCTGCGGGAACTGGTAAAACATATCTTGCGGTTGCATGTGCAATATATTTTTTGGAGAAAGATTTGATTAAAAAAATATTTTTAGTCAGACCTGCAATTGAAGCAGGGGAGAAACTTGGTTTTTTACCTGGAGATTTATCTGAAAAGGTAAATCCATATTTACAGCCAATATATGATGCTCTTAATGAAATAGTGGGAGTTGAAAGAGTCACTAGGCTGATAGAAAAGAAAATTGTTGAGATAGCCCCGCTTGCATATATGAGGGGGAGAACGTTAAATGATGCATTTATAATATTAGATGAAGGCCAGAATACCACTATTGCTCAGATGGAAATGTTTTTAACAAGAATTGGATTCGGGTCAAAAGCTGTTGTAACTGGTGATACAAGCCAGGTAGATTTACCAAGAGATTCCAGATCTGGACTGAAAGATTGCTTGGAATTTATGCCTAATGTTAATGGAGTTCATATCACAAATTTTAAACCAAATGATGTTATGAGACATAAAATTGTTAAAGACATAATCAGAGAATATGATAAAAGAAAAAAATAGGCTATTAACAGTAGAAATTATAAAAGATAAGTTATTAGACTATATGCCAACTAATTTTAAAATAAAGAAATGGGCTACAATAGCATTTGATAAGGACAAGGACTCATTAGTTATTATTAAAATAGCTAACAAAAATGAAATAATGAAATTAAATAAAATTTTTTTTAAAAAAGATAAACCAACAAACGTTTTATCTTTTCCAAATAATTCTCATGTTACAACAGGAGAATTTATATTAGGAGACATTATGGTCTGTCCTGAAATTATAAATGAAGAGTCTGATGTACATGGTATAGAAAAAGATAATAGGTGGGCGCATATGATAATTCATTCTATGCTTCATTTGCATGGTTATACGCATGACTTAGATAAATCTCGAGTTATAATGGAAAACAAAGAAAAAGAATTAATGGATATACTAGGATACTCTGACCCGTATTATGCAAATTAAAAATAAATGGTTAGCCAAGATATTTGGCCTTTTAAAGGATTCTCCTAAGACTAAAAATGATCTTTTGGAAGTATTGAAAAGTACAGTTCATAATGGTGTCCTTGATAATGAATCTTTAAAAATGATTGAGGGAGTTTTCAAGGTATCTGAAGTACAGGTACGAGATATCATGATACCAAGGCCTCATATGATTGTAATAGATATAACAGACCAAATAGATGAAATTGTTAAAAAAGTAGCCACATCTGGCCATTCAAGATTCCCGGTTATTGATGATAACCGTGATGAAATAATAGGGGTCTTGCTTGCAAAAGATTTGCTTAAAAAATCAATTAAAGATGATAATGATGATATAAATTTACATGAACTACTTAGGCCAGCAGCTTTTGTCCCAGAAAGCAAAAGATTAAATATTTTATTGAATGAATTTAAATCAAGTAGAAATCATATTGCAATTGTCATTGATGAACATGGTGGGGTTTCAGGACTTGTTACAATTGAAGATGTTATTGAAGAAATAGTTGGTGAAATTGATGATGAATATGATAAAAAAACTGAATCAAAAATTATTGCTCAAAGCCATGATGATTATATTGTAGATGCTCTAACTACGCTAGATGAGTTTAACTCATACTTCTTAACTGAATTTAGTGATGATGTCGAAACAATTGGCGGTTATTTAGTAAATAAATTTGAAAGAGTCCCCTTAAAGGGCGAGATTATTGTAATCTCAAATTTATTATTTAAAGTATTGTCCGCTGACTCTAGAACTATCAAAAGAATAAAGCTAAGTAAAAAAATATAGATTAAGAGAAACTTATAAAAACTAATAAATACATACTGATTATTATTTCTGGATTGTTATATACTTCTTCTTTTTCGCCCATAAACCTTAAGCTTGGAATATTTTTTTCACTATCTATATTTTTCTATACATTATTATCCTGCAAAAGAAAACAAGCTATAATTTTATCTTATATTTATGGAATCTCAATTTTTACTTCAGGAGTCTCATGGATATATACCAGTATATATTATTATGGTGGAGGAAACCTAGTAATCTCTCTTTTAATGACAGTTTCTCTAATTATATTTTTATCATTATTTGTCGCTCCGTTAGGTTTTTTTCTAAATAAAAATTATAAAGATAAATCATTTATTACATTATTAATTATTCCATCAGTATGGGTTGCTCTAGAATTATTAAGATCTATTGTATTTGGAGGTTTCCCTTGGCTGATAGCAGGTCATAGTCAAGAAGGCACTATATTTAATATGATATACCCTATCGCAGGAAGCTATTTTGTGAGTTTTTTAATATGCACTACATCTATAGGAATTGCTTTGTTTTTTAAAAGTGAATTATGTAAGTCTAATTTAAAAAATATATTCATACTTATAATATTTTTTAATATTTTATATTTTTATAATCCTATATGGTCGGCAGATAAAAAAGATCCTCTAAAAATTAGTATATTGCAGCCTAATATTAATGTAGGAATTAAATATGATAATGATAAAATAGATTTTATTAAACAAAAATATTTGTCACTCCTCTCCGGCAATGTCATCAATAAAACCATTATCTTGCCAGAGACTGCAATTCCTATAATATATGAGAGAGATAAAAATTTTTATAATTCTATGCTTAAATCTGATGATACTAATATTATTGCAGGTATATTTCATTATGAAGCTAGTCAAAATAAGATCTACAATAGTATGTTGGTTTTAAATAAAGACGAGAAATTTTATAATAAAAGACATTTAGTCCCATTTGGAGAATATACACCTTTCAAAACATTTTTTAGTTATATAGCAAAGAAATTAAATATACCCATGTCAAACCTCTCTCATGGAAATTTAAATCAAAAACCATTCTTAATTAATAATATTACCGTACATCCATTGATATGTTATGAGATTGCATATTCATCGCTAATCAAGATGACTAACGATTACAGTGTTATTATTAATGTTAGTAATGATTCATGGTTTGGAAATACATTCGCCCCACATCAACATCTACAAATTGCACAAGTACGAGCATTAGAAACAGCTCACCCAATTATAAGAGCTGCAAATACAGGTATATCTGCAATTATTGATAAAAATGGATTAATTATTAAAGAGATAAGCTTAGATACCGAGGGCTTAATTAGTGGAGAGGTATATCCATCAAAAGGGATTAGTCCTTACATGTACTTTGGTGATTATCCGGTTTTGATGTTAATATTCTCTATTATGTTATTTTATTGGAAGTGTTATAAAAAATATGAATAAAGATTATAATCCAAAAGATATTGAGATTAATATACAAAAATTCTGGGAAAAGAATAATTCCTTTGAAACAGATTTCAGTTCCACTGATAATAAATTTTATTGCCTAAGTATGTTTCCGTATCCAAGTGGAAAATTACATATTGGGCACGTTAGAAACTATACAATTGGAGATGTAATCTCTAGAGCACAAAGAATGCTCGGAAAAAATGTATTTCAACCAATGGGCTGGGATGCTTTCGGATTACCTGCAGAAAATGCAGCAATAGCAAATAAAATACATCCTCTTGAATGGACAAAAAAAAATATTAACCATATGCGGGAGCAACTTAAGAGACTCGGATATGCATATGATTGGGGTAATGAAATATCTACAGCAGACCCTAAATATTATGAATGGGAACAGTGGTTTTTTATAAAATTATTAGAGAAGAATTTAGTCTATAAAAAGAAATCAGAAGTAAACTGGGATCCAGTTGATAAAACTGTTTTAGCAAATGAACAAGTAGTTGATGGAAGAGGCTGGAGATCAGGAGCGATTGTTGAAAGAAAAGAAATACCACAATGGTTTTTAAAAATAACAGAATATTCAGATGAATTACTAGAAGGTCTGGAAGATTTAAATGGTTGGCCAACCTCTGTAAAAATGATGCAAAAAAACTGGATTGGTAGATCTGAGGGAACATTAGTCAAATTTAGGATAGCAAATAATGACAATATTTTAGAAGTATATACGACCAGAGTTGATACAATTTTTGGTGTGAATTTTTTAGCAATATCACCAAATCATATTATATTAAAAGATCAGAAAAAAGATAATCCTGTTCTAGCAAAATTTGTTGATAAGTGTAAAAGTTTAAAATTGTCAGAAGAGACAATAAGTTCAATTGAGAAAGAAGGCGTTGATACTGGTTTGACTGCGATAAATCCTTTGGACGGAACTATCGTTCCTATTTGGGCAGCTAATTATGTCCTATCTGATTATGGAACTGGATGCGTAATGTGTGTGCCGGGACACGATGTTAGGGATAATGAGTTTGCAGTAAAATATAACTTGCCTGTAACTAAAGTAATACTTTCTAAAGAGAGTGGGGCAGACCTTGATGATGATATCTTTGTGGGCGAAGGAACTTTAATTAATTCAGGAAAATATACAGACCTTGATTCAAAGTTAGCCAAGAAAAATATCTTGAAGGATTTAGAAAAAATAGACGCAGGTATGTCAAAGATTAATTATAGATTGAGAGACTGGGGTATCTCTAGACAGAGATATTGGGGTTGTCCAATTCCTGTTTTCTATCATGAGGACGGAACTGTTTATCCTGTGCCAGAAAGTGATTTGCCTGTTACATTGCCTGATGATATTGATTTTTCGAAAGATGGCAATCCATTAGAAAATCATCCAACTTGGAAATATATAAAATGCCCATACACAGGCAAAGATGCAATAAGAGAAACAGATACTTTTGATACTTTTTTTGAGTCATCATGGTATTACTTGAGGTTCTTGTCTCCAGACTATAAAGATGGTTTATTGGATCAATCAAAAAATCAGTGGCTGCCAGTTGATCAATATATTGGTGGAATAGAGCATGCAATATTACATTTGTTATATGCAAGATTCTTTCATAAATTAATGAGAGACATTGGCATTGTTGATAGTTCCGAACCTTTTTTATCACTATTATCGCAGGGAATGGTGTTACAAGATGGAATTAAAATGTCTAAATCAAAGGGTAATACAATTGATCCAGATGATATTATTAATAAATATGGCGCTGATACAGTTAGATTATTCATTATGTTTTCTGCTCCTCCAGAACAGAGTTTGGAATGGTCTGATACAGGGATAGAGGGGTCGCATAAGTTTTTAAAAAGATTATGGTCTCTAACCTTCAAGGTATTCAATAACAAGAGTATAGAAAATCCGGATTTACAAAAATCTAGCGATATGAGAACTAAGATACATAAAACCATTAAAAAATTTACACATGATCTTTTTGAAAGAAATAGTTTCAATACTGCTATTGCGTCATCAATGGAATTATTAAACGAAATGATTAAATATAACCAAAGTAAAGATTTTGATAACAAAGTATTGTTAGAGGGTATTGAAAATATCCTTAAAATGTTATCTCCAATTACTCCTCACATTTGTCAGGAACTATGGAATAATCTTAACAAGAACTCATCTCTAATTGATGAGTCTTGGCCAAAAGTTGATAATGATGCATTACTAGAATCTAAAAAAGAGATTATAGTCCAAATCAATGGTAAACTGAGGGGCAAGGTTACTATTAAAACTGATCAAAATGAAGATGAAGTTAATATGATAGTAAATTTAGATGAGAAAATTCATAGCTATTTGAAAGATAGTAATATTAAAAAAGTCATCTATATAAAAAATAAATTAATTAACTATGTTGTGTAAAAAATGAAATTAAATAGCGTACTTATTTCTATGTTACTCGTATTATCTTCTTGTGGCTACTCTATGCGAGGGTCAATAAGCATTCCATCTTCCATTGAATCTGTGGCTGTAGTATCTAGCGAATATAGTGAATTAGTTAATATTCTGAATTCATCATTAGCTTCTTCTAACATACAGACATCAACATCTAAAAGCGATGATATTTACAAGATAGTTATATTATCTGAAGAATTTAATCGAAGACAGTTATCAATCAGTATTTCTGGTAGAGTTAACGAATATGAACTGATATATGATGTCAACTTTGAATTGAAAATTCCAAATAAGAAATCTATAAAAGATAGGGTGACTTTATATAGAGATTATTCATTCGATGAAAATAACGTGATGGGTAATAGTGATAGAGAAAGTGATATAAAAAAAGGGATGGTTTCTACTGCTTCTACATTGATTTTTAATAAACTAATAGCATCGATAAAGAAGTAACAATTTAAATCTTGTGTATTGCATCGTATGGTGAAATTCTGATTTTATCATGAGTAGACATTCTGTATTCTACAAATTTATTTAGATCTTGAAAATGCATAAAAGGATTTCCAGTTATTTGTTCTTCTATGGTAGATTCTCTTTTTACCGAGTAATCATGTCCAGGCAATATAATTGTATTTTTATCTAATGATGATTTAAGATTCTTTAAAGTTTCAAACATTTCTTCAGGATTTCCACCATGCATATCACATCTTCCACACCCAAATACAAAAAGAGTATCTCCAGCTATTAATTTATCTCCAACATAGTAACATGTGGAGCCTGGAGTATGACCTGGAGTGTGTATTGATTTAATTTTTGTTAATCCAAGTTCAATTATATCTCCACCATGATTTACCACAAAATTATCATATTCTTTCCCCCAGAAAGCCTTCTCTTTATGATTCAAAAATATTTCAATATCATGCGAAGCTAATATTTGGTCAACAGAATTTATATGATCATTATGGCTATGAGTTAAGAGTATTTTTTTTAGAATTAATTGATTATTTTCAATATAACTATATACAGTAGATATATCCCAGGCAGGATCTATAATTGCTGTTTGGCGGGTCTTCAGATCAGTTATCAGATAAATTAGGTTCTGCATTGGACCTACATCAAACGTTTTAATTGCATATGATTGTTTTAATGGTTGCATGATCATCCTCAGTTGTGTAATATTTTAGTCAAATTAAAATACCCTTATTTAATATTATGGCAGAGATAGTTTTAAAACCAGAATTAATTAAAGGCCTTCAAAAGGTTTTAGTTGATTATGAACCTGAAAATGAAGACCCTATTTTAGCAGCTCAGTATCTTTCTGCGGTAGTAGGATCTATTGTTGCTACATCTGGCATACCTGAAAAAGATCAAAATGATATTTTGAACCAATTAATTGATTTCATTAAGTATGTTTATGAGGAACAACGTAAGGCTGGAACAAGTTCTAGTGGTTCTGAAGCGTCAACTAATCCTCAAGCAGCACAAGATTCTTTCGGAAAATGGACTCCTAAATAGTTTAGTTAGTTTCCTCGGTAATTTCTTTGATTAAATCTAGTCCAAAATATACTAATCCAGTGTACAACTGAAGCAGGTCAGCTCCTGAGTTTAGTTTTTCAACAGCTGACTCTTTTGATGTAATGCCACCAGCACCGATTATCACAATATTATCTTTAACAAGACTTTTCATGTTCTTCACCAAAGTATTTGATTTTTTAAAAAGAGGTTTTCCGCTAACGCCACCTTTGTTAGTAAGAAAACTTTTGTCTATAAGAAGATTTTTATCTATAGTGGTATTAGTTGCTATCACCCCATCTATTTCATAATTTAGCATTTGTCTGCATAATACTTCTAAATCATTATCCTCAATATCTGGAGAAATCTTTAATACTAAAGGAACTCTTTTTTTATATTTCTTAGTTAACTCATCATGTGTTTTTTTTATCTCACGAAGAAATTTATCTAAATAATTATCAGAATGTAATTCTCTTAATCTAGATGTGTTTGGTGAAGAGATATTTAATGTTATATAATCAGCTAAAAAAAATATTTCCTTCATGCAGTACTGATAATCCTCATGAGCTGATGCAATTGCTGTGCTACTATTTTTCCCAATATTAATACCTATGGGCTGGTTCCTCTGAATTAATTGTAAATTATTTTTTAAATACTGAACTCCTTTATTATTAAAACCAAGATGATTAATTATGGCAGTATCTTTTATTGATCTAAAAATTCTTGGTTTACTATTTCCATATTGAGCTTTTGGTGTAACAGTCCCTAGTTCAATAAAACCTAGGCCAATATTATTATCAAAGTTGAGGTAATCCCCGTTCTTATCAAAGCCCGCTGCTAATCCTAGCTTGTTAGGAAAATTTAGGCCCATTAATTTATTTGACATGTTTACTTTGTTTGTAATAAACATATCTTTTAACCACGATTTATATAAAAATTCTGCAGATGCTAAACTAACTGAGTGTGCAGTTTCAGCAGGCAGCATAAAAATAATATTTTTATATAGATTAAAAAGGCTTTTCGGTAGCTTCATAATTTACAATTGAGAATGATAATCATTGTTATATTTAATAGTTTAACATATTAGTATTGACACTTATTATTATTAAATTTAGAATGATTCTAAATAGCTTTATTAATATTTGTTAATAACTATTTTAGATTATTTATTTAATAATAAGGAGAAATATTATGGGTTTAAAAGGTTCAAAAACAGAACAAAATCTTAAAGATGCATTTGCTGGTGAATCACAAGCAAATAGAAGATATCTTTACTTCGCAGCAAAAGCTGATGTTGAAGGACAAAACGATGTGGCATCTGTATTTAGATCTACCGCTGAAGGTGAGACTGGACATGCACATGGTCATTTAGAGTATTTAGAGAAAGAGTGTGGTGACCCAGCTACTGGCGAACCAATAGGGAGCAGTGAAATGAATTTAAAAGCTGCAATTGCAGGAGAAACTCATGAATACACTGATATGTATCCTGGTATGGCAAAAGCTGCTAGAGATGAAGGTTTTGATGAGATAGCTGACTGGTTTGAAACGCTAGCAAAAGCTGAGCGTTCACATGCAAATAGGTTTACTAAAGCACTAGAAGCAATATCATAAAAAATATTTGTCCCCTTAATTATTATTGAGGGGACATTTTAGAACTTACTTATAATTCACGGAGAATGAAAATGGAAGGTGGGTTACAAAAACCAACAAGGTTTAGTATTGATTGGAAGAACAAAGATTACTTAAACGAAGAGATATTTGAAAAAGAATTAAGAAGAGTTTTTGATCACTGTCATGGATGTAGACGATGCGTAAGTCTATGTAACTCTTTTCCAACATTGTTTGACCTAATAGACGAGTCTAAAACTTTTGAAGTTGATGGTGTGACATACGATCAATTTGATAAGGTTATAGATCATTGTTATCTTTGTGATTTATGTTACATGACAAAATGCCCATATGTACCTCCGCATGACTGGGGTATAGATTTTCCTCATTTAATGTTAAGAGGGAAAGCTATTAAGCATAGTAAGTCAAAGACTTCGATTAGAGATAAAATTTTAACTTCTACAGATATGTTGGGAAAACTAGGATCTCGTAAAATAATAGCACCTATTATAAATTATTTTAATGAAATAAAAATATTTAGAATAATTTTAGAAAAGATTTTACGCGTTCATAGAAATGCTAAGCTTCCAAAATTTTCATCTTATACCGCAAAATCTAAATATAAAAATGTTTCAAATGAGATGAATTTAGATAATAAAGTAGCAATATTTACAACTTGTTATCACAACTACAATGAGCCAAATGTAATTGATGACTTAGTAAAAGTATTAAAGCATAATAATGTTCATGTGGAGTTAATCAAAGATGACAAGTGTTGTGGTATGCCTAAATTAGAATTAGGAGATCTTAAGACTGTAGAGAAAATGATGCAACATAATCTCTTAAAGTTTAAAAAATATGCCAAGAATGGTTATAGAATTATCGCTCCAGTCCCCTCATGTGTTTTGATGTTTAAACAAGAGCTCCCACTACTTTTCCCGGAAAATAAAGACGTGCAATTAGTATCTAAGGCAATATGTGATCCATTTGAATACTTATTAAAGCTTCATGATGCAGGGACATTAAAGATGGATTTTAAAAATGACTTGGGTTCTGTTTTTTATCAAGTAGCCTGTCATCAGAGGGTACAGAATATAGGGCAGGTAACTAAAAAAATACTTGAGCTCGTCCCTAATACAGATATAGATGCACTAGAGAGGTGTTCTGGTCACGATGGGACATATGGTGTAAAAGAAGAAACCCACGAAATAGCAATAAAGATTGCTATGCCCATAGTTAAAGAGTATAACAAATTACAGTCGACTCAGTTTACTAGTGATTGTACGTTAGCGGCACATCATGTGGTTAACGCAATGGGGAATAAGGTTTTGCCTACCCACCCAATCGCATTAATGAGAAAGGCTTACGGATTATAATAAGGAGATTATCAGATGAAGGAATTAATAAGTAAAAATTTATTATCACTAGAGGATTATGAGAAGCAAAGAGAGCAGATTAAATCTGATTTGTTACTTCATAAAAAAAATCGATCAATCACAATTGGAGAAAATATATTATTATTATTTGAGGATTTTGATACGATAAAGTATCAGGTTCATGAGATGTTAAGAATTGAGAAGATATCCAAAGAATCAGATATCAATGAAGAGATTTCGGCTTATACATCATTGATACCAGATGGAAATAATCTAAAAGCAACAATGCTTATTATGTATCCAGATGTAGAAGAGCGCAGGGTTATGTTAAAAAAATTACATAACTTAGAAAATAATATTTATCTATGTATTGATGATACTAAGAGAATGTTTGCGGTTTCAGATGAAGATCTTGAAAGAACGAGAGATGAGAAAACATCAGCTGTCCATTTTTTAAGATTTCAACTTGATAGTAATAGTATGGAAAAATTTAAATCTTCTGACAATATCGTTTTTGGTGCCGTGCATGATAGTTATTCTAGTCATACAAAAATAGATAGTGAAACAAAATCCGCATTATTAAGTGATTTCGAATAAAGTATTATTTATTTTTTACTTTAATCAATACTTCTGTTTGTTCTAGTTCCAAGTGAGCTGGAATATTGGGCATTTTTGAAAATTCTATCTTATCGTTACTTATATCAGTTAGCACATTAGTGCTAGTGTTGTATATATGATGATGTGAATGTAAATTTGTATCATAAAACTTACAATCATTTTGCAAATCAATAGTTTTTAATAATCCGGTTGACTCAAAAAGACACAAAGTATTGTATACAGTTGCTTGTGATATAGGTAACCCATTGTCTCTAACCTGCTCTATTAACTGGACTGCAGTAAAATGCTGATCTTTAGCAAAAACAAGCTCAGCAATTTCTAAACGCTGCTTTGTAGGAGTTATATTATTATCTTTTAACAAGTGTTCGATATTCATAAAGACATTATATAATTTAGTATTCAAACATTAAACACTTTATTTCTTATTCTTAATAATAATTTTATTAATTATAGATGAGTCTTTATCTTGATAATTGCTCTGATTAGCAATTTTCATTAGTTTCCTACTATATTTAGCGCTCTTAAGATTTAACCCAATTTTATCTGATAAATTCACGGCAATATTTAAGTCTTTTAAATGAAGCCCCGCCTTAAAACCAGGCTCATAATCATTATTTATCATTCTCTCGCCATGCAGGTCAAGAATCTTGCTGTTTGCAAATCCCCCCATTAAAGCTTTTTTTATTAAATTTAAATCACATTTTAATTTTTTTGCTAGCAATAATATTTCACTAACAGATACCATTGTTCCTGCTACCAATATTTGATTACATGCTTTCGTAACTTGTCCTGATCCACTATTTCCTATATATGTTATATTGCTACCTAACACTGATAAGAGATGTTTAATTTTATTAAATATATTCTTTTTGCCACCAACCATTATCGATAAGTTTCCATTTATTGCGCCAACCTCACCTCCAGACACTGGTGCATCAATTAAGTAACAATTTTTCTTTTCTAATTTTTTTGCCATTTTTTTTGTGACTTCTGGCGAGATTGTACTCATGTCAATTATTATAGAGCCTTTAGATAAGTTAGAAAATAGACCTGTTTTACTAAAAATTACCTCATGAACATCATCTGAATCAGGTAGATTCAGAAATATAATTTTACTTGATTTAGATATCTCAGGAATATTGTCTACATATCTACCGCCTATCGAAGATATTTCTTTAATTACATTAGCTTTCCTAGCATAAAATACAATACTATACCCTGCTGCCATGAGGTTTTTAACCATTGGTTTTCCCATTATACCAAGGCCAATGTAGCCAATTTCATTGTGAGGTTTTTTTATATCCATGATATATTGTATAGAATCTATAGATTTTATCATATGAAAATTAGTTACAAGCAATTCTTTGATAGTCCAGAAGTACCAGAATCATTAATCTATTTGATTTTAGGAAAACCTTATCATTTACAGAACGATGTTCAGTCTAGACTAGAATCTTTTTTTAAAAAGAGTGATTCCTCCATCAAACATTTGGTGGTTGATTCTGACTTTGATATCAATGAAATAAGAAATGATTTTGAAAGTTATTCTCTTTTTGAAGAAAAAAAAGTTCTTGTTTTAAATATAACATCTAATACTATCCCAAAAAAATTACTTGATTATTTATTAAATAATAAAGTGCCTAAAGATTTAAATCTAATTATTAAATTAGGACCGCAGACGCCTGCCTTCAAGAGAGGTAAATTTTTATCTATGCTAAATTCAGAAGGATGCATTATAGAAATATCAGAACTCGCAGGGTTACATCTTAATAATTGGGTAAAACAAAAATTTAAAAAGAATAATATTACTTATAGTGATGAATTTTTTGAAAAGTTAATAGACAAAAACGAGGGCAACACATCTTCAATTTCACAAGAATTATATAAAATGTCTTTATTGAATATATCAGATATATCTGTTTATTTTGATTATCTTCAAAAGGAGTATAAGTTTACAGAGTATGATTTAATTGATTCAATATTAGAACTCAATACTGCTAAGTCTATAAAGATATTAAATTATCTGGAATCAGTAAAGTCACCAGAGGTATATATATTGTTTTTAATAAATAGTGAAATTAAAAAAATTTATTATTTACTAAATAATTTATCACCGCAGCCATATATTCCTAGTCATAAGAAAAGCTTGTATGATACTTTTTCGCGTAAATCTAATAGTGATAATTTATTAGACTTAATAGAGCTTTCTTATGTAATTGATAGAAGGATTAAAACAGGAGCTGGCAACTTTAATGTTTGGCATCAACTTGAAATCCTTGTGGCCTCCTTTATACTTAATGAACCCCTTAATAATATGAACAAAGAGATAGGTTGAATGGATATAAAGAAACAAATAGATAGATTATGCCAGCAATCTTTGTCAGCATCTAGCTGCTCAGGAGAGTATGATTCTAAAATCAAGAATGCTGTCCTCAAGTCTATGTCTGATAATTTGGATATTAATTTTAATAAGATTATTAAAAATAATCTTATAGATGTAAAGAATGCTAATAAAAAAAAATTAAGAGACAGTATGATTGACAGATTAATCTTAAATAAAGAGCGTATTTTATCAATGCAGGATGGTTTGCACCAAATCATTAAAATACCAGATACATTATATAAGACCACAAAGGGTGTTAGGCAAAGTAATGGAATTACAGTGAGCCAGATGAGAGTCCCCTTAGGTGTCATAGGCATGATTTATGAATCAAGGCCAAATGTGACTATTGATTCTGCGGGTCTTTGTATTAAGTCAGGAAACAGTGTAATTTTAAGAGGTGGTTCGGAATCTATAAACAGCAATAAAGCATTAATGACATGTATAACTAAAGCTTTAAAAGATAATGGTGTTCATCAGCATATGGTTCAGTTGGTTGGGACTACTGATCGGAGTGCTGTCACACATTTATTATCCAAGAACAAGCATATTGACGTAATTATTCCCAGAGGCGGGAAAGGACTAATTGAAAAAATAGTTTCCTGTTCCAAGATCCCAACTATAAAACATCTTGATGGTAACTGCCATGTGTATATAGACGAGACTGCAGATATGAATAAAGCTGTAAATATTAGTATTAACTCAAAGACGCAAAGATATGGCGTTTGCAATGCAATGGAAACTCTTTTAATTCATAAAAATTTTTCAAAAAAACATATTATTAAAATTCTTGATGAATATAGTAATAAAGGTGTAGAAATTCGCGGCTGTAAAAATCTTAAAAAAATTAGAAAAAATATTAGTCTTGCAAAAAATAATGATTGGTTTGAAGAATATTTATCTCCCATTATAGCTATAAAGATAGTCAATAACCTTGATGATGCAATTAAGCATATTGGTAAGTATGGTTCATTACATACAGATGCTATCGTGGCATCAGACAAAGATGTGATAGATAAGTTTAAGAGACTAGTAAACTCTAGTTCTGTAATGATTAACACATCGACGAGATTCGCAGATGGTTATGAGTATGGATTAGGGGCAGAAATTGGAATAAGCACTGATAAGTTACATGTTAGAGGTCCAGTTGGGCTTGAAGGCCTAACAAATTTAAAGTATATAGTTAGTAGCCAAGGGAAGTTAAGAAATTAAAAGTAATACACATAAACGAGTAGGGATTTATGGGGGAGCTTTTGACCCCATCCATAATGGTCATATTATCCCAATTGATGAATTATGTGCAATTCATAATCTAGATTCAGTACATTTTATACCTACCAATGTTTCCAATTCAAATAAAAAAATTATTGCTTCTGGAGTTAAACGAATTGAAATGCTAAATATTGCTCTGCTAAATGAAAAATATTTAGTAGATGATAGAGAAATATCAAGGGGAGGTGTTTCGTATACAATCCATACGGTAGAATCAATTTTTAAGCAGTTCCCAGATGATTACTTGTATTTAATAATTGGATTAGACCTACTGGTGGATATAGCTAAATGGGAAAGATTTCATGAAATTATAGGCCTATGTAATATCATTGTTTCTTATAGGGAGATAGATGATATGATGAGCACCTTGGAAAGATCCATAATGAATGAAAGCAGTTTAAAGTCAATTATTTCAACAGATCCAGCTATATTTCATAGTAGTTCATATGGTAAAATATACTTAGAAAAAACTTCTTCAATTAAGATATCATCAACAGAGGTGAGGAGTAAATTGAAAAATAAGGAAATAGTATCAAATTTTATGCCACCTCAACTAGAAGAATGGTTATTAAAAAATAAAATTTATTAAATTATGAAAACACTTAAAAAATCTATTGTAGATATCCTAGAAGACAATAAAGGAGAAAATATTACCTTAATAGATGTAAAAGGTAAATCATCAGTGACTGATCTAATGTTTGTTGTGTCAGGCCGTTCCACTAGGCATGTAAAATCAATAGCAGATAATCTAGTAACTAGGCTTAAAAAAAATAAAATGAAGCCAATAGGGGTGGAAGGTTATAGTTCATCAGAATGGATTCTTGTAGATTACGGAGATTTCTTAGTACATGTCATGCATCCAGAAACCCGAGATTTTTATTCGCTTGAAAAACTATGGGATGAAAGTATAGAGACAGATAGTTATACATATATATAATTTCATGCCAAAAATATTAAAATTATTTACATATTTTCTATCATCATTGCTAACATCTTTATTCTTCATAATTCTAGTAACTGAAAATACAAGCATTGTCTCAAATTTATATAAAGAAAAGATTGTTGAATATATACAATCTGAATCAAAACTTAGGTTTAATTTTAATAGTCTTGATATAAAATGGAATGGACTCCACCCTAATCTTATTTTTAATAAAATATCTTTGTATAAGCTTGATGAGGAAGTTTTATATCTTGATGGGGATAAACTCATTATTAATATTGACATGATAGAGTCATTATCTAATTTTAAATTTAAAATATCAGGGCTCAATATCGTAAAATCTGAAATATCATTAATTTATGATAAAGATGGATTGTTCTTAAAGGGCTATAACTTACTACATAATAAAAAAACAAATGGAAAATCTGGATTTAGTGACCTAGGGGATATTAAATTTCGTATAAGTAATTCTAGTATAAACATAAAGTCTCAGAAAATAAGTAATGAATATAATTTAAAGAATATAAATTTAGTATTATTTTCTGAAAATAATAGTATTAAATTATTTACAACATTCAACCATAAAAACAATGATGAAGTCATTCATTTTGCATCAAAATTCTCATTAGATGATAACTATGGAATTAATGGAAAATTTTATAGCCAAGGACTTAACATAGATCCTCAGGGAGTGTCTTTTTTTTCAAATAAATTAAAAATATTATCTTCTAAGTTAAATTATACTCTCTGGGCTGATATTAAAAATAATTCTCTGCTTAATCTTCAGGGTTCATTGAATATAAAAGATATATCGCTGATAAATATAATTTCAAAAAATAAAATAGAACTAAAAAATCTATATACAGATTTAGGGTATCGGTTACTAAAAAATAAAAGCAATATATTACTTAGTAACTTAAATTTTTCAACAGAAGATGCTACTTACAAGGATAATGCTGTCCGCGTAACATTTGATGGGTTTAATTTGGCTAATATCTCTGTAGATAAATTATATGTAAAAGATATGAAAAATATAATTAATTTTATACCTATGTTTTCTAAGAAAGCTGTTAATAATACACTTAAAAATATACATGATGGCCACCTAAGTAATCTTGTGTTATTAGATCTAGATAATAAGAGGTTTAGGTATGGCGTGGATTTTAAAGGGATAGAGTTTATTAACAATAGTGGTTTATCTATGAATAAAATTACTGGAAATTTAACGGGTAGTAGCAAATCAGGAAAGTTATTAATTGGCGGCAAAGAGGTGGAGGTTACTATTAATGATAATGATAAGTTTAAATTATCTAGGTTAAATGGATTAATATTTTATAAAGTTTCTAGCAATATGATATCATTAAGTTCTGAAGAATTACAATTAGGTGACTCCCACCTAGCTAACATCTATGGTTCTTTCTCTGATGACCAGTCAAAATATAAAATTAATATTGAGGGTGATTTAAATAGTCTAATGAATATCATACCTATTAGATATAATAAGTTAATCAGACCAAAAAATATTTTTCTTAACTCCGAATATAGTCTTGATTACCGTGTTTTGAAGAATAAAGAAAAAATAAATTCTTACGGAGCTATAGATTTTCATAACCTAGTGATTAATGATAAAAAGAATAACATTATAATTAATTCTAAAAAACTTAGAATTAATTTTTTTGATAAATATATTCAATCCTATAAAAATGAATACTATATTAATAATAACAAGTACTCTTTAATATTAGATACAGATGTAGTGGGTAATAAAATTAAATATAATTTAAATTCAAAGGGAATTCTAACATCTGCTTTCATAAAGAATTTTACTGATAATAAGTTAGCAAAATCTTTTGAGGGATCAGCGCCTGCTAAATTAAAAATAACTTACCAGCCTTTTGACAAGATAATATATTTAAAATTAAGTAGTAATATGAAGGGAATGTCATTTAACATTATTCCACCATTAAATAAAAATTTTGCAGAGTCTAAGAGACTAGAAGTTATATATGAGTTAAACGATAATGCTAAAAAATATATCAATATATCTTATGATATATATGAAATGAAAGTTTCAAGGCAAAAAACTTTTCTTTCTATTTCAGTTTATTCTCCTGATATAGAGGGCTTAATAAATCTTCCTGACACAATAACCAATGACAATAGATTAACTGCCCGTTTAAACTATTTTAATTTAAATAAGTTTAGCGGAGCTTCAGATCCTGAATTATATCCATTCTTGGACTTAAGTATTAGAAAAGCAAAAATTAATGATTATTATTTTGATAATTTACAAGTTATGACTTCTCCGGTTAACGAAGGGATGATAATAGAAAGACTTAATTTTAAAAATAAAGATTTAAGCATGAAGGGTAATGGGAAATGGATAAAATCATCTGATGAACAAATTACTTTTTTTGACACAGTATTTCAAAGTAATAATTTTGGAAATTCTCTGAAATACTTGGGTTACCCTGGAATTATTAAGGAAGGAAATCTGTCGTCAAGATTAATAGGTCAGTGGAAAGGACCTCCTGAGAATTTTTCTTTTAATAATTTTGATGGAAAAGTTTCACTTGATTTGAAAGATGGTGAGCTGCTTCAGGTTACAAAACAAACAAGAGCTATAGGCCAGTTGCTTGGGTTATTTAGTATTTCATCATTAAAGAAAAGGCTATCATTAGATTTCAGCGATTTTTTTTCTAGTGGATTATCCTTTGATACGATGACTGGTGAATTTAACTTTTCTAAAACTAAGGCAAAAACCAAGGATTTACTACTAAAAGGTACTTTTGGTGAAATGAGAGTAAACGGAGAATCAGATATATATAATAGGTCTCATAACCAGCGACTGATTTATATACCTGATTTGTCATCAATGAGTCTAATTTCCGGCACTTTACTGGGAGGACCAATCGGTGCTCTTGCATCAATATTTTATGATAAAGTTCTGAAAGAGATGGATATTAATACTAATCAATTGGCAGCTGTAGAGTATTCTATCAAGGGTTCATGGGATGATCCTGAGATAAAAGTAATAGAACCATTTAAACCCATTGAGAATTAATATATTCTTAGTATTCATACTGAGATAAATATATGGCTAGGATAGCATCAATACAATTAACGTCAGGCCCCAATATTCAAGCTAATCTTCTTGAGGTATCTAAATATCTTGAAGAAATTTCCAAAGGGAAATCAAAATTGGTTGTTTTGCCAGAGAACTTTGCTTTAATGCCAGAAAATGATATATCTTTTGTGCAAAATGCTGAAGTTGAGGGATCTGGGCCAATCCAAGAATTTATTTCAGAGAATGCTACAAAATATAAAATTTGGATTATAGCAGGCACTATCCCTATTAAAACTAAAAACCCTAATAAAGTAACATCATCTACTCTCGTTTTTGATGATAAAGGTCAAATAGTCGCCAGGTATGACAAAATACATTTATTCGATGTTCAGTTACCTCATTCTGATGAATCATATAATGAGTCTGAATTTTTTGAGCCTGGAAAAGATCTGAAGGTCATAGAAACACCAGTTGGCATTATTGGACTAAGCATTTGTTATGATCTTCGTTTCCCAGAACTTTTTAGATTACTACATTCATCAGATGTTGAAATAATTGTGCTACCAGCAGCCTTTACGGAACAAACTGGTAAAGTTCATTGGG
>Ga0209090_10000430_pt1 | contig 26062 bp, 23 predicted proteins | sample ArcticOcean_MG_C_9_FD_187432 | JGI IMG/M metagenome (GOLD analysis project Ga0209090, IMG submission 187432) | Marine microbial communities from western Arctic Ocean - ArcticOcean_MG_CB2_152 (SPAdes) (version 2) | ecosystem: Environmental > Aquatic > Marine > Oceanic | place: Arctic Ocean... | reverse complement strand
GTCAGATGTAGCGCCTGTGTGAGTGTCACTGGCTCCCACCATTCCGAATTTGTATGGATTTCCACGACCTTCTTCTTCCATTCCCAAACCATCCAAATATGCCTGTCTAACGTACCCACCAAATGGCCTGCTGTAACCAGAACCTCCTACTCTTTGGTCCATAATCTCAAAATCTGCCCACTCATCATCGGGTGACAGTATTGGATGAGTTTCAGAAGTGCCTTTAACCTGGGTCATTTCAACCAAAGGTTCATTTCTCATTCTGAATTCTGCGTATTGACTGGCTATAGGAAGACCGTCCCAATTTTCCATTTCAAACATTTGGCCATTTGAACCATTTGAGTTGTGAGGAATTGCCAAAGTGTCAACTCCGTTCTCTCTTAGTTCATCCATCCAAGACCAGAGGTCTTCTGGATTTAGTGACTTTAATCTTGTGAAAGGCTCAACGGTAAATTTATTGCCTTTGTAGATTACATTCCTATGCAAATTTCCACCCTCATGCGGAGGAGATCCTTCAAAATTACATCCTGCACCGGTGAGTAAACATTTTAATGGTGCGGCACCCTCAGTATTAGAAGATCTCGCCGTGGAAGATGTGTATTCATAAGCTACAAAAGTAGTAAAGTTTCCTGGGTCATTGTGTCTTTGAGCACTTTGGATAACATCCTTCCAAGCAGTTCTATGAACATCAACATCATACAAAGTTGAGCCTCGGGCTGTATCTCCGGTTACATAAGCAACCGTCCTGGTCCAAATATTACTGAAATTTGCAATATTCCTTACATAACTTTGGAAAAGAACACTTCTAGCTGCAACGGATTCTTGGTTTAGATTCTCAGGTATATTTAAATTATGAAAAGGCTCTGTTCCTGCTTTTCCATTGTCAGGATCAGCCCAATCTGGAACGCTACCTAATAAAAACCCGTGATCTGTAACTGCATAAAAGTCCAACGGCTCTCTTAACTGCATGTCATAACCCAGAGCGTGTTTAATGCTTCCGCCCTTGGCGTAATCGTAGGCATCATCTGGTGTGGCTGTTGTTCCAAAAATATAAGCATCAAATGAATGTTTAGTGTGGACGTGAAGGTCACCAAAATAAACATTCCTGTCCTTATTGAATCCTGGCGTGGAGCCAGGTGCAGGATCTGATATTTCAAGATCTTGCGAATAGTCAATAATATCATCGGGCGAAGTGCAACCCCATAAACCGATAAGTAGCAATACTGGACCGAGTGACTTTAAACTTAAACCCATATTTTTCTCCCTGAAATATAATTGGTCAGTAAAGATAATAATTGTATCTAGACCTCTAGTCTACAAAGAAATGAGTCACTTACATGACACACAAACAATAAATAATTACATAACCTTAAACATCATCAGGAAGGATATTAGCGGCAACAATACCTCTGCTATTTGGAATGTACCAAATCGGAGAAGACCAAGCCCTTTCTTGTATTACTGACGGTATGTCTGGTCTAGGTTCATTGTCTGATTTTAAGGCATCCCAAGTGGACCATCTGCAAGTAGGGTTTTCTAAAACTCTTACGTAATAGAAAGATTTGATTGATGCATCAAATTCAGGATCCTTCCAAACAGTCTTAAGCTCATTGGCACCAACATTGTCAGATATATCGCAATTTTCTAAATTTACATCTGCACCATTATCAACACATCTATTTGTTATTGGATCTGGTTCATTCCCATCAGAACAAGCAACGTCAAAAACCTTTTCGTGCGGTTTGCCGCTTGGCTCGGTCCATCCTTTAATAATTTGAACTCTGTCCAAAGGAGCTCTTTTAATATCTCTTATGGCCCAAACCAAAAAACTTGGGGTCATCTCTTCTGATTCAAATATATCAGAACCCATGCTCACACCGTTTGAATATGCGAAGGCCACAGGATCTTTCTGTTTGAAGGTATCTTGCAAATCGTACCCTGCAAAAAATCGTACCTTTATCCTGCTTCCGGTTGTAGCGAAAGTTTCCTTTCTTCTAAAAGCATTATAGATTGATTCTCTGGTGTTATTTTCAGCCCAGACAGCAGCCAATCCAGAGGCTCCCCACTCGGTGTAAGTTGTTTGAATATAGTCTTTATCTTCTATGGTTTTAAACCCAGATATCACCACATTCATATTAGAATCCTCTATCTGTTGTCTCAGGTCTTTATCAATTGGAATTACTCCTCTTAACGCAGAAGTCCCGTCAATAATTCCAGCCTTAGAATTAAACTCAGCTTCATTATCTGAAATGGCGCCTGTGTGGGTATCACTTGATCCAATTAAACCAAATTTATAGGGATTTAAGCTGTATTCTGACTCCAAAGTAAGTCCTCTTAGGTATGCGTTTCTTACATAACTTCCCTCAGGTCTTGAATAGAAAGGTGAAGCCACTCTATTGTTCATAATCTCAAAATCTGCCCATTCGTCGTTGGGAGAAAGCAAAGGATGGCTATCAGAGGTACCTTTAACTTGTGTTATCTCTACCAAAGGTTCATTTCTAATTCTTTTTGAAGAATAATCCTTGGAAAAAGGCTTACCCGCCCAATCAACCGTTTTAAACATTTCTCCGTTAGAGCCATTTGAATTATGAGGAATCGCCAAACTCTCCACTCCACGCACTCTCAAGACATCCATCCAATCCCATAAATCTTCAGGATTTCTGGAATCTACAATCGAAAAGGGCTGAACGGGTGCCTGGCTTGTTTTAAAAACAACATTTCTGTGTAAATTGCTTTGCCCTATTCCACTGGAGGTAAATTCATAAGCGATAAAAGTAGTAAACTTTCCCGGTTCATTATGCCTTTCCGCTGCTTCAGCAGAATCCCTCCAGGCCGATTGATGTGTCGCTCTATCGAAAGCTTTCGTTGCGTAGATAGTATCCTCTTGAAGATAAGTCTTTAGAAGTTTTAAGGGATTGTAAGTTCGTGCAATGAGTTCACCTGTAATAAGCCCTCTAAATAGGCCAACACGTCTTCCAAGAGAATCTGTGGTTAAGTTCTCCTTATCATTTAAACCATGCAAATCTTTAGCAAAACCCATCTTTCCTGGAACGGTATCTGGGTTAGCATAGGCTGGCAGCATTCCAAGCCAAGCTGCATGATCCGTTACTGCATAAAAATCTAAAGGATCTTCTAATTGCATGTCAAAACCCAATGGATGTTTAATGGTATTTCCCTTGGCGTATTTATAGGCATCATCCGGTGTGGCCTTAGTACCAAATATAAAAGCATCGAAAGAATATTTGGTATGCACATGCAGGTCTCCAAAATAAGCATTCATATTAGGATTGGAGTCAATTACAGGAGATGAGATTTTATTGACTAAAGCAAAATCCGTAACATCGTCTTTTATAGAAAAAATCTTAGTAGACCCTAGGAACCAAATTGCTAATGAAAACACAGATAAAATAATCACAGTCTTTTTGAATAAAACCATTTAAGTATCCTCTTTTAAATTTAATTCAATAATAAAAGTTAACACTAACGCCTAGATGGAAAAATGCAAGACCTCTTAATTCTTATCAAGCACACGTAATAAAGAATAAAATTGACAAGTTATAATAATACTGTATAAATATACAGTATGAATGATATATACAAACTTAATAAGCCATCCGGACAGCCTATGGCAACTAGAAACATTGATTCAATCGCTTTTCAAACAACCATACAGATTGACTGGTTGGATAGATTAATCACATCAATGTACATAGTACTTACAGGAACATTATTTACTATTTCACTAGCCATTGCATTAGGCCTTAATTCTTAAAAAAATTATAAGAATTATTTGAGTTAGCTTAAACTAAAGCTAAAACAAATAATTAGATGGAATTTAGTAATCAATTTTTAGCTTTCTGGGGTGCAATTGCATTAATTTCTTTCTTTTTTCTATTCTTTAAAAACGCTCCTTATGGTCGCTACATAAAACCTGGTTTAGGCAAAACCATACCTTCGCGTCTTGGGTGGATAATAATGGAAACCCCCACGATCTACTTAATGATTTTCTTCATCTTCTTTTTTATTGATAGCTTGCTCTTGGTGCAGTGGGTTTTTATAGGTGTTTGGCTTCTACACTACATTCATCGCAGTTTAGTCTGGCCAATTAGGGCAAGAATAAAACAAAAAAAGATGTCACTTGTTGTGGTTGCCTTAGCTTTTATTTTTAATACCGTTAACGTTTCAATTCAAGCAGTTTGGATATTTAAATTCAGTAGCTACGAGACTAGCTGGTTATACAGCTTTCCATTTATTATCGGTTTACTAATCTTTCTTGTGGGCATGTACATCAACATACGCTCTGACAATATTTTATTTAACCTAAGGAAACAAAATGGTCCGGGTTATCACATACCTGAAGGGTTTCTTTTTAATAAAGTAAGTAGTCCTAACTATCTTGGTGAATGCATAGAGTGGCTTGGGTGGGCCATTATGACTTGGAATCTTGCGGGCCTAATGTTCTTAGTCTGGACAATTGCAAACTTATTACCCAGGGCTATTGCTAACCATAAATGGTACAAGAATAATTTTGATAGCTATCCTAACGACAGGAAAGTAATTATCCCAAATTTCTATTAAATAATAACTTTCTTAGTAATCTTTTGAAGTTTCAAAGAGGTAATATTTGTTCTACAATATTACCGTTCAAATTACTAAAAGGCTTAGGTTGCTTAAAGTCTTTTCAGAACGTTAAAACTAGGAGATATTAAATGGATCTAGAATACGGACCAGAATACAACGACTTTAGAAAAGAAGTTATTCATTTTATAAAAGAGAATGAAAGTTTAAGACTTGAAGGACCTGTAAGAAGTGAAAGCAGAATCAATTGGCAGCAAAAGTTAATTGATAACGGTTATTTTGCTAGATCTATACCGAAGGAATACGGTGGATATGGTGGTGATATGGACATCATTAAACTTAGAATTATCGCAGAAGAGTTTGCTAAATCACCCATACCAAAACCGATGGGAGGCCAAGGAATTCAAATGCTGGTTCCAACCATATTGGAACTAGGAACGGAAGAACAAAAGCAAGCCTATGTGCGCCCTACTCTCAGAGGAGAAATGATTTGGTGCCAAGGTTATTCAGAACCAAATTCTGGTAGTGATTTGGCCAGTCTCCAAACTAAAGGTGAACTTGACGGTGAAGAGTGGGTAATCAATGGACAAAAAATATGGACAAGTACTGCACATCTATCACAAATGTGCTTCATTCTTGTAAGGACAGAACCAGATGCCCCTAAGCATCAAGGAATTAGTTATCTTTTAATGCCTATGGATACTCCAGGCATAGACAGAAGACCTATCAAGCAGATGACTGGTGATTCAGACTTTAACGAACTCTTCTTAACGGATGTTCGTATTCCTGCTAACAATATTATTGGGCAAAGAGGAGAGGGTTGGAAAGTAGCAAACGCCACCTTGGGTCATGAAAGAGGTTCTCTAGCAGACCCTAACGCGACAATGAACAGGTTTAATTCTTTAGTTAGTTTAATGAAAGGTGAAACAATCAATGGTGAACGAGTTATTGATAAACCAGTCTTTAGAGACAGATTATTAAAAATCCAAGGTAGGATTATTGCCCAGCAATCAAATGCCCTTAGAATACTATCGAGTCAGATTAATAAAGATCAAGATACAACCATGGCGAAGTTCATCACAAAACTTCAAGGAACTGAACTTAGGCATGACTTAGAAGGTCTTGCAATAGATGCTATGGGTGAAATGGGCACGCTTTATGAAGACAGCCCTCACCTAAGAGATAAAGGAGCCTGGCAAATGTCCTACATGTATTTCTTGGGGCTAATTATAGGTGGAGGAACCAGTCAGATTCAAAAAAATATTATTAGTGAACGTGGTTTAGGCATGCCTAAAGAACCAAAAGTACAAGGAGCGTAGTATGTATTTCGGATTATCAGAAGAACAAAAAAGTTTAAAAGAAAGTATTTCAAAATACCTAGAAGCCAATGCAACGCTTGAAGCTATAAAAGCTGTAGCTGATGGAGAAAAAGAAAAAGCAAAAGCTATTCATCAAGGATTGGTGGATTTAGGAATTAGTGGTTTGATGGTTCCAGAGCAATACGGTGGATTGGAATTAGACACACTCTTTGCTGCCGTTGTTGCTGGTGCTCTGGGAGCTGGAACAGCCCCTAGCCCTTTCACTGGAGCTTATGTTATGGCTCCAATTGCTTTATCTCTAGCCGGAAGTGATACTCAAAAAGATTATTGGCTTCCTAAAATAGCTGGAGGTGAAGTTGTCATAGGCATGGGTTTATCTGAATACGTGGGGGCCAGGGAAGATGCAGGAGTCACTTTCTCAGATGGAAAAATTTCAGGAAGATCTCTTTTTGTTATAGACGGAAAAGATGCTGATGCATTTATATTGGCTAATAGTTCTGGTCAGCTTTTTTTAGTTGATGCGAAGAGTGCAGGTATTGAGGTGGTAGATTTAATAACAGTTGATAAAACAAGGGATTCTATTGAACTTATTTTAAAAGACGTAAGTGCTGAGTTGCTGCCTGGCTCAGAAAAGGATCCTAGCGCTATTAATAAAGTAATCGACACAGGAAGACTAATGCTTTCTGCTGATACGGTTGGAGCTTCTCAGATAATGCTTGATAAATCTGTGGCTTATTCTTTGGAAAGGAAGCAATTTGGTAGGGCTATTGGCTCTTTCCAAGCCGTTAAACATATGTGCGCTGAAATGACTGCGGAATTAGAACCTTGTCATTCCATGGTTTGGCACGCAGCGCATTGTCAAGACAACATAAAAGAAGAAGCCAGAGAAATGGCTTGTCATCTTAAGGCTCATGTAGCAGAAGTAGGACAACAAGTTGCTAAAACTTCCATTGAAGTACATGGCGGCATGGGTTTTACTGATGAAATGGGCCTCCATTATTGGTTTAAGCGCATAGGCTTAAATAGACAGCTTCTAGGGTCTCCTGAACTTGTAAGAGAAGAAGTTGCAAAGCTGCAAGGATTTGATCAGTCACTGGTTAAAAAAAAAGTAACTAAATCCGTAGCATCTGACAGACTTACGGGCAGAAGAAACCGAATGGACTCAGAATCTAGCAACGAACTTCCAGAGCTTTTTAATTAAAAATGAAGAATCCATTCAACAACGAAGAACGCAGGTCTTTCCATGAAATGGTTTCTAAGTTCATGGAATCTGAAATTTGGCCAAATGTTGATGAATGGGATGAGGAAGGCTCTTACCCTCAAGAAATAAATGAGAAAGTTTGTCAGCTTGGTGTTTTTGGTTTTGGTATTGAAGAACAATACGGTGGACTTGGCTTTGATGACCAGTTTATGCGTAAAGCTTCATCTTTTGAAATGGGACGCTCAAGCGCTGGAGGCTTGTTTGCCAGCATAGGTTCTAGAAGCATAATGCTCAAGCCGCTTGTGGAGCTAGCCAATGAAGAGATTAAATCTCGTTCTCTTCCTGAGCTATTATCTGGAAGAAAAGGCGGAGCTCTAGGGATAACTGAACCTGGTGGAGGCTCTGACGTAGCAAGAATAAAAACAACAGCCAAAAAAGAAGGTAAAGAGTGGGTCTTGAATGGTCAGAAAATGTTTATTACTGGCGGAATGCAAGCATCATTTTTCGTTGTTGGAGCCAGGACAGGAGGAGAAGGACTTGGTGGAATATCTCTCTTTTTTGTGGATGCAGACACCCCTGGTTTTAAAAGAACTCCTATTGATAAAAAAATGGGCTGGTGGACTTCAGATACCGCTGTTCTATATTTTGATGAGTGTAAGATTCCTGAATCAAATTTGATGGGTGAAAAAGATAAAGGGTTTTATGCAATCATGGATAACTTTAATTATGAGCGTTACATGATGGGGGCTCAAATGCTAGGAATGTCTCAACGCTGTTTTGATGAATCCGTAAGCTACGCTAAAGAAAGGAATACATTTGGCAAAGCCTTAATTGAGCATCAAGTTATACGTCATAAACTGGCAGATATGTCTGCAAAGATAGATGCGATGGATGCATACCTTAATCAAGTTGCTCAACTAATGAACGATGGCGAAAAGCCGGTAGCTGAGATAAGTAAAATAAAATTTTATTGTTCTGAATGTTTAGAATCCATTGCAAGTGAAGCGATGCAAATCTTAGGAGGCGCAGGCTACTTAAGAGGAAATCCCATTGAACGCATATACAGGGAAGTAAAAGTCATGGCCATAGGTGGTGGCTCTAAAGAAATAATGAAAGACTTAACTGTAAAACAAATGGGTCTATAAGCTGTAAAAGTCTTTTGCTGTTTCATAAAAAAGATAACTCTTTTCTTCATCACTAAAACCTAGAGACATCTTCTTAAAAGCATTCCACAAAACATGATAGGAGATAGACTGCTTATCTACAGGAAAATTACTTTCAAACATACAGCGCTCCACTCCAAAAGATTCAATGGTGTGGGAGTAATAGGCTTTATGTAAATTAACCAGTTCGTCTGAAGTAGCTGGTAAATCTCTTTTATGTAAATTCCATCCGTTTATAGGCATTGCTAAACCTCCTAACTTTGAGTAAACATTGGGACATTCTGACAAGGCTGATATGTCATCTTTCCATTTCCCAAAAACAAGGTCTTTTTTTCCTTCATAGGGCCCAATACCTAAAGGACCTCCAAAATGATCATGGACAATTCTTAAATTAGGAAGAGCTTTAGCTAATACTGTTAAGTCACTGATTTGATTATGATAATGCCAAGTATCAAACACCATATTTAAATTAATAAGTTGCTGCAAGCCTCTCTGAAATTTATCTTCTAGATAGATTTGTTCGGTTGGCTCTGAATGGGCATTTTTTACGGCTTCATTGGCATCCCATCCTCCTGAGTGTCGTATGCCTCTAAATAACCCTTCTCCCTTTTCATTATGTGCTTCAAGAACTTCTCTTGCAGAGTCTCCAAGCATCATATCAACGTGACCGATGATCCCTGAAATTTGAGATTTTAGAGGATCCAATTGCGCCTGCTTTGCTATTTCAACAACAAATTCAGTTTCGCCCACTGGTTTAAATTCTTGAGGCCCTTCTTCATAGTACTCTTGTCCACAGTCTATGAAGACCGTTTTTTTAATATCATGGCCGCTACCAGTATCATTCCATAAATCTTCCAGCAAGTATCTGTAAGGATTATTATCTCCTTGCTCTTGAACAGGTCCATGCCAAAGATGGTGATGAGGATCGATTATTGGCAAGCCTGGTTCTATTATCTCTTCTTGAATTTTATCTATCCATCCAGGAATCTCATAAACGTTACTCATCTTTTAATTTTTCTCCCTTATGTATTGAAGACAATGCATAACCATAAAGATCGGCTATTTCTTCTATCTGTTTATCTTTAGGAGTTCCGGCTCCGTGCCCTGCCCTGGATTCCACTCTAAGCAGAATTGGGTTATTGCATCCCTGTCCTTCTTGTAAACGAGCTGCAAATTTATAGGAATGTGCTGGAACAACACGATCGTCTCTGCTCGATGTAGTTATTAAGGTTGTTGGATAACAAGCCCCCTCTTCTATGTTGTGATAAGGAGAATAGGATAATAAGTTTTTAAAATCCTCTTCTTCTTCAGGGGCTCCGTAATCGCTTTCCCATGCCCAACCAATAGTAAATTTATGAAATCTCAACATGTCTAAAACGCCTACTTGAGGTATAGCAACTTTGAAGAGTTCTGGGTATTGAAGCATCGTAGCAGCTACAAGTAGACCTCCGTTGGACCTTCCCAAACTAACCGTGGTTTCCTTAGAACCAATATTTTCTGAATGCAGGTGCATGGCTGCGTATGCAAAATCATCGAAGACATTCTGTTTATTTAAAAGCATTCCTTCTTCGTGCCAACTATCTCCGTACTCTGCACCCCCTCTAAGGTTAGCAACGGCAAGCACTCCTCCTTGTTCCATCCAAGTGTAAAAAGTTTTACTAAAAGAAGGCAAAATGGGAATATTAAATCCTCCATAACCGTACAGAAGAACAGGAGTTTTGCTGTTTACCTCTAATTGAGCTTGATGAGAAACATGAACAGGTATTTTTGTTCCATCTTTTGAAGAAAAGAATTGCAAGGAGGTAACCAAGTCTCCTGTTTCGTGGCCCGGTAAATCCATTTGCCAAAATAAATTATATTTAAGGGTGGTGAGATCCAATCTATAGATCTTAGGGGGCGATACAAAGCTTTCAAATTCAAAAAAAGTGTATTGATCTTTGAGTTTTCCATCAAATCCCTGAACAGACCCGCGTCCTTCCATTTGAAGGTCTTGAAGATATCTTCCGGATAAGTCAAAGAACTGAATGCTAGATATAGTATCTTGCAGATAGTTAATAATAATTTTATTTCCTACTAAATTTACACTGGAGATAGTTTCTTTTGACTCTGACACCACGTCGCGCCATTGAAAGTTATTATCATCCGATAGAGTCAGGGTTACCACTTTTCCTTTAGGAGCCTCATAAGTGGTGTAGAACCATAAAATATTATCTCTACTCTCCAAGTACCTGAAAGCTCCTTTAAATTTATCAATGACAGGAATGAACTCATCTTCATTATCCTTTTTAATAAACAAAAGATTCCTTTCATCAGTTCCTTCACTTACGCTAAGTAGCTTAAAATCACCTTGATCAGGTATTGAAATATCCCAAGACCAGTCTGGTTTAGTAGGATCTGCGTACTCAATTCGATCTGCTTCCTGGCTTTCACCAATAACATGGAAATATAATTTAGGTTCTTTATTGATATCAGCTAAGGCTTCGTCAGGTTCATTATATTTCTGATAATAAAATCCAGAACTATCAGATTCCCAAGTAGCGTAAGAAAATTTAGACCACTTAATAACATCACTAAGTTGCGTTTTTGTGTCTATTTCTAGAACGTACCAAGTTCTCCAATCCGAACCGCCATCAGAAATTGAATAAGCAAGAAGCTTACCGTCAGGACTTACACTAGCTGATGACAAAGAAATAGTACCGTCTTTTGAGAAAGTGTTAGGATCAAGAAGAATCTCTGCTTCGCATGACTCACACTCTTGAAACATCAACAAGTTTTGTTGTAAATTTCCGTTATTGAAGTAGTAAAAAGTTCTGCCACCCCTTACAAACGGCAATCCCATAGAGTCCGTTACCCAAATCTTTTCAAGGGTTTTAGAAATTTCATCTTTAAAAGCATTGCCACTTAAAAAATTATTAGAGAAGTTATTCTGGGCAACAACCCATTCTTCAACTTCGTCTGAAGTAAAATCTTCTAACCAGCGGTAAGGATCTTCTATAACCTCTCCGTGTATGGTTTCTTTAACATCAACTTTATGAGTTATTGGATATTTCATTGAATTATTTTCAGCGCCACATGAGATTAAACAGGCAAGAATAAACAGCGATATACCCTGCTTTAATGGTTCTATTTTGTACGACATAAGCAAAGATAATAATATACAGTAAGATGAAGAGAATATGGAACAACTGGGAGGATTTAAATTTTTGCAGAAAAGATTTAACAATTAATTCAATGATATTTATTCGACTTTTATTACTTTTAATGCCTCTTTCAGTATTCACGCAATCAAACACTAATTTCATTCTGGGAATGGGCTCATGTCTTGATCAAGATAATGATCAGCAAGAAATATGGGCATCATTAGAAAAAGAGCATTTAACAGAATTCTTTTTTCTTGGAGACAACATCTACGGAGATAAAAAAGATGGATCTTTAGAGGAAATGAAATCAGCTTATAAAAAACAAACGAATAGACTCCCTAACTGGCTTAATCAAATAGAGACCAATGCAATATGGGATGATCATGATTACGGTGTAAATGATGGCGGTGGCGATTACAAAGGAAAAAAGGAAGCACAAAAACTATTTTTAGACTTTTGGGGCATAAAAAGTCCTGATAGGAGGGCTAAAGGTGAAGGCGTCTATTTTTCTAAAAATATTATTATAGATAATAAAACAATTAAGTTAATTGGATTGGATACTAGGTATTTCAGATCCTCTCTAGAGGGTGATAAAAGAAACCGCACCCCTACAAAAGATATTAATAAGACCGTACTTGGAGCAGATCAATGGAGCTGGTTAGAAAACCAATTAGCTGAAGACTTAGACATTCTTATATTGGCTTCATCCATACAAATAATAGCCACCAATCATGGGTTTGAAAAATGGGGAAATTTTCCTCATGAAAGAGAAAGATTGTTGAGGCTTATTAATAAATTAAATAAACCTGTAGTTATGCTTTCGGGCGATCGCCATAAAGCAGGCCTATATAAAATAGGCAACCTCTATGAAATCACCTCTTCTTCACTCAACAGACCGCTACCTAAGTGGCTCTCAACTTATTGGGACGCCACGAAAAAAGAAACCGATGAGTTTCTTGTAGGTGAGATGTTCTATGAACCCAACTATGGGATTCTTGAAATTCAAGATAAGAACAATATTAAATTAGAGTTAAAAAATAAAAAAGGCGAGACGCTTAATAAACTCATTATCTCTTACTAGAATTAACACTTTCTGCTGCTTGTTCTTTGATTTCAACAAAATATCCAATATAGTGATCTAGAGGAAGAATTATTGTAAATCTCAGAGAAGAAGTTTTGAGGTTCGGATAAAATAGTCCTTATTACACAGAGGGTTTGAATACCAAATAAGAAATTATAAGGATAAATAATGACAATTAAAATATACAGCACTCAAGGCTCTAGAGGTATGAGACCAATATGGACTGCGGAAGAAATGGGGCTAGATTATGAAGTAGAGATGATGCCTTTCCCTCCAAGGTTTATGCAACCCGAGTACATGAAAATAAATATTCTCGGGACAATTCCTTACTTGATAGATGGAAAAGCACGCATGACTGAATCAGTTGGAATTAGCCAATATTTTGTTGATAAATACGGGCCTACTGACCTTAAAGTTAGTGTTGAAGAAGATGACTATGCTTCTTATTTAAATTGGCTTGCGCATTCAGATGCAACCATCACTTTCCCTCAAACGGTTTTTATTCGTTACACGTTACAGGAACCTGGAGTGGCTGATAAAGCAGCTGAAGGATACAGGAGATGGTTTTTAGCTAGATTAAAATTACTGGAAGCAACTCTAGAAGACAGGGAGTATCTGTGCTCAGGTAGATTTACTATCGCGGATATTTGTGTGAGTTACGCCCTCTACTTAGCCAGATCATTGGGGATAGATGAAGCTTTTAAGCCGAATATTTTGAGATGGACAGATATGCTATTTGAGCGGGAGGCTTTTAAAAAAATAGAGGCTTACAAATATGATGGACCTGGACCAGCAGGACCTAATGACTAGGCAGCTAAAATGATTCAAACCCAAGCGCTGGTATGCAGCAAGCTAAGCGAAGATATGTCGCACGTTCAGATAGAAACTCTGAAGCTGTCAGATCCAAAAGATCACGAAGTCCTTATTAAGGTTAAAGCTGCTTCAGTAAATTTTCCTGACTTATTAATGACCAAAGGCATGTATCAGCACAAACCTAAGCTCCCATTTGTTCTTGGCATGGAGGGTTCGGGAGTTGTAAAAAAAACAGGAGAGCAAGTAACTAAAGTAAAAGAAGGAGATGAGATTACTTTTGGAGCAATGGGTAAGGGAGCTTTTTCTGAATACGTTGTTGTTGGCGAAAATAACGTAGAGATAAAATCCTCTAAGCTGAATTTCTCAGAAGCAGCATCTTTTCAAACTGCCTATCTAACCGCTTATGTGTCTTTGGTGAGACGCGGCAATCTTTTGAAAGGAGAAAACTTATTGGTGCATGGAGCCACAGGTGGTGTGGGTATGGCTGCCGTTCAGCTTGGAAAGCATCTTGGAGCAAACGTTATTGCAACCGGTACCTCACAAAAAAAATTGGAGCACACTCTAAAGTGGGGAGCTGATCATGCCTTACTTACCCATGTCGATGGAACGGTTGATTTTAGAAATGAAGTTAAAGAAATAACCGATGGAAAAGGTGCAGATGTTATCTACGATCCCGTTGGAGGAGATGTGTTTGATCACTCCGTGAGATGCATTAACTGGGGCGGCAGGATCTTGATAGTTGGGTTCGCGAGCGGCAGAATCCCTAATATAGGCATTAACATGCCTCTTATTAAAGGCTTTTCAATTATAGGGGTGCGTGCCGGTGAGTTTGGCAGAAGAAATCCTGAAAAAGGTATTGAAAATAATGTTGCTATTCGTAAATTGGCTGATGAAGGAGTATTAAAGCCTTACATATGCAAAGAATTCTCTTTAGAAGAAGCTAAAAAATCAATAGAATTCCTGTCGGAGAGAAAGTTAATAGGAAAAGTTGTAATAAAAATGGAATAACTAAAAGCTATCGTCTTGTTGCATTAGCAATTTCTAAAAAATTAAGATCTTTAGCAAAGGATATGAAATAAAATACTAATGCACTTACAATCAGAAGAAATCTCTTCATTGTCTTAATTTTTTGGATAGGGTCTCGAAATATTCCAAATAGGAGGTCTTGGTCTGTTCCCTACCCACTCAAAATGATGACAAACCATTCCAGGCTCAACGTATTTCGGTCGGCTTATTATTTCGTAGTCTCTCTCAAGGCAATAACCATCTATCTCTTCTTCAGTGTCAGCAATGAGATAGATTCTGCCATTCTCTTTATCTTTAGCGTTAGCGTAGGCTGTCATGATGTGTATTGTAATTTTTAAATTTAAAAATAGTAAATAAATAGTGAAATAATTTGTTAGGAAGTTTTTTTACAGTAAATAACTTCGTCTTCTTTCCCCTCATTAGAGTAATCAACGATTAGGCTCGTTTTATTAACTTTTAGCAACGCAATAAGGTTACTCTCAGAGGCATCAATATATTGACCTATTTCATAATGAGTATCAGTTTCTTTCAACTGCATTTGTAATTGGCTTCTCTTAAAAACCTGCAGAACCTTCTTAGAGCCCGTTCCAATTTGAAGGGTATAAAGCACATCTCTTTTATCGGTCCAGTCATTTAGTTTTGAGCACTCAAGAACAATAAATTCAGAATAGATCTTTGAAGACAGAAGAAATATTAACGACAAAGAAATGTACTTCATTAATTCTTTAAACATAGAAAATAGTAACTGCCAGATACAGTATTGAAGGAGCCATCAAGCAGCCAAGGCCGGTGTAGAAAGTGGCGGTCATTGCTCCGTAAGGAACTAACTTAGGATCAGTTGCTGCTAATCCTGCTGCCACTCCGCTATTCGTGCCCATTAACCCTCCAAATATCATGGCTGACCTCGGATTATTCAATCCTACGTATTTTGCAACAAAAGGGGTTGTCACCATAACCAATATGGATTTTATTAAACCTGCTGCAATGCTTAGAGCCACCACTTCAGAAGAAGCATTGAGGGCGCTACCTGTAACCGGCCCAACTACAAAAGTAACCGTGCCAGCACCTATGGTGGTAATGCTTACGGCATCCGAATAGCCAAAAGCTATTGCCGTAACAGCGCCAACAAAGAAAGAAAGTATGACGCCTAAGAACAAGGAAAGGATGCCGGCGGCTCCGGCTTTTTTTAACTCTTCTAACTTAACTCCATAAGACGTTGCCACAATAGCAAAATCTCTGATCATGGCACCTCCCAGAAGTCCTATTCCTGAAAAAAAAGTAATGTCTGCTAAACCATTCTTACCGCCTGTAATAAAACCCCCTACGTAGGCTAGAACTAAGCCCAGTATGATTGCTATAGCAGAACCATGAAACTTACCATTGGAGAATTTATCTGAAAGAAAATAAGAAACCCAGACCACTACGCCAACAAAAACAAATGCTGTAATTAGTCCATTTTTTACTAAAATGGATTCCAATAGCTCTAGAAAATTCACTTGTTCCCTAGCTTGCTTAATAACGGAATTAAAAGAAAAGAAAGGAAAACTGCAATTCCTCCTGCCAATAGAGCTACAAAACCGCCGTCCAATGCACCCATAACATTTTGTTTAGCTGCCATTGCAACCACTATGGGAATGTAGATTGCGCTCCAGAAATGAATTCCTCTTTCGGTTATTTCTCCTAGATTAAAAGATTTTTTTAGATAGTTTGAAAGAAAGATCAATAAGAGCATGGCAATGCCAATGCCTCCTATGTTTGCTTCTATTCCTATCAGTCGCCCTAAGAGCTCTCCAAGAATAATTCCTACTAGCATACAAAATGCCAGTAAAGCTACGCCATAAATTACCATTCTTAAATTTTAATCTATGGAAAAGGCAAGTAAAACATTACCTGACATCTGACCATGCGTGGCATAGCCACTATTAACAAATACCCAGTCATCAACAATAACAGCGCCCGCTGCGTCTATAGAACCTCCTACAGCAGGAAAACTATTTACAGTGTTGAAAGATTGTAAGGTATCAAATTCCCATAACTTGGAACCGTCTTCTGTGGAATGAGCAGAAAACCTTCCATCAAGAGCTCCAGCAAATAAAACATCCCTCGTTACGGATACAGGCGCTGAGAAACCGGTAAAACACTTCCCGTCACCGGATGCGGATTCCCTGTCTTCACAAATATTATCTAATTTATATGACCAGATGATATCTCCGGTGTCTATATCTAAAGCATAAAGTCCTGGTCTCTTTTCCCAATCATAAGTCCTGCCAACTTCGCGGTCAGCAACCGGAACAAATAACTTAGCGCCATCAGATGCCATTCCAAAATGAATACCTCCCAATGTTCCTCCTCGCCCTACTCTGGTCCTCCAGTTTATTTTTCCTGTATTGTTATTTAAGCCAAAAACCCAACCAGACTTCTGTCCAGCCAATAGAATGTCTTCTCCGTTTGAAGTCTTCGATTGTATGACCGAGGCGCCAAAATCAAAATCAGGGCCGTCTTCATCCGGGCAGCTCAGTCTCTTTACTACAGGAATTTCACATGCCACGTTATGAGCATCTCCCGCTAAAGTCTGCGTTGACCAAATTCTATTTCCCGTTTCTAAATCTATGCTAATAATGGCATCACTGAATTCAGATGCTGGAGACTGAGTGCTCTGACCCGTTCCAAAGAATATTCTCTTGTTCACGAGATCAACACCCGGTGCATTCCAAACCGCTGCTCCTGCTGGAGCGTATTTCTTAGTTCGAGTTACAAAAACTTTACCCACGTACTTGGCTTCCTCTAAAACTCTGTGGCTCCATATAATATCTCCTGTTTTAGCATCCAGAAGTGCCACTCCTCCGCTGCTTTTACAACATTCATGTTTTGGATTAATTGGCGCAACTGTTTCTATGGTTGAAAGCGGAACCACTAATCTTGAACCAACCACAATAGGTGATGCGGATGCTGTGCTCCATTCCGTTTCTTTAGGTATATTAATTTTCCATATTAATTGGCCCGTGATCGCATCTATTTTGTATGTACCAAAATCAGAATCAATCAAATAGATGGAATCTTTCATGTTGGTATCGAAGGCTGGAGAATTTCTTAAACGAGCTGCGGATGTAAAAGTCCAATAAGCACAGCCTGAGTTCTTATTTAAGGCATAAGTCGTATCTCCGGCACTAATAAATATAACGGACCCTACTGCTATCGGTTGAGCTCTTGGATTGTTAGTTCGTAAACCGAAACTCCATTTTAATTTTAATTTGTCTATATTGCTGGAATTAATAGTCGAAGAAGCTTGGTTTCTTGTATTGGAAGGGTCATGCCCCCAACTACTCCATTGAGAGCCCTTTTTAAGGCCATCAGCATCAAGTTTTTTACTGCAATAAACTAGCTCAGCATCCTCCTCATCAGCACCTCCTTTTGTTAAGAAATCTGCTATTCCTAATTTTTCTTGAAATGTTAAATTCTCAGCTTGAGTTTTCATCTTACCTTCTGAGATAACATGAAACATTTCATTTACAGTAAAATAAGACATTGCGCTTAAGCTAATTAGGTTCAGATCTGGGTTACCGTGACAAGATGCACAGTTCTCTTGCGCTAGCTTCTTGCCTTCTTCAGCTTGAATAGACATCAAGGAAAAGGCAGTTAGAAGAAGAGAAAATAAAACTAATAAGATCTTTTTCATATAAAACTCAGCACCCTACACAGATAATAACGTTACTTTGGAATTATTAAATTTATTTAATAAATCTTTATCCATTCTAATTCATACGTCTAAGGAAACGTAGAACATAAAAAGTGTCATTAAAATGCCAATTAAGATTATTGCCTTCCTGGTTAATTCTTTAGAAAGGCGTTGAGTTAACTTAGCCCCAAGGTATCCTCCAAATGTAGATAAGATCATCATGGATAAGGCCAAAGGCCATTTTACTAAACCACTTACAGCAAAGAAAATGACTGAAACTAAAGTAAGAATAAATGACATGAGAGATTTAAGAGCAATAGTTTGGGACAGGTTGGTAGATGGATTTAGAGATAAAACAGCAAGAAGTGCTATACCCAGACCCCCATTAAAATAGCCTCCGTAACCCCCTACCAGGAACACACTAGCTGAAGGTATAAATTTGTTACTGCCTAAACTTTTATTGGCTTTACTGGTTAAGTAAGGACTTAAAATAAATAATACGGTGGCTATTAAAATAAGCCATGGTGCCAAATTAAGAAAAATACTGTTTGGTGTTTTGACTAAAAGGAAGGCACCAAAAATTGAAGCAATAGTCACCAAGACCAATAACTTAGTTAAATATATGTTGTCGATGTCTTTAAAAGCATCCTTGTAGCCAAAAGCCGCGCCTAAATAACCCGGTAGCAATGCTGATGCACTAGTTGCATTAGCAGCGACCGGAGGAACACCGATGAAAATTAAAGATGGCAGAGTTAAGAAAGTACCTCCTCCTGCAAGTGCATTAAGCATGCCCGCAAAAAAAGCTGCGGTGCCAATTAATAAATAATTACTGATCCAAAGTGATTCCATGATCTATGAAAAAGATTATAACTTCTTAATAACCAGTTTCAGGTAATTGTATATTTATCCAGTAATATGTCATGCTAGAAACCTAAGGCTTAAAAGAGGATTGAAAATGAAGAAATTCATAATATTAATTTTATGTTCTAGTTTTTCTTATTTATCTGCAGACGATGAAGACTTTTCTTATACGTACTTTGAATTAAGTGCCGTACAGGCCGAAAACACAGGTTATAACGTCACCACTTCTTTGGGTCTTCCCCTTTCTTTGTACCTTAAAGCGAGTCTCAATGATAAGGAAATTGATCTAAATGGAGACGTTTACCAAAAATCAGGGTCTGTTGTTTCAATTGGAACCCACGTTTCCATTGCAGACCTTCTTAAAAACGTCACCAAAGATGGATTTTCATTTAATTTTGCTAGATTCATGGATTTTTACGCTGAAGCAGGGGCAAACAAATGGGAATTGGAAGACACTTTAGGAAAAACAGAAGAAGGAACTGATGCTTATCTGCAAGGTGGAATAAGATTGGGTGACTCTGATGGCTGGGAATTGAGCCTTTATATGGAGAATACTAAAGTTGCAGAAGTTGATACGTATGAAGTCTGTCCTATTGGTGGTGTCTGCTATACGGATGTTGATTACACATTGTCTGAAGAAACTGACAGCACTATGGGTGTTAAATTTGTAAACAACTTCAGGGAGAATATGTCATTTAGTGTGAACTTGGATAATAATGACAGTGCTGGTTCAACGGCCTCACTTGGAATAAGGTTTAGGTTATAAAAAAAGTTAACCCATTCCTTCCACTATAACAACAAGCCTTTCCGAGGATTCTTTTGAGTGCTTGAGAGCCTCGGCATATTCTTCAGATTTGTAGGCATTTAAAGCATCTTCCATCGAATCAAATTCGACTAAAACAGTCCTTTCGTAAGGCCCGCCTTCCAGCTCCACTTGTTGCCCTGCTCTAACCAAAAACCTTCCACCAAATTTCTCGATAGCAGGTCCAGCTAATTTTACGTATTCACCGTAGACTTCAGAATCCGTTACGTGGCACCTGTTTATCCAATAGCCTTTCATTGCTAACTCCTATATAAATACACCGCCAACAAACGATCTGATTTATTCGTTTTCCCACTTCATGTTCACAGACATTGAGGAAGTAAGATTTGTAATTTTATACTTCTTATTTTCATGAGTTAAGGGTTCGTATTGAGTTTTTTTAGTCAATGATCTTAAGAATTTATAAGCGTCTTTTCTTTTATAAGCACCCTCAACACTAAGTACGTTTATCTCAGCTAATCGACCTTTTTTAGATATTGAATAACTGTAAGTAAAAGAACTTTTTCCCCTTGGCGTATCTGCTGGCACTTCGTAACCTTTGTTTACCTTCTTCGGAGTACAAAACAAACGCTTACATATCATTTCGTTGTTTTGGTTTTCCTCAGTCCACGCCTTCATTGAACAATCACCTTTGTTGCAAGTAAGACATGTCTGAAAAGCAGAGTCTCTGTGTTTTATAACCTTAGTTAAAAGATCGCTACTCATGGCGACCTTATGATCACAAGACATCAAGCTAACCTCATTAGCAGCCGCAGATCCAGCATAAGAAAATAGTGAAATAAACAATAGTAGGATAATTCTATTCATAATCAGTCAACCTCTTTTAAATAGGTGTATTAGTAAACTATAACACCTATTTGATATTGATCAATAATTAAACAAATATTATAAAGTTTGTGGAAGAATAATTGATTGCTTGAGTAAAGAAAATTAATATCTAAAAAACCTAATTAATTATCTCAAATTTCAACACGCTTCCTTCACTGCCTATGATCTTAACTTCTGTTCCAACATCACAATCTTCTCCCTCGGCTAACCAAGTCGTATCACCCACTTCTAATTTTCCTCTGCCGTTCTCTACCACTTGTTGAACAATTGCATTCCTCCCCACTAAAGAAAGAGTTCTTTGATGCAGGATTACATCTTCTTCTGGTTTTGTTTTATTTAAATAGAACCCTAAGTACAAACTAGGAGGCATTGAAACAACAAACATTATTAATTCCGCCTTAAGAGAAAGATCAAAAATAAAATCTGCAGTTCCAACTAAAACGGCTGCCAAAGACAACCATATAAAAAAAGTTGTCGGTAAAATTAGTTCTACAAGGGCTAAAAATAAAGCTATTAGAAACCAAGCCCAAGCCCCTAGAGACAGAAAGTAGCCAATAATCATTAGCTCTCCTTAGATTCTTTACTGAAGGCTTCTTTAGTTAATTCAGCTATGCCTGCTATAGAACCAATAACACTTGCTGCCTCTAAAGGCATAAGAATAACCTTTTGATTGTCAGCGGAGGCTATGTCTTTAAGAGCGCCTACGTAATCTTTCGCAACAAAGTAATTTAGGGCACTTAGCTCACCTTCAGCTATAGCCTTGCTGACCGATGCCGTTGCATTAGCTTCAGCTTCGGCTAGTCTTTCTCTTGCTTCCGCTTCCCTAAACGCAGCCTCTTTCTTGCCTTCAGCTTCTAGTATGGCTGCTTGTTTTGTTCCTTCAGCTTCAAGGATCTCTTTCTGTCTTGTTCCTTCAGCTTGTAATACTACAGCTCTCTTTTCTCTTTCAGCAGTCATCTGCAAAGACATCGCATCAACGATGTTTTGAGGGGGACTTATCCCTTTAATTTCAACACGCGTTACTTTCACACCCCACGGTTCTGTTGCTTCATCTATAACGCTCAATAATTTTTGATTGATAGAGTCTCTATTAGACAGCACATCATCTAGAGCCATACTACCCACAACCGTTCTAATGTTAGTTTGTCCTAAGTTTTGTTGCGCATTACTAAGATTACTAACTGCATAGGCCGCTTTCTCAGCTTCTAACACTTGATAAAAGAGAACAGCATCCACTACCACTTCGGCGTTGTCTTTAGTTATAACACTTTGTTCTGCAATATCTAAAACTTGCTCCATCACATTAACTCTTTGATCAATGGCTTCGATAAAGGGGATAAGAAAATTTAGCCCAGGTGACATAATTCCATTAAATCTCCCGAACCTAGTTTTTGTGTAATTAAACCCTTGTGGAACAAACTTTATTCCTGACCAAAGAATAAAAATTCCTACCAAGGTAAATAGGACACTAAAAATAAGACTTCCTGATATTTCCATAACTTTCTCCGTGGTTTTCCTTTTTGAAAACCAAATTTAATACTACTTTAGTTCAAAGACTAAGTCACTGAGATAGCTCAAGTTAAATAAAGAACTTTTTTTAAGTCTTGAATATTTGATTAACTCTTGTAGAGCAATCTTTTAGCATGAAGGAGAGGCTCTGTGTAGCCACTGGGCTGTGATCTTCCTTTTATGGCTAAGTCACATGCTGCTGAAAAAGCTATTCCGTCATAACCTGGTGCCATATTAACGTACTCTGGATCACCAGAGTTTTGACCGTCCACAACTACTGCCATTTTTTTCATTGATGCCATGACTTGCTCTTCAGAGCAAAGGTTATGGTGCAGCCAATTTGCTATGTGTTGGCTGGAGATTCTGCAAGTTGCCCTGTCTTCCATTAAACCAACGTTATTAATATCTGGCACTTTAGAACAACCTACGCCTGCATCAACCCAACGAACAACGTAACCCAATATTCCTTGAGAATTATTATCTAATTCATTTTGGATGTCTTCTTCTGATAAAGAACTTGGGTCTTCCATTACTGGAATAGTCAGTATGTCATCTAGGCTGGCCTTTTCTCTGGACTGCAAGATTTCTTGCTGTTTGCTTACCGATACTTGATGGTAGTGTATCGCATGGAGAGTTGCAGCTGTCGGCGAAGGAACCCAAGCGCAGTTTGCTCCTGCCTTCGGGTGCATTGCTTTATTCTCGTACATAGCCAACATTTCGTCTGGCATTGCCCACATGCCTTTTCCTATTTGAGCTTTTCCCTTAAATCCTGATTCCAGGCCTATGTCCACATTCCAATCCTCATAAGCTGTGATCCACGGCTGCTGCTTCATGTTGGCTTTTGGAATCATGGGTCCGGCTTCCATGCTTGTATGAATCTCATCACCGGTTCTATCAAGAAAGCCCGTATTGATAAATATAACCCTATCTTTTGCAACTCTAATGCATTCTTTTAGATTGACGGTTGTTCTTCTCTCTTCATCCATAATGCCAACTTTGACGGTGAGAGATTTGATGTCTAAGGCATTCTCAATTGCCGAGAATAAATCACAAGTGAATTGGACTTCTTCAGGTCCATGCATCTTTGGCTTCACAATATACACACTGCCAGTTCGTGAGTTCTTAAAGGGGCCTTTGCTCTCCAAATCATGTTTTGCTATGCATATAGTGAACATGGCATCCAATATTCCTTCAGGAATTTCTCTTCCTTCGCTATCCAACACTGCAGGGTTTGTCATCAAATGGCCAACGTTTCTAACCAAAAGGACGCTTCTGCCAGGCAGAGTAAATACTTCGTTTTTTTGATTTATATATTCTCTGTCCGGATTTAGAGATCTTGTCATCTCGGTTCCGCCTTTCATGAAAGACTCGCTTAAATTTCCCTTCATCAAACCCAGCCAATTCCTATAAACCAATGTTTTATCTTCGGCATCCACAGCTGCCACCGAATCCTCACAATCTTGAATCGTTGTTACTGCCGATTCTAATAAAACATCTTTGATGCCTGCGGGGTCATCTTTACCAATTAAATCTTCATTATCAATCTGAATTTCTGCGTGTAAGTTATTGTTTTTTAATAGTATTCCTGATGGATTATCTGCATCTCCTAAGTATCCAACAAATTTATTTTGGTCTGAAAGAGAAACCTTAGATTGATTTGATAAGGTTATTTCAAGAGAGCCGTCATTAATCTTAAAAGCCGTTATGTCTTGATACCTTCCATTGGCTAATGGAGCCATTTCGTTTAAAAAGTTTTTTGAGAAATCAATAACCTTGTCTCCTCTGATAGGGTTATAGGCACCGCCTTTATCAGCCCCTCCTTCCTCTGAAATTACATCCGTTCCATAAAGCGCGTCGTAGAGACTGCCCCATCTGGCATTTGCTGCATTTAAAGAAAATCGGGCGTTCATGACTGGAACCACCAATTGAGCACCGGCAATGTCTTTTATTTCGGGGTCAACATCAGAAGTATTAATTTCAAAAGAGTCACCTTCTTCGAGCAAGTAACCGATATCCTTTAAGAATTGCTTATAAGACTCACTGTCATGCGGCTGTCCTTGCCTTTCAATGTGCCATTGATCTATTTGTGCTTGCAAAGATTCTCTTGTGGCAAGAAGCTTGGTATTTCTTGGCCCAAACTCATTTAAAACTGACTCAAGAGAAGACCAAAATTGATCAGGATCAATAGCGATTCCATCCACAACTTCATTTCTTAAAAAATCGTCTAGTTCTTTTGCTACGGTTAATCCACCATAATTAACTGAGTCTGTCATTTCTTGTTCCTTTTTTATGTATGCTTTGAATTAAAAAAATATTCTAACAGTGAATAGATAGGCATTACTAAAATAATAACCCTTCTTAGAGAATATTTTGATTCTTTTTTTTTATTATTGAGCTAGCATATGGAAATTAAAGTTAAAAAATATAAAAGGATTCATTATGTCGACTATTAACGAAGTCTCTAGTTTAGAAAATCATTCAAATATTGCCGTTCTTACGCTCAACTCTCCTCCCGTAAATGCGCTTTCAGCTAACGTCAGAGAAGGACTCCATGAAGGAGTAAAAAGTGCCATTGAAGACAGTGCTGTTGATGCGATAGTAATAATCTGTGAAGGCAGAACTTTCATAGCAGGAGCCGATATAACGGAATTTGGTCAAGCTCCTAAAGGACCTTCTTTGTATGAAGTCCAAGATATGATAGAAAATTCTACAAAGCCTGTGGTTGCAGCTATTCACGGAACTGCTTTAGGCGGTGGTTTGGAAGTGGCTCTAACTTGTCACTATCGTATAGCCGTTCCTTCAGCTAAATGCGGATTACCGGAAGTTAATTTAGGACTTCTTCCTGGAGCGGGCGGAACTCAAAGACTGCCCAGAATTGTCGGGGCAGCAAAAGCACTGGTCATGATGACTTCAGGAGAGCACGTGCCAGCCGAACAATGCCTCACAATGGGTCTGGTTGATGAAATGGCAGAAGAAGGTAAATTACTAGAAGGAGCACTATCCTTTGCAGAAACTATAGTTTCTGAAAAAAGACCGTTGGTTAAAGTAAGGGATGCTGAGGATAAAATTGCAGCAGATAAAGGAAACGATGCTCTTTTTGCTGATTTTAGAAAATCCATTGCAAGAAAAACACGAGGTTTCTTGGCTCCTGAATACAATATTCAATGCATTGAAGCTGCCGTTAATAAACCTTTTGATGAAGGCATAAAAGTAGAACAAGAACTGTTCATGAAGTTAATGACAGGCACTCAATCAGCAGCTCAACGTTACATGTTTTTTGCACAAAGACAGGTAACAAAAATACCTGACATTGAAGCTGATACTGAAGTTAAAGACATTAATTCTGTGGGTGTTATTGGTGCAGGCACAATGGGCGGTGGAATCTCCATGAATTTTGCTAACGTTGGAATACCCGTGACCATTATTGAACAAAGCCAAGAGCGACTGGACAAAGGCATTGGCATCATAAGAAAAAATTATGAGAACAGTGCGGCCAAAGGAAGAATTACTCAAGCTCAAGTGGAAGAAAGAATGAATCTTATAGAGGGCAAAACATCAATTGAAGCTCTCGATAGCCAAGACATGATTATAGAGGCCGTGTTTGAAAACATGGATCTTAAAAAAGATATTTTTAAGCAATTGGACGGCATATGTAAACAAGGCGCTATTTTGGCTTCCAACACATCCGCACTGGACGTGAATGTTATTGCAGCTGAAACTAATCGCCCTGAAGATGTAATAGGTCTGCATTTCTTTAGTCCAGCCAATGTCATGAGACTGCTTGAAATTGTCAGAGGAGAGAAGACTTCAAAATCAGTGGTTGCCTCTTCATTGGCTGTTGCTAAAAAGATTAAAAAAATTGCAGCCGTTGTCGGAGTTTGTCCTGGATTTGTTGGCAATAGGATTCTTGCACAACGACAAAGAGAAGCCAATAAATTAATTCTTGAAGGCGCCCTTCCTTGGGATATTGATGATGCTTTGTTTGATTTTGGTTTTCCTATGGGACCTTTTGCTATGTCAGATTTGGCTGGCTTAGATATCGGC
>Ga0209090_10000429_pt1 | contig 26080 bp, 39 predicted proteins | sample ArcticOcean_MG_C_9_FD_187432 | JGI IMG/M metagenome (GOLD analysis project Ga0209090, IMG submission 187432) | Marine microbial communities from western Arctic Ocean - ArcticOcean_MG_CB2_152 (SPAdes) (version 2) | ecosystem: Environmental > Aquatic > Marine > Oceanic | place: Arctic Ocean... | reverse complement strand
CAAATGGCAACTGTGAAAAATATTATTGGTGTTGCTAGTGGAAAAGGTGGTGTTGGTAAATCCACTGTTTCATTAAATTTAGCTTTAGCATTATCTCAAACAGGAGCTAAAGTTGGTTTACTTGATGCAGACATCTATGGACCTAGTATTCCATTGATGTTAGGTATGAAAGATGGTTCTATGGAAGTTGAAGATAATAAACTCCAACCTGCAGATTCTAATGGACTAAAAGTTGTATCATTTGGCTTCTTTGCTGATCAATCAAATCAAGCTGCAATTTATCGTGGTCCAATTATTTCTGGAATTTTAAAACAATTTTTAGTTGATACTAATTGGTCTGAATTAGATTATCTTATTGTTGATTTGCCTCCTGGTACTGGAGATATTCCATTAACACTTGCACAAACAATTCCTATTACTGGAATTCTTGTCATTACAACTCCTCAAGATGTTGCAAGTAATGTTGCTGTCAAAGCAGTTTCAATGTTTGAAAAATTAAATGTTCCAATTATTGGTGTGATTGAAAACATGAGTCATTTTATTTGTCCAAATTGTGATGATAAACATTATATTTTTGGTGTTGGTGGTGCAAAGAAAATTAGTGAACAATTTAAAATTCCATTCTTAGGTGAAATTCCATTAAATTATGGAATTATGTCTGGTTCAGATTTAGGAAAACCTATCATGATTACTGATGTTGATTCTCCAAGCGCTAATGCATTTAGGACTAGTGCAAAAAATGTCGCAGCACAATGTAGTATTATTGCATCTAATCTCCAAGAAGAAATGGAATCTGAAGCCTCTAGTGCTGAACCTTCTGATGATACTTCTACATCTGAGAACCCCACTTCCTAGTTTCGATTCCTGTGAAATTACCTGATTCTCTAAGAGACCAATTGAAAACTCCTTTAGGAATATTATTGCCAATTGGTCAGGATAATAAAGAAAATATTCAAAAATATCTTTCAGATAATTCTTACATTATTACAGTTGGCGATAGAACTACTGAAAAGATGATAGATTTTGATGTAATTCCCTCATTACAAATAATTGATGGTTTTGAAAAAAGACAAAAACGTGAATTTCCTAAACTTGGAAATGCATCTGAATTAATCATTGATAATCCTGCAGCTGAAATTACTTTACAAAGTATTGAAATAATTAAAAAAGCATTTACCCTTAACCCTCCTATTCGATTAACTGTAAATGGTGAGGAAGATTTACTGGTATTGCCTGTTTGTATACATGCACCTGAAAATTCTGTTGTTTTGTATGGTCAACCCAATAAAGGACTAGTTTTAGTTGAAATTAATACCGAAATTAGAAATAAAGCACAAACATTACTTGATATGATGAAGTAATTGGGGTGTGATGAGACGGTGGCTGTATGATTGATGATTACCCCACATAACCTCTGACCCTATTCATTCATATTTTTACAGAATCAAAATCAACCAAATATCTTACAACAATTGACATTTGAAGATAAACATGGATTCTTTAACAAATAATTATGAAATTAGATCCTGATCTTAAATTACAAATATTAGAAAAAGTTGGAATTTATTCTCAGAGATTTTCCATTTCTGAACCTATACTTTTGTTAACCACTAAGGAAGTTCTTGATGCACCTCGGGAAATGACTGAAGGAAGACGGACATCCGCTTACAAATACTATGGTGTATCCTATCTTCAACACAATTTAGTTTTTATCAATGTTAGAAAAATTCCTGATGAAAAAACCCTTGAAAATACGCTTGTTCATGAATTGATCCATATGCGATTTCCCTATCTTGCACATGGAAAACGATTCAATAAATTGGTCCGTCAAGGACTTCGAGGTAAAACATTTTCGGTATATAAGAAAAGAAACAAAATTCGCTCTCTTTGATTTATATTTACAAGAAATTTGCAAATCCAATATACTATGGAATTTGCTGAAATCCTTCCATTTATCGCAGGAATTATATCATTTTTGGTAGCCGGTGGTCTAGTTTTCTGGATTACCAAACAACCTGCTGGTACTAAAGAGATGATGGCAATCTCTGATGCAGTCAAAGAAGGCGCTGCAGCATTTCTGAAAAGAGAAATGAAAGTTATTATTCCAGTTTCCATAGCTATGACTGTAATTATTGGTATATTCTTGACTCCATCAAACGGAATCGCATTTGCAGTAGGTGCAACATTATCAGCAGTTGCAGGTATAGTTTCATTAAAAATTACAGTAAAAGCAGCAGTAAGGGCTGCAAATTTGAGTGGTAGCGGATTAGGTAAAACATTTGTTATGGCCTTTAGAGGTGGTGCAACAGTTGGATTAGTAGTTCCTGCTATGGCATTATTAGCAATCACTGGTTTGTACATGATTTATCCAGACCCAATTACAATTGCAGGAGTTGGTATTGGTGCTAGTCTTATTGCATTATTCATTAGAATTGGTGGCGGCATATTCACAAAGGCTGCTGACATGGGTGCAGATTTAGTTGGTAAAGTCGAGGTAAACATCCCTGAAGATGATCCTAGAAACCCTGCAACTATTGCAGACAACGTCGGAGATAATGTTGGAGATGCAGCAGGAATGGGGTCTGATATTTATGAATCTTATATTATTACAGTACTTGCAGCATTACTAATTGCAGCATTAATTGGTGCACCAAACTTTTTCTTATACCCATTACTAATTGGTGCATCTGGAATGTTAGCATCAATTGTTGGTGTTGTAATTATTGGCTCAAAGAATGTTAAAGATGTAATGAAGCCTCTTAATCGTTCATTTTATGTTTCAGCAGCTATTGCAATTGTATTAAATTTTATATTCATTACACAATTTATTGGCGAATCAAATGCAGCATATGCTTTGTTTGGTTCAACTGTCATTGGTGTCATTTTAGTTCCAGTGATTCAAAAAATTACAAACTATTACACCAGTTACAAAAAGGCACCTGTACTAGAAATTGCAGAGTCTGCAAAATGGGGATATGCATCATTAACATTAATGGGAATTATCAAAGGCATGCAATCAACTGGACCATTTATGATTACATTAGTTATTGCAATTATCGTATCATACAGCCTTGCATCTGGCGCAGCACCTGAAGGTGAAGACCCAGTACTTTATGGAATCTTTGGAACAGCATTGACTGCAATGGCAATGTTGAGTCTTGCAGGTATTGTACTTAGTATTGATGCATTTGGTCCAATTGCAGATAACGCTGGTGGTATTGTTGAGATGACTGGAATGGGTGAGGAAAACCGTAAAGTTACAGATGAGATTGATGCCGTTGGAAATACTACAAAGGCTGTCACCAAAGGATTCGCTATAGCTAGTGCCGCATTAGCTGCATTAGCCATGATTCAGGCATTTCAATTTGAAGCAGCACATGTCTTTGCAGGTGTACTTGATTTAGATTATAGTTTAACTAATCCAGCAATTATAGTTGGATTACTCATTGGTGGATTAATTCCATTCATCATTACAGGACAACTAATCAATGGTGTGTCACGAGCTGCAGGAAAGATGGTTGATGAAGTAAGACGACAATTCAAAGCAGACGAGGGAATTCTCAAAGGAACATCAAAGCCTGATTATGCTAAATGTGTAGATATTGCAACTGTTGCATCAATTAAAGAACTTTGGAAACCAGCTATCGTTGCAATTCTTGCACCAATCATTATAGGAGTTTTACTAGGACCAACTGCAGTAGCCGGATTACTAATGGGTGCAGTTATCACTGGAATTTTACTTGCATACCACTTGGCAAATACTGGTGGTGCATGGGATAATGCAAAGAAACTAATCGAGATGAGAGGAGAGAAAGGAACTGAAATTCATAAAATTGCAGTAGTTGGTGATATTATTGGTGACCCATACAAAGACACTGCAGGACCTGCACTAAACACCGTCATTAAATTACTAAACACAATAGCAATTGTCTTTGTATCTGCATTTGTCGCAATTCTTGCAATCTAATTATCTTCTTCAATAATCAACGTCATATCCAATTCATCAATTTGATCTTGAATTGCTTTTTGTAAAGTTTGATTGTGTGTACTACAAAATTTAAAATAATCATCTGTAGTTAGAAAACATCCACAAATCCACTCTGTTTTTTTATCCCCTTCAATTGTACCTTTTGAATATTGTTCACTCATGAAATTATATCCTATCTACATCTAAAAAAATATTTTTAAAAAAAAAGAAAAATGTTTAAGGACAGCCTTCCATCTTTTGAATGAAATAACCTTTTGCCTTAATTGCATCTTCTACAGGTTGTGGACAAGTTTGTGAGTGGCAAAATGTACATTCATTTGTTGTCATTTCTGCTTCTCCTTCTCCTACTTCTTTTAACCATTCTTTGCCAAATTCAATGGCTTTAGGATGATCTTTTTCACCAGTAATTACATCAAAGTGCATGGTGTGACCATCAGCTGCTTTGACATAAGTGTCGTATACGTGAATTTCCATATTTGTTATTGAAAAAGGGGATATTTAATCCAAAAGATGATTCTATGTGCTTACATTATGATGTACGTCATTTTTCTTCAATTGGAATCTCTGATTCAAGAACAAATGCTCTGAAATTTTTGTTAATTCCTGAATAAATTATCCATACCACTGGATTGCTTTGCATAAATTTTTTATCTGTATTTGAAGGAAATGCATCTGAATTAGGATGTGAGTGAAATATTCCTATAACCTCCATTTTTTCTTCTTCAGCAATTTTGTATCCTTCTATCAGTTGTTCATTTGAAATTGTAAAATTTACTGATGACTCCTCAATATTTTCTGTTAAAAATATGTCTAGAACTTGATTATCTTTACCAAATAATAACGCACATGACTCTTTGGGTTTTTGATTTTCTGAATACTGTGATAGAATTTTTTTATCTGATTGTTTTAGAATAATTTTCTGCAAATCTACTCTACGTTAACGGTTCCAATCATCCATGGATGTAAAATACAATAATAATCATAATTCCCTACATCTGCAAATGTAAATTGATATGTATCACCAATGTTTAATATTTCTGAATCAAATATTCCATCCGCTCCACTTGTTGGGCTTCCTGATGTTGCTGTATGCATTGCTGCATCTTCATTTATCCATTCAACTGTTGTTCCAGTTGAAATATTGATTGCTTCTGGATTGTAGTAAATTTTATCGGGCTCTATAATTGCTGCTCCTTCTGGAATGACAATTTTAGTTGCTTCTTTTGGTGCTTCTATTACTAGTGTTGAAATCATCCAAGGATGTACTATACACAAGTATTCGTATTCTCCAATTTCTAATTCAGTTGTATCTAAAGTAAATGTTTCTCCTGCACTGATTAAACTTGAATCAAATGTTTCTCCGTAATCTGCTGCGCTAGTAACTGTATGTGGTGCTGCATCTTCATTTATCCATTCAATTGTATATCCATGTGTAACTATTGCTCTGTCTGGACTATAATCTGGATTTCCTTCTTGAGCTGAATCTTTAAGAATCTCAATTGAAAAAATTGGTCCACCTGATAATCCTTCAACTGCTTTTTCATCAATTATTTCTTCAACTATTTCAACATCGTTGGAATTCATTGAACCTGCTGTGATCCAAATTACCATTGCACTAGCTACTGCAAGTCCAAGTACTAATCCTATTGGTTTAATACTTCCTGGTTTTTTCATTGCAAGATATCCAATTGCTAGGGCTGGAAGTGCAACTGCTAATAAAATTAGTACTACTGTAAGTGTAAAGTCTGAAGTATTCATAGTAATTAATGCATAAATTCCAAATCCTAATGCTATTGCTACAATTACCAAAGTCGTTATTTTGGCTCTCTTACTTGTTGAAATACCTCCGTCTAAGATTCCTGCTGATAGGAAAATTAATCCTACAAACATGAGGAGGCCTGTTAATGCATGCAATCCATCGATGAATGTATGTGCAATACCTGAATATGATAATATGAGACCTGCTAATCCTATGCCTGTCAAACCCATTCCTGGCATCATCAAGTCCCAATTACTCATTAAAATTAGCTGGTAAGAGTGAGATACTTATTCCTTTTGAAACATACTAGATCTACAACAAGGAATAAAACGGCTTTCTAATTGGGTAGAGTAAATTGGGAATTAATGAAATCATAGAGATATCAAAACCAAGAATTGTTGTTCTTTTAGTAATTACTGCAGTTACATCCATGTATGCTGCAAGCAAATTAGTTTCTGGTTCTCCTCAACTTGAATATCTTGATTACTTGCATATTGTTGTGGCAGGAGCTTTGGCATCTGCTGGGTCTAGTGCATTAAATCATTATTATGATAGGGACATTGATCCTAAAATGAGTAGAACTAGTGGTAGGCCTATTCCCTCTGGACGAATGAATGCATCCAATGTCTTGTTATATGGATTAATTGTAAGTTGTATTTCTGTAATTTATGGATTCTTTGCACTTAATGCCGTATCTGCTTTCTTTATTGCAGTGGGAATATTTTCTTATGTTATAATTTACACAGTTTGGCTAAAACGTAGAAATACTTCTAATATTGTAATTGGTGGAATTGCTGGTAGTGCTGCAGCTTGGGCTGGATGGTCAGCTGCCACTGGTAGTATGGATTTATTGGGATTTTTAGTCGGATTTTTGGTATTTGTTTGGACTCCTTCTCACTTTTGGTGTCTTGCAATGAAAATGAAAGATGAATACGCACAAGCTGAAGTTCCAATGTTACCTGTTGTAATTGGAATGCAAAAAACCTCTAAATTTATTTTAGGAAATACTTTGATCCTAATCCCATATTCTTTGATATTGATATTGATTCCTGATGGACTGGGAATTGTATATGCTGTAATTGCAGCTGTATCTGGTGGATTGATGCTTGTATATCATTATAAATTAACAAAAACACCTACATCTGAATTTGCTTGGAAAGCATACAAGGTTACTGCTCCTTATTTAACAATAATTTTTGTTGCTGTTGCATTGGATGCCGCATTTCATATCCCTTTAATTTGATTTTTTAAATTATTTATCTAAACCTGGGAAACTTGCTTCATAATCTTTTTCCATTACTTCTTTATTTTGTTTTTCAATTGGATCTTCCTCTTTTTTGATTACTACTAATTCAATTCGACGTTCATTTTTTGTAAACCATGCTACTTTGATAAGACCTAGAATTTCTAAATCTAAAAGTAATTTGTTAAATTTATCTTCTGGTATGTTTAATCCGTCTTTTGTTAGGCTTTTGTAAAGCTCAACATCCGTTAGTGAATTTACTTCTTTTATTTTATCGTATATTGTATTTCGTAGTGGTATTGTCATGATTAACCGTAAAATGCTTTATCCCCTGTCTTGGGTACTACATTAGATATACTTTCTCTTATGGTGTTGTACCATTGATCTACTTCTTTACTAATTGATGGTTTCACTTGTTTTAAACTCGTTGCAAAATCGTGACTAGAAATTTTTGATGAGTTATTTCTCATTGCATGTACTGCTGCTTCTCTGCATAATGCTGCTAAATCTGCACCTGTGTAGCTTTGTGTTGCAATCGCAATTTCTTGTAATTTGACATCATTAGATAATGGCATTTTTTTTGTTAAAATTTTGATGATTTCTAATCTTCCTTTTTCATCTGGAGGTGAAACATAAAGAACTAAGTCCAGTCTACCTGTTCTTAATAATGAATTATCTATGATGTCTGGTCTATTTGTAATTCCGATCACTGCAACTCGTGAAGATACACCTTCTTCTATTTCTGTTAATAATTGACTTAGAATTGTTTCACCTGCACTTCCTTCTCTTGATTTTATTTTAGCTAATGCATCTAATTCATCAAAAATTACTACACATGGTGATGATGCTTTTGCTTTTCTAAATATTTCTCTCACTGCTTTTTCTGATTCTCCCATCCATTTTGAAATAATCTCTGGACCTCTAACTAAAATCATATTTGCACCTGTCTCTGTTGCAACTGCTCTTGCAAGTAATGTTTTTCCACATCCTGGTGGACCATAAAGTAAAGCTCCTTTTGGTGGTTTAACTCCCATTTTTGTAAATTTATTTGGTTCTTTTATTGCTGTGATTAAATTATCTGTTAGTGATTTTTTGATTTCATCTAAACCTCCTACGTCATGCCACCATATTTTTGGTCTTTCTACATAAAATTCTCTCATTGCAGTAGGAACTACTTCGTGCATTGCATCGTAAAAATCAATTAATTTAATTTGCATTGATTGTAACACTTCAGATGATATTTTTTCAGTTTCCAGATCAATTTCTGGTAGGTACCTTCTGATTGATTTCATAGCTGCTTCCCTACATAGTGATTTTATATCTGCCCCCGTGTATCCGTGTAATTCTGATGACAAGTCTTTTAGATCTATATCTTCGCTAATTGGCATTCCTCGTGTATGAATTTGTAAAATTTCATATCTTTCATCTTCATTAGGTACAGTAATTTCAAATTCTCTATCAAATCTACCTGGTCTTCTAAGAGCTGGATCTACACTATCTGGTCTATTGGTTGCACCTAACACGATAACGTTTCCTCTATCTGTCAGTCCATCCATTAATGCCAATAATTGTGCTACCACTCTTTTTTCAACATCACCGTAAGCCTCTTCTCTTTTTGGCGCAATAGCATCAATTTCGTCAATGAATATTATACTTGGAGATTTGTCTTTTGCTTCTTTGAAAATATCTCTTAACTTAGCTTCTGTTTCACCATAATATTTATTCATAATTTCTGGACCATTAATTGGAAACATATTGGCTTCTGATTCACTTGCAAGAACTTTTGCAAGTAATGTTTTTCCACATCCTGGTGGACCATAAAGTAAAATTCCACTATGTGGTTCTACTCCTAATCTAGCAAATAATTCTGGATGTCTTAATGGTAATTCTACAATCTCTCTCATTGCTTTAGTTTTTTCTTTTAATCCTCCAACTTCTTCATATGTCACTCTAACTTTTCTATCGATGGTCGTCTCTGTTGAAATGTTCAATTCAGTTGTTTTGTCTATTTTGATTATTCCTTTTGGTATTGTTTTTGTAACTTTGAAATCCATAGAATTCCCTAAAATCATTACAGCAATTTCATCCCCATGTACAATTGGTAATCCTTTTAGTCTATTTTTTACAAAATCTGTAAATTCTTTATCTACTGTGACTGATTCATTTAATTGTGTTAGTGTTATTGTTTTTGCAATTTTTGATGCCACTTTTCTAATTTTTACAATATCGTTTAGTGTTCCTCCTACATTTTTTCTTGTTTGTCCATCAATTCTAATTATGTCTGGAAATTTTTCATCTTCATCTACTGGCCAAATAATTGCACAACTAGTTCTTGAACCCATTATTTCAATAACGTCTCCTGGTTGTGCTCTTAGAAAATCCATTGCCTCTGGGCCTATTCTGGCACGCTTCTTACCTACGTCTCTTTGTTTTGCTTCACCAATTCTCATTTGTAAAGGCTCTTCTTTGCGGACCAAAAAACCACTTAATTCCTGCTATGTTAATTACGGCTCATGCTAAGTACTTCGAATTCACTGACACCTTCAACTGCTCTTACGGCATCTTCTAGTGAATCCATCTGTCCTTCTTTATCTTCTAATACAAATTCTGTCTTTAAACATTCTAATCCAAAAGCTAATGGTTCTTTTGCATGTCGTTTCAAAATAATTCCATCTTTCAGTGAAGTTTTTACATTTTCTGCTAATTTATCTAAATCCACTTCCATTCCTGTTGGAAGAACTTTTGCTATCAAAATAATATCTGCCATTTTGTTTAAGGTCCTTGAAAATTACATGAGGAACAGGTATAACTTCTTGCGGCTTCTCTGCAACTTTCACATCTCCAAATAAGATCTACCCCACATTCAGGGCAATTGAGTTTTACACATTTATCATTAGGCATAATTGGTCTGTTACAGCAACTACATGTTGGTAATGATATAGTGGATGACATACTCAAATTTTCTGTAAACATCATTTATACTTTCCTTAGAATCTGTATAGGGTTTAACTCCATATTTTTTTGAGCTCTCCACTGATTAGTGTTTGAGCTGTTTTTAGTGAAACTTTCATTCCTAGTAATTTTATGATTGAACTTGTATGAAAATCAAAATCATCTTTTTCTGAAATTTCATTAGTGATTTCTGGAGTAATTGATTCAAATAGTTTATTGATTGTTTGATTATCGATTCTTTCTAATATTTTTCTCGCCAATAATTGTTTTTCAAATTCTTTTCCAAACCTTTCTGTCCATTTTTTTTGGTAGTCTTGAAGATCTGAAATTTCATTTGTTTTTAAAAATTTAGATATTGCTTGTCCTGCATAAACTCCTCCCATACCACTTGTAAAAATTCCACCAGCTGTAGTTGGTTTTGCTTGTCCTGCTGCATCTCCTATGATTACTGTTTTACCCTCTACAAATTTTTCAATTGGTCCTTTAATCCAAATTGGTGCATATATTTTTCTAATAGTTGAAAAATTTCCTTTCTCTTTCAGAATTATATCTAATGCTTCTGATACATTGATTCCTCTTCCTGCTACTCCTACCTTTCCTTTTCCTTGATCTGATGGAATTATCCAAGCAAAAAATCCTGGGTATTTTTCTTGATCAAAAATTACTTCTACTTTTCCTTTCTTTATCCAGTCTGCATAAATTTCATATTGTGCTGATGATAAAATTCCTGTTCTATCTTTATGTATTAATGATGATACCCCTCTGGCATCTACAAAAATTTTACAATCAATTTTTCCCTCATTGGTTCTTATTCCTTTGTCTGTAATTTCTTGAAAACTTGTTCTGACTTTAATTACTGCTCCGTTTTTTTGAGCTTGAAATGCAATTTGTTTATCTAACTCTCTTCTACTAATCTCTACTACTTTTTGTTTTTTTGAATTAATTGTAAAACTATTTCCATTCGGCGATGTAATTTTTGCAGATTCTATCATATGCTCAAAAGTTTTTCTAAATGGTATTATTCCTAATTCTTCTAATCCTGCAATACTCACTAGTCCTCCACAATGTTCTGGTGTTCCTATTTCATAATCTTCTTCAATTACTAACACTGAATATCCTTTTGAAGATATTTCTCTGGCAGATAATAATCCTGCAACACTTCCTCCTGCAACTATTACATCATAGTACATAGATTTTGGTTCTTTGTCAATTATTTAATTCAAAAGTTTTTCATTATGCCTATTCCTGCTAATATCATGGGTGACATTAAACAAGTAATTGTGGTTAGAACTGATCTTGATATGGGTAAAGGTAAGATAGCTGCACAAGTAGGACATGCTTGTGTACTTGGTGCTGAACATGTTCGAAAGTCTCATCCTGAATGGTGGTCTGAATGGTGGGGAGGACAAGAAAAAGTCGTTGTCAAAATTTCTGGAATTAAAGAATTACAGGAAATAAAAAGACATGCTATAGATTTGAATCTCCCTTGGTCTGAAGTTTCTGATGCTGGACATACACAATTAGCTCCTGGCACAACAACTTGCATTTCAATTGGTCCTGCACCTGAAAATTTAATTGATAAAATCACTGGTGATTTAAAATTATTATAATTTACTGGGAATGAGATATTAACAGTATTATCTAAAAAAAACTTGTGAAAAAACAGGTTAAGGGATATTTGGCATTTGCTTTTCTAGGTGGAATTATGTTAACATCTGGTGTACTTGTTGCAATGACTGGGTATGATCCTGATGTGGATTATGCTGCAGTGGATGATCCTGAAGTTACTCTAACTGGAACCCCCTCTGATAATTTTCCTGATGATCAAAGAACTACTTTTTGTAGCTCCGGTGGAGATGCTAAGTCAACTGATTATGTCCATGAATATATAATTCCTACAGAGTGTACCAACCCTTTAGCTATTGTATCTGATTATGATGGTAATGTTTGGTTTACTGAAACTAATACTGGTAATCTTGGTAAGTTTAATCCTGTTACTGAAACATTTACTGAATATGATAATCCAACATGGCCTCCTGGTGGTCGTTCAATGATGTGGGGAATTGATTATGCTCCTGATGGTTCTGTTTGGTTTACTGATGAAACATATGATTCTGTTTGGAAATTTTCAACTATTGATGAACAATATGAAAGATTATCTTATCCAACTTCTGGTGGTGATTCTTTACCTCAAAAATTAAGTATAGATGGTTCTCAAATTATTATTAACGATTTTACTGGAAACAAACTTACTATTTTAAATGTAAATCCATCTGATAATGACGTCAATTATCTTAGTATTCCGTCTGCACTTGATGATTCTGTAACTGCTGACTTTGCATTAGATGCAAATGATGACATATGGTATACCAATTGGTTATATCAACAAGGTGGATTTTTAGTTAAGTTTAATCAAAATGATTATCTTTCTGCTGTATCTAATTCTGGTGAACAATTTTTGCCTTTAGTTGATTTCATTAGTGCATATGCATTACCTGTTCAACTACTCACTCCTAACGGAATCACTTTTTCTGATGATGGTCTTCTTTGGATTGTCGATACTACTTCTTCATCTTTTTTTAGTTTTGATCCTTCATCTGAAAAATTTATTCAGTATGTTACGGCCGACCCTATGTTTGAAACATATGGTAATCAGACAGGTGTAATCAAATCTCCTATATCTAGACCATATTGGATTGAAAATGATGATCAGGGTAGACTTGTATTTAATGAACAAGCTGCAAATAATATTTCTGTAATGGATCCTCGTACTCAATCTCTTATAGAATATCATATACCTTCAAAGAATCCTAATTGGGGTGACTGTGATTCTGGAGTTAAAATTTTAGATGATTGTGGTATTGCACAAATTTTTGATTTTGCCATATCTGGTGAGAAAATTTGGTTTACTGAATGGGTTGAAAATAAAATTGGCGTTGTGGATACTTCTGTACCATTACCACTTGAAATTCAATTTGAATATGATACTTTGAATCTACTTCCTGGTGATTCTGCTAATTTCCATTTTATAATATCTCCACAATTTAACAATGGAAACTTAGAACTTTCATCTATTGTATCTACAACACATGATTTTCTAACTGTTAATTTCATTCATGACTCTGTTGAAACTTTTGAATTAGATTCTGATAACCCTATTCCAGTTCATGTTGATATTTCTGCTTCAGATGATGCACTATCTGGAACATACAAAATTTTACTTGGTGTACAATCTGATGATGTTACAATTAGTAAATTCCTTACAGTGATAATAGAGTGATACCTGATATTGACTCTCAAATAGGAATTTCTCTTTACACTACAAAATTTTCTGGTATTGGCGGAAAAATTAGAATTCATCCTGAAGATTTTGAAGTATCTGAATTAATTTCTAAACGTGCGACAAATTCGATTACTACTGAATCTGGTTATGCTGTTTACAAATTAAAAAAGAAAAAAATTGATACTAATCATGCCTTATCTGGTATATTTCGAAAAACAGGTGTTCGTTTAAAATCTCTAGGTCTAAAAGATGCTTCTGCTATAACTGAACAATTTGTTGGTTCTCCTCACAAGGGTAAACCTATTGAAGATTTTTCTACTGAAAAATATTCTCTTACAAAAATTGGATTCACAAAAAAACCATTATCTAAAAAAGATATGATTGGTAATCATTTTAAAATTCAAATTTCTGATTGTTCTGAGAATTTATCCTCTTTTGCTGAACATGCCCATATTTTGAATTTTTATGGATATCAGAGATTTGGTTCAAAAAGACCTGTAACTCATTTAATTGGTAAGGCTATTTTACAAAGAAATTTTGATATGGCTGTTGATTTGATCTTATCTTTTACTTCTTCATATGATTCTGCAGAAAATACAGAAATTCGTAATAAGCTTTCTGATAAAACAAATTATGTGAAATATTATGATAGAGTTCCTTCTCAAATGGATATTGAACGAATTGTTTTAAAAGAAATGATAGCGCATGATGATTCCATACGTGCTATACGCGCAATCCCATTATCATTACGAAGATTTTACATTCAAGCCTACCAATCTTTTATTTTTAACCAATCTCTTAGTGCCGCATTTTTGGATGGTGAGAATTTATTTGAATCTCAATCTGGTGATGTTTGTTATGATTCTAAAAGTATAATCGGTAAATTCAAAGATGGTGTTGAACAATATCTTTCATTACCTTTTGTTGGTTATTCTTATTATAAAAAAACAAGATTTGATCATCAAATTTCTAAAATTTTAAGTCAGGAGGAGATTACTCCCAAAGATTTTTTTATTAAAGAAATGCAAGAAGTTAGTAGTGAAGGTGGCTTTAGACAGGCTGCAATTCATTGCTCTGACTATTCATCTGAAAACAACAATGTTGAGTTTTCTTTATCTCGTGGTTCATTTGCAACAATTTTGTTACGAGAAATTATGAAACCCACTGATCCTATTAATGCAGGTTTTTAGCCTATATCATTTTTTTAAAATTTTTAACGTACTACCAATTCCAATAATTATAATTCCTCCGAACATTATTTGAATTCCATATGTAATCCAATCTGGATTGGCATACATGAAAGATGATTCTGGACCTACTATGGATTGTCCCTGAAGATCAAAAATTAAACCAAAAATGAACGTGATTATGCCAATTCCAACTATTGAATATCCTTTTCCCATGACTATTTTATTTAATTTCTATTAAAAAGGGTAAACAGAATTGATGCTTTAAACAAATCATTTTCGGATTCTGTTTTTAATCATTTTTCTATGACTTGATAAAATGTACGCCTGGAATAATCAATCTAAATCTACTGGGCACAAATATCTTGGTTTGATTTTATTTGCCTCATCTGCTTTGTCGGCTTTACTACTGTTTCTTATCTTTCATCCTCAAATTGATGCCATTAATCGAGATTCTCCAATTCTAATTAATTTGATGTTTATTCCGGCTATGGCCGTTGGATTTCTTTATGGAATTAAAATTACTAAGCGAGCTGTAAATCCATCTGAAACTCATAGTCCTATTAAAAGATCAATTATGAAAATATTCTTATTCTTTTTTGTAATGGGTGGGATGTTTAGTTCTGTGAATTTTGCAATTAATGGTGGGAGTGTAATGCCTGAAGTATCTCTTTTTCAAGATGGACTATTAACCTGGGTACATACATTTGTTATATCTAATGGTGGTGCAACTTTTCTTATTATTTCTAGTATTATGTTGATGGCTGCTGCAACAAAAAGAATTGTAGGTTTGGATTCGGGATTTTTAAATAGATTTGTTTCTTGTGCTAGTACATTTGTTTTCGTTACTATTCTTGCTTTAAGTTTTACAAAATCTGATCCTACTTCTTCTGGTGTCTTTTTGTATACTTTTTATCAAGCTGGTATTGTAGGTGGTGCATTTTATGCAATGAATAGATTAACTAAAGATAAGAATATGGTATCTGATTTTGCAAACGGTTATTAAATTTTAATTCTTCTTCGATAAACATTCTTAATTCCTAGTATTTTCATAATTCTTGTATGGGATTTTTGGATAAAATTAAAAAAAGTATTGAGTTGAAACAAAATATCCCTGATGATAAATCTATTAAAAAAACAGAGAAAAAAATAATAGAATTAAAAAAACAATCTGAATTAAAACCTACAAATTCTAAAATCTTAATTGAATTATACACTTGCTATGTAGAAGTATCTGATACCGAAAAAAAAATTGATTGTTTAAAAAAAATATCTCAAATCTCCCCTAATGACTTTTATTCATTTCAGCAACTTGCAGACATCTATCTAAATGAACTTGGAGATGATAAACAGGCACAAATTTATCAAAATCAAGCTAATAAAGTAAAAAATAATTTTTAGATTTATCTAATTATGTGTGGGTTTTAGTTTTCTAAATCTACGTATATTCCTGAAATTTCATTGTTAATTCTATCCCAGTATATCTCACAGCCATCTGTTTTGAAATCATTTTCTTTACATTCATTGAAATGAGCTGTACTATCTCTGGACATATTGTCTGCAAATAAAACATCCTCGCCTATTGCTACTCCTATTACTAAAATTGCTACTAAACTAGCTGAAACTAGGATCATAGAATACCCTACTCCCCTCATATTTTTAGGATCTTTCATTTATGTGAAATCAATAACCCTTGAATTTAATCTTTTCAAGTCTAAATTTGTCCTTTAGATCTTTAACACTAGACTCTTTTTTCCGATAAAAAGAAAAGATAGTACTTTGAAATACATTCATTGAGCATTCAAATTCTCCAATATGAGTTTCTTGGACCTATACCTATTACTGAATGGGGTCCTCCAATGGAAAAATTAGTTTATTTGATCTTATCTCGAAACAAGGATAAATTTGATATAATTTATGTTGGTGATTGTCAAAAAACTGATGATAAATCCTTCTTTACTGATCATGATAAATTCAAATGCTGGCTTGAACAATCTGGATCTGAACAATCTTTGTATCTTGCTATTTTACCGCTGTTTGAATCTGGTAATGAAAAAAGAATGAATGTAATTCAAAAGATATTATCTCAATACAAACCACATTGTAATTCTGATGACATGCTTGAATCTAAACCTGATTATGTTGTAAGAGTTTCAGAGGAACCTGATGTAACTTCTGATAAGATAATTTGTGCATGCTGTGGCTCTGAAATGAATTTGGAAAAAACTCTTGAAAAATCTAATCTTTATCGTTGTACTGGTTGTGGATTAAGCGATACTAGACTTAATTCTTAACTTTATTTTGTACATCAAATAATTGTAATGTTACCAAATCGATTGCTTTTTTCAAATGTTGAAATTCATTAATTGAATGCATTTGTCCTTCTACTAATGCTCTCATGATTTTAACTGAATTTTTTTGATGATCATCTGATGCAACAATTTCCATAGCATTTAATTTTGATAATAAATTATCTAAATCTTTGATCATTTCATCTGATGGTTTGTGTTTATCCATCATTATTCTATTATTTTTTCGTATATGAATTATTACAACAACATTTTGATTAATGCAAAATACATAAAACTCGTGTAATTTGTTAAGCGATATGGGATTTAAAAAAGGTATTAACAAATGTGTAGAATGTGAGAAAAAATTGTCTGAGGATCCAAACGAAACAGGCATGTGTAGCAAATGTGGTTCTGGTGCTAGAATTGATTCAGAAATACACAAAGAATTAAGCGATTTAGGAATAATCTAAAAATTAGGATATCTAGAATTATTACAGTAAATCTTCATCAATCTCTTCAATTGGATTGATAAATTGTTTACATGTACAAGTTGGAATTTTACATTCTCCTAATTTTATCATTAAATCACTTTTTTCATCTGGAACGTGACCTTCATCTGTATGGTGACATCTTTTACAATTCATTTTGATTCTCTTATCTTACCTCTAATTCTTTGGAACCAAAACTGCACGTGCATCTATTTTTGAATCTTTTAATTTTTGTAATGCCTCATTTGCTTTCTCTAGAGGAAATGTTTCATAAATTACTTCAATATTATTTTCATCACATATCTTGATTACTTGCTCCATGTCTTTTGTTGATCCTATCAATGTGCCTCTAATTGTTTTTTCTTCAAATGCACTAAATTCAGGATTTTCACCTATTGTTGCAATTACGATAATGCCCCCTTTCTTTACTGATTTTATTGCAGTATCTGTAACAATATCTGCTGGAGCAAATACAATTGCTGCATCTAACAATCCTTGTTTTTCTTTTAATTTACTTAGAAATTTTTCTTGTTCTTTAGAAAATATCATTGTGTCAATTGCACCTAATCTTTTTGCAACATCTAGATGATTTTGTGTTCTTGAGAATGCAATGACTTTGCATTTTTCTATTTTGGCAAATTGTACTGCCATGTGGCCTACTCCTCCAATTCCAAATATTCCTATTTTTTTATTTATTTTTGGCTCTGCAGCTTTAACTGCTTTGTATGCTGTTATTCCTGCACAAAATAATGGTGCTGCATATTCTGATTTCATATTATCTGGAACTTTTGTGGCAAAATCTTCTGTAACTGTGATGTACTCTGAGTATCCTCCTTTCAATGTCTCTCCTGTAATTTTTGATGATTCACAAAGATACTCTTTTCCTTCATCACAATATTGACATTTTTTACATGCTTCAAGTAGCGGTGTTATTCCTGCTCTATCTCCAATTTTAAATTTAGTGACATCTTTTCCTATCTCAACTATTTTTCCAACAACTTCATGCCCTGGAACAATTGGTAATGATGCTGGAATTCCTATATGTTTCCAATCTCCTTCAATTCCATGAAGTTGTGAATGACAAACACCACAGGCTTCTATTTTTAGTAAAATTTCATTTGGTCTTTCAATTTGATGTTTATCAATATTAGTTGGTTTCAAAGGACTTGTTTCAATTTTAGCACATTCTGAGAGTACCATTGCACGCATTTTTTCCATAAATCAAAAAATTTTTCATTGAATTTTAACATACTGTTTTGATTTTATCCCTAAATCGTATAGTTAAGATAAGATTTATTTTTAAAATGCTGTAATCAAGAGTATGGCTGATATCACACCTGAAGATCGTGAACGAGTTAAATTACTAACTTTGCTTTCTTCATCCAAACATGAATTTGATAAATTATCTTTAGAACAATTAGCCAGATTACAAGAATTACTTGAAAAAAAGGATTACAGTCATGATAAAAAGGCTAATAAAACAAAAACAAAATTTCTTAAAAAAATCAATGTTAGAATTTATGAATTGACTGAAGGTAAGGGAATTTGGTAATTATTTTCATATCTAGGTACAAATATTCTAAAATCTATGATTAGTTATGGTTGAAAATAACCTAATTCATGAAACTAGTCCTTACTTGCTTCAACATGCAGAAAATCCTGTTGACTGGTATGGATGGAATGATGAGGCATTACAAAAAGCTAAAGATGAAAATAAACCAATTTTTCTGAGTGTCGGCTATAGTGCATGTCATTGGTGTCACGTGATGGCACATGAATCATTTGAAAATAATGATGTTGCTGAATTTATGAATGAAAATTTTGTAAACATAAAAGTTGACAGAGAAGAACGTCCTGATATAGATGATATTTATCAAAAGGCTTGTCAAATTACAACGGGACAAGGTGGTTGGCCTTTAAGCGTTTTTCTTACTCCTGATCAAAAACCATTCTATGTTGGAACTTATTTTCCTGTATTGGATTCCTATGGTCGACCTGGTTTTGGAAGTATATGTAGACAACTGGCACAAGCATGGAAAGAAAAACCAAAAGACATTGAAAAATCTGCAGAAAGTTTTATCCATGCATTACATAAAACAGAAAAAATTACCGCTCCTACAAAATTAGAACGAACTTTGCTTGATGAAGCTGCAATGAATTTATTTCAATTAGGTGATCCGACATATGGTGGCTTTGGATCTGCACCTAAATTTCCAAACGCTGCAAACATTTCATTCTTATTTAGATATGCCAAGATGGCTAATTTACCAAAATTTAATGAATTTGCATTAAAAACTCTAAACAAAATGGCAAAGGGTGGCATCTTTGATCAAATTGGTGGTGGATTTCATAGATATTCAACTGATACAAAATGGTTAGTTCCTCATTTTGAAAAGATGCTTTATGATAATGCTCTCATGCCTGTAAACTACTGTGAAGCATATCAAATTACTAAAGATCCATTCTATCTTGATATTTTACAAAAAACACTTGATTTTATTTTACGTGAAATGACTTCTTCTGAAGGTGGATTCTATTCTGCATATGATGCAGATTCTGAAGGTGTAGAGGGTAAATTTTATGTTTGGACTAAAAAAGAAATTAAAGAAATTCTTGGAAGTGATGCTGATATATTTTGTCTTTATTTTGATGTAACTGATGGTGGAAATTGGGAGGGGAATAGTATTCTTTGCAATAATCTTAATCCTTCCACTGTTGCATTTAATTTTGGAATTTCAGAACAACAAGTACATGAGATTATAAATTCATGTTCAAAAAAATTATTGGAAGTAAGATCAAAAAGAATTTCTCCTGGATTAGATGACAAAGTTTTAGTTTCATGGAATTCATTAATGATAACTGCTTTTGCAAAAGGTTATCGTGTTACAAATGATGTAAGGTATCTGGATGCTGCTAAAAATTGTATTTCTTTTATAGAAAAAAATTTGTTTGTTGATGATAATCTATTACGAACTTACAAAAATGGCACTGCAAAAATTAATGGGTATCTTGAAGATTATTCTTATTTTGTTAATGCATTATTGGATGTATTTGAAATTGAACCCAATTCCAAATATCTTAAACTTGCATTGACACTGGGTCATCATTTGATTAATCATTTCTGGGATTCGGAAAATAATAGTTTCTTTATGACTTCTGATGATCATGAGAAATTAATTATTCGTCCAAAGAGTAATTATGATTTATCATTACCCTCTGGAAATTCTGTTTCTTCTTTTGTAATGTTGCGATTATATCACCTGTCTCAAGACCAATCTTTTCTTGACATTGCAATAAAAATAATGGAATCTCAGGCACAAATTGCTGCTGAAAATCCATTTGGATTTGGATATTTGTTGAATACTCTTTCTTTGTATTTAGAAAAGCCTATTGAAATTACTGTTATTAATTCTGAAAACTCTGAACTTTGTAAATCATTATTTACAAATTATTTACCTAATTCTTTTATGGTAACCATTCAAAATTCTGATCAGTTAGAGGATCTCTCTGAATATCCTTTCTTTACTGGTAAATCTTTTGAAAATAAAACATCTGTTTTTATTTGTAAAAATTTTACTTGTTCATTAGCATTACATACTTTGGATGAAGTAAATTCAAAACTTTAGATTTTTTTTAAGTTAACTTCTATTATACTGCCTACTTGTGGTCTACCCATACTATCGTATCTTGATTTTGGCATTGATATTGTAATTTGTGTTTGTTGATATGATTTAATATTCACAGTTGGTTGTGCTTGTAAAATTGCTTCTAACAATGGCATTACTTGTTCTTTTGTTTCGGAATCTAATTTTTTAGAAACATTCTCTATGATCATTTGTTTTTGTGAAATGGGTTCTGTAGAAACATTTTCAATTAATGTTAATTGTATCATTTGACCATTATCTAGAATTTGTGTAATTTTAAATTCATTTATTGCTGACAATATTTTATGGTATTATCTTCATGATTTATCTTTAACGAATCGAGAAATATAATGCAATCACTGCAGTTGCCACAGCTGATGATACTCCTAAACCAAAAATGATCTTACTACCATCAATATTCATAGTATCATTTTTTTATAATTCAAATTAAACTGTACTGATTTTTTTAAATATTTCCAATTTTGATTTCTTAATACTATTTCTTTATATTTACGTAAAATTTATGCCTAATTTTAATTTAAATTCTAGTTATAATCTGATTTTTGCTTGGTTTCTGTATTTATTTTTGTTAGTTCTGAAATTGATTTTTTAATTAATGGAGCCTTTTTTTTAATTATTTGATTAAATTCATTCATATCCTCTAGACTGGGGCTTTGTTGTTGATTTTGATATGCTTGTAGAAATCCTGAATATACACATCCAGTAATTATGCCAAATGCAGTATCTGGAATTGATTTTACTTCTGGAAGGAAATTTTCTGCAATTTGTTTATACGATTCAGATTCACTAATATAATATTCAATTAAACTATCGATGAATTCTTTATTTTCTTTTGATATTGACATATCTTTACTTTAACTCCTAGTTTATTTAATTATCTTTTTTAAAACATGATAAACTTATGTAAATGATAATTTTATTCTGAATATTGTTAGAACACCTTTCTCCAGAAATAAGGAAAATGTTGAGACAGATTAAGAAACAAACTTTAGCTTTACAATCTATACGCCATCTTAATAAAATTCAAAAATTAATTTGGTTTGAAATGGCAAAACAGGTAACTGGAATTGAGGTTAGTCGTATATGTTGTAATAATAAACCCATTAATCTTACCGTGTATAATGTTGGAGATTCTAAATCTTCTGTATTACTTTGTACAAGTCATTCAAAGCAAAAATATTTTTTAAAAGATATTTTCGAAGTTAAGTTATTGGATGAAAAATTAGTAAACTCTCATACTTTGTAGTACGCAATTTAATTTTTATGCCTGTATTGAGTTGTAATATAAAAATAGTGTATTATTTTTTATTTTATTATGGATCTTAATGAAATACTCACTAAGGAGAGAGATTCTTTAAGAGATGAAAATATCGAACTCAGAAAAAGAATTAATGAACTTGAAGCATCTTTACAAAAAGCATTAAATTTACTTGAAAGTAAAAATTAAAATATTATCTTCTTTGTGCCTAAAAATTTATGAAAATTATATTTGTGAATAAAAGTTTAGTAATTAGTTATTCATGAATAATTTCTTGGCATCTTGGAAATTAGAATTTGAAGATGGATATTTTCGTATATTTGATTCTAAAAAATTGGTTAGTGGCTATTTTGATCCTGATTATGGTGATCTTTCTGCAGCAAAAAATCCTGAAGATATCATTTTGTCTAAAATAAAAAATCATGATGAAGTCTTGGGTGGTATGATAATGATTCCTCTCGTTAAATTCAAATTATTTGATACTGATTTGAATACCACCCTTTCTGAAGTAAAAAAGAATATTTCTCGTGTATCTATTCATTTACAAAAATGGGATGTCTTTCTTTCTGAAATCAATAATATTTCTCATTTTATTGGTATTTCTCATACCGATCAAGACATGTTAACTGTAACTTTTCCTGTAAAATTTTCAAAACCTACTACTCTTGAAAAATCTAATTTATTGGAAGAACTTTATCCTGTTTTGAATTTGTTAGAAAAATCTGAATTACTATAGTTTTCATATTTTTTATTTATGGCAAATGCTCTATTTTCCACTCTTCTGCTTTATTGTCACAATTGAACCATTCAATTTCTATCTCATTAGAATCAAATTCACCTGATTCGTTTCTAAATTGTTCATTACATTTTTCTTTCATTTTTTCTGATACTTGAACTACTTTTTGTGGTGAAACCCCTTGTGGTTCTTCAAATTTTTCTCCTCCGACATAATGTTTTATACCTATTTTTGCTGTTTGAAATTCAACTAATCCTAAATTTTGATATTCATATGATTCTTGGAATAAAGTATCTGATCTAATTTTTGCTGATTCATCTCCTGTTTTTACCCATTCAATAAATTGTAAATCACTTTCTAGTTGAGTTTCTGCTGAGATTTTTAATAACGCTACTGAACTTTGGAATAACTCTGGTGGTGTTAATTCATCATACTTTGAAATTGTTTCTCTAAAATTGTTTACATGAATTTCATAAAATTTTAACAATTCCTCTTTTGAAATATCCCCTTCCACCCATTTTGTTTTTTCAGAATAGAACTTTCCTTGTATGTCTGAAATATTGCTTTCAATCTGACTTAATTCATTTCCAAATTGTAATCCTTTTTGTTTTGTAATGTCTGTTGAATAATTATATGCAATAATTGAACCAATTATTAAAATAGCAATAGCCAGAATAATGATATTTTGAATTTTCTTTTTCTTCAAAGGTAATCTACGTAATTTCCATTTTCATCTAATTTTAATTCAATATTAAATTCAGTACCGCTGATAAATGAATCATTTCTCGTTGTTCTCACTCTGCCTATAACTAATTCATAAGGCCATATTTCAACAACAATTGCTCCTACTTTGGCTTTTGGTGTTTCTGTAATTTCCATATCTTCACGTTTTACTCCATGTCTTTCTAACATGTGAATTGCATGATCTAATAGTGGTTCTGGATTATTGTAATTTAGTACCCAAACTGTTCCTTCATATTCAATTTTCTGCAATTTGAAACAATCCTAATTTCCTCATATAACAATTATTCCCTCATTATTTCTCAATTTTGGGAATTAATCTTGCTCTGTTATTGATATTTTAAAATTTTAATTAAAAATTATGCCCAAGAAAAGATCTTTTTATCTTTATTTTGAATTCCAAAAAACATGCCTAATGTGATTCTATCTGAACTTCCTTGAATTTTAGTCACTTCATGAAGGTAATTTGGATTAAGTATAACTAAATCTCCCACTTTGGATTTTATTGTATCTACCTCGATACCATTTTTCAAAGTATCTTTATATCCAAATTCTATTTCTCTAAATTTTTCCAATTTTTTTTCCCATTGTTTTTTGTATATTGATAAATTTCCTCCTTCTTCTGTTTGTTGTAAATGTAAAATACATGACAATTGATTATTGATTTTTGATATGTCGTATTCTATTCCTTCATATTTTACATTATCTTTGTGTAGCGGTACTGATTTTCCTTTTACATGTCGTCTAATATTACATGAAGCATAATCTGATTCATTTTCTTTTGTTTCTGATATTTTGTAATTTGGAAAACTTTTTGACATTGTTAATTTAATTTTATTAACTGGATTTTCAACATTTGAAAAAATTTTTTTAAAAATAATGTTTGCTTTTTTTGCATTTTGAAAATATTTTTCCTTTCTTGTTGTATAATTCATTAAAAATGGACCAATATGATTAAATTTTTTTGAATCATTTTCAATATTTGTATTAGATATTTCTTTAATTATTTTATAACAATTTTCTTTTTCATAAAATTTTTTAATTATTATTGCTGAATTTTGACCATTAATTATTTTCTTAATGTCATTATTTTGAATTTCATTACTTGTAGATATTATTGAGTTCCACAATTAGTATCCTGCAGCTCCTGAATGTGATACTTTTGCCACTAAATCCCCTTCTGGTGTTTTTGAATTAATTTCACATTTCAGAAATGCATTAACAATAACTTTTTGAAGGTCTTCCACGGTCCATTCGGATTCATTATTTGATAATCCTGGTAAATCTACATCTGAAATCATTATTTTTACTGTATCTTGATATTTTTCTGAATTACCATCTTTTCTATGTGTGACATCCAATTGAAAGCTACTTTTTGAAATAATGTTATTTCCATTTCCCCAAATTATATCTGACATATTTTACGCCTCAAATTAGTATTTTTTTTATTTTAAACTATTTATTTTAAATTTGATTTTTTTGCTAGTGCTAATATTATTTTTTTTATCATCTACTGTGAAAATACCGTAATCATTTTAGGCGAATAATAAATTAAAAAATTGATGACTGAGGATGTCGACAAAATCTTTTTTGATGTAATAGTCCAGCTAAAAGAAATTGATCCTGATGTATACTATAAAGTTCTAAAAGAATTGGGATATAATGACGAACAAGAGACATAATCTGTGTGTTTTTGATAGAAAGATCTAAAAAGAACTCTAAAAGTAAAAAAAGAATTGAAAAAAGAATTCTCCTCTACAAATGATGTTTCTATCAAAAAAGTTAGTCGTTCATTAACTAATTTGTTACAAGTGGAAAAGGACTTGAAAAAAATGAATATAGAATTAAAAAAAGTAGTGAAAAAAGTAAAAACTTTGGAAAAAGAGAATTCTAAATTACAAAAGAAATTAGATAAAAAGTAATTTTTGGCTATTTACTTGTATCAATGACATTTAATGTCATTGTACTTACTACTCTTGATAGTTTTCTAATGGTTGCAACAACTTTTTCAAATCTTTCTTGGTTTTCTGTTTCAATTTCTGCAATTACATCATATGCTCCAAAAGTCAAGTATGCATTAGCAATTATTGACATTTGTTTTAATTGATCTACGATATATTCTTCTGCTCCTAGATCACAATTTAATAAAATGAATCCTTTATGCATTCTTTTACCTTAAATTAATTAATGTGGTTCTTGTCTTTAAATTTTTGTAATATTACCATCTACTACGTCCGCCGTAGCTATTTTTACCATCACCGCCGCTATCCTTTCTTTTACTTCCTCTGTCATCTCTAGAGTTTCTACCGTAACCGCCACCTCTACCGTAGCCACCGCCACCACCTCTACCGTAGCCACCGCCGCCTCTGGAATAATTTGATCTTCCACCGCCACCACCAAATCTTCTTGATGATTGTCTTTTCAATGGGTCTGGAATTGAAATTTCAATATTCATTTCTTGATTTAGATCTTTTAATGGTACTTTGATT
>Ga0209090_10000418_pt1 | contig 26218 bp, 19 predicted proteins | sample ArcticOcean_MG_C_9_FD_187432 | JGI IMG/M metagenome (GOLD analysis project Ga0209090, IMG submission 187432) | Marine microbial communities from western Arctic Ocean - ArcticOcean_MG_CB2_152 (SPAdes) (version 2) | ecosystem: Environmental > Aquatic > Marine > Oceanic | place: Arctic Ocean... | reverse complement strand
AGAGAGAAAAAAAAAAGAAACGAAGAGGACGCACCACAAAAGCGAAAAGCGTTCGTTTCGTTGTTCTCCCTTCTTGTTTTCTTCTCGACTTCTTCGAGCGTTTATTAAAGAGAGAAGAAGAAGAACAGAGTTTAAGAGAAATTCATCGACATGATCGAAGAAGCGCAAAAAGAACAACAAGAGGAAGAGGAGAAGAAGAATGCGACCATCATCAGTACTGAGGACCAAGACCCCGCGAAAACGAGAACAGCATCATCGAGCAAAGAAGAAGAAGATGAAGATGAAGAAGACTACTCGACGTTAGAGGAAGTGACCAAAGAACTGTCCGACTTACACGCTCGACCGGCGTGGTTCGACCCGCACGTTTTCGAGAAGGATGATTTCAACCCAGACGTCTACATCGACGAGATGTCTCCGTTTGTGACTCCGGAAGATTTAGCCGTGGAAGTGGAGAAATACGCGGACGACTTGCAGAACAAGTTAGTGGAAATGGTCAATCGAGATTATAAAGATTTTGTGGCGCTGACGACGGATTTAGTGGACGTGGACGCGTACGTGAAGGACATAAAAGAACCTTTGGAAGTTTTAAAAGGCGAAGTGGAAGAAGCGCGGGACGTGGTGAAGAAAGAGTTGGAGAAGTTGCAAAACGCGTTAGATAGGAGAGACGAGTTGGCGAGAGAGAGGGAATCGCTGGAGTTGATCATGGAAGCGACGACGGTGTGTAGTAAAGTGGAACGGTTGTTGGAGGAGTTTGGGACGTCCGGGGACGGAGACGACGGAAAGAGAAAGAAGAGTAGTAATTTAAATAATAGTAAGGCGGAGTTTGTAGGAGGAGATGGAGGAGGAGGAGGAGGAGGAAGAGAAGAAGGATTCGAGGACGACGGGGACGAGATCGTTCTCGTGGCAACCAACGTGGACATTGATATGGACGTGGATGGGGAAGGATTAGAATTCTTGCGCCCTTCGAAGACGTTTTTAGCCTCGGCTGAGAGAGCAGAAAGAAACGTGTCTTCCTCGGATAATAATACTTTGGCGGACGAAAATAGCGCGTTATCACCGAGAAAAGGTGGTTCATCTTCGGATGCGACGACGAGTAGTAGTAATAATGATAGAAGTGACGGACATAATTCTACAGAAGAGAGGGCGCGAATTTTGTCGCGCGTCGCCGGCGAAGTGAACAGATTGAAGTTCTTCCTTTCTCAAGGTAAAGATTCGCAACAAATCAGAGCACTCAGCGACCGCGTGAAAAGCTGCGACGAGACGCTGCTGAAAGAACTCAACGGCGCATTCGCGGCTGCGTTGTTAGGCGCGAGCGAAGAGAGCAAAAAAGGTGGCATTCCTGGGACGAAACTAAAATCGGCTGCGTCTGTGAAGTTTCTATTGGAAGCGTACCAAGCCGTCGGACGCGCGAGCGATGCAGAGAAAACAGTCAGGAATGCTTTGGTAAAACCACTTATATCAGAAGTCACCGACAGCGCTCCAGCACCGGCTGGTATCGGTGCTCGCGAGGACGTTTCGGAAATCTTGAAGAATTGCTCGGGAAAAGCGGTCGACGCGGTGTCTTTTCTTCTCGATATCGCCAAGGATGTTTCGTCGTCGGAATCGTCGTGCGATTTCTTAGGCGGCTCTGTTTTAGCTGAAATTGACGCGCAACTGCATGAAAAGCGACCGAGCTCTTTCTCTCCGGGCGTACCCGAGGCGTTCATCTCGAACTACGCCGCTTCGATGGCATTTATCGATGCTTTGCAGGCGAAAGCGAAGACGATATCGCAAGTTGCCGCGGATAAGTTCTTCGATTCAGATGCTTTGCGTATGTTTCATAAGCGATGGAATTTGAGTGTGTACTTTACGCTGCGCTTTCAAGAGATTGCCGGTGACGTAGACGCGACGCTCACAAGACCGGGACTGGAAAGAGTGGGAAAAGGAGATGCGACGACGCCAACGGCAAAGTCACCGAAGAAAGACGGACCCCCGCAGTCCCCGAAATCGCCCAAAAAGCAACAAGCAATTAACGACGTACCCGGAGTATTCTCTCTTGCCGCTTCTGACGCGGCGTTCCGAAATGCCATGCGGTGCTTTGCCGATGACGTGTACGTACCGGCGCAGGCGGACAAGTTTGTTCGTCTGGCAGCGCAAATTGTGTCGCGATATCGCGCGTGGGTTTCGGTTGGAACTGAATACCTGGAAGAAACTGCGCTTATTAACGCTGCCGCGGAGAAGAGTGAGAATACTTCGGATGATGCGGGTGGTTCCTCCTCAGCAGCAACGGCGGCGAGACGGACGACGAGCTCGAACACGTGGGGCGCCACGGCTGGTTGCGAAGATCTCGCCACGGTTCGTTCGGAGGTTGAATTATTCTCTAAAAAAGTAAAGGAAGATCTCGTTAAAGTTGCGGCAAAGAAAGTTGGTGGTGGTATTAAGGACCCTGAAGATCGCAATGCCGCTACAAACGCAACGAGCCAGTGCCTAGAACTTGGCGCGGTCACGCTCGATGAATTCCTGCCCAAAATTACGTCCGCCATTGCTCTCATCGTGACTGAAAGATGCACCGAAGCGTTGAAGCAACTGAAAGGCATCACGGCCACGTTTCGAATGACAAACAAACCAACCCCGAGCAAGCACTCGCACTTTGTGCCAATGTTGCTCCAGCCTCTTTCAAAATTCTGTGAAGAATCGCAACGAACGAGACGTCTGTCTCCCATAGCCGCGAAGGAGTTGACGAGAGAAGTCTGCGAAGGCGTGACGAAGAAATATGCGGAAATGGCGAGCGATTTAGTCGCTACTGTCCTGAAAACCGAAGCGAGTTTGAATCGCTTAAAAGACAGACAAGGCAAAGGTACGGCTGCTTCGGCTGATGCGACAAAGACGGGTGGTAAATTGAGCGACACGGATAAAATCTTAAAGCAGTTGCATCTCGATGTTGCTGAGTATGCGTCACGATTAATTTCTGTGAACGTGCAACCGAGCTCGCTGGAGGCGTTTCCAGCGCTTTGGAAAGCGTTGGCTCCCGAGGACGAACCGTTGCCGGCATGATGCACCAAAGCAACTGCAACTATGTACGTTTATTAGAACTATTGCAATCTATAAGTTATTTCTATACAATCTATTATTGAACTATAATTGAAGACTATTTAGTACGTACGAATCAAATCGCTCGGCTTTTCTTCACGTACGTTCGACTCATAACTTCGATTGGGTATCTCCACTCGACTTTATCACTACCGACGTTAAACTCAAATCGAAGCACCCAAGCCAACTCCATTTTCGTCGTTCGAAACGATCCTGGAGCTTCTAACGGGACTGACGCAGAAAAGAACGTTCGACGAATGTGTTCTACGCACCGTTCAGAGCCTTCCGCCCATATCTTCCGCAATACTGGCAACTTTGAAGAATCAGCACCTCCATTACTATTGCTACTGCTATTACCGCTACCACCACCTTCAATACTACTCAACGCAATCTCCTCCGTTTCCAAAGTCCAAGAATACGATTGAACTGGCATTGCTTCCATACTTTCTGGCTTTGTGTTTTCAAAATCAAACACGCACGAGACCAACTCCCCGCAGGCAACCACCGGTAATGGGTTCGCCGGCGTTATCTTACAAATAAACTTATTCCCTGTTGTAATCGCGTACGTTCTCTGTTGCGATTTTTGCATTTTCGACATCTCTAGAATTTCCCTCAAGCTTTCGTCTGCGTCGCCGCCTTGCAACGTCGCCTGGCGCAACTCTACCTCGTCGCCCCAAGTATCGGATGATGACCTGTCCGACCAAGACGGTAAAACACCTCTAGGCGTCACCGGTCCACTCCTGGCAGCTGGATTACTACTGCTATTATTATTATTATTATTGTTATTATTATTATTATTATTATTAGATCCACCAACACTGTGATTGCCGCTGCTATTAAAACTCTCGCTTATTCTCAAATCCTCGAATCGAGGCGTCCCGCTCAAGCTTTTCGGCGGCTTTGGCCCGGCGTGCACTTTCAAAGGCATTTCAATTACAACCGGTTCCATCTCTCCTCTCAACTTGCACGAAAAGATCACGCAGTAATAGTACCGACAAATCTGACCTCTGTACGTCGGCGGTAACCCAGGCGGTATTTGAATCGTAAACTTTAAAACGTGTCGTTCGTTCGGTCTCAGGAGGACGTTCTCTAAAACGCTCCCAGGTGGCGAACGCGCGATGAACCGTTCGCCCGTTTTCAACGAGTTATGCATCGCGTTACTACTGGTACTGGTACCACGTGGTGGTTGCACCCAAACCGGGTTCAGGCGTTCAATCCCTCGCCATTCGACCTCGATGGTTTCCACAAACGGGAGGAGGGAAACGTCGTCGTTGGTCTCGTTTCTTTGCGTGAGACTACTTTGAGTAGGTGATTGATGATGCGGCCCCCCGGAACGACTTCGCGCACCAGCAGTGGCGCCGTCGCCGCGGTGAGTAGCATCGTACCCGTCCCCGAGAGAGACGACCAACTTCACGACGGATTCTTTTCCCGGAGTCACTCGCGCGCGATCGCCGAGGTCTGCGAACAGTTTTACTTTCGACGAAGAGGGGAACATTTTTGAGGAGGATGTTCTCTCCAATGTTTTTTCTTCTTTATGCGTACGACTAAAAACAATGTGCTATTAACTTTAGAAGCTATTATTATTACCCGCTTTACACCAGATCCGCCCACCCGTTAGACGGAACGTCGCTCTCTTCTTCTTGTCCCACTTCTTGTTCTTCGTGGCCTTCATGCTCATCTACTTCTTCTTTACTGTCGGCGTCGTCTTCGGTCGCGGCGTCCCCCTCTTCTTCCGCGTCATCTTCTTTGTCGTTGTTGTCTTCTTCTCCTCCTTCTCCTCTTTCAGACGAAGCAGATGATGTCGATTTCGGGAACGCGTCGTTACGAAAGTGCAAGTTACCACAGTTCATGGTCGTTTCCTCTCCGTCGTCGCAGTAGACCACTTTTTTTTCTCTGGCTAACGCTCGGAAAATAGCCACTTCTACATCCATGCCGGTACTCACGATTTCCCTCGTCGGCGGGTACCGACCTTTCCCAGAATCAAAGTATCTGTACTTTTCCAGCTTTGACCCATCGGAGTGCGTTCGACCGAAGCCATACAACGATACTTGATCGCACACTTGCATTAACGCGAACGCGGCGACAAATCCAACCGACGGCTGCGTGCCTTTCGTTTTCAAAGTAAAACCCATCTTCTCGAGCTTCCATCTGTACAATTGGAAAAAATCTCTCGCCGCCGCTTCCATTCTCGGCGTGACCACGATTAATTGCACGTCCGTTCGCCGCCATTTCTCCCTCAACGCTTGCGCCAGTCCGACTGATTGTAACGTGATACCTTTTGTCGCGCCGGTTAAAATTAAATTCGCTCCCCACTCCAACGGCAAATCCGCCGGCGATAACCCGCCTTTTTCCGGAAGCGAATACTTGTGGATCCACGGCTTCGATAAGGCTCTGAAATTAGACCGCTCTCCGACATCCTTCGTCTGAGTATGTTTATCCCCATTACCTTTCAACGGCGAATCCGCCCGCGCTTGGTTCAATCGCACGACCGAATCGTGCGACTCAATCGCGCTCGCAAAATTTCTCCCCACCACGTTGCCGCTCGACCCGACTAAAGCACAACTCGAATCCGATAACTTTGAATCCACATCTTTAAACCTTAACTTAATCGCATCAAAATCAATCGCTAGATACCTCTTTGGCAATGTTTCGAACCGAAATTTCTTCGCATTCGATTGCGTGATAAACGCGTCGCGTTTGTGTAATCCAGTAGGTAAAATTTTCGGATCGATATCTATTCGCGGGAGCGCGTCCAAGGTAACTTTCACGTCGAGAATAGTACCTTTGATGGTTTCGTCTACATCCGGTTCGGTGAGGTTATACATTCGTCTGTATATCCCTCCATCCGAGGCTCTTTGCTCGCTATTGTTCGAACTACTACTACTGCTGCTACTGCCGCTGCTGCTACCACTACTGCTTCCAGATTTTTTACCGCTGCTGCTCGAAGAAGAAGCTCGTCGAGGGGTCGTCGTCGTAGGCCTCGTCCTCCCTTCGCTATCTCTTTCGTGCTGCGGCGCCAAACTCTTTTGCTCCTGTTGCTCTGATAATACGTTCTTGTTCCCGTTCTTACTCCTCGAGAGGTCGTCCTCGGTTGTTCTCAACAAGACGTTCGGCAAAGCGAACAGGATGAGACTCAACAAGAACAAACCGAGCGTGATTAAAGTGTCCCTCGATACTAGTAATGCAGCTTTTCGTCGTCCACGCAGTTGGTGTTGGTGTTGGTGTTGTTTCGGAGAGAAGAGTCTGCCTCTCATCGTCGTCATCTCTTTCTCTTCTGCGTAGAAGAGTTTCGATGCTTGTTGTGTATAATACTAATAATAATATATGAAGCCGTTTTGAAATACGAATGTGATGAAAGCGAAAGCGCATTAAATCCCCTAATAATAATAACAACAACAGACTTCAGACTTCACAGAAGACAAAGCGATAAAACGATGATGAGTACGCGTGCTGCTGCTGCTGCTTTTAAGGTGGGTATTATTCCCACCAATACTAAAACGTCTTCTTCTTCTTCTTCGAGAAACAAAGAACAACACCATCCCAACACCATCGTCAAACGGGGAGGAAGAATGCACCGTCGTCATCATCAACATCTTCTTCGCGCGACGAAGAAGGGACAACAGAAGACAGAAGACAACAACAAAAGTAGCAGCAGTAAAAGTAATTTCATCAAATACCAATCGAAACCGTACACAGATAAAGACGGAAACAATCCTCGTCCGTGGTACATCGATGAAGCGACGGGGAAAGCGAACGGTCTCGTCGTTATTTTCGTCTTTTTAGCCTCGCAAGTGTTCATAGGAACGGTGTTGCAACCGTTGGCGGTGTTTATCAATCAGCTGTGGGAACCCATCGTCGGTGGAAATTTGTATTTAGACAACATATATTGATGTGTATACGTGTCCGATATCCCTCCATATCGCGCCCCGCTGGTGAGTTGATGAAACACATTAGTATTCCCCAGAACACATCCTCACTTAAACACACTCCCCGCTTGCTTTATATGTTCTGAAAAAAGTGAATGACCACCACCACCACCACCAAAAGATACGTTCGCGCAGACGGTCGCTTACTCGACACGCTCCGTGAACAGCACTCGGTGTTAAACACCATCACTCGATCGACGTCTTCGTGCGAGTGGCACTCCGACGAGACGAAAGTTGTCGCCTCGATTCAAGGCCCGAGAGAACTCCAATTCTCCTCTCTCTCTCAGAGCAAAGAAGATGGAGAACGGCTGGTCGTGGAGTGTTACTGCAAGTTACTTCCACCGAAAAATGACGACGAGGAAGATGGGTCGTCCTTCGACGACCCGATGAAGGAGGAAAAAGAGAAGGAAAGAACGACGGAACAGTTTGTGAAATCCTGCGCAAAGGCGGCGATTGAGTTGGAGAAAAACGCCTCGTTTGGTCTCATTGTGAGCGTGCAAGAGCTGAAAAACGACGGGAGTTTTCTCTCCTGCGCGTTAAATGCGGTTGGGTTAGCGTTGATTTTATCTGGAGTCGAAACGAAAGGATGGATGTGCAGCTCGACCGCGTGTTTGATGGAAATTAGCGATGGGAAAGGGGAGGGGGAGACACCCACATTCGCGCTCGTGCTCGACCCGACGAGAGAGGAAGAGATGAAAGCGAAAGCGACGATGACGTGCGCGTTTTTAATCAACGAAGAGACAGAGGATAAAACGATAATGCTAGGCACGAAGATGCGTGGAAAAATGACCGAGACGGAAGTGTTTGAATGCGTGGCGTTGTGTAGAGATGCGGCGACGAGCGTGTGCACGTATTTCGATCGAGTGTTGACGCTTTGCGAGAGAGAGTTTGAAGAGAGATATCGAATCACCGACGAGAAGGTGGAAAAATGGAAGAACATGATGGAGAGCATCGCGGAGGAGACAAACACCAAGGCGGTATGATAGAGATATTTAGGTAGACGATAGATTTAGTGATAGTTTCAGGATATTTAGTATGTTAATAGTACCATGGTATGACACAATATGAATGAATTTTGTTTGTAATGTTCCGTGAATGAAATCGTCTCTTCCTCTCTCTCCCTCTCTCTTTCTCTCTCTCTCTTTTATATTGTAGTTAAAGCGTTCCTTCTTTACGCGTGGTAGCCCAAATCGCCGTGCGCTTGTATATTTTGCGCCGCCTCGGCTTGCGCCTTTGCAATATCGTCTTGCCGCGATCGCCCACTTTTCTGGTCTCTGAACGCCGCTGCTTTTTTCTTCTTCTCTTCCACTTGAGCTTTTACTTCTCGCACGCGTTGCAACAACTCTGCGTTCATGTAACTCACTCGAAATGTGAACCCAGGAGGTCGGCTCGCGGCCAACGTCAAGTTACGCCACTTATCCTTCAAATCTACCCCTGTTCTTTCCGATTGCCCGAACGATTGCGTTAAAATTTCCGACCACTTTCCTAAGCCGTACGTGGCGACGCCATCGATCAACGCTTTAACCTCTTCTTCGGTAAATCTTTCGCGATCTTTCGCTTTACCGTCGGCGTTGCGGTACGGTTTCTTTTGTTGCGATTTCACTTTATCCTCCGGGTCGATGTCGTCTACGACGTCGACTGCAACGCCTACCATTTGTAAGGCAGCGCGGACCTCCTCTTGCGTCATGTCTCGCTCGTCTGAAAGAGACACCTTAAATTTAGCTAAATCCTCTTTCAACGTCAATATGATTTGAACGTTGTTTTTAATCCCGGCTTGCCTTACGGTCATGGATCTCTTACACACGTTTGCACCCAGGGTTAAAATCATATCGTTCAAAGCCAACTTCCCGCCTGTCCTATCCGATATCTTCTTCTTCAACGCGGTTATCGCCGCATCCTTCTCAATATCTAATTGCAACGGAATGTTAATATCTTTACCCATCATACACATAACGGAGAATTGGTACTTTTTGTTCGCGTCTGCCTCATCGTCCGGCGAGAACGCGTACGGGTCCAACGGTATGTTGTTGCGAGCAGCGATGGGTTGTTGCGGGCGAGGGACGAGTTGTTGTTGCTGTTGGTGGATTTGGATGTGCTGCTTTTTCTCTTCTTCGTTCGCATCGTCGTCGGAGGAATCCGCCTGGGGTCGTTGTTTCTTCACCGCCGCTTTCTTTGCCACGGCAGCCTGTTTTGTAGTATTTTTTATTGTTCGAACGAGAATAACACATTGTTGTCAGTTTTCTCTCACGTCTCTTGAATATCTCATTGAATTGGGAACGAAAGTGCCAATTCAAAAAATTGCCTCGAAACACATTATAGGAGTACTCTCTTCTTACCTTTTTCTTCGCCGGTACGGCCTTTAAAGTACCTTTACTGACGACACCTGATTTTTCGAGGAAAGAGAGAGAGAGAGTAATATTTTGTCAGTCTTTGTTCAAACGTAGTGTTGTTCGACGAGAGAGAAATGGAAATATCCGACACAAAAACAAAAGAGAATTCAAATTGGGAGAGACCGCCCTCGGAGGGGAAGCAGAGCGCTTCGTGTGTGTGTCGAGTGAGCAGAGAGTCACTGCCCCTCTTTAAGATTCTCTCTCTTTTTTTACATCCTCACCTTTTTTCTTCTTCGGCGCAGCCATCTCTCTTTTATTATCGCACGGCGACCGAGGGGGGGAGTTCGTTAGTAATATATAATAAACTTTGCGTGAGAGTGCGATGATGAATGCAATGGGGTTTAGCGCTAAACCCCAATCAAAACGGGATCCAACTTCTGACAAAATTTTGCAAAAAATTCCTAAAATTTTGGTCCTTCCTCCGCTCAAAAATGAGGCCACACAACTAAAGTCAATAACAACCTCTTTCTTCTTCGTATACGCGGACAGAATATTATATATATAATCGTTATTAAAGGAGATATACTACTTTCCATTTTCATTTTATTTCCAGCGACTGCTACTACGACTACGACTACTTGTGGTGTCACTAAACGTAAAGCCAACAACACGCGAGGAGAAGAGAGAGACAAAAAAGCGTTCGATCATCAGTCTGAGAAGAAACAATCAAATCTCAAATAAGCGAAGACTTTTGCACGCGTAGGAGTTTTATTTTGTGGAGGAGGAGAGAAGAAAGATGAACATTCAAATCGAGGATATTCTCGGGCAAACCTCGAACGCGTCTTCCATCCACCCGGCCTCGAGTTCCAACAACAACAACGATAACTTGTTGAGATGTAAAACCAAAATTGTTTGCACGTTAGGACCGAAATCGAGAGAGTTGCACGTGTTGGAGGAACTTTTGCGAAGCGGCATGTCTGTCGCGCGATTTAATTTTTCGCACGGGTCGCACGAGTACCATCAAGAGACGTTGGACGTTTTGAGACAGGCGTGCGCGAACACTCGGTTAATGTGTGCGGTTTTATTAGACACGAAAGGACCGGAAATTAGAACTGGGATGTTGGAAGACTCGAAGCCGGTGTTGTTAACCGCCGGGAGACAAGTGACGTTGACGACGGATTATAGCGCGTTCGGGAACGAAAATATGATCGCGTTGTCGTATAAGAAATTAGCCGAAGACGTTGTTCCTGGGGCACAAATATTGATCGGCGACGGGTCGATTGTTTTGGAGGTGATTTCCTGCGACATCGCAAACGGGACGGTGCAAGCGATGTGCACAAACACGGCGACGCTCGGGGAGAGAAAGAATGTGAATTTACCCGGGGTGGTTGTCGATTTACCGACGATCACGGAGAAAGATCGCATAGATATCGTAGAGTGGGGGATGAAAAATAAAGTGGACTTTATTGCGGCAAGTTTTGTCAGGAAAGGCTCGGACGTGAGAAACATTCGAGAGGTGTTGGGAGAGGAAGGGAGAGAGATTCAAATCATCTCTAAAGTTGAAAACCAGGAAGGTTTAGTAAATTTTGACGATATTTTAGCCGCCTCAGACGCGATTATGGTCGCCAGAGGTGATTTAGGTATGGAGATTCCGACCGAGAAGATTTTCTTGGCGCAGAAATTGATGATTGAAAAGTGCAACGCAGCTGGGAAACCAGTCGTCACCGCGACACAAATGTTAGAATCGATGGTGCAAAACCCACGACCGACGAGAGCGGAAGCTACCGATGTCGCGAATGCAGTTTTAGACGGCACAGATTGCGTGATGTTGTCCGGTGAAACTGCCGCGGGGTCTTACCCAGTAGATGCGGTGAAAGTCATGTCGAAGATTTGTAACGAAGCGGAGGCGTCCATCGACCATTACATCTTGTTCAAAGCTATTTTAGCGCAAGTGGAGAAACCGATGATGCCGTTAGAATCTTTGGCTTCATCCGCGGTACGCACGGCGCAGAAAGTTCGAGCGGCTTTGATTGTAGTCTTAACGCACGGAGGGAGCACGGCGAGGCTCGTGGCAAAGTACAGACCGAAAGTGCCGGTGTTGACGGTTTTTGTGCCAACGTTGACGACAGATTCTTTGACGTGGACGTGTTCCGGCGAGACGCCGGCAAAGCAAGCGCAGTTGACGAGGGGTTTGATTCCACTCTTGGCAGAAGGTTCCGCACGAGCGACGGATACTGATACGACGGATGAGATATTGTCTGCGGCGGTATCGTACGCGAAAGTCGCTGGATACTGCGAAAAAGGAGACGCCATCGTCGCGTTGCATAGAATCGGGAATGCGTCTGTGATTAAAATCCTGAACGTTGGTGAATGAAAAAGAAGAAGAAGAAGAAGAAGAAGAAGAAGAAACATATACAATTATACATGATACTCTCTTGTTGTAAAAAGAATATTTTCACTAATACACATATACATGATAACTAAATACCATGGTACAATCCGAATCTATACACACAAACAAACTAATCTACTTTCTTTAAGGACCGGGTATTTAACAAACCCACGACATCTTTCATCGGAAACGCGAAATTTTCCAGCTCCACCCTCTCTCTCGAAATCGTCAACGGGTTCGCACACATCGATGAGTCTCTCATGTTCAGCATCTCCCTCAGTAACTTTCCAAATCTTCGTCTTTTCTTCCCCCCAACCCTGGCGCTGTTACTCGCGTGATCGTCATCCTCTTTCACCAACTCAGAAAACTGCTTCGCGAACACTCTCGTCGTGACGAGAAACCACATCGAACCAAACATCAACCCAATCGCGGCACCCACGACGACTTGCTCGATCGTGTGGTACCCTAACTCGACTCTAGAATACCCCACGATTATTGCTATTGGAACAGTCATCAACGAAAGCACAGAAGATGACACATCCACTCCCGCTTTTTCTCCCTCTCCTCGATATTTCTTCGCGTGTTTCCACCTCCTCAACAACACCAAAACCGACATCGCGCTGTTAAAAAACGCCAACTGCGCGTGCGAACTCGGCATCCCGTGCGTGTCGCAAAAATCCACGCTCTGACACGATTTCGGTCTCTCCTGTTGCAAGTATTGTTTTAACAGCTGCGCTAAGCATTCGTTTAAGAATATTCCAACCACTAAGGTGAAATCGAACAGTTCTCGTTGGGAGAGGAAACAGGCGATGGTGTGCGCGACCGTGAAGATTGGAGACAAAGAAGCGATGGCTAAGAATTTGCCTTTGAAATAATAGGAGTCGTCAATTATTGGGTATCTCACGTACGTCAGCGAGAACGGTTTCGTCGTCGTTTTCATCGTTTTCATCGTCTCTCGTCGCAGAAGAAGACTAAACTTGAGAGATGTAATTTTTGGCGAAGAAAGTTCCCAAAAGCGAAGCGTCAGGGGTCGTTACTTGGGTCGTTACTTTTTTTGTTTTTAACGAACAAAACGGAACAAATATATAACAACAATCGACTCTCACGCGCCGGCTTCGAATACGGGGCGGCCGCCACGCGCCGACAATGAGAAGGAGAAGGAGGAGAAAAGAGTCGAGAGAAACGTTTCGTCTTCCTCGCTTTCCTCTCTGACGAAACGAACGAGACGCGCGAATTCGTCTTTCGTATCTTTAGGGATTTTGAGCGGAGAAGACGAAAGCGTTGAAAGCGTTTTCCCCCCGCAAACTAGTATTAGGAATATTACTCCTCGACGAACCCGGAAAAATAACGATAGGATGCGGAATACTAATTTTAACGCGTTGACCGTAATGAACGAACGTTATCGAGTCGCGTTTGACATCGCGCTTCTTTTGATTTTATTATCCATCGGCTTCTCTTTAGAGTTTGCCGAGCCTTACGAAAAATTTCTCAACGAGAATTTGATTTATCGACTGCGATATCCGATGAAGAAAAACTCGGTTCCGACGGCCGTTCTGCCATTTATCAGCATCGTGTTTCCTTTACTGTGCATATTTCTGTGCTCGAAAATGGATACATCGGGGAGAAGAGCGAGAAGCACGGCGGCGAGTTTGGGTTTGCTGTTATCCGTCGCGATATCGTTTGTGTTTGTGAACAGCGTGAAACAGGCGTGCGGAAACTATAGACCAGATTTTGCGGCGAGATGTTGGGGTAGCGCTACAGCTGACCCGGTATGGAAAGAGTACGGTAAACCAGATTGTGGAAATTTGGAGAATGAGAGCTTATTGAACGACGTGAGGCAAGGAAGAAGATCGTTTCCGAGCGGGCACACGAGCATGTCTTTTTCAGGATTGTTTTACTTGAGCTTGTATTTAATGTATTATTTGAAATGTTTTGGCGGTTCTAGAACCAACACCGAGCGAACAGAAGCGTTCGTTTGGAAAGTTTTGATTAGCTTAGCGCCGCTTTCTGTGGCAGTCGGAGTTGCCATCACGCGAATTCGCGATATGTGGCATCATCCGGAGGATGTGATTGTCGGTTCTTTACTCGGCGCCGGGACGTCAGCGTTTGCTTTCTCGCTGCAAGGATTTAGCGTTTCAGACACGAACACTTCTTCGAATCTCTCCAAGTATCAAAGGTTGAACGCCGAGGGAGTCAACGACGCCTCTCTCGAGGACGATAACGAGGAAGACGAACGGACAAATATGGCGGTTCGTCCAAGTTCGATGTTAAATTTGGACGAAATGTGAATAAAATGATGATGCTTTCATTAGCGAGCGAGCTACTACTGTAAAATGGCTACTACATCTACTGTAAAGGCTATAATTCGATTGGTCGTACGCTAACTTTCTTTCCCCCCTCGTTTGGATCTTCAAAACTCACATTCTTCTCCCCGAAATTCATAGCAAGCGAAAATCGCTCTCGGTGCGAAGTTACCACTCCGTGCAATAACTTGGGCTCGAACAAGACGAGTTTTCCTCGTTGAGGACGAATGATTACGTACTCGCACCACTCTCCCACGGTCTCATTCTTCCGCATTGCGGCCGAAGCCGTCCTCAAGAGCAGATCACCAGGCTTTGGTTCCTGCGCCGCTGCGGAGTCAACATCGGCTTCGTAGTCGTCGAAATAAAACACTCCGCTAAGCTTAGCGCTCGCGTGTTTATGCAAACCGTTGCTGTTATTTGTACCGAGCCTGTTTATCCAAGACGTGGTCATTGGAGGACGAGTGCGTTTCAACGACGGGAACGATTCGAGTTGCATACTCACAAAACGGAGGAACTCTGGGAGAAATTTCGACGACATCTCACCCTTCTTCGCTTCTTCGTCATCATCATCTGCTACTGTCAGTCTCTGTAAAAAATCTGGCGTGGAGTGGTAACCACCGTCTTCGTTCGATACGCGAATGCCTTTTCGTGTCGTGACTTCTTCTTTTGAGCGAGTGCATAGAGCCTCTCTAGTTTCGTCATCAAACTCTTCCATCATAACTGTTTTCACAGCCCATTCGTGTCCGAATTCGTTGGCTGATATGTCATCGACTGGATATGTCCTCAGTTGATTGAATTCATCAATCCTCGTCTCATTCTCTTTTGGTCGCGCTTGTCTGTACTCTTTGAATGGGCCGAGAATCTGTCTCAGAAGAACATCATAAGACATTATTTTTGTAAAGAAATTGTTAGGAAAATTCAGGAAATAAAACTAAGTATTTGTCGATTGTCGTAGACTTTCGGGACGATAAAGATACATACTATTGCGCCACTGATACTCGCTCTCATTATTAATTTTATGTTGTACTTAGATATATTATTATGATACCCGTATATTGTTCTTACTTGTTGTTAGCCTATGATGACGTGTTTTATCGATATAGTGTTAGAAAGTTTATGCTTATTTAGCTGCGGCGGGAGGCGGTGTCTCCGCGCCGCGTTTCCTTTGATACTTCTCCAATTCCGCCGCCGCTTTCGCTGCTCTCTCCTCATCTTTACTACGATACTCTTTGACTTGTTCTTTGAGCGTTTCCGACGCAGATTCTAACGTTTGCTTTCTCTCGACTAAATCGAAGCACTCGATGATGTCGCCTTCCTTGAAATCGGGCCATTCTGGATCGCCGCCGATGCCGCACTCTTCGCCAGAGTCGACTTTTTTCACCGCATCTTTAAATCTACGCAAAGAACCAACTTTACCATTGAACATCTCTTTTCTGTTCGGTCCTCGAACAACGCGCATGAACGTTCCTTTTTTAATGCTACCTTCGAGAACTAACGAACCTGCAACTTTAGAGGAACCGCCGCCAAAGACCGCTTTCACTTCCGCCTTGCCAACCGGAACTTCATCCTTTACTTCGGACAGTTTACCTTCCATGGCGTCTCGGATTTCGTCAATCAATCCATAAATAACATCGTACGATCTTATTTCGACTCCTGCGCGTTTAGCAACGTCCTCAACGCGATCAGAGGCTGGCGTGTTGAACGCCAGGATGATGCCACCAGACGCGGCTGCTAAATCAACGTCTGACTCGGACACTTCGCCCACAGAAGACAAAAGAAATCTCAATTGCACGCGATCTTGAGGTAATTGCATTAAGGCAGCTTTAATAGCTTCGGTCGAACCGGAAACATCCGCTTTTAGAATCAAGTTAATCGTCTGCAGAGAATCCTCCACGACGCCGGAAATATTCGTCAAACTCGCCACGTTACCGGCGACGGCTCCGAGACGAGAAGATCTCGCTTCTTCCGTAGCTTTTTCGGCTCTTTCTCTCGCATCTTGCTCGGACTCGCAGACTGCAAACTCGTCTCCGGCGACTGGAACACCATTTAAGCCCAGAACACTGACTGGCATGGATGGTCCGGCGAATTCAATCTTCTCTCCTGTGGCGGACTCCATGGCGCGAATCTTGCCATGGACTTCTCCGACGGAAACCGGATCACCGACTTTCAAAGTACCAGCTTGGACTAACAAAGTTGCAATTGAACCTCTCTGTTTATCCAGTTGCGCTTCGATGACGGAACCTAACGCTAGTTTATTCGGATTGGCGGAGAGTTCGGAAATTTCAGATTGTAAGGCGATAGTTTCCAACAAATCATCAATGCCTTCTCCAGTCTTCGCGGAAATTGGAATCATGGCTGTTTCTCCACCCCATTCCTCGCAGGTCAAACCAACTTTGGCCATTTCTCCGCGCACAAACTCAATATCCGCAGCCGGTTTATCGATTTTGTTGATGGCGACGATAATTGGCACTTCCGCCGCTTGCGCGTGCGCTACGGCTTCCTCTGTTTGCGGTCTCAACCCGTCGTCCGCAGCGACGATGATAATGGCAATATCCGTCACCCTCGCGCCTCGCGCACGCATAGCTGAGAACGCTTCGTGACCTGGAGTATCTAAAAATGTAATTGTCGTTTCTTCTTCGTCTTCTCCAACTGGAGTTGTGATTTGGTAGGCACCGATGCCTTGGGTAATTCCTCCGGCTTCTCCGGCGGCAACTTTCGACTTTCGAATGTAATCTAAAAGCGACGTCTTCCCGTGATCGACGTGACCCATGATGGTCACCACTGCCGGTCTAGGTTCTAAGAACTCTTCATCTTCTTCCGTGTTGAACTTTGTGGTTTTCCTCGCTTCGTGCGTGACGCCTTTTTCGTCTTCGTCGATCCACTCCACCGCCATATCCTCCGCAACGGCAACGACAGTATCTCTGTCTAGCATTTGACCCATTTGCACGGCAATACCCTTCATGAATAAAACTTTGATGATATTCGCCTGAGTAGTGGCCAATTCAGCCATGAGCTCTTCGATCATGAAACCATCCTTCGGAACAACTAACAGCTCCACCGCGACATCCTTCTCCTCCTCGGCTTGGATTCTTCTCATCTGAACTCTCTGCGCTTTACTTTTTCTGCCCTTCTTCAAACGGTCAGTCCCCCCGGCGCCGCCGAACGCGGCATTTTTCGGACGACCACCTCGGCCGGTACCGTCTTGCACGCGTCGATCAAACTTATTTCCGGCGCCTCTACCCGCGCCTCTACCGGCGCCTCTACCGGCGGCAGACCCTCTTCCTCCTCTTCCGCCGCCTGGCCCCGAGGGTGCAAATCGGCCGCCACCACCACCCGGTCCAGCTCTGCTTTGAAATCCTCCTCCTCTTCCACCGCCTCGACCGCCTTCAAAGTCGCCTCGACCTCTCCCTCGGCCGGCTCCCCAACCTCCTCCCCGGCCTCCTCTTCCACCGCCATCTCCAGGTCCTCGACCGCCCCCTCCATCACCCGGCGTCGTCGTCCCGTCGCGTCTGATCAACTTCCCATCCGGGCCTCTCACGAACCTAGATTTTCTCTTCGGTTCCTCCTCGTCGTCCGTGGAGGCCTGACTCGTGGCCGTCGCTTCCGTTCGAACGAGTAAACGTTGTTGTTTCTGTTGTTGTTTATCATCATCACAGTCGTCGTCGTCGTCACCCGAAAAAAGGCGCATCGCCCCGAACGCCGTCGCCGGCGGCAGAGCGACGACGACAGAAGACGACGAAGAACTCGGACGGCGCGCAATCGGTTGACTGTGCATCGCAGAAGAGTTGTTCGTTTGTGTGTTGTTGTTCCGCGTGGCGGATGATGATGGCGTCACCGCCTTTTGCAGCGAAGAAGAAAACATGATGATGAGAAGAGTTTATATATTATCTGTTCTTCTTGTCTCTCAATTTTGTCAAAGCGGCTGATGACGGTGTGGAAAATAATCCGTCTATATCAGTCGTCCTCTCTCTTTCTCTCTCGTCGTTTTAATACTATCACGTATTATCCAAACGCGCGTTTGAAAACGAAACAGAATTATTTATATATCTGTGCGTGCGTGCGTGCGTGTGTGTGTGTGTATCCTTCTTAGACGCGCGCACAACAAGGAAAAGATGATGATGTACTAATGAGGAGAGGAGGGAAAAAATGAAAACCTCAAAAACTGGAAGCGAGAAGGTCTTCCTCCTCCTCCTCTTTTTCTCTCTCTCTCTCTCGTGTATTTTTTGTTCTCCTCCTCAAATTTCCTAAGCTTCTTCTTTCGCGTTTTTTCTTGAACCACACTTTAAACGAGGAAACGCGCTTTTGCGTTAACATATATATTGTTTTATATATTGTAAATACAATCAGACAAACACAACACTTTTTACTACGACACATTCGCCAACCGCATTGCGGTTGAGGATTTGAGCGCTCGCGAGAGAAAGATATGCGGTATTTAACGATAAAGATACCAAAGACGCCGAAGGACTTTTTTTCTTCTTCTTCTTCGTTGGAGAAGAAGACGAAAACGACGAAAGAAGAAGAAGACAAAGAAGAAGAGTTCGAGGAGATTCCTCCGGAGGAGTTAGAGAAGGCGCGAATTGGATTATACGTTCCGGAGAGGAAGAGAGAAACGATGGTGTTTTTGTCGAGAGCGGCGAAGGAGAAGCGCTCTGCGATAGAGAGGCAAGGCTTCGCGAAGGAGTTGGAAAAAGAAGAACAAAAAATAGACGAAAAGTCGATGCTCCTCGGGACGACAGAGTTGAGGATGAAGACGATCGAAGGAAGGAATAAAGAGATGTTCCCTGGGGAAGATTTACCGGTAGAAAAGACGACGAGAGCGATGGAGAAGAAACGCGAAGAGGTCTTCAGAGACTTGGAACTGCCGTATCTTCCCGGGACGCAAACTGAAAACACGGTGCGAAACGTCCTCGAGACAGAAACCAGACGGTTTGAAAGAGATTTGAGAAGAGATGAGAACGGAGAGAACGAAGAGGACGACGACGATGACGATGAAGAACACGATGGGAAGAAAATTAGAAGACAGACGCACTTCTTTTCACGCGCGGAGCGCGAACAGCTTTACGAGCTTCCGGCTGAGACGTTGGCTAAGCTGGACTGCGTCGAAAATTTGTTACGTACGATCCACGTGCATCCACCAACGCAGAGAGAGTTTGACTGTTTCGCGGGCGGAGCGGGGATGCGAGAAAAAGCGAAAAAGAGAGCATTTTTGGAGTTACCAATTCTCGTTGACGAACCAAAACGCACGTTTTTGGAACGCGTGTGGCCAGTAAGCGACGAGGAGCGGAAAGCGATCAAAGTTTCCCAAGACGTTCCCGAGGAAAGTAAGTTTTCTTTGCTTAGCGAGGAAGAGACGACGCGCGTGCCGCTTTTCAAACCTTCTAAGATTAAAGATATCGATGCTTACGTTGAGATTCGAAAAATAGTCGCAAAGACGAGCACTTTACCTTCGTTCATGTTGCCCGTCGAGGAGAACTATCCGATACGATACAATACTACAACAGTCACCGGAGACGTTAACGGGAACACTGCGCCTCTTTCGCATTCTCCAGAACGCCCGCTACTACCAGGCACAGCGACTGCTAATATTGGCTATTTACACTCGCCTCCTCGCGCGGATCAGCAACAACAACAAAAGCAAATGATGTCTCCTAGATTTCTTGCCTTAAACTTTCCAGAAGGCGAAGAGATGGTACAAGATTCCGTCGATTTCTACAAATCGAAGAAAACGATGATGACGACGACGGCGACGGCGACGATAACCACGGGATTTTCGCCAAATGGTAGCGGTGGTAAGAACGTTGGTAGTGCTTCACGCCCAAAAACTCCCGGTACTGGCATAAAGCAGCATCTTCAGACGAAGCTGAACTTTGCTTCTCCGCAAGCGGCAACGCAAAAGAGAGAGAACGAAAAGCAGCCAGAAATAGAATTTTTCTCCTTTCGTGTTCCGGAACAGCCGCATGGCTTTGCGATCGAAGAAATTGCACGTGAGTACAACACCATTCGCGAAAGAATACCAGTCCATTTCGGTAGTGCCATTCCGACGTTTGATGTGAGAATCGACTACGATTTATATGTATCGAGGATGGAAGAGGCTGAAGAACGCGAGCGTCAAGCGGGCCATATCGACACCGCTGCGAATTGGAGACGCTTGAAGGATTTACTGACCGTGGCATATTTGTTAGAGTCTTACAGCGTTACTGTTGCGAATTTGCAGCTGCGATACACGAACAACTACGCGCACACGTCTTCAGGTACGAATAATAACACCATCTTTGTCCGAACGAAATCCAAGGCTGAGGACGCTTTAGAAGCTGCCGTTTCCAGCGTTCAACGAGGTGAGTCGCTCGATAACCCGAAACTTGGCGGTTTACGACCACTTGTTAAAGAATGTAGAACGGATGGTTCCGGTCGCACAAAGATGCTCATCGTTGTTCCTGAACCTAAACCAATCGGACCAATTGTGAAATACGTCCATTTTGTTGGCGGTCGAGTCAATTGCCTCCCGTCTCAAAAGTATCTCCACGATGGACGATCGGAACAAGAAGAAAGGTTATTCGCAGAAGAGGTGCGTAAAATTGTATCCAAAAACAATCTTGATGCCTTGATTATCTTGGAGTAGCATTTTGTGCGAGTGAGTTTTCCCGTTTCGGATTTTGCCATCGTCGTATTTTACGCTCCGAGCCGAAACGCTGAGAGTATCGTCCAGAGTGCGATAAATGCGAGACGCTTCCGCGGGATCGAGAGAAACGGTGCGATAAAAATCTTTACAACCGATCTGGTACCAATTGCGCGAAGTAGTCAACGAGACCGAACCTTGCGCACAAACAACGAGCTCAAGCTGCCGCAGCCTGATTTTGATTGGGAAGAGGACGAAAAAAACGTTGGAGAATACATGGATGACGATATCTTAAGATTCGACGATATCATCCCGATTGATAACCCTACCGCTGATGTTTCTGAACACGCGAAGTCGCTTCATAGTGTGACCCAAACGAGACTTGTTGTCCTTCGAGACAAACAATCTTCGAGCATGATTGATCGAATTGAACGGAAAGTTCAACAATCAAGCCTCGCTCGCGTTATTCGTCGAAGACTTTTCGATCGTATCGTCGACCCGAACGTAAAAGAGATCTACGCCAAAGTAATCTCTTTAATCGCGTCGAACGATGGAGTGAAGGCTATTTGCTTGTTTCGAATGCGCGACACTCGCGAGATACAGAGCGGAGACTTACAAGAAGTTTTCTTCTTGGCGACTCGTTGCGCAAAAGTTCTTTCGAGATCCTTCTATTGGACGGAGTTTATTTTTGAAATAGATCCGGAATATTTAGAAGCGAGAGAAGCTGAGAGCTTTGTTTCGGAACTGCACCGTCAGGTGCAGGTATCCAAAGATGAAATAGATATCGACGTGACATTCTCTTCGGAACGTAATATTGTCGATACTGTCTTCAAGGCGATAACGTTTGAAGCTGCTACCACTGGTCCCGGTGACGAAGACAAGATCCAATCAAACGATGACTCTTTTCCGTACCTTGCGGAGAAAGACTTCGCGCTTTTACCTGGCGAATCTTCTAGCGTGTGGGAAATCGCTTTGAGTGATTTGTTTCCTTACGTCAATGCTATCACGATTTTAGTCTTGATTGAGCACGGTTTGGAGGTTGACAAAGTGGTCAAGGACAGAAAGCTTACGAGAGAAGACTATGAAACCTGCCAGCGTTTGTGCGGATGCCCGATGAAAGCATTCAAAAGTCTCGAGGAAGGCGAAGAAGACAGAGATGGTGCGATGCTGGGCGTGTACGAGAATGACTTGTTCGATGAGGAGAAAAATATGCGTTCGCCGTTGCAATCTCCGATGCACTCAAAATCTCCACAACAACAACTACAACAACAACAGTTCTCGAATCGAGACATGCACTTTGTGCCGCCATCACGACCTCATCCTCATCCTCTCCCTCCTCGCTTTGACAAAACGCTTGGAATTGGAACATTCATGGGATCACCTTCATCGCCTTCGCCCTTGAAAACAAACGCGCGCGGCGGCGGTGACACCGAAGTGTATTATCACATCGATCGAGACGATAACGACGACGGGCCTAAAAATACGACGTTATCGAAGCACCAACAAGGTCGCGAAGCCGTCCTCCGAATGATGTCCAAGCAGAAAAAAAGAGCCTCGAACAGATCGAGCCCTCATCAGCGTTCCATCGCTTCGCCGACGAAGATAGCATCAACGGCTCCACCAAAAGGCGAATTTTTCGCCTTTCACGAACACTTTCGACCAGAGGCGTACCTCTCTAACGACGCCAACCGTCGGTACGGGAGAAACAAAAAGAAGAAAGAGCCAAGAACGCGAACGACGACTGGTGGTGTTGATGGAGGTTTTCCCAGCAATTTTCATCGAGACGCGGAAGATATCGACGATGAGTTTCCAGTATCGCCGCTTCAAAACAGGCGAGGAGGAGGAGGAGGAGGCCAAAATCGAAAACCTCCTTATTATTTCGATTGACAACCAACCTGAGAGAGTTTGTGATTTTTGCTGACAAGGCACCGCACAAAAAGTAGTTACAGAGAGAGAGACACACACAATTATATCTAAACAACAATTGTTATTAATATTCTAACAAAGAGACGCACATCACGCATGATATTCACATCATCAACCACGAGTTACTTCGCGGCACTCGTTCCTTTTAAACGTTCCTCGAACATCACGCATCATCGACTTCCGCGAAGAAGCAAAGCGTTGACATCGCAAACAACAACAAAAAGTGTTCTGTCCGAACATCCAGAAGCAGCCGAAAAACAAACGAAAAACAAAACGCTGTTGGATAACGTCCGCTTCGTCTTATGTTCTCCGCAAGGCCCTCAAAACATCGGCGCCGTCGCTCGCGTGTGCCAGAATTTTGGTCTCACGAAGAATTTTGCCATCGTGAATCCAGACCCGCAAGCGTTGGACACTTGCGATACGCACGACATGGGTGGTGAACAGAAGCACGATATCGGCGTCGAGTGTGTGTTGAAAGAAGAGGCGAAGAAATTTGCAGTACACGCGAGTTGGATGATTGAAGAGGCGGAAAATAATATCACGCACATGCCGCATGGATTAGAAGACGCTTTGAAAGATTGCACATTTGTCGTCGCGACGACGGCGAGGAGCCGAGAGAACATACCTTTTCTCACGCCGAAAGAACTGAAAGAGGTCATAAGGAAAGAGGCAGAGAGAGGGAAAGTGGCGGTGCTGTTCGGAAACGAAGCGCGGGGATTATCAAACGAAGAATTAAAGTATGCGAACGTCTGCGTGTCTATTCCAACCGCTGGACACCCAGAAGAGATGACAAAGAAATTTCGTTACACCGGAGGAGCCGAGCCTAGGGGGAATGGTGGGAAAGTTGACGCGACGCCAGTCTCGCTGAACCTCTCCCACGCGGCTGGAATTTTGGCGTACGAGATACACGACGCGCTTGCAAATGTCAACGCGGACGTTGGCTTCACGTCACATTTATTAAACGTAGAGGAAAGAAAACGATTGGCGGACGAGTTATCACTCGCTCGAAGAAGCGTGGATATCTTTGCGCCGAGTAAAAACGTATCAAACGGCGAAGAAAACGACGAAGAGGAATGTATGCTCGATGAACAAGAGTGTTTGTTGCACGAAAAAGAATCCAAAGCGATTCAATCGGTATTAAACGCCGGCGCAATCGCGTCGAAAAACGCCACTCCTTTATTCTTTCTCTCGCGCCGGTTAAAAATTTTAGGGGATCTTCGCGCGCTCGACGATATCGTCAAAGATTTCTTAAACACAAAAGCGGCTGCGCCGCAACTCGGCAGCGAAAAAGGCATCAGCGATGCCATTCGAGACGGTTTGGGTATTTCCTTGACGAACGCGGAAACGAAGAGAGTGTTCAAATACGTGTGCTCGAAAGAGTTTTCGCGCAATCACCAAGGGGGGCCCCAATGAATTTTTAACCCTACCCTAAATCAGATTCTGTAAAACTCCTTAAAAGCCGGCTCATTTCACCAAATTCCTCATCTTATAACAACTTCTTAATTCGCAGGGTGAAACAAACCTGCCTCTTCTTCTCAATTCTTTGTCTTTCTTTCGTTTCAATTTTTCAGCTGCTCTTTAACTCTCTCTCTCTCTCCCTTTTGTGAGACTCCCTTCCAACAAAGAAAGAAAGAAAGAAAGAAATATGCTTCGAACGCTCGTCGCGCGACACGCGACGACTGTCATCACGAGGAGTCGAATAGTGCTCATCAACAACAGTAAAAACGACTTTAACGTCGTTAACGTGTTTCTTCTCCAGGAGCACTGTTCTCGTGGTCGATTCTTTGGTGGCGTCGCGTTCACGCAACAACAAAAACAAAAACAGCCAAAAACAACAGAAGTCACGACATCATCAAAAGCGGTAAAAACGACGAGGAAAAGTGAGGAGACGAAAGGACGACGAATGCCTTCTTCTTCTTCTTCTCCTTCTTCACGTGATGGTGATGATGATGACACGCAGTTATTGAATGCTAAATACGGTGAAAATATATACACCGGAGCGTTCTCGAAAACCGTGAAACGAGTAAAAATGCTCTCCTTGGGCTCCTTAGGGGCAACCGTATTCGGCTGTCCTTTACTCATAGAACTGTCCTCCGGGGCGAGCTTAGATATGTCCTCGAAAATCGTATTAGCCGGAAGTATGAGCAGCATCGGCCTGTTTACCACGGTTATGTTGCAATGGTTCGTCAATCCGTACGTTCGACGGTTATGGGTCGACTCCGAGACGAAAACAAAAGTCACCGCGGAGAAGACGAGTTTGTTGTTGCAAACGTATTACGCCAAATTCGAGTTGAAAGATATGGGAGTGTGCGAATCGAGTCACCCGCTGGTCACGTGGGAGGCGAACGGAGAGAAATTTTACGTGGAACCTGCGTCGACGTCGGAAGAGACGTATAAATTGTTGGAATTGCAACGGTTTGAACCGGACACGTCGAAAGATGCGCCGATGGGATACGACGACGACGAAGACGACGACGACGGACGCGAGAAGAATAAAAACACCTAGAGAAGTCGGTTTTGAAACAAGTACCTGTAGTTTGTATAGTTAGTAAGAGAATGATTATAAATACACGCATAGCAGCAGATGACAGATAACAATAATACAACATCTATATTATATTTCTATGCCTTGCTTATAAATCCTCTTCAACTCTCGCATCGCGTCTCTTCGTTGCCTCTCCAACGTCGCTTGCACGACTCCTAACTCGCTTCTCAGCGCTATCGCGTCGGTACTAGGCGACGTTCGCAACTCGCCTAAAACTTCCTCCACTCCAGCTAATGACTTCTCCATACCTTTCTCTGCTTTGCTCAACGAACTTCCCAACGCTCTTAACTTTGCTACACCTGAATTCATCTCCGCGATTGCGAGTTGAGTCTCTTGGGAAAATCCCTTCAACGCGACGTCCGTGGACGCCGCGCCGTCTTTCAACGTCTGCGCTCTTCTCGTCAACTTTGCAAACGCTTGCTCCTCGGACTCAAATCTACCAATTGTGCTTCTCCACAGTAAGCGTCTGGTTGGTGGTAACGCGAGTAAAACTACAGATCCACTCGCGATTGCGCTCGCCTTCGGATACGACTCTATGACTTCTTTAATCTGTTGCGTGAACGATTTAAAAAACAAATCTTCCTTCTTCTTCATCTCTTCCGTTATCTCACTCGCTTTCGATTCGGCTTCCATCTTCATTTCAGTCGAACTCTCTCGACACACGTCTATGGTTTTCCCTATTTGGAACGATATCGAGTGTAAACTCTCGTCCATTGATTTTGAGATTTTGTTGGTTTTCTGTTCCACTTTTTCTTGCGTTTCCAACACCGAGTCGATGATGTTTTTCATAAACTCTTTTGGCATCGTCATCATTGTTATTATTTCACTTTTATACGATGAGATGAGAAGAGATGATGATGATGAAACGAATTTCACGTCCGTCGTGTCTTGTTTTGTTACGCAAAGTGAATATGTATGATTTAGAGGAGAGTACTCTCGCGAGTGGTAAGTAAAGTTTTGAAGAAGACAAAGAAGAAGATTATTTTTTTTTCAGTCTGTTGGAAAGAGAGAAGAGAGGAAGAATTTTTTTTCGCCTTTTTTTTAAAGCGTGTTGGAATGCCTTTTGGTGGGGGGTGCAGGATTTTTGCTTAAAAATCCTCATTTACTC
>Ga0209090_10000417_pt1 | contig 26277 bp, 20 predicted proteins | sample ArcticOcean_MG_C_9_FD_187432 | JGI IMG/M metagenome (GOLD analysis project Ga0209090, IMG submission 187432) | Marine microbial communities from western Arctic Ocean - ArcticOcean_MG_CB2_152 (SPAdes) (version 2) | ecosystem: Environmental > Aquatic > Marine > Oceanic | place: Arctic Ocean... | reverse complement strand
TTTTGGCTTCGTTTGTGATTGATTTTCTTTTGAGAATGTCTTGAAAACAAACAAACATTTCGGAGAAGAGAAAACTACTCACACGAAGTATTTATTTAAAGAAGAATATTACAAAACGATAACACTGAGTGCTGTTGTTTCCGATCATCGCACTTTTCCTCCTCAAAACTTAAGAGGGGGAAGGACGAAGAAGTCGTATTAAAATATAGGAACGAAAGAGTGATGATGACCAATTCTACTCCCAATTCTTCCTCATCATCATCATCGTCAATGCCGAGGAGCCGCTGCTTTCGTTTTTTCCTCTTCTTCCTTCTTCTTAGCAGTGCAGTGATGATGAAAACGACCGAGGCGGTGGAAGAGTTTGAAACCGAGAAGGAGATGCTCGATTTCATAGATGATAACAGCGAGGATTCCTTAGCCGTCATCTCCTTGTTTCGACCGGACAACGAACACGAAAAGTTCGAAATTGTCTATTCCGACGTCGAGGAAACGTTTCACGCGTACGGCCACGAGGACGTTATTTTCGCAAGAGCAAACAAGCTCAAAGGAGATAAAGATACCATGCCTAAAACGTACGTCTTAAAGCCACATTACAGGGAAAGCAAGGATGCAATGGTTATGAACATGACGACGAACCCGGCGTACGACGTGAAGGCGGTGGTAAACTTTGTCTTTTACGCCATGATTCCGCCGTACGCCAGGTGGCCTCCTTTTCCCAAGTCTCGAGGTACCGAAGATGAAGTGCAAAGAGCAAATTTACACGCTAAGAACGACATGCCCAAAGTGTTCGTACTGACGAAACCAGAAACTGCCATCGACAACGGCGTCGTCTTACACGAGGTCTTGTCCGAAGTCGGACAATCACTCGTCGGCGTGATGGTTGTCATTCAGCTTTCCGTGAAGGATAAATCCTTCTTGCGCGCGGCAGTATACGAGGGAGAGGAAGATCAAATAATGGAATCGTTGGAGAAGAACGATTTCGTTCTAGTAGGATACGATAGGCTAACGAATGTAAGAGATTCGGCAGTTTTTACAGACATGAACGCGTTGAGCTACGAGTCCATGGTGAACTTTTGTATGAGGTTCGCGACGAAAGTGGGAGGTGACGTGTTGGAAGGGAACCGCTCTCCGTTCCCGCTGAAAAGGAGTAAAAATAGAAGAAGTAAAAATACAATCGGGTTAGGAAAGCATCGCGGGCACAACGCTGAAGACTTAGAAGAATTATGATAATAATAATGATAATAATAAGAATAATAATAAGAATGCTTTATGTATGCGTCTTATATGAATTTGCTTGCTTTTGATATTCTATTCTGTTTTAACTCTAATTACAAACTCTTTTTTTTAGGATTCAAAGGGCACTTGTACTCGCTCGCGAATTTCCCGAACGAATTCGCCGGATCGTGTTCCGGCAATAACTTATACTCCTTTTTATCGTCCGGCGGAGTCTCGTCTAACATGTCGTAATAGTATTCCCACCACTCGACGAAAAAATCTACGTACAGCTTCAAGAACTTTTGATGGTCCTTTGGGTACGCGCACTGCGTCATCCACTGCGGTTCCCACGGTTTGGGGGATCCGTTCATGTGATACCCGTGAACTCTGCTCTCGTCCCACAACTTTTTCTCTTTCACCATCCTCCGATGTTTCATAACATAGTCGATCGGGATCAGATTATACCTATTCTTGAACTGAACGTTAAGGAAATCTTGCTCGGACGTTGCCAACATTTCTGTTTCAGTCAAGGCCAGAAACGCCTCCATAATCTCATCGAAAACGTCGTTTGAGGGATTATAAATAAACATACCCGCGTTAAATCCCGCTTTAGTATCAAACGACGATCGCGGCGTTACAGCTATCGAGTGCTTCACTGGATCTGTCTCAGCGCAAAACATCGAATCCGAGTTTTGTCTCACGTACACATCAGCATCCACGTACACCATCTTCTCGTACTCTTCAAATTTCCAAACGAACATCTTCACCACCCAATATCCGCTCGCGTATCGCGCTGATTTTGATACCAACGCTTTCGCCTTTTCGTTATTCTCAAACGGGTCTACGACTATAACTCTGATCGACTCTTTCGTCAACTTCTCTCTCACTTCCTCGCTCACCGCCGTGGATACCAAAGCGATGAAATCTCGATCTTCAACCGCGTACTTTCTAATCGTGTGCAATAAAACTAACACTGCGGGTAAAAACCCGTCGTTCCCTAACGCCGTAATCCACGCTTCTTTACACCCACTCGGCCCTCCAAATCCTTTCTCCGAAGCTTCCAAAGATTCTTGCACGTATTCTACTTCCGTTTGTTCTCGCGACCGGTGTCGCCCGACGCCGAGCGCTCGGCACTCTTCGTGCATTTTCTCCTCTCTCCCTTCCTTATCGCATTTCAAGTTAAACAACAAGTCCTGTCTCGCGTTCCCTTTAACCTTTTTCGTGTACGACGGAATAGAAGAGGAGGATGGTGAAGCAGGTCTATAGTCGTATCTCTCGTGTTTGTGTTCTCCAATCGGTTCCGGTATTCCCATAGCTTTCCGTAACTTTTCCTCTCGCTCTCTCATTCGAACGAACGCGACGTTGTTATTCTTCTTTTGTCTCAAAACTCCCACTTTTCCTCTCCCACTTGCCATTTCGTTGTCGTTGCCACCGCTGCTGATGCTGCCGTGACGATGATGATGATGATGATGAATAGAATAGTGCAATCCACCTTTCCCGCTCTCGAGCATTTCAAAGACGAGAAACAACAGCACCAGCGGTAAGGAAAAGACTTTGAGAAATCGCATCAGAGCTCTCTTGTTGCTCGTCGTTTTCACCATCCTTCTCTTTCTCTCTCTCTCTTTTCTCTGATAAACGGAGGACTAGGAGTAGTACTCTTTGTGTGGTTTGTGTGTAAATTGTTTCATTACAAAGACAGAAGTATTATTTTGGTGTACGCGTACGAGAGTAAAAAATTTGAAGAAGAAGTTTGAGAGCAAAAATAGGACAAATCTCTCCATTATTTTTACCGTGTGTGTAGCATCACGTAATGAAACAATTTACACACAAATCACATACATCATTTAAGGCAGAAGAGAAAGAGAGAGAGAGAGAGTAAAAGGAGGAGGAGGAGGAAGAGGAGAAGGACGACTATTAATGATTTCCTTCTTTTCTTCTTTGTCTTCTTCTTCTTCTTCCACAGTCGCATCGTCAGAAAAGTCGACGACGAAGATGATGATGTCACCGAGGAGGAGGAGGTGGGTGTTAACTCAAGGAGAAAAAACATCGAGAAGAGGAAGGAAAAAAAGCATCAACGCGCCTCCTCTCTTCTCCTGCGCTTCTCTTAACAACGACGATGACAACAACAACAACAACAACACATCCATCGTCAAAAAAAAATTTGTGGTGTTCGTTCGTCACGGCCAGTCCACGTGGAACGAAAGAGGGATCATCCAAGGGTCCTCCGACGAGAGCGTGTTGACGGAGTTGGGCGAAACGCAAGCCAGACGGTCGTACGAGTTGTTAAGAAGCGAAAAATTTGACCACTGTTTGAGAAGTCCGTTACAGAGAGCGCACAGGACGGCTGAAGTCATATGGGGCGAAGAAAGAAACAGAGAGAAGATGGATACTATCGATGATTTGCGAGAGATTGATTTATACGCGTTTCAAGGGTTAGATAAGAACGATAAAGAAACGATCGAGAAGAGGGAGTTTACGAACGCGTACGCGCAGTGGAAAACGGCGCCGGAGAAGTTTGAAGTGAGCGGACACTTTCCAGTTGTCGAATTATGGGAGAGAGGCGATAAATGCTGGAAAGAATACATTTTCCCGTTAGTGTTAGATGAATCAAAGTCGATCGATAGTTTGCTCGTCGTTGCGCACAACGCGGTGAATCAAAGTCTGTTAGGAAACGCGCTGGGAATTGGACCGGAATATTTTAGAAGGATTTTACAAAACAACTGCGGCATTACTAAAGTTGAACTCACAACTACATCGCTGGGGAAAGATAATAGTAACGAGTTGACACTCGTCAAATTGAACCAAACTGGTGGAGGAAACGCTCCAATTAAGAGCAATGTGGATGGTAAACGGTACGTCGTTTTAGTCGCGGCGAAACACTTCGGAGACAAAATGAACGAAGCCATGGGTGAAATCAATACGATTCACACGCTCTTAGCCGACGTTTCGTTTACGAGGATCCTCTCCGTGTGCTCCGCTAGTGACGATACTAATTCAGAGTGTGTTCTCACGAAAGGTCTCTCGGCGTTGTTCAAACAGAAGAACCTCGCGGAGTGCGTAAAATTGGAAACCGACGCCTCGAATGAAAGTGTTCAAGCCGCCGCGCTGGAAAGCACTGGAAATATTCTCGTCGTAGCAAGAGATGAAAAGGCGTGTCGACAAATACTTTCTGGCTGTTTGAACATTCCTACAAATGTGAGCGAACGGATCAAGGTAATTGCTGGAGATGGTGTCACCATTGTTGATGTATCAAAAGGTTTTGACAAGTCTGCCGTGAACTGCGTGAATTTTATCTAGCACGATTCTATGTAAGCTGTACCACTACCACTTTATACTATTACTACTACTACTACTACCACTTACTACTACATTACGTATTGCTATGAGAACAAACACTCACGATAGCGAGGACAGCGACGACGAGGAGGAGGATCTTTTCTTCTTTTTCTTCTTTTCTTTCTTTGAACGTTTCTTCTCCTTCTTCTCTTTCTTTGCTCTCTTCTTTGATCTTCCATCCTCTTTTTCGTCTTCGTCTTCCTCTTGGGGTAACGGTTTGCCCTCTGCAATAGCCCTCGCGCGCTTCTCCGCCATCTCTTTTCGTTTTTTCAATTCATTCATGAGCGTTTGCTCGTCTTTCTCCTCTTCCTCTCCTCGTTGTTTCTCGTTTCCGTCTTTCTCCTCCTTCTCGTCGTCGTCTTCGGAAGACGACGACGACGAAGAAGCCCCTTCCTCTTCAGCTCTCTTCACCTCCACGTACGCTTCCTTCGGAGCGTTCCCGTTGCACTTAAAGCACCTCTCCCTTCCTTCAAAGTTATCTCCTCCGCACAACGAGCACTTCCATTTCAAAATCTTCTTGTTAAACTCCTCTCTCAACCGATAGTCTTCGCAGTGGTCCACTCGTAAAATTCTTCCCAAAACTTTACTTCCGTTTAAATTATCCACCGCTACTATCGTCGAGCGCTGATCTAAGTAACACACGAAGGCGAACCCTTTCGATTTCCCGGTCTTTTCGTCTCTGGGAACGAACACGTCCACGATTTCTCCGTATTGCGATAAAATAGCCAACACGTCGCCTTCGGTTAATTCCGAGTGAATGCCGCCGACGAAAACGTACGCGGAGTGTTTGTATTTCGCGTGCCAACTGGCGGATTCTGGAAGACCTAACTCGATCTCTCGAAGAGAAGCGTCTTGTTGGTTTTTTATTTGCGTCAAGACGTTCATATCTCTTTCTCTTTCTCTTTCTCTTTCGTCGTCGTGGGTCGCAGAGAAATGATGATTTTGGAGATTATGTTTTTCGTCGGAATTTGGCCGGAATTTTATTTTCTGCTGATTTTTGTGATTTTGTTTTTTTTTATGTTTTTGGCGGCGTCTCCACACTTTATTCTTAAACACATCATCACCATGAGAAGAGAGCATTCATTCGTATCGAAGACAACAACAACAACACATCAACAACGAGAAGAACACATATAAGAACAAGAACGCATCATAAATATGAATTCTTTGGACGACGCGCTTTTGAAAGCAACTTTGGAAGACGCGAGATGTCAACAGACGGGGTTGGGAAAAAGCGCCGTCGCGCAATTGACATCTTTGCTTAAAGGTACGCATTCATTATTCATGTATCGAGATACGAAAGAAGAAGAAGAAGAAAGTCGGTGACGATACAATAATTTAATCTTTGAGAGCTGACCATCCCCGTGATGTTCAAAATGACAAGCATATAACTGAGACTTTCTTCTTCTTCGCGACGGGCGACGACGCTTAACGATACATCTATTCTTTCTTTACATTTGTTCGCTAATCTTCGGAATCTTAGTGTACAATATCCAATCACTAACGCACACCATTATTTCTTCGTACAAAATCAACAACAAAACAGGTTTAGAAGAGAAAGAATTGAAACTGAAACCGACGACTCCGGCAGCCGGCGAGGAGGAGGAGGAGGAGGAGGAGGCAGAGGACAATGACGAAGATTACATCAACGCATCCGCGAGAGATTTGTTTGCGCACACGAATATGAGCGCAAAAACGATTACGTTCAAACCTCCGAGCTCAATTAAAGCAGTTGGAGGCCATTCGTACGGAGGGGCGTTAAGCTTTAATACGAATAATAGGGAAGGCAAGGACGGTAAGGAGGAGGACACGACACCTGCGATTGACGTAGCTATCGAAATGCCGTCTTCGTGCTTCAACGAGAAGGACTACTTGGATCATCGGTACCATTTGAAACGAATGGTGTATTTGAAGCACATACAGAAACAGTTATTAATGAGTAGGAAGAAAAAAAACATAGCAAAGAAATTCGTCAAGAAGTGCGATCTGACTTTTTATCAAAACGACAACCGAAAGCCGTGCTTGACGATAACCATCGATAATCACGAAAGAGATTTAAAAGTTCGTGTGTTGCCGTGTTGCGCTGCGAACTTGTTCCCAAAACAAAGACTCGGTCCAACGAAATCAAATTTGAAGAAAAATGAAGTCCGTTTCGAGTCGCCTCGGTATTCACAATCTATCGCGGAGGATGCGGCTATGCATAGCATCAACGAGTGGCTGCAAAATAAATACAAAGAGGTGAAATTTCTAGGGGCCGCTTCGGTTTTAATCAAAGCGTGGGCGTCTAGACGTCATCTGTTTGAATACTCCAACGATGGTATCACTGGCTTTTTCCTTTCGTGCCTTTTAGCGCACATGGTTGAAACAAGTGATGCGCTTTCGCCGGCAATGGACACGAATCAGCTCGTCCAAGGCTTTTTTGTTACGCTCGCGACGGCAAAGAAAAACAGCAGTGGTATAGCAAATAGTAAGAGAACAAGTGGTAGCAACAAAAGCAGTGGTGAATTAGAAAGTAGTAGCATACCGAATTATTTCACCGGCGGTGTATTTTGTGATTCAGAACTAGATGAGGAGACGAAAAGGAGTTGGATCGGAGCCTTTAAAGTTGTCTTCTTGAGTCCATGCGGATCCCTGAATTTAGCCTCGCGAATATCTCAAGGTGCGATTGAAGAGTTGGTTCAAGAAGCGGTAAAATCGAGCGAAGTTTTAGAACAAGCCGGAAGAAATGCATTTGTGGAAGTATTTCTAACCGATTTACCGAGAGCTGTACGGTACGACCTTCACATGCAAGTCGAAATATCGCCGACGTCGTCTCTGAAAGATGTTAAAGATATTTCATCCGAGACTCGCGTCACAGAAGAGGAGATCTTCTCGATTATGAAAATCGCTATGAGCGATCGCGCGGACGCAGTGAGGTGCGCGAGTGTTGGAACATCAGCGTGCAACGCAAACAAGATATGGATTGGGGTCCAATTAAATCCCGAAAATGGTTTGAAAGTAATCGATGTTGGACCACCAACAGATAACGAGGCTGAAGCAAAGACGTTTCGAGCTTTTTGGGGAAAAAAATCGGAGCTTCGCCGTTTCAAAGACGCGAGAATTTGTGAAGCAGTTGTATGGAGCTTTGTGCCCGCATCAAGAAGGCACCACATTCCAGCCGTTGCAGCGGAATATGCGCTGAAGAAGAACGTCAAAAGTATCGATTCAATCACGTGGACATCAAAAGTGTTTGACGATTTGTTATCTTCCTCGGATGGCTCCTTCGTGGCTGTCTCGGAGCACTCGAAACATCTTTTGCAAACATTAGACCGGTTGGCAAGACGCATGAAAGAGATGAAAGACGTCCCGCTAAAAGTGTATAATGTTCAACCAATTTCTGCGGCATTTCGTGGATGCGATCCGTTTCCACCCAAGCAACATCCATTAATGTTTGGTATCGGTGCTGGTCTAGGGAAAGACGATGAAGTCATATCGGCTTGTCCACGAACGTTGAACGTTTTAGTGCAATTAGAAGGTTCGGGTCGTTGGCCCGAAGAGGAAGAAGAAATCATAAAAACAAAGCAGCTAATGGCAATTGAAATCGCAGAGAAGTTGAAACAATCGTTCGGAACTCCGAACATTGTCTCGAACGATGGAATTGTCGATATATTACACGAAGGTTACGCGTTTCGATTATTTTTGAACGCCTCAAACGGCGGTCCTTTAATTCGAAAAATTGAGGCTGAGCAAGCAATTGTGTCGAAACACGCGATGTTGCTTGCATCAATTTCATCGAGATTTCCGACGTTTGCAATTGCAGTACAAATTGCCAAGCGATGGATAGCTTCTCACATGTTCTCTCCGCATGTTGCGGATGAAATTATCGAGTTGTTGGTTGCGAAAGTCTTTTGTCACCCGGGAGGATTGAGTCCACCGAATTCGAGAGAAGTCGCTTTTGCACGATTCTTAGAGCTTCTTTGTACGCATCCTTTTGGCATACTGCCTCTCGTGCTCGATCCCGAAAGTTCAGGAGGGCAAACCGGTGAAGACTGCGCCGTTTCAAGAGATACTATCAAAAGAGCGGAAGATTTACTCCTGCCGTTGGCTATGAAGGATGATGTTGAAGAAGAGGAGGAGAAGGACAGCGATGATGATGTTGATAATAATAATAAGGAGAACGGTACAAAAGAAAGGATAATCGAGAAGAAAAAGTTCAAGGGACCGCCTTCGATGGTTATTCTTTCGCCTTACGATCTGACCGGCACGTTCTGGACGCGCGACAGAAATTCAGATGGCGAGAACGTTCCATCCGTAGTCACTTTGAAAAGATTACAAAGTATCGCTGCAAAGGCGCTCAAAACTTTGCAAACATATTTAGAAAACGGAGGAAATATGTTAACCGCAAACAACAATGCGAGAGAAGAAGAAGAGGAAGTCATGTGGGAAAAACTATTCCGGCCGAACGTGGGTGCATTTGACGGCGTACTTCTCTTTCGTAAATCGGTCTTGCCGTTTCCAGATGAAGCGTTGTTCACGCAAGCAAAGATGAGAAAAGTTTTGAAACGCGCATTCAAAACAAATCTATCCACCGCCGCAGATGATGAAGAAGAAGAGGACGAAGAAGAGGACGAAGATTTCATCCTTCACGAAAAGAAAAAGAAGCGTCGGAAAGAGTTATCGCTGACGAAACTTCCAAAGCGTCTCGTGCAACTCGGTCCGGAAAAGGCTCGCGAAGCGTTGTTGGTTGGTTTTGATCCAATCAAAGCGTTTTTGGACGATTCGGAGAAACGGTGCGGTAACACCGCGTTATTCTTCCACGATAAGTACGGCGGTTCTTTCGTTGCGGTTGCGGTAAAACCAGAAACACTGCGCATCCATCGGGACGTGGTGAAGTTGCTTGAAAACGACAGCTTCGCGTTTGCTTCTTCTTCTTCTTCGCAACGAGTGCCGACGAAAGATGCCATCTTAGAAGAGTTGGCGACGATTCCCGGTGATGGCATCGTAGATGGATTGATGAAAGATAGAAGATAGTGGCTGTGTAAACGTCGGAAATGTGCATCACTCTAACCCTCGTTTTTGTATTCGTATTCATTTATTCTCTGTTTCTCTGATATCTCTCTAAAATTAGTAGACGAAAAAGCGCCACTTGTGCGCCGGGAGGCGCATGATTCTTCCGATAAAACAGCGTTTTATCTTTATGATGAATTGGTTAAATCGCCCTAAGAACATATCTTGACGGGTTGTTCGCATAATGGCGTCTCGACGGTTGGCCCCTTCCCATACCTTGTTAAACATGGAACCGAAACCTGCCTCTGACCCCCTCCCTTCCACTTCCCTCGTTTTCTCTTTCTTCTTGAAAGATTCAGATTCCGGGCTTTTGCGTGGGGAGGGAGAGAAGGATGTAAACCTGTTTGTTCATCGGAAGAGTCCTCTGCGCTTCCCTCCGCTCCAAAATCTCCTTTATTAGTTCTTTCTCTTCAATCATCTTCCCCTTTTTTTTCGCTAAGAATACGTACACGTGCGCATACATATTCTTTGCGAAAGAAAAGAGAGAGAGCGCGCGAGAGAGAATTCTCCGCCGTCACAGCACAGAAGACAAAACACCCCAAAACCACCAAAGTCGCCTCTCTCTTGCCTATTAAATAAATTTTCACTCTTCTCGTTCGTGTACATTTTTTCCTTATAATTTAATTACGCACACCCTCCACACGCACTTCACGGGCGACAGAGACGAATAAGAAGAAATGGCTTCCTCCTTCGCATCACCCTCGGGGTTCGTATCGTCTAAAAGTTCTGTGTCCTCCACTCCACGTCTGCGCATTAGTACACGTTCTAGACGTAGTGAAAGTGGAAATGTCAAAGAAGTCGTTGTTCCAAAGGCGGCGAATTTTACGAGCAAAAAAGCTTCCTCCTCTTCTTCCTCTCCGTCGTCGGGAAAGAAACAGCAGCAGCAGCAGCAACAAACACAGAAAGGAGAAGCGGTGAAGTTTTCATCGTCCTCGAAAGGCAGAAGAGGAGGCTCGGATGTCGAGAGCAAAAGCACTTCCCCGAGTAAAGACCAACCGCATTTATACTTTGACGAGGCGGTAATAATCGTCTCTGGAGGAAAAGGAGGCGACGGCGAAACGTTCAAGAAAGCAAAACCGAAAGTTGTGAAGAACTCAAAATTCAAACGCGGAACGCAACAGGCGAAATTTATAGAACTTCCATCGGCAGAACCTGCGGATGGTGGGATTGGAGGGTCCATATATATCGTGTGCGATCGATTTACGGATTCGTTGTTGCACTTGCACGAGCGGAAAGAGTGGCGAGCGAAACGCGGGTACCACGGGGGAGCAGCTGAATACGCGAAGCCAGGGAGAGAACGACACAGAATTGCGCCGGAAATGGAACCACTGTGCATCAAAGTGCCACCGGGAACCGTGATACGAAAGAAACGGAGTGGGGAGTTGATTGCGGATTTGACACAACCGGGAGAGAGAGTTTTGATAGTGAGAGGTGGGAACGGAGGTTTAGCAGCCAGACGAGCAGAAAAGGTTGCGGGAAGCGAAAGCATGGGTTTAGGAGGAAGAAAAAAGAAAGAAGGATACGCGGATGATTTCGAAATATCAACGGTTGAAGTTGAAACAAAGGCGTGGGAGGCGACGAAAGGTGAAGACGGGGAGACTATGCAAATCGAGTTGTTGATGCGAGTGGTCGCGGATATAGGATTGGTAGGTCTTCCAAACGCGGGAAAATCGTCAATCTTAAAAGCAATCACGAAAGCATCGCCAGAGATTGCTAATTATCCGTTCACGACGTTGATGCCGAATCTTGGCGTCGTCAACACGCAGAAAGACGAAGAGGATGAGCTTGAAAAACTTTTAAAAATGGCTGATAACGGAGAGTTGTTGGAATCGAGCGATGCAAAAATTAAAAGTCAAACGCCAACGATTGCTGATTTGCCCGGTTTAATAGCCGGCGCGCACAAAGGAAAGGGATTAGGACGTGCATTTCTCAGACACTTAAGGAGAACGAACGCGATGGTGTGCGTCGTCGATGCGAGTTCGCAAGATCCTGCGGGAGACTATGCCACCGTGCGAGAGGAACTTCGTTTGTACAATCCAGAGTATGTCATACGACCGCACGTTTTGTGTTTCAACAAATGTGACGTCGAATGGGCGAAATTGCGCGTTCCTGAGCTCATTGAAAGCGTGGAAAGTATGGACGAAGAAAGAGTTGGAAGTAAACCGGTGAAAATATTGGCCACTTCGGCCGTAGACGGGACAGGCATGGAAGAGTTAGCGAAAGAATTAGCCAAGTTAATGCCAAAGTCGTAGCGGCCGGAAGCACGAGTGATGTGTGTATACATAGATAGTACAATTTAGAAGAACCACTTGTTGTTGTACATGTAAGTATTATACGCTTTTTATTGAATCTTACTACGTTTTTACATATCGAAAAGTCTACATTCCACAAAGGCTTCCTGCCTATTCACGTTGTACCAACCGACTAATCTCGCCGTGCCTAACGCCGGTGGCAAAGGACAGTCTACGCCATAAATAATCTCTGGGTTTTTCAATTCTTTGCTCGCTTCATCTCTGCACTCTTGCAAAGACTTGCGTTCGGTCAATTTCTTCGCACCTACGCGCAACGCATTCAGCGTATCTCCCCCAGAGGCGCGGATTTCTCCTTTGAACGTGATCGGTCCCAAAATTTGTTGACACAAAGATACAGTCACAGACGATGGGTCGGGAACTAAAAGACCGTCCATGGTGAAAAACTTTTGCGCCCGAGTTGCAATTCTCTTTCCAACGTTGTCTTGTGCGTTTTTCTTTGAATTTCTATCGAAATTCTCAGGAATCATGTATCCAAAATTTGAGTCTCGCAATGCCAGTGCGTTTGGTTGTTCTTGGCGCGCTCCTACATCAACTCGCACGTCTATACTCGTCAAATCTAAGATGGCTCTTGAAAATGAACCGATTTGAAAGTGCATCGATGCGCTAAGAAAATTATGCAACTCGCATTTCAGCGGCGGAAGGGCGTTATTTGCGTTATCGAGCGCGGAATTCGTCGAGGCGTCTACGGTTCGATCGTTATAAAAATCGTCGTCGTCATCGTCGTCGTCATCTTCGGTCGATAATATGGAGTCGTCTATGGTTCTATTCATAGACGTATCGCCTTTGCCCTGTTTCTTTCTCATGCGTCTTCGCGACTTTGACGATGATCTTCCGATGATGTGTCTCCCATCTAAATTCCATCGTCCAATGACCCCGCCTATAAATCCAAACGTTAAATTTGGCATTTGCGGCAACGCGGAATAACTACTCGCTGTCGTTGTCGCCAAGCTGTTGCCCGATTTTTTCTTTCTCCGACGCTTTCCTTTCCAAACCATCACTTGCTCTTCTACAGAAACACCCGCCCGCGCTTCTTGTCTTGGCGGTTTCTGAAATATTTTAGCGCGAGACGAAGAAGACGACGTCGTCCCAGCTCCTTTGTTTTTAACCACCTTTGCTTCAAACTCTGGTAAATGCTTATCTAAAATCTGGCTAACACCCGCTTTATAATGCACCTGTCGACGTCCGCGAGAACTGATCGAGGCTTGTACGACTGTTGGTCCATCGATATAACCATCATCGACTTGATACTTTTCTCCAGAACTCAAGTCGCAACTCATCGTGTGCCCGGGTAAAATTTTACTCGTCAACGATATCCTACAGCTCGTCGGCGCTCTATTCGCTCGCTCCGCGTCTCTTTCCTCCTCCGTTCTTCTTTCCATGCTTCCATCTAAAATGGAGTAAATTTTGGATAAGTCTGAATTATTGTTCGTGTTCCCTGCGCTATTTTTACGATTTGTATTACCCGACAAAATGTTCTCATCCGCGCTCGCCGGTAAAATAAACTTTCGCACCAACCTCGTCAAAGACTTCATCTCTACCACCCCTTTCAACGTCGTCTTTTCAAAAATGCCAACACGAACCTTCGCGCCTAACCCGTACATGCTCGGTAACATCATCGCTCGATGAGGTTTCCCGTCTACCGTTTCTCTCGTGTTCCACATCCTCTGCGCGCGAATGCGTAGCGTCGCGGTTGACCACCACTCGTTACCTCCAAACTGCGTGACCACTCGATCCAACACGAACCCTCCTTCGTTTTTGATGTACGACGGTAACGCAGGGAGATTCAAAAACCGTTGCAGCATGTGCACTTGTTGCGATCGTGCCAATCCCGAGGGCATTTGAAACGAAAACGGTGTGGACGTTTGCGATGGATGTTGTCGAACGGTGCCTTCAATAGTCGTCGACGAGGAAACGTCTTGGGAAAAGAACGATTTGTGCAAAGACGTCTTCAACGGATGTAAAGACGCCGCGCGCATTCCTTTGTTCGTCGCTGCTTTCAATGGTGTCGACGATGCTTTCTTCTTGTTGTTCAACATAAATCGACCACCGAACGGAGAACGCGAGGGGCGAGAGGTGGTGGTGGTAGCAGCAGTTGTTGGTTTTGTTGTCGATGATGACGATGGAGTCGAATTTTGCGAAGCCGAGGATGAAGTTGATGATGATGCGCTCATGATGATTCAAAGTTTCTCTTCTTCGCTTCTCTTTAAATACAGCAGATCGGAAACGACGACGATCGAAAGAGAAAAAGAACAAGAACAAGAACACCGCCGCAAAAGCCTCTTCTTCTTCAGTGGTGATCTATCTGCGTGTTGTTTTGATACACCTCTTCGAGCGAGAATTCTCTCGAAACGCTCTTCTCTTTTTTGTAACAACTTTTTTTTTTCTCTTCTTCTTCTTCTTTTGATTTTTGGGTGATTGACATTTGTTGAGGTGGACGAAAAATACTTGAATTTTGGGGTTGAGAGAAGAAGAAGAAGAAGGACTTCGAATTGTCGAGAGTCGTCGTTATTGTTTTTTACGCAGAACACGCATCATATGATCAAACACACTTCTTTCTTTCTTTCTTTCTGAGATTACAATTAAAGAGAAGACACATAAAGTGCATGCCGCAAGAAAACAACATCTCTCGTCGTCATCATCATCGGAAAAAGACAACGTTCGGTCGTCTTTCTTTGATTCGAATACAGAAGTCGTCGAGAGATTAAAAAAATTCTTCTTCTTCCGAGGTCTTCTGTTTCGCCGATTTTGAATGATCAAACCGCTACTCATCAGACGACTTCGACAGACAGAAGAAGAAGAAGAAGATATAAATTATTATCATCATCATCATCATCACAGAAGATATCCTCCTCTGTTCATCAAGAGAGAGTACTTCATTTCACCAACCGCGTGTTGTGAATAAATAAACCACAAAATGGCGCTCGTCAACATCGGTGCGTCGAACGCATCGGACCAGTTTTATAGGTACAAGATGCCTGCGGTCCAGTCAAGAATCGAAGGGCGTGGGAACGGGATTAAAACCAACGTCGTAAACTTGGTGGACGTCGCGAAAGCGTTGGCGAGGCCACCGACGTACGTTTTGAAATGGTTTGGCTTTGAGTTAGGGGCGTTGACAAAGTACGAAGAGAAGGATGGGAAGTGTATCGTGAACGGCGCGCACGACGCGAAAGTACTCGCGGAACATTTGGAAGTGTTCATCAAGAAGTTTGTGCAGTGCTTCTCGTGTGGAAATCCAGAAACTGTGTTTTCTATCGATAAGAGAACGGAGTTGATCACGATGAAGTGCAAAGCGTGCGGGCACGTGTCCGAATGCGATCCGAGACACAAGCTGTGCAACTACATCGTCAAAAATCCGCCGCCAAAGGACAAATCGAAGGAGAAAAAAGATAAGCAGTTGAGACGTGCTGAACAAGAACGCGAAAATGAAGGTGCAGAGTTGGATGCGGCAGAGGAGAAAAGAAAGAAAAAAGAGGAGAAGAGGTTAAAGAAACTCGCCGAACAGAGCAGTCAAAACGAATCTTCGGACAAGGAGAAGAAAAAGAAGAAGAAAAAGTCCAAGGGAGATGACGACGACGGCGGCGTCGAGTGGGCGACGGATACCTCCGCGGCTGCTGCGAAAGCTAGAGCGGAAGAACAGCTCACGGGTAACGCTGCTGAAATGGTTACGGTGTCCAAGGAATTGAAGACGCAATTGTCGCTAACAGAAACGAAAGAAGAAGAGGAAGAGGATGAGGAGTCGGAATCTGAATCTGAAGAAGAAGACGAGCGAATTACGAAACTTCGCGCGTACGCGGCGAAAGTAAACGACGTCGATCAAACTTTAGAGTTTTTGAACAACAAATTAGGAGTCGGTTCGGACGAATTGAAGGTTTACTTTTTGATCGAAGCGATTTTGGACGACGAAAAACCGGTGCCGGTGCAACTCAAGAAGAAGAAAGCGTTCATCTCCAAGTTTGTCGGCGACGACGAGAAGAAACAAAGAGGTTTGTTGAACGCCTTCGAGGTATACGCTACAGAAACTAACACAGACGCGTACAAGATCTTTGCTGCTATTTTGAACGCTTTATATGAGCTCGATTTGTGCGAAGAGAAGTACATCCGCGAGTGGTTTGAAGAACTTCGCTCGGCCAAAAAGTTTGGCGTCGACGAGAAAACTGCCAAGGCTGTTCGAAAGCAAGCGGCAAGTTTCATCGAGTTCTTGGACGAAGAATCTGACGATGACGACGACGACGACGACGATTCGGGCGATGATGATTCCGAATAAACATTCATCGGCGGTTACCTGCGAAGAAGCACTCGCGTTCAAAAGTGCACGGATATTGATATGGAATTCACGAGAAAGAGAGGAAAAGAGAAACTGAAATAATACATACCCATCACCTAACCCTTTTCTTTATAATATTGAGAGAAACACACAGAATGATGAATCATTACGCCGCGTCACTTTACTCTAAATTCATGCGCCAGTCGCGTAAGTTGCAAAAGTGAACACAGCGACGTGTCCAAACAAGGCGACACAATAAATCCACACTGCATGTTTCTTCGCCACTGCGTGCACAAAGCCTCGGGTTCTCGATTTCAAGCAGTAAACACGACGAGAAGATTCGCGTTCTGCATCTCGAATTCCCACTGTCATCATCACTGCAGTCCAACAAAGAATACGTTCCGCTCCGTCGCGTCTTCTTCTTCTAAAAAACTACTAAATCCTCGACGAGAGATGACGACGACAACGAGGACCGCGACCTCCGCAGCGGCAACAACGACAACGCCGACGAAAGACGATACAAAGAATGGGAAAAGGAAAATCCGAGGGTTAATTTTCGATATGGATGGGACGTTAACCGTTCCGAATTTGGATTTTAACGAGATGATGCGTCGACTCGGGTGCAAAACGAACAATATCTTAAAAGAAGTGGACGAGTTTGACGAGGAGAGGAGGAAGAGATCATACGAAATTATCGCCGAGATGGAAGTAGAAGCGCTAAAATCTATGAAAGCGATGCCTGGGGCCGTTAAGTTAGCAAAGTTACTGGACGAAATGAACGTTCCAAGAGGCTTGGTGACACGGAATGTGAAGACGTCGGTGGACCATTTTCATAACGTGGCCTGGAAAGATGGCGAGACAGATACTTTAATGAAAGCATTTCACCCGGTGTGTTCGCGAGAATTCACGCCGTATAAACCGGCTCCGGACTCGCTGTTGCACATATGCAAAGTGTGGGGCGTCGACCCATCGGAGGTAATGATGGTGGGTGATTCGCCGAAAGATGATGTAGTCGCGGGAAATCGAGCCGGATGCGTGACGGTTTTAATCGATGTCGAGGATACGAATAGAAGTTATGATATAGATGCATTGGAAGGCGAACACATTCCGAACTTTATCGTTCCTAGAATTGAAGAGATTTCGCATTTGCTCGAGTTTCATTTTGAGGTTATCGGGGACGGAGTTGGTGAAACTAATCGGTAAATGTTAGTTACTTTATGTTTTATTCTACGAGGTAAGAGGCGTGTTGGTAATGCGGTTTGTAATTGTTAAAAATGATAATTATTTATGAACTTTTGCTAAATTGCGTCATCAATTCTTGTTGCGTCCCGGCGTCGACGGCCGAGTGCGAGGAATACTCCATGGTAAATTCGCCCTTACCTTGAGTCATCGATCGTAGCTCGGTCGAGTAGCCAAACATCTTACTCAAAGGTAACAACGCCGTAACGCAGACATCGTCGTTCTCGCCGACTGAATCTAAAATCGTGCCTTTTCTCTGATTAATGTTGCCGATGACCGTACCTTGAAACTCGTTCGGAACTGTCACGTCTACTTTCATTATTGGTTCTAATATTTTCGGTCCCGCGTTTTTAAACGCGACTTTGAAAGCGTTTAAAGCGGCAATTTTAAACGCCAATTCTGAACTATCGACGGCGTGCGAAGCGCCGTCCGTAAGGACAATTCTTAAACCTTGAACGGGATATCCGATCAAACCACCGCCGTTGGCGGCTTCTTTGAAACCTTTCTCGACCCCTACGATATATCCTGGTGCAATAGCGTTTCCTACGATACCGTTTTCAAAAATAACATCCGTCGATCTGGTCTCTTCGTCAGCTTGAACAATCGGCTCGATGTATCCAACAACTCTACCGTACTGACCGGACCCTCCAGATTGCTTCTTGTGTAAATAATCAAACTCTGCTTTTTGGGTAATCGCTTCCCGGTAATTCACTCTCGGGTTCCCAACCTCGACGTCGACTTTGTATTCTCTTTTCATTCTTTCAACGTAGATGTCGAGGTGTAGTTCACCCATACCAGATATAATAGTCTGCGCGCTTTCTTCATCCTGGTGAACTTTGAACGTAGGATCTTCGCGTTGAAAACGAGACAAAGCTTTTGAGAAGTTTGACGAATCAGTTCTCGATTTTGGTGCGACTGCGTATGACATGACCGGTTCTGGCACTCGCATTGAAGTCATAGCATAATTAATAGTTCCATCCGTAAATGAATCTCCAGATTGACAATCGACACCGAAGAGCGCGACAATTTCTCCTGATTCAGCTTCCTTTACGTCTTCCATTTCGTCCGAATGCATGCGTACTAATCGAGGCACCTTCAATTTCTTCCCTGTTCGAGTGTTGACAATTGTCATACCTTTTGTGATTGTGCCTTGATATATGCGCAAATACGTGAGCTGACCAAATCTACCTTCTTCCAACTTAAATGCCAATCCAACTAACGGAGCTTTTGGGTCCGAAACTGTCTTCACAGGCTCTTCGTCTTTATTCAAATCCAAAGCGATGTTTTCTACTTCGTGCGGCGCCGGGAGATAATCCACCACGCCATCTAACAAAAGCTGAACGCCTCTATTTTTATACGCCGAGCCCATGAAAACTGGGGCAAACTGATTCGAAACCACGCTCCGTCGAATTGCCTCTTTCAACTGCTCGACCGTCGGTTCTTCTTCCATGAGAAAAATCTCTGCTAAATCGTCATCTACGCCCGAGACAGTTTCAATTAACTCTTTTCGCTTTTCATTCGCTAAATCTTTTAAATCGCTCGGTATCTCATCGCTCACTTTAATGTCATTTCCGTGTTGTCCATGAAACGTAATCGCTTTCATGGTGACTAAATCCACGACCCCGTCATGCTTCTCTTCCAACCCGATCGGGATTTGCACCGCGGCACAATTCAATCGCAATTTATCCTTCACCTGTTTCAACACTTTCCACGGATCCGCGCCGACCCGATCGCATTTGTTGATAAAGCATAATCTCGGCACGTTATATCTTCGCATTTGTCTATCTACGGTAATACTTTGCGACTGCACTCCACCGACTGAACACAAAACCAACACCGCTCCGTCCAATACTCTCAGCGCGCGTTCGACTTCGATGGTAAAATCAACGTGACCTGGCGTATCGATAATGTTGATCGATGAATCCTTCCACGCTGTGTAAGTCGCCGCAGATTGGATCGTAATGCCTTTCTCTCTTTCAAGTTCCATGGAATCCATTTTCGCCCCGACGCCGTCTTTCCCTCGCACTTCGTGTATTTCGTTTATCCGTCCGGTGTAAAACAAAATCCGCTCGGTTAAGGTTGTTTTCCCCGAGTCAATGTGTGCGCCTATTTTGCGTGAACACGGTGATTATAGTTAGATGAATATGCGCACGTGTACATGGAGAGAGAGTGATGACGTGCATGTCGCGCGAGTTATGGGAAAGAGGAGAAAAGGAAGACAAAGTCGAAGCGTCATCGTATCTCGCACTCGCGACGGCCGCCAGCTCTCTCTTCTCTTTCTCAGTAAAAAGAGAGAGAGAATATCTAAGAATCGATATCGATCGGACAGAAACGAACAGACGAATACGAGAGCAGATAAAATGAACGACAAAGCAAAGAACGCACTGATGCCTATATTTCTCGCGCGCTTTCGTTCCTCCGATACTTTGCTCGCATAGTGTCTGCTCCTTCCCACTTTTCGAAGATGATGATGGTTTTGATGATGACGATGAGAAAGACTCGAGCTGCTGCTGCTGCTGCTGCTACTCCCAGCAGCTACGAGATAAATAAGAGCCGAAGAATCAATAGTATTAGTATTCGCGCTCCACGACGCTCTCCTTCTGTTTTGCAACAGCAGAGTCCACCCCCGTCGGCTCCTCATTATTATTATTATATATATGTGATTTTAGGTGATTTTCCCATGCAGCATCTAGCGCGAGAAAAGCTTTGAAGAAGAACACATGCAAGAAGTTGTTGTTGTTGTCTGTCTGTTTTGAAACATCTGTCAAAAAAAGAAAAAAAGAAAACTAATTTCGGACCTCCTCGTCACACAGATACCCTCATTCATATCACCATACGCTCTCTGTTGTAAATAACACATAATAATAATAATAATAATAATATATGTCCTTACTCCAACGAGCGTTCTTCTCCAAAGAAGCCTTGATAAGTTGGACGATCGCAGGATCCGGAGCGTACTTTCTTTACTCGCAACAACAAACGAAAACACCTTTGGAAACGAAATACGAGAAATACGGACAAGAGTTGATGCGAGGTGAAAAGTACACGAAGTTTTTAAAGGAACACGAGAAGCAGAAGAAGGAGAAGAGCAAAAAAAGAAGAGGTTGGTTCTTTACGAAGAGCGCGGAGAAGAGCGAGTAGAGAAAAGAGAGAGAGAGTATTGATTTATTTGACGACGACGACCCAAGAGCGCGTTTGAAAAGAGAAAGAATTTCACCTAGCTTCGTAGAGAAGAGACGACGAATATGGTTGCCTCTTTGACAGAGAAAAACAACAACAACAACAAGAGCTTAAAGCCGACGATTTCACGCGCGTTTCGCATAGCAAAACTGTATTACGGAAAGCATTCGACGAGGAAGAAAACGGCTCGATTGCTGGCGTTGACATGCGTCTTGGCGTGCGCGTTGACTACTGGTCTCTCCGTCGTGTTTTCATACGCACAAAGAGACATGTCTACTGCGCTCTCGAATAAAGATCAAGACAGTTTTTATAACGCTATTCAGAGATATATTTATGTTGTCGTGATTGCCGCTCCTTTGTTCGCGTTGTACGATTACGTGAAGTCTTTGAGCGCTTTGCATTGGCGCAAATATATGACGGAGAAGATGATGACGATGTATTGCGAACACGACAACTATTACTCGTTAAAGTTCAATAACAGCGTGATAGCCATAGCGAATCAGAATAATGAAGGATCAGGTGATGTTCAAAAAGAAGCTACGGTTACTACTTTAGACAATCCAGATCAAAGAATTGGTGAAGACGTTCGCGGTTTCGTTCATTCGATGACGACGTTGACGTTAGCAATCGTGCATAAAATTTTCAGCATGAGCGCCTTCTTCGCCGTTTTATACCAGATTTCACCGAAACTCTTATTCTTTTGCTTTGCGTATTCTATGATTGGAACCTACGTGACGACGGCAGTGTTTGGGGGTAAATTAATGCATTTGCACTTCGAGATCTTAAAGAAAGAAGCAAACATGCGTTTTTTTCTCGTCAGATTACGGGAGCATGCGGAGTCCATCGCTTTGTATAGAGGAGCGAAGAGAGAACTGAAAACATTATTACGAACACTTCAACAAGTGATTAAAATTCAAAAGGAAAAGATTGTTTGGAATAGACATTTAGATTTGTTCACAAACGCGTACGAGTTTGCGACGTTTTGTCTTCCTTACTTGATCATAGCCCCGCTGTATTTCAAAGGTGAAGTAGAATTTGGTGTCGTAACGCAGAGTTCGTACGCATTCCGAACGATTCAAAATGCTTTGAATATTATCGTGAATCGACTGGATCAACTTAGCGGTTTAGCTGCAGAGTCCGAACGGATCGAGCATTTTCTGATATTATTAGAACGGCATGAACGGGACGCGGAAGAAAAGAATGGAGAAAAGAGCAACGTCATCGAGCGGAGTTTTCTCGATGACAGTAGAGAGGCGTCGAACCTTTTGTTATCGTTGCAAAACGTTTCGGTCTCCACTCCATCGAGAGAAATGAATCGAGGGCAACTTTTGTGGACGAATTTAAACGTCGACATTGTGCGAAACGAAAGCGTTGTGATTACCGGTCCCTCGGGATGTGGCAAAAGCTCTTTACTACGCGTTTTAGCCGGACTTTGGAAAAACGGATCTGGAAAAATTCTCGTTTCCCGTTTCTCTTCGTTCTTTTTCCTTCCGCAAGTGCCTTTTATGCCGGTTGGAAGTCTACGAAGTCAGCTCACGTTTCCAAAAGGCGTTCTCGACGTCGATGAGAACGAAGAGGACGACAACGCAAATGCGCTATCGAAGAAGAATAGGATGAAAATAAACGATGCGCTCGTGGAAGAAAATGCGCATTTGCAAAATTTGCTAGATTCTGTAGGTTTAGGTGATCTCGCTTCGCGAATGGGAGATACTTTTGACGACGATTCTATCGAATGGACGGATGTTCTCAGCGTAGGTGAGCAGCAAAGAATAGCGTTTGCACGATTATTATACCAGAAGCCCAAACCTACGATTGTTTTCTTGGACGAAGCGACGTCCGCTTTGGACGAAGCAAGCGAAAAAAAGATGTACGAGTTATCAGCGGCAAAGAAGTATACGGTCGTATCCGTCGGTCACAGATCTTCGCTCATGCAATTTCACTCGCAGCGACTTCGTTTTGTTTCCGGAGACGAGAAGAAATCACAAGAAGAAACGCATTCGCATCGCATCGGCAAGTTTATTTTAGAAGATATTTAGATTTTACTAGTGAGATAAAGTTCCCTTATGTGTGTACGCTTGTACTTGTTATCATACAAAAGTGAGTGCGTCGCCTACTCGAATCGATCCACCTTTTATACAACTCGCATATAGTCCGAAATAACTGCCTTTGTCACTCAATTTAATTTTCTCGCGCCCAAAAATGGACCCTTCGACGTCCGGAAAATGAGTTCTAATTTGTACATCCGGTTGTATGACTTCGTCAACTTCTCCGCGATTATTCGCAACTACTCTGGTAGAAGGACATCTGATGGTAGGCTCGTTTATTTTCAGGGTTACCTCGCCAATTCGTACCTTCTGCCCACACCAATCGAATTCGTTCCACGGGTCACCCCCAGAAGTTGTATCGTCCACAATTATATTCGCCCTGAATCGCATCATAAACTCTTCTAGACTACTATCGCTACTCACTTTGATTCTCTCGTACACTTCTCTGGCCGTTGACTTTGTGATTATGTGTAGAACGTGTTCCTTAGCTTTTCCGCCCACATTTGCAAAGCTAATACCGTCCGCGAAGACCAGTTTCGGTATTCCGTTTTGCGTACTTGCAGTTTCTAAACATTCCGCGAAAAACGTTTCGATGACCAATCTCTCCTTCTCGTCGTCCAAATTTAAACAACGTGCAACTACTGTCTTCGTCTTCGCTTCGATGATCGATAACTGTCGTCGTCGACTCGTGTTAATATTTACATCGTCGTTTTTTTTTTCCTTTCGATGTTGCTAAAATCCTCTTCCGTAAGAACGCACTCGTATTTCCCCAGTTGTGGGTCGGTAATCAGTTGATGAAACAGATGCTTATTCGAATGATGTTGCGGATCTTTCCCCTCACCGGTTTGCAATACGATATCTGCGTTTTCTTTCGTCGATTTATCTTCCATCCATTTGTTCGCTCGAATCGTTTCCGCTCGTAAAAGTGCTAAGGAGCGGTCGTTAGGTATTGACGTAAAAGGCGAAAGGGTTGTACGCGATAGCTTTTGTCCATTCGCTCCTTTCAGTGGGTAGGTGTAAATGTGAGACACGGTTCCGAGAATAGACGACGACGACGACGATGGAGATGACATATTTTTCAGACTCTCTCTGTCTGTCGCTCTCGAAACTGCGGGGATGATGGATGAATGATATGTATATATTACTGAGCGCGTACAAAAAGTAAAGAGATTAAATCTAAAGGTGATGTGTTGACTGGAATCACAGAAGAGTTTCATTCACTACTAATACATGGTATACATTCAAATTTAATAAGCTACCAGTTTACTTTCTCGATAGTATATGACGCGCTCGTTACCCCTAATCCTTCTGGAATATCCGCTCCAATTCTTACGTGTTCTAAAGCACCGCTAAGATTTGCTATGGACGCGTTTGTTTCGAATTGCCTCGTCGCAAGTTCTCTCAATCGTTCCATCTTTTCAATCGCGCGCGCATTTCCTGAGAACGCCGGTAATCGGACGTCCAATAACGCCGAAGACCACTCAATGGATTGCTCTAACGACGGGAATGTACCTTTGTACTTCTTCGCAAAGTCAAAATTAACTTCGTCGTCAGGGTCCAATCTAGAGCTCTCTTCGTCGTTTTTGGCGTCATCGGCGTTCTCTTCGTCCGCCGAGTCTTTCTTAGCATTGAATTCACCCTTGAGCGTTATCACGTGAAATTCTACCCAATCGACAAGGAAGGATAGAAATTCTACCGCATCTTCGTTGGATAAATTTTTCAGCGTCATCGAAGAGTCTTCGCGATGGAACATCGATCGAGCAACGATCGTGTACATGGGCTGCGCCCAGGCTCCGAAATTCTCCACCGCAAACGTCCAAATTCTACAATCGTCCAAAGCCGCGCGCAGCTCGAGTTCTTCGTAAAATTGTTGCTGCTTTGACGTGCCTTTTTTCTTAGGTCCGTCCCTTTTGTCTCGAGCGAGTTTCTCACACAACTTGACCTTTCTGAATGCAGACTTTCTATTTTTATCGTGCAACGCGTGGAAATTGAGAACGGGCGAAGATGTATTATTTTTCTTCGCACTCATGCACGCATCGACGATGCGTCGCAAATCTTCTGGATTCACCCACCAAGCAAAGATGCAGACGTTGACAGCATCAATCAATCTATCGTCTTCTAAAAGCTTTTCAATGAGACCTATACTGCTCATTGCGCCGCCTAAGAGTAAACCTCTGGAAAAAGCCTCAGATAAATAATCGCATTTCTTCAAAGTCCAAGCCGCTTTGATGGCAGCGTCTACGCAGTGCGGTGCGATGCCTTGTTCAAAAAACGTGCCCAGAGAAGAAGTAACCAAGAACTGTACACCTTTCACTTCATGCTCTATTGAAACTACCATGCGGCAGCCACTACAATACTCGAGCGATGCCAATTTCAAATCAGAACATATTTTTCTGTTGGGATCGTTTTCGCTTTAATTAATCACGTGCGAAGCGTTTCGATTTGCCCACGATACATATACTTTGGTATTCGTAGACTGAGGCATACCGTGCCTGCCTCGCGCAGTTGAAGGATGTGCGTCCAAACCACACCCCCTCATTTCAGTTGGCCACGCTTCACCCTTACGAAATGCCAATGATAGCGCACAAAAATACGTCACTATTTTGACACGAAGACTCATCATTGTGCTTCTTTCCTCCTGAGAACTTTGAGAGTGAAGGAAGCGATCCAACGCCAGGCAGTCAGTCAAAGCGAATTACTTAGAAGAATGAAATTGAAACTCGTTCACTGCAAATTTGCGCTTTGTTGGGGTTTAGGGTTAGAGAGGGTGCGGTGGGAGCGGCGTTGAGATCCGACTGCGTCGCTGCCTAGGCAGTGCCTGCGAGGGTATACAGCGCGAGCGCGAGAGGAAGTCTCATTTTCTCCCTAGGGTAGAGTAAGTGTTGATACTTCTTTTTACCGCGTTTGGGTACGAGTGCTTGTTTTGAAGTACCGTCGTACGCGTTTGAAAAGTGAGGTTCGTTATTCGGGAAAAGTTTCTAATTGTTGATAAGCAGAATTTTTTATATATTTGAACTCATACGATGGAATTATTAGAAAATTGGGGGTACCCCATTGAACAGAGCAAAAAAAAGCGCTACATTCAGGGCAATTTATCCTAATCAAAACCAAACTTCAATGCTCTTTTTTCGTTGCAACAAAGCGCTTTTATACTGCATGTCACGAACAAGGTGAATAATCGATGCAGTTCTCGTATTTATACCTTGTTGTAATTGTCACGTAAAGTGGTTTGTTTGGCGAGAAGCTCGTCGAACTTACGCTGGTTTCGGTGACGCGCGACGGACAAGAAGACGACAGCAACAAGGCTCGCACAGAGAGGCAAGCCTAGAGCAAGCCCGACTCCAAGCTCGATTTCCTTATCCTTCTTGGAGTTACTGTTGGAATCAGAGCATCCGACGTTGGAACGGACCGTGCCATCGTACAAATCACCGATCATGGAGCACGTGACAAGACCAACACCATCTCCAGCACCAAGACGCGTAAGAGTTGACTCAATGCCACTCTTGATGTCTTCGTAAGTGTTGGCGGAGAAGTCTCCCGCCCATGCACGCTGGTAAAGTTTCTCGGCAGCAACTGCGTCGACTTCATTCACAAACGGAAGAACAGCAGTCGCAAATGCCCATAGCTCACCAGCCTCCTT
>Ga0209090_10000415_pt1 | contig 26362 bp, 26 predicted proteins | sample ArcticOcean_MG_C_9_FD_187432 | JGI IMG/M metagenome (GOLD analysis project Ga0209090, IMG submission 187432) | Marine microbial communities from western Arctic Ocean - ArcticOcean_MG_CB2_152 (SPAdes) (version 2) | ecosystem: Environmental > Aquatic > Marine > Oceanic | place: Arctic Ocean... | reverse complement strand
AGCTAAGATATGTGTATGTTTGGGAAGTGGTGGTGGATTTATTCCAAGAATAATGACACAATCAAGAGTTGATTTATATGATTCCGAAATATTTGAAGGAGATAGAGATTTTAATTGGGGAGATATTGGTACAACTTATTTAGTAGATGCATCAAACGGAGTTGGTGGACGTACTGATTGGACAGATAAAGATTCTTTTTTTAGAAAAACTTTTTATCCAAGAATAATACTAGATACAACTACAAATGCATATTATAACTTTTTTGTTAAAGAAGATATAAAAATAGATTACTTACATATCGATGCAGGACATTCATATAAAGATGTTAAAAATGATTTTGAATTATATTCTAAATTACTTTCACCAAATGGAATAATATCCATACATGATACCGATGAATCGTTTGAAAAAGATTTAATAGTAACTGATGAAATCAAAAAAGATGACCATCAGACAATAACAGACGGGCCTTCAAAATTGATAAAAGAATTAAAGGATAATAAAGAGTGGGAAATTTTCAACTTTTTTAATAATGGTATATTTAGAAGTAGACCTGCATCAACTGGTCTGACAATTCTACAAAGATGCAAAAAGTAAATTTGGTTACGGTTGTTGGTCACAACACTACACTTCTACCACATATGATTAATCACTACAAAGATATTGTAGATGAAATTTATGTAGTAGTATATAGACAAAATTCGTTAGATGGTATATTAGAAGATGTTCTTAATTTAGGCATTAAACCCCACAAGATAGTTACCGAAGAAAAATTTAATTGGGAACGAGTTACCCAATTATACAACGAAGTTAAACAAACCAAACCCAACGAATGGTGGGTGGTTTCGGATGATGATGAATTCCATGTTTACCCCAAACCAATCAGAGAGATAATTTCTGATTGTGAAGAGAATGGATGGGAGTTTATCACAGGAGGATTCCTGGACAGGATAGGAGAGAGAGGAGAGTTTCCTTTAGTAAAAGGAAATACTAATATTTGGAAATCGTTTCCACTAGCAGGATTTTTTAGATATCCAATGAGTGGTGCGATGCCAAATAAATGTTGTGTAATGAAAGGTTCGGTAAATGTTACACCAGGACAACATTTCGCAAAAATTGATGATAGTGATACATGGAGAGAACGAGGGTGGAATCATCCTAAAAGATATCCAATAGAAAAAGGACTTGTACAAGTTCATCATTTCAAATGGGATTCAACAGTTCTCGAAAGATTAAAAGAAGTATCAGAAACAAAAAAAGATTATTCCTTTTGGAAGGAATATAAAAAAATGTACAGAGGAATTCAGATTAACGATTGGAAAATTGATATTAACAATCCTGAATTTATGTTTGAAAAAATGGAAGATAATTCTTACTTTGATTATGCAAAGTGGAAAGAACTTTCAGATGTTATAGTAAAAATATGATAGATAAATTAGCAATTATCGTTCCTTATAGAGATAGACAAGAGCATTTAGATGCGTTTGTTCCACACATGCACGAATTCCTTAAAAATACGGGAATTGATTATACTATTTTTATTGCAGAACAAACTGATGATAGACCATTTAACTATGGAAAATTATGTAATATAGTTAGTAAAGAAATTGGAAAAGAATATACGTATTTTGCATTTCATGATATAGATATGTTGCCAATTAATGATGAGTGTGATTATGGTTATCCTGATTCACCTACTCATCTTGCAACTAATGTAGAGGCACACTATAATAAACTACCTTACCCACAATACTTTGGTGGGGTTATATTAATTAATAGAGAAGATTTTGAAAACGCAAATGGTTATTCAAACGAATATTGGGGATATGGTTTTGAGGATTTAGATTTACTTTACAGATTAGAAAGAAGTGGAGCCTACCTTGAAAAATTTTATGATTTAAATCAAACTTATGATAGATATGATATTACGGATGCTCTTCCTTATAGAATAGAAAATGTAAAAATAGGATTTAATGACAGAACTCATACTATTAACTCTGTTAACTTAAATAAACAAAGTAGATTTTATGGAACTATTAATCCAATAACATATAAAACAATTAATGAAAATTTTTTCATATCTTTTTGGTTTAAAGATTCAGAAAATACTGAAGAAGTGAAAAATTTATTCTCATTTGAAGGATGTGATACAGGAGTATTTCTATCACAAGGAAAATATGTAATAGGTCAAATTTGGAATAATAAAGAAGAGCATAGTGAGATATCAGTAAATTACTTTAAAGATAAATGGAATCATATAATTTTTGGAAGAAAGGATAATAAATTATTTTTATATCTAAATAATGAAAAATTTGAAATAGAACTATCTGATGATTTTGTAATATATGATTATAAATCCCATTGTATAAAAATTTCTGATTTGGATAGCGATATAAAAATATCATCTATACTATTATCTAATTCAATACTAAAAGAAGAATTAGTTTCAGAATTATTTTATAAAGGAGTAGATTCGTATAATAACTTAGCAACAAAATATGGTTTAACTTTTTCTTCTTTTTATGACTATTCAAATTTTTATAAAACTAAAATACTACTAGATAAAGGAAATAATTTAAATCATATAAATTTAGAAGGAAAGTGTAAATTAGAAAAAATAAAATTAGATATAACTAATGAAATTTATTTACCAATTAGATTATCGGGAGAATATAAATCACTCGTACATGAAGGTGATACTGAAATAATAAAAAAATACTATAAATATAATCCTGATATTGAAGAAAATGCTGATATATTTTTCCACGAGGTACTAACAGGTAAGTTAGATTATAACACCATTGGATTATCATCATTAAATTATAAAATATTAGATAAACAAGATAAAAAAGATTATGAACTTATTAGAATTGTTACATAACGAAAAAGTAGTAAAAACACTTGAAAAAATCTCAAGCGATTTAAAAGATGTAGTGGAACCTGGAATAACAGATAATTCTATATTTTTAAAAATCATTATGATTGTTGAAACTTTATTAAAAAAATCAAAACATCCTAATTCACATATTGGTGATTATATTGAAAGATATTGGGATAACCAAAGAAGTATTGATGATTATAGTGAAGGCATCAAAATGAAAGGAGTTGAGTTATTAAAACTTCAACACAAGATGGATATGATAAATGCAGAATTAAAAGATTTAAAATATAGACCAATAGAATTAAAAGATTTTATTGAAGAACCAACATTTAAGATTGATAAAGCAAGTCATGAGGGTTGGTTATATAAAAAATTAAAAAAAGAATTAATAGAAAACAATAAATTAAATTACAACTATGGCAGAGACAACGAAGAATAAGAGTCTTGAAGAAAGAGGAGTAAAGGCTCTTGAATCAATTGGTAAATCAATTGGTGAAATTAACGATTGGGTTTATGATTTAGATTCTGATATGTGGCAAGAACGATTAGAATGGTATCTAAATGAATTTTACCAAATCGCAAAAACAAAAACAGTAGGAACAACAAACAGACCAACAAGAGAAAGTGAGAGAACTCAAGAGAATACAGAAACTCAAGGAGAAGAAGGTAATTCATAAACTTGGTATAATAGTTCCATATAGAGATAGAGAACAACAACTGAAACGGTTCTTATCTCATATGAAAGATTATATTAAAGATATTGATTACGAAATCTTCATTATTGAACAATTAGATGATAAACCTTTTAACAGAGGTAAGCTTCTGAATGTAGGATATAAATACGCCTTAGATAAAGGTTGTGATTATTTTGTATTTCATGATGTCGATATGTTACCTGAAGAAGTTGATTACTCATACTCAGATAAACCACTACACTTAGCAACTCATTTACAAGAACACGATTATGAAACCACATTCTTTGATTACTTTGGTGGAGTAACTATGTTTAACAAAGAAGATTTCAAGACTATTAACGGGTTCTCTAATGAATATTGGGGATGGGGATTTGAGGATGATGATTTATTAGTAAGATGTATTGAATCTGATGTATCAATAGATAGAGAAGAAACTTCATCTTCTGATATTAAAGAATTTGAATCTTTTAACTTTAGTGGAAATAATTCATTTATAAAATTAGAAGGAAAAAACACCACGTTATTACAAGATGATTTCACAATATCAGTAACGCTAAAACCAACAAATATTATTATTAACCAAAATAAAGAGTATGATGAGTATCCAATAATATCTATACCAGGATATAATATGGGTTTATTTTATAATTCATTTAGAAGATTCTTTTGCCAGTTTTATGATAGCAATAAAAAACCATATTCAATAACATCTGATATTTTAGGAGAACGTTGGATACATTTAACCATGAAATATGAAGTACCTGGTATGTTAAAAGGAAACAATAAATGGAAAGTTTCTTTTTATATTGATGGTGAGTTGGTTGGTGTTGATGAAATGGATAATGAAATACTACAACTTTCTTCCGATAAAATATTCATTGGGGCCGGAAGTGATTCTAAAACAAATAAAGACTTTTTTAATGGATTGATAAGTAATATTGAAATTTACGATGTTGCACTTACTAATGAAGAAGTAAAGGAGATATCAGAAAACCAAATAAAACCAAAATTAAGAAATTTTGGTGAGTTTAAATCATCCAATTTTTTATATACACAAATATTACCAGAATTATCAACAGAAGATAGTTGCATAGATTTATCCAGCACACATATCGTTTCTTTAACTAATATATATTTATATAAAGACAATCAGTCATTCAAAACGTTCTTACCAAAACCATACAGAAGAGAAAGTAGATTTATATCTTTAAAACATAAAACAAATTCATCTTTTGGTAATAAATGGATTCATAAAGAAACAAGAAGAAATCAAGTTAAATATTATAATGAAGTTAAAAATAATATAGATGACTTTAGAATAGATGGACTGAATACTTTAAGATTTAGAGAAGTAAAAAAAGAAGTAAAAAATTTGGTAAATAAAATATCAATAGAGTTATGATGTACAATACAGGAATAATTGCGGGTAATTTCGATGTAATACATCCAGGCTATATTAAGATGTTTAAAGAATGTAAATCATATTGTAAACAACTTATAATTCTTTTACACATAGACCCATCAATTGAAAGACCAGAAAAACTAAAACCAATACTTACTAAAGAAGAAAGAACAGAAGTTCTAACTTCAATAAAGTATATAGATGGAATTGCATATTATACTTACGAAAAAGAATTGGTAGATTTAATATACAGATTAGGACCAGATATCAGATTTTTAGGAGATGATTATCGAGGTAGAACATATACAGGTTTCGAATTAGATGTGCCAGTTCATTATCTAAACAGAGACCATGGTTGGAGTACAACCAAATTTAAAAAACTAATTGCAGATACACTATGAAAATAGCAATAGGATTATATGGAGTAACAAGACATTTTAATGATACTTTTACCCAATGGGATTTGCCGTATTGGAAGAATCATAATTTAGATTTTTATTGTTCTACTTGGAACACTAGTAGAGCTAGAGATTTAAGACCAGATGATGTTTCTGCAGTTACTATTACTAACGAATATATTTTAGAAAAATTACCAAATGCTAATATTTCAATTTTTGATGAATATTTAGTTGGATGGAGAACGGATACTTTTTTTAAGTGGAATTTTCATGTAAGAAATATACTTTTAGAAATAAAAAAATCTAATATAAAATATGATAAAGTAATTTTAATTAGATTTGATGGAATATTGGTTACTGATAATAGTAGGAAAGACCTCGATGAAATATTAAGTAGTACTGATATGCTTGGTCTTTATGATGGAAAGATATCAGACAGAATACCGTATTCTGGTGATTTTGGCTTTATTGGTAATTTTGATGATTTATACAATTTATTCGGACATTCAGATTTTCCAAGAGCAACTTTTATGGAAGAAAGGAGAGAAAATAATGATGAGTCTAATCATAATTTACTTGGTAGGTATTTAAAAGAGTATGTGGGTGAAAGTAATCTTAAAACAGGAAATATTACCATACAAAAATGATGAAATTAGGAGTTTGTGTACCATATAGAAATAGAGAAGCTCACTTAAAAGAGTTTGTACCAAAGATTGGTAAATATCTTGAAGGATATGGTATTGATTATTGTATTTATTTCGGCCACCAAGTTGATGATAAATTATTTAACAGAGGAGCCACAAAAAATATAGCAGCAAAGCATGCATTTGAAGATGGATGTGATTATGTTGTTTATCATGATATTGATATGATTCCTGAAGAAGGCGGTGGGGCTGATTATAGTTTTCCTAAAGAAAACCCAAGACATATTGCAACTCAAATTTCTCAAATGAATTACCAACTAAAATATGAAGAATATTTCGGTGGAGCAATTTTATTCTCGAAAGAACAAGTTGAAAGAACTAATGGTTATTCAAATGATTATTGGGATTGGGGAATGGAAGATGATGACCTTTTTTGGAGATGTGTATTAGAAGGATATAGTAAAACAGATATGATGAACTACACATCAACACCTCAATCATTTCTATCATTCAATGGAAAAGATTCTTATATACAAATTCCATGTACTCGTTCTTTGAGAAATTTAACTTCTAGGTCACATACTATTTCAGTTTTAGTACGAGCACATCAACAAGAAGAAAAAGTTCCAATTTGGTTAGTTGGTGATATGGAAAGGAGATTCTGTGAGTATCCAATATTAAGAAGACCAGGATATGATTATGGATTAAGTTATAATAATTCAAGAACATATACATCACAACTTTGGAACAATAAAAAAGACCATGTTTATTCGTGGATGAAGAGATATGAAAATCAATGGAGTTGGATTACGTTGGTTGTTGATGAAAATGATATTCATTTTTATATGAACGGAAAAGAATCAGATGCAAGATGGGGAACTGGTACTCCTTCACCACAACATTTTGAAGGTATGTTAAAGAGATATGGCAACGTTGATTATTACTTAGGAACAACTACATCAGTTTCTGATGAAGACCCTTCTAAGTGGTTTAAAGGAGATATTGCAGATGTAAGAATGTGGAATAGAGCATTGACATCCGATGAGGTTTCAAATATTCACAAAGAAGTTGAAACTGATGGATTAATCCTACATTATGATTTTAAAGATGGGTTAGTGAATGATAAATCAGACAATGATAATGATAGTATTGTGTACAATTGTGAATTTAAAAATGAAGAAATAAAAATACCATATACAACCGTACCTCACAGAGTTCCTGGAAAAATGTTTTGTTTACCACACAAAGATGAAGGACTGGTGAAAAACAAAGATGGAAATGATGTTTGGGCAAAAGGAGAAACAACTGCAAGAAATGAAAAAAGATTTGTACATCAAATGCAACAAGGTAAGTGGGATTATAAATCAGATGGTATGAATTCTTTAAAATACGAGTTAGTCGGTGTTGAAGAAATAACACCAAATGCAAAATTCATTAATATTAAATTATGAGTAAAGTAATTGGAAATAATTTTACCGAAATGAAACAGAAATTAGATTCTGTTGGTTGTGGATTTTGTTTAGCAAAATGGACTCAAGTTACAATGCACTTACATGATGGTACTACTCATTCATGTCATCACCCAGCACCTCATAAAATTGGATTACGAGAATTAAAAAAAAACCCAACGGCTCTTCATAATAGTTTACAAAAGAAAAAAGCTAGAAAAGAAATGTTAGAGAACAAACGACCATCTGAGTGTGGTTATTGTTGGAAAGTAGAAGATAATTCTAAATCGTTTTCTGATAGAATATATAAATCAGAAGAAGAATGGTCAAAACCACACTTTAAAGAAATTAAAAATATAGATTGGAAAGCTGATTATTTACCAAAATATGTAGAAGTATCTTTTTCAAATACTTGTAATTTTAAATGTGGATATTGTGGCCCATCATATTCTTCTAAGTGGGTAGAGGAAATGAAAAAACATGGAGAGTTTTCTACTGGTGATGGTTTTAATTCATTAAAGCAACTTGAAAAAGAAGATATGGTTCCAATACTTCAAAAAGACCATAATCCTTATGTAGAGGCATTTTGGAAATGGTGGCCTGAGTTATATAAAAGCATGGATACCTTTAGAATAACAGGAGGTGAACCACTTTTATCAAAAGATACATTTAAGGTATTGGATGAAATAATTCAAACAGATACTCCAAATAAAAAACTAAAACTTTCTATTAATAGTAATCTTTGTGTTGATGATAAGTTAATAGATAAGTTGATTGAAAAGGCAAAAATCATCATTGATGAAAAGAGAGTAAAAGAATTTATTGTTTATACTTCAGTTGATACATATGGAAAACAAGCAGAGTTTATTAGAACCGGTTTAGATTTTCAACAATTATTTGATAACGTAGATAAGATATTAGAAAAATTACCTAAAGTTACTATTGTTGTAATGTCAACTTTTAATATATTTTCTCCATTTAATTATGAAAAATTAGTTAGAAAAATTTATCAACACAAACTAAAGCATTTCAATACCGAAAGATATTGGAATTCTCCTATAATACTTGATACTTCTTATTTAAGATATCCTGATTTTTTAAGTTTTAGACTATTGAAAGGATACTTAGATATTTCTTATTTTGAAAAGATAGAAAAGTATATGAAGTTTTTTTCATCATATAGAAGCTTAAATTCATATGATATGCAAGAAATTGGTGATACTGGATTTTCACTAAAAGAGATTAAAAAAATCTCAAGAATAAAAGATATGTTTATAGAAGATGAAAAATCAGATATTAATTTTGAGATGGGAAAGAAAAAATTTAAACACTATATTTCAGATTACAAAAAAAGAAGAAATTTAGATTGTTACGAAACATTTCCTGAATTAAGAAAATTTATAAATGAATTAAAATGATTATAAACTATAAACAACCATATTGGATTAAATACGAGTGGAATTTGGAAGAACACAAAGACCATCAATATGTAACAGAATTTAACAAAACTGAATCAGAAAAACTGGCCAATTTATTTCATCAATTAAAATATTCAATTAATATTGATTTTAAGTTAAATAACGAATTAGAATCTGATAACATATATTGTATATTTGGTAAACCAGGTAAAAACTTTGGCTTAACATACAATCAGGAAGCGGATACACTTGCTTTAGAGTTTTGGACGGAAGCAACAACTAAAGTAGTTGGTGATGAATTTAAATATTTGCCATTTAATGGTGTAAATTACGAAGAACTATCAAATGGTATTGTTATTACGATAATTAGAAACAATGATGAGTTTATAATTTATAAAAACTTTGAAAAAATTGGTGAAATTGATTTTGATAAAAACTTAATTGATGATTACAGAACAGAAGGTTTGTATTTAGGAACAGGTAATCCTGGTACTAGTGTACCTGAACATCGTTACCATGGTTCGGTTGATATTAATAGTTTATTCTTTTTAGAAGATATTGTGGATATTAAAACAGTTAAAAAAATACATGAAACTAATATTGATAATCTAAACAAAATCGATGAATATAATAAATTAATATTTAATTATGAATTTAATACAGTAAATAATCAAGGAATTATATACGATAACTCAAAAAATACATACTTTGTAGAAAAAGTACCAACAGAATTTATAAAATAAAAATTATGTCAACAGAAAATTTAAGAAAATGGAGAGATGATAATCTCAATAGTATATCACCAAGTTTTTGTGCAGCAAAATGGTACAATGTATCGTTGCATTTAGGGCATGGTTTTAAAAATTCATGTCATTTACCACTACCCCATCCTATTGATGTGGAAAAATTAAAAGATAGACCACAAGAATTACACAATACTGATTTTTCTAAAAGACAACGAAAAATGATGTTGGAAGGTAAACGACCCGCTGAATGTTCGTATTGTTGGAAAATTGAAGATATTGGCAGAGATAATATAGCAGATAGAATTTATAAATCTAAAATTTATAAAGAAGAAGATATTGCCGCAATAAAGGAAATGGGAGCTGATGCTGATATAATTCCAAAAACAATAGAAGCTTCATTTGACAGAACTTGTAATTTTGCTTGTTCATATTGTAATGCTGGGTATTCTACTACATGGGGTAAAGACATTGATAAGAATGGACCTTATCAGAAATTTAAATCAGTATCAGCTGGAGCTTATCAAAATAATGGAGATTGGGCAGATGCAAATGGTAAATATAATGATGCAAATCCATATGTGGAGGCATTTCTGAGATGGTGGCCAGACTTAATTAAAGGTGGATTGGAAGAAATACGAATTACAGGTGGAGAACCATGTGCATCACCAAACTTTTGGAGTTTCTTAGAGAAAATGAAAGACCATAAATCTGATAAACTTAGATTTGCTGTAAATTCAAACTTAGGTGGTAATTTTAAAAGAATTCAAAGATTAATCGATGCATCATATCAATTACCAATTAAGGAGTTTGATTTATATACATCAAATGAATCCTTCGGCCCTCATGCAGAATACATTAGAGATGGTTTAATTTACGATGAATGGAGAAGTCATACGGTTGCTTTCCTTGAGGGAGTAAATCAGAAAATCTTCCGTTCACTAACAGTAATGATGACAATTAATTCATTGTGTTTATTTTCTATTACTGAATTTTTAGATGATATGATTGTATTAAAAAAGAAATATGGTTCTAATAGACCCAATGTAGATTTTAATATATTAAGATGGCCGGCATTCATGTCTCCATTAGCTTTACCAAATGATGTAAAGATGTTTTTACATAAAAAATTAAAAGGTTGGTTTGAAGAAAGAAAATCAGAAGATGGCTTTTATGAATTATTTAGTGAAGGAGAAATCGCACAGATAGAAAGATTAATTGATTATATAGAAGTTGTTAAAACAGGTCATGTTACTACTGAGGGAGAGGACGATATACAGTTTCATGATTTCAAATCATTTTATGTTCAATATGATAAGAGAAGAGGAAAAGATTTTTGTAAAACCTTTCCAGAATTGGCCGTATGGTATGAACAAATTGAAGTTGATGATACAATACCCAATGTACCAATGAAACCAGGAGATATAACTCATTTTGAAGATGGTGTGTATAATTCAATAATAAATAATTCACAATAAAACAAATGTTTCATCAAGATTATTTTACAAGAACATTAAGGTGGGTAGAACCACATAATGGATGGGGAGACCACCATAGCTGCAGACATGCACTTGATATAAGAAAAACTAATAATGACAGTGGATTTTGCAATCGTTTATTGCATTGGGAACTTGCTTATATTATTAATGAAAAATTAAATTTTGATTATAAAATTTTACTACAATACCAACATTGGCCAGAAATGGATTTATTGGATATGCCACATACCCATGTAGATTATTCTGGAATAAATGACAGAAATGATTTGTTTTGGAATTTTGATTATGAAAGATTAAAGTTTAAAACGGTATTTGATGTTAGAAAAAATGAGGTTAAACTTGCAGATAAAATTTCACTAGAAATGGCAGAAGAAATGTTTAATACTAATAATTTTTTAAATTTAAAAAACTCAAATCATTGGTATTCGGATTTTGGATTTAAAACTATGACTAAAATTGATACATCATGGTATAATTCTAAACGACCTTTGAGCACTATAACATTAAAGCATAAAAAACTTGAAGATTTTTTAGTAAATAATGTACATAATGTTGTTGGGATACATTTAAGAAGATTTAATGGAGTGGATTTTAAAGAACAAGATTACGAAAAAATACCAGTTGAGTTTAGAAACGATTTAAAAAAAATTAATTCCAATAAGTCAGTTAGTGATACGGGATATGATTATATTAATGATATTGTTTATTTTAATATTATGGATAAACTATTAAAGATAAATCCACAACAGGTATTTTATATATCAACAGATTTACCTATTAAATTTTTAAAACCGTTTATATCAAGGTATGGTAATAAAATATTACATAGTGATAGATTTGAACATAAATTTGTAACTTATTTATATAACGCTAATATGGATATTAAATTTTTAGAAAAATATGCAAATGTAATAACAAACGTAATTGATTTATTTTCTCTTTCAAATTGTCCTTTTATAATAGGTGCACCACAATCCACATGGACTGAATTTGCACACTATTATTCACCAAAAAAATGTTGCTATATAAATGATGATATTGATGAAATAATCAGTCTTTATACAGAATTTAATAATAATAAATCTAGTTTAAAATCAAGGATTATATAGATGCATAGTACATGGCCCTTGGGGAAAATACCAAAAGAATTTCAAAGACCAGAACCAGACCAAATTAGAGAACTTGGTTATGATTGGAAACAACCACACGACATCGTGGATATGTTTGAAAAAGAAATAGCAAAGTATGCGGGTTCTAAATATGCAATTGCAATTGATTGTTGTACAAATGGATTATTTCTTTGTTTAAAATATCTTAATAAGGAGGGAAATATAATATCAATTCCAAAACAAACTTATATTTCAGTACCAAATCAAATAATAAATGCGGGATATAAAGTTCAATTTGAAGATAAAGAGTGGGAAGGTATCTATCAATTGGAACCATTTAATATATGGGATTCGGCTGGAAGATTTACAAAAGATATGTATGTTGGAAATGATTCACTACAAGTTTTATCTTTTCAAATTAAAAAAAGATTACCAATTGGTAGGGGTGGTATTATTTTAACTGATGATAGTGGGGTATATAATTATTTATCCAAATCTAGATATGATGGTAGGGATTTATCTAAATCTCAACTAGAAGATAACATAAATACATTTGGATATCATATGTATATGACACCAGAAGATGCTGCAAGGGGATTGATTTTATTTAATCAACTAAATACTAAACACGAAGATACACATTCGTTTCAATCATATAAAGATATTACTCAAAATACAATATTTAGTAGTAAATGAAAAACTTATACTTAGTTCAAGTTACCGATAAATACGGACCTAATAGTTTCTTGCCAATTGCAATAAGTTATCAATGGATGTTTGCTAGTACGAGTAAATTAGTAAAAGAAAATTATCAAGTTTCTGATGTTCTAATAGAAAAAAAATCTCCAAAACAATATGTTTCTGATATGGAAGATGAGCCTCATGTAATGATGTTATCATCTTATGTTTGGAATTGGGAATATAATAAAGAACTTGCAAAAAGAACAAAAGAAAAATATCCAAACTGTTTAACAATTACAGGAGGCCCCCATGTAGATAAACGAGATACTGAATTTTTTGAAAAGTATCCAATGTTTGATGTTGCTGTTATGGGAGAAGGTGAATATGCATCAAAAGAATTATTAAAAAGATTTCATAAAGGAGAATCATTTAATGATATTCCTCATGTATTTCCAAAAGGAGGAGTACTTTGTTCACTTCCAACAAGAGTACAGGATTTAAATATTATCCCATCTCCAATATTGAATGGTTTTTATGATGGGATAATGGAACGAGTTGAAAAGGAACACGGCCCACAGATGTGGCAAGTAACGTATGAAACTCTAAGAGGTTGTCCTTATAAATGTACTTTTTGTGATATTGGTGATTCGTATTGGCAAAAAATCAAAATGTTTGATATGGAGAGAGTTAAAGCGGAAATCGATTGGATGGCTGATAAAAAGATTGAGTATATTGCAGTATGTGATTCTAATTGGGGATTGATGCCAAGAGATGTTGATATTACAAGATATGTAATAGAAACAAAACAAAGAACAGGTTGGCCAAAATTTTGGGATGTAACTTGGGCAAAAGCAAATTCTGATAGAATCTATGAAATAGCAATGATGGATAAAGAAGCAGGAACTCGGTTATTTAAAGGAGTAACATTTGCAATGCAATCTTTGAATCAAGAAACACTTGATGCATCCAAACGATTAAATCTTAAAACAGAAGAAGCATTAACTTATTTAAAAAAATATCAAGAAGTTGATATACCAACTTATTCAGAATTAATTTGGCCAATGCCAAGTGAAACATATGATACTTTAAAGGATGGTATTCAACGATTAATAGAATTAGGACAAAAAGATTTTTTAATGGTACATCCACTTGTTATTACATACAATGCAGAAATGGGACAACCATGGTACATTGAAAAATATGGATTAAAAACGGTTGATGTACCCCTAGATACATTTTATTTAACTGTTGATGATTTAGAAGATTATATAGTAGAGAGAACTTTAGCGGTGGTTGGGACGAACACTACAACACTAGATGTTGTTGTTAAGGGTAATTTGTTTTCCCATCTTTTAATAGTATTTTATTATTATGGATGGGGACACTATCTCTTAGAATATATTCACAAAAAATATGATATTAAACATATTGATATTATTGAAGATATGTTAGAATATTTTTATACAAAAAAAGATACTATAATTGGAGAAGAATTATTGGAGAGCGAGGATTCATTGAGAGGTGTTTTTGAAAGACAAGAATTTTGGGGTAGACAAGTATTAGGAGAGGATGATATTTTTTGGGAATATAAGGGAGCAACTTCTATTGTATTTTCACAAAATAGAGATAGGTTACAAACAGAATTAACAGAATTTTGTAAACATAGATTCAAAGAAGATTTATCAGATGTTGTAAGATTTAATTTAGATATGTGTAGAGATTATACTAATATCTATCCAATTGAAAAAACTTACAAAAAAGATACTTTAAAAAATACAATTAATGTGGATAAAGAAACAATTACTTTAGACCATTACGATAAAGAAGAATTAGAACCTTTAGAATTTTATCATCGAGCATATCATTATCAAAGAAAAAATAGATATTGGAGATGTTCATATAAATAAAAAAATGGCACAATTAAGAATAAGCGATAAATTGTTAAAAGTAATTGGTATTCCAAGTGGTGAAACTAAATATGATATTGATATTTATCATCAAAACCATCAATACCATGAAAATATCAAAAAAATTAATTTAGATAAGTGGTACTATACTAATAAAAAAATATCATATACACACAATGAGTATGGATATCGTTGTGATAAGTTATCTGATATTAAAGATAATGATTATGGATTAGCATTTGGGTGTTCTCATACATACGGTACTGGTTTATTTTATGAAGATACCTATGCTTATAAAGTTTCTAAAGAGTTGGGTTTAAAAAATATAAACTTAGCAATGCCAGCTTCTGGTATAAAAATTCAACAATATAATACAACTTTATTTGTAAACAACTTTGTAAATATTAGATTACCAAAATATGTTATATATCAATATCCTCACGACCATAGAGTAGCTTTTGCAAAAATGGATACTACCAAAATAAATTTAGAATCCTTTGGTGAAATAACAACCATTGCACCAAAGGATTCTAGATACATAGATTATGAGTTGACTCGTGAATATTATTTAAAAAACCCAGGTGAGAAATATATGCAAGATTTACTGGTTCCTTTATATTTAAATAATATATGGAAAGCTCTTGATGTACCGGTGTATCACATTACTTTTGATGACTATACTCAAGAGTACAAATCAGATTATCAAGATTTTGAAATAGAAAATATTCGCGAATATGGTACAGATGATTACATCGAGCGGTTATATACTAAAGCAAGGGATTTATCTCACGGCGGCATAAATTTTAATAATTACGTATATAAAATAATTTTAAATAAAATAAAAAATGGTTAATGTAAACAACGAGTGGGGAAAACTCAAAGAGGTTATAGTAGGAACAGTAGATAATGCAAATATGCCAACTCATGGTAAAGATTTACATTGTATAAATTATGCTACTGAAGATTCTATACCAAAAAACGAATTAGGATTTTGGGACCAAAAAGTATATGATGAAACACATGAAGATTTAGAAAATCTTTCTAATCTTTTAACTGATGTTGGTGTTAAGGTTTATAGACCATCTCCAATCGATACTACTAAAACAATATCAAATGGACATTGGGAAACTTCTCAATATTACACTTTTTGTCCAAGAGATACAGTAACAGTAATTGGTAATAATATCATAGAATCAGCGATGTCTCTTAGGTCTAGACAATTTGAAACTGATTGTTTCAAGGATATTTTTATTGAAAAAATGGAACAAGGTGCTAATTGGGTAGCTGCTCCTAAGCCAAGATTATTAGATTCAATGTATCAACGAGAGGATTTATCTAAAATTACTCTAAACAACCATGAACCAGTATTTGATGCAGCAAACATTCTAAGATGTAATAATGATATTTTGTACTTAGTATCTAATACAGGTAACTTAAAGGGTGCCAAGTGGTTGCAAAACTTCTTAGGAAGTGAGTATAGAGTACATACCATCGAAGATGTATATTCATATATTCATATTGATTCAACTATTGCAGTTTTAAGAGAAGGATTGGTATTATTGAATCCAGAAAGAGTAAATAAAAATAATATTCCTGACTTTTTTAAATCATGGGATAAGATTTGGTGTCCTCCCATGGTCGATATTGGGTATCACCAAACAATTAGAGCATCTTTATGGATTGGAGTAAATTTATTATCGATAGATGAAAATACAGTAATTGTGGATAATAGACAAAAACAATTAATAACTGATTTAAAAAAATACGGAATAGACACACTCGATTGTCAGATTAGACATTCAAGAACATTGGGTGGTTCATTTCATTGTGTAACAACAGATTTAGTAAGAGAATAATGAAATGGTATAAATTTGATAAACTAATTAATGGAACAATAGGAAATGAATTTTTATCATTTGACTACATTAAGCAGCCCATAAAAGAAGAAGAAACTTCAAAGTGGATAGAACAGGGATATTATCATAAAAGTTTTTCTGGTTCAATGTATGGTAGTAAAAATCAAATGCCTAATTGGGTCAATACTGCAGCAGAACAAGTGGGTTTAGATAATTGTGGTTTTGTATTTTATAAAATGAATCAATTAGATATTATGCCTCCCCATATTGACCATTTTGAAACTTATTGTAGAATATTTAATGTTTCTAGAGATAAGGTGTTTAGAGCAGTTGTATTTTTAGAAGATTGGAAACCAGGACACTATTTTGAATATGACGGAAAGGGACTAGTAAATTGGGAACGTGGTAATTACGTCATTTACAGTACAGATATTTTACACGCAGCAAGTAACATTGGTATTGAACCAAGATATACATTACAAATAACTGGAATTAAAAAATGACAGAATTAAATTTATTATATAGTGATTTAACTAAACAAAATGGAAAAGAAGTTTTGCCTTCAACTCATTTTATGGATTTTAAAAATTTGGTAATACATTATCTAAATGAATATGACGATAATAAGCAATTTAATGTAAATCGGTATGATATAAGAAAACTTAAGTATTATACTGATGTTTTTACAAAAACTCCAATTAATCTAAAGAAAAAATATTTTTATGGAATTTGTCCAGGAAACATAGCCTTAGATGCATTATCTAAATTTAATTTTGGAATACCTGATGATTGTTTAAATTTGATAAAAAATAATGAAAACTTTTTTATAATAATAAGCGTAGAACATGAGCCAATTACTAGAGATGGTGTAGTAGCAATAACTGATAAATGTAAAGAACTCGGCCTTGAAAATAAACTTATATGCTTAACAAATAACGTTTATACAAAAGAATTATTTGAGACTATAGGAGACAATGTAGCAATTGGAAATAAAATAAATTTTCTTGATTGGTCATCAAATCATATTTTTAAACAACTTGAAATTGGTAATGTAGAAAAAAATAAAAAGGGAAAACTTTTTTTATTTAGAAATAGAAACGCCAAACCACATAGATTGTCTTTAATTTATAAATTATTAAAAAAAGGATATATGGATGATATTAATTATTCATACATACCAGAATTTTTTCCAAATAATCCAAATTCTTTGGATGATATGAAACTGGTTTATTCGTTAGTGTTAGATGACGAAGAGATTAAGGAAAACTTTAAAGAAATATCAGAAATTTATCAAACCATTAAAATTGATGACCTTGAAGAAGAATACAAAGTAATTGGTGAGGGTAATATTTTCCAAAATGCTCACATACAGAATAAAGACCTTTTTTTGGTACCAGAAATACCAATTTCTTTTCAATCATCTTATTTAAATATAGTAACCGAGTCTTTTTATGATTCTAAAGGAACTCAGCAACAGAATTTTAAAAGTATTATTCATCCTACTGAAAAATCATTTCGACCATACGTGTATTATCAAATGCCTTTATTTGTTGCAACTCCTAACCATGTAAAATATTTAAGAGAAACTTATAACTTTGATATGTTTGATGATATTATTGACCACTCATATGATGATGAATTTGATGATAAAAAAAGATTAAAACTAATTATTGATGAAATTGGTAGATTGATAGAAAATAAAGATAAGATACAGGAATTTTATAAAAACAATATAAATAGAGTTATAATAAACAGAGAAATATTTTTTAAAGTTAGTCAGGAATTAAAAGAAAAAGATGTTTCATTTTTAAAAAAAATATGCTAAATAAACAAAAAATAGATATTAATAAAATAAAAAAAGTATTAACCTTTGGGTGTTCCTTTAGTGATTATATGCATAATACTAAAATTATATATGGTGAGTATATGGCTACAACTTTAAATGCCGAATATATACATCATGGAGTTGGGTGTGGTAGTAATCATAGAATATGGAGACGATTTTTTGATTATGCACAAAAAGGATTATTAAATGAAACTACCTTGGTTACAATACAATGGACCGAAGTAATAAGAAGTGAACTATTTTGGGCACATCCACTAGATAATTCATCGATTCAGGATCAAGATTCTTTTACCAAAGAGTTTGGTTTCCATGATTCTGTTTCACATCTCGATGGTACTTTGTTCAAATTCAAAACAGATGCATGGAAATGGCACGGAGAGTATCCAGACGTTGCAAACCATATGAGAGATTTTACTAATAATTGCTTATCAGATAAATGGTCTAGTGAGTTACTAAATTGTTATGATTTTAATATTAGAGAATACTGTAAAAGCAATAATGTTCCTCTTGTACTTATAGATTTAAAGGCATACCAAATAGAAGAAATAAAAGATAATTATCTTAATGTCGTTTCAGTTGATGAAATTGCAAAACAAAATCCAAGAATAATGGAAGATGGTCGAGAAGATTACGCTCACATGAGTACAAAAGGACATAAACTCTTTTCAGAAAAGATTTTAAAACAAATAAATAAAATAGAATTATGAAAAAGATATTTACATTCGGATGTTCTTTTAGTGATTATATGTACCAAGTTGATAAACCATATGGTCATTATGTTGCAGAGCAATTAAATAGTGAATATATACACGAAGGAGCAGGTTGTGGGAGTAATAGTAGAATATTTAGAAAGTTTTTTTCTTATTTAAGAAATGGTGATATTAACAAAAAAACATTAGTTACATTTCAATTTACAGAAATAAGTAGAGATGAGCTTTGGTTTTCTAAAGTTTTAGAAAGTGATAATGTTTCATATCATGGTGGATTGCCAATGATTGATGAGTATGATAATGGTGGTATTTTTAAATATAAGTTGGATTCTTATAAATGGAATCACGAAAAGAACCTTTCTAAAATTATGAAAGATAAAACTGATTATTGTTTGAATGAAGATTTTGATTTGGAAAAAACAAAAAATATAATTTATTCAATAATAGAAGTTTGTAAGTTTAAAAAAATTCCTTTTATAATGATAAATGGTAGTTATAATGATTATGAAAATTTTATTGATGATAGTGATTTAAGTGTAGTTAATTACAATGATATTCAACAGAAATATCCGAGTATATTCAAAGAAAGTACAGAATATGATTACTCACACTTATCACAAAAAGGACACACAGAATTAGCTAAAAAAATAATAAATAAAATAGAATTATGAAAATAGGTTTTATAGGAGTTGGAAAACTCGGAAAAGAAGCTGCTGAAGTTATGGCAGAAACACATGATGTATTGGGTTATGATGTTAAACAAGTTGAACCAGAAAACTTTGAAATGGTTTCTACCATTGAAGCGGTTTGTAAAGATAGAGAACTTATATTTATAGCAGTACCCACACCTCATCATCCAGATTATGATGGAAGATATCCAACATCACAATTACCAAATAAAGATTTTGATTACTCAATAGTTAATAATGTATTGGATGAGGTAAATAAATACACTAATAAAGAACAATTGGTTGTTTTAATTTCAACCGTTTTACCTGGTACTATCAGAAGAGAGTTTATAGATAGGTTATCTAATACAAGATTTATTTATAATCCTTACTTAATTGCAATGGGAACCGTAAAATGGGATATGGTTCATCCTGAAATGGTGATTATTGGTACTAAAGATGGTTCTCTAACAGGAGATGCAGAATTACTACTAGATTTTTACAGAACATTTATAGTTGATGGTACTAGATATGAAGTTGGTACTTGGGATGAGGCAGAAGCAATCAAGATATTCTATAATACATTTATATCTACAAAAGTAGCATTAGTAAATATGATGCAAGATGTTGCGGAGAGAAGTGGTAATATGAATGTGGATGTAGTAACACAGGCATTGGAAAGAAGTACATATCGTATTACTGGAAAAACTTATATGAAAGCAGGAATGGGAGATGGTGGTGGTTGTCACCCAAGAGATAATATTGCTTTAAGATATATGGCAGAAGAACTTGGATTGGGATATGATTTATTTGATGCAATTATGTTAGCAAGAGAAGTACAAGCTAAAAATATGGCAGATAAGTTAGTTAAATTATCAAAAGAAAATAATTTACCAATCATTATATTAGGACAATCATATAAGCCAAATGTAGATTATTTAGATGGTTCGTCTTCAATATTAACGGCACATTATATAAGAGAACAAGGTATTGTACCTGAGTTTGACCAACCACATCCATATAAAGCAGTTTATCTCTTAGCTCATATGGGTAAAGACCATGATTATGAATTTCCAAAGGGTTCAATAGTATTAGACCCATGGAGAAGTTTTAAATCAGATAATGTAAAAGTAATCCATTATGGAAATACACGATTTAAATAAATGAATAACATTAAAAAAAAATTATTATTTACATTAGGATGTTCATTTACAGAAGGAGATGGTGCATATCCAGATGAACCGTTTTTCGGACCAGAGGGTATTCCACCCGATGGTAGTAGAAGAGTGGAACTTCATGGAACATCATTGCAACAAGAATACAGAAACACATATGAGGAAGTTTTTCATAATTATGGATGGCCAGCTCAACTGGTTAGAAATTTAGGATATGATAAACTTATTAATACAGGTAAAAATGCAAGTTCTACATCATACCAAATCAAATTATTATTTGAAAAGTATTGGAATTTTCCATGGCATAAATATGAAACATTGATGATTATATACTTAACTGACTCCGGCCGCTTTTCATTTTATAGTGGAGGCCTCCCTCAAACATTTATGTATGGAACTTCGGAAAGACCCTGGTCATTAAGTGGAAGATATGCAAAAATAATTCAAGATACTAACTTAGATACTATGTTAGAACAAATACATCATGTAAAATCACTGGAAGGATTTTGTAAATCAAAAGGAATTACCTTAAAAGTAATGAGCCACTATAAGAGAGAAGATTCTTTAATGAAAAAATTATATAAAACAGATATTTACATGGATTCAAACGTCTGGGACCCGTTGCCATTTGACCATTCGTTCGGCACTGATAATTGGGATAGTAGATATCACTCTCCAATTTGTTTTCATCCAAATAGAGAAGGATATAGATTAATGGTTGAAAATATAATCAAAAAGATAAAAGAATTACATCCCGAGTTAATCAGAAAAGAAGGATTCAATGAAAATCCTGAACTTTTTTGGGATGGTGGTTACGACCCTCCATCTAATCCATTTCCTAATGCAATTGAAGATAGAATTATGTTTAATCATGAGGGTTTAACTGACGGAGAAATTGAAGATTATGCAAAAACAGGTAAACCATTTATGTAATGCAAATACAAAGATTAATTACATTTGGAGATAGTTGGACAGCAGGACATGGTGTAGAAACAGAGGAAGAATATAAAGAAAATTCAACACCACCTAAATTCATAGAAAAACTAAGAGAGCAAAATTCTTTTCCAAAATGGCTTGGAAATTTGTTAAATATTTCGTATATTAACCTTGGAGTATGTGGTTTTGGAAACGAATACATTTATAAATCAGTAAAAGATAATTTACAGTTTATAGAAAAAGAAGATTTAATTATTATTGTTTTTTCATATCCATATAGATACAAAAAATATAACAAATATACACCAGAAGCTTTATTTGAAAAATTTGAAAAATTATTAGATGGATATAATAGATTTTACTTTAATGGATTTTATCCGTTTATAGAAAATGATAAATTTAATTTTCCAAATCACTACATAGACCCAACAGGAACATTGGCATACCAATTACAGATGGCAGAAATACAAGATAAAAAAGATGTTTGGGAATATGGAAGTAAATTGGTGTGGAATAATGTAGATAATTACTATGAAGGAGATTATCATCCAAATTTAGAGGGTTATAAATTAATTGGAGAATATATTTATAAGAAAATAAAAGATAAAATATAATGGCAATACAAACCGACGAACAAAAAAAAATATGGAATAATTTTCTTTTAAAATATGATAAAAAACTAAAAAATTATGTTCCAGTAGTTTCTGATAATACTAACTATTCTGCTGTAATAATGGAAACACGAGAACATCATCACTTAGAAGTTGTTATCAAAAACTTTATGTATTTCTTAAATGAATCAAATTCGGATATTAAGTGGGGTTTGTATATTTTTCATAGTGATGATAATAAAAAGTTTGTAGAAAACTTTACCAATGATTGGAAAAATGTTAAGTTAAAAAACATAGGTTCTAATATAAGTAACCAAAATGATTACAGTACAATTTTAACAAACTCAACTTTTTGGAACACGATAAAGTCAGATAACATTTTAATTTTTCAACCAGATACTATTTTACTTAGAAATGGAATTGATAAGTTTTTAGGTCATTCTTATGTAGGTGCACCATGGTTGAAACCAAAAGAGGGAAAGTTAATTGGAAATGGAGGATTATCTTTTAGAAAAAAACAAAAGATGATAGAAATTATAAATAGTCATTCAACTGAATTAATTGATAATATGTATAATGAGGATATTTTCTTTTGTAAATACTTAAAAGAGAACGATGTTCCATCATTAGAATTATGTAAAGAGTTTGCAGTAGAAGATATTTACTATAAAAATCCATTAGGATTACATCAACCAAAAATAGAACCAAAAAAACTAAAAAAAATACTAAATGAGTTACTTTAATAACAAAAAAATTGTGGTTACAGGAGGAGCAGGTTTCCTTGCAACACACTTTATTACCGAACTACATAAGTTGGGTGCTAATATTACTACCCACTATCATAATTCACCACTACAAGTTAGTGAGGAGATACAAAAAGAAATAACAATACTAGAAAACATTGATTTAAACAACATTGATGATGCAATCAAACTAACAAAAGGTTCAGATTTGGTAATTCATTGTGCAGGTCATGTTTTACATCCTGGTTCAGTACGAACTGATATACAAGGTTCACTTGGAAATATCACTTTACTTGGAAATGTACTTGATGCGTGTGCTAGAAACGAAGTAGATTCGTTTTTCGACCTAAATTCATCAACTGGTTATCCTGATAGAAGATATCCTGTGAAGGAAGATGAATTTTGGGATGATGAACCATACATTGCATACTTTGGTTATGGGTGGATGAGACGATATAGAGAAAAATTAATGGAACATACTTCAAACTTTTCTAATCTAAAGATATTCTTGGGTAGAGGTTCTGCAATATTTGGACCAAATGATAATTTTGATGTAAAAACTTGTCATGTAATACCTGCAATCATAAATCGTATGTTGGGTGGAGAAAATCCATTCACTGCATGGGGTTCGCCTGATGTTGTAAGAGATTTCTTGTATGTTAAGGATGTGATTAAGGGTGCATTAACAATAATCGAACATGGTAACCCAATGGAACCGTATAACGTGGGATATGGAGAGCCAATTACGATAGGAGATATAGTAAATACAATTCAAAAGGTATCTGGTCTTACACCAGAGATAGTTTGGGATAATTCCAAACCAACCACCATACCTTTTAGAATGGTTAGTACCGAAAAGATAAATAATCTTGGATTTAAACCAAATTATACTTTTGAAGATGGTATTAAAGAAACAATTAATTGGTTTAAAGAAAACAAATGAATGTATTAATAACAGGAATAACAGGAATGGTCGGTTCTCATTTGGTAGATTACCTTATTGAGAATACAGATTGGGATATCTATGGATTTATCAGATGGAATGATAGATTGGATAATCTCGAACATCACTTTGATAAAATAAATAAAAAAGATAGGATATTTTTAATAAATGGAGATTTAAATGATTTACCATCAGTACAATCAGCCGTTCAAGAATCAAAAGCTGATTATATTTTTCATTTAGCTGCACAATCATATCCAAAAACTTCATTTAATGCACCAATTGAAACTCTACAAACAAATATAATAGGAACTGCTAATCTTTTAGAATCAATTAGAAAATATGGAGAAGAAGAAGTAGTGGTTCATGTATGTGCATCATCAGAAATCTTTGGTAAAGTTCCAAAAGAGAAATTACCAATAGATGAAGAATGTTCATTACATCCAGCATCTCCATATGCTATTTCTAAAGTAGGAACTGATTTATTAGGAAGATATTATGCAGAAGCATATGGTATAACTATTATTACAACACGAATGTTTACTCATACTGGTCCAAGAAGAGGAGATGTATTTTCAGAATCAACATTTGCAAAACAAATTGCAATGATTGAAGCTGGATTACAAGAACCTACAATATATGTTGGTAATTTAGAATCACTTAGAACTTATGCAGATGTTAGAGATGCAGTAGAAGCCTATTATTTATTGGTAACTAAAAATCCAATTGGTGGTGAGTATTATAATATTGGTGGTGAATACACTTGTAAGATTGGAGATATGTTAAATTATCTAATTTCATTATCAACACGAGATGATATTAAGATTGAAATTGATGAGGATAGATTAAGACCGATAGATGCTGATTTACAAGTACCAAATACAAAAAAGTTCAGAGAACACACCGGTTGGAAACCAAAATATACTTTTGAAGAAACTATGAATGACCTTTTAAATTATTGGAGAGACCAAATCAAGGGAGGAAGACGTTTTTTAAATAGATAATATATATATATACAAACGGTTACGTAATGAAGTATAATTTTATAGTAGATGAAAACCTTTCAGGTGGAGATAGATATGAGTCTTTAAATTTAATTGAAACGTTTTTTGAAAAAAACGAATATACAATATATGACTGTAACATTAATGATACATCATTAATATATATATTTGTTATAGGAGTGTTTGGATACCCATCTCATGATTTGAGTAGCGTAACAAAAGAAAAAAATTCCTCCTGGCCAACATCAAATAATACAATACATATACCTCAAGTAATAATTGATAAATATCATGATGGTTTTAAAATTTCTTTTCTAATATTCACAACAGATGAGTGCGATAATCCTGATTCAGTAGAAATATTTTCTGATTATATAGATTATTTAAAAATAAACCAAAAACATTTTTATCTATCAACAGGTAACTTTTTATTAGAAAAAAATAAAAAAGAATATAATAGTCAAATTAATGTAAATTCCAATAATTATCTTCCATTATGTGTTAGTGCTATAATGGATATAAAAACAAACTATTTATTTACAGAGAATAGAGACAAATTGTTTCAATGTTATAACAATATGTTAAAACCCCAAAGATTGGGGATATATACTTTTTTTAATAAAGAAAATTTAATAGATAAAGTTGATTTAAGTCTTTTGGGTTACAAAAATTTTAACCAACAAAATAAAGGTATTTTCCATAATATTTTAGATACTAAATTACACGATGAATGGTATAATATAGCTTCTGAAAGTATTAAAAATAAAATATCATTAAAAAGTGAATTTGAAAATCGTGTTATTGGTAACAAAACAAGTAAACAAACATATTCTACTGCTTTACATGAAATAGCAATGAACCAAAATTTATATAAACATGGATATATAAATATTGTTACGGAATCTCAATATGAGTGGAAAAATACAATTCACATTACAGAAAAATCAATTTTACCATTCTTTTTTCACCAAATTCCAATTATAGTTGCACCTCATGGTCATGTACAAAGTATGAAAGATATGTGGAATTTGGATTTTTTTGATG
>Ga0209090_10000413_pt1 | contig 26445 bp, 27 predicted proteins | sample ArcticOcean_MG_C_9_FD_187432 | JGI IMG/M metagenome (GOLD analysis project Ga0209090, IMG submission 187432) | Marine microbial communities from western Arctic Ocean - ArcticOcean_MG_CB2_152 (SPAdes) (version 2) | ecosystem: Environmental > Aquatic > Marine > Oceanic | place: Arctic Ocean... | reverse complement strand
CAATTATCCTGTCAGAGAGATCTTTTTTTTCTTCATTTTCAACTTCCATTATAAGGGTTTCATCTGGATAAAGTGGTGTTAGATTATCAAAATGGACCTTGGTTCTCATGTTTTTTGGATCTTCAAAGTTAATTAAATTAACTTTTATTAGCGCAAAATATCTTTCCCCTTCTTTTGGGCCTCTAATGTGTCCCTCTACAGTATCTCCTGTTTTTAAGGAAAATTTTCGAATTTGAGAGGGGCTTATGTATATATCGTCTGGCCCCGGCAAATAGTTTGCGTCTGCTGAGCGCAAAAACCCAAACCCGTCTTGGAGAATTTCCATAACCCCAGTACCTATAATTTCTATATCTTGATCTGCTAAATTTTGTAGTATAGCAAAATAAAGTTCTTGTTTTCTCAAAGAGCTAGCGTTTTCTACATCATTTTCCTCTGCAAATTTAATTAAATCCGGTGCAGATTTTTCTTTTAATTCTTGTAATTTTAATTCTTTCATTGGGGTACCTATAAAAATAAAAAGGAATTTTATTTTGGCGTAGTCGGAATATATCTCCTAAAATAAAATTAGTCAAAAGAATATAAAGGAAAGCTCATTGCCAATTAATTTATTAAAAATTTTTTATATAGTAAACTATTAATATAAAGATAAATAAGTAGTATTAGTTGTTGTAAGAAGAATAAAGGGGATTAAATTATTATCAACAGAGTTACCAACAAGGTTTTAAAAAAAACAACTAACAGGATATTAACAAAGAGTTAAAAACTTAAAAAAACCAATGCTCCTTGAGTGTTAAAAATGGGGATAAAAAAAAGGTGTTTTAATAAACATGAAAACCTATTATTTTAAAGGTGTTAAAAAAAAGTTATTAAAAAGTTCACAACATTAAAAATATTAAGAAAAGTTTTAAAAAGAACAGATACTAACAAACTACCAACAGAGTATTAACAAAATGGATAAAGAAAAAAAGAAAAAATTAACAATGCATTTAGTCTCCGATTCAACTGGAGAGACCCTAAAGGCTGTGTCAGCAGCAGCCGCAGCGCAGTTTAATGAGGTCGAATATAACCATCTAACATACCCAATGGTAAGAACCTCTACCCAGCTAAAACGCGTACTTAATAGTATAAAAAAAGAAGGCGGCGTTGTGCTTTGTACCCTTGTTGAAGAGGCTTTGCGGGGTAAGTTAAAAAGCTATTGTCAGAAAGAAAAAATTTCCTATATGCCTGTGATGGAAAGTATAGTTAATATTTTAGAAAATGAGACTGGCTTTAAAGCCATTAACAAGCCGGGCGGCCAACATGTTTTAAACGAAGAATACTTTAAAAGAATTGAGGCCATAAACTATACGCTAGACCACGACGACGGACAGGGACAAAAGAACTTAGAAAAAGCAGATGTCATTGTTGTTGGTGTTAGCAGAACATCTAAAACGCCCACATGTATTTATCTTGCTAACAAAGGCGTAAAGGCGGCTAACTATCCGCTAGTCCCAGACGTTGGAATTTCAAAAGAGCTAGAGTGCGCTAAAGGCCCGGTTATAGTTGCGCTCATTACATCTGCTCAAACATTAGTTGAAATAAGAAGAAAAAGATCAATAGAGCTAGGCCTTACAAGGGGCAACACCGATTATATAAATCTACATAAGGTTGAGGAAGAAATAATAGCAGCAAAAAGAATTTTTGCAAATAAAGGATGGCCTGTTATTGACATAACAAGGCGGTCAGTTGAGGAAACTGCATCGGCTATTATGAATATTATCTCTCTAAAAAAAGGCGTAAAAAGTGACTAAAAAAGGCAATAAAACCATAAAAAAATACAAGACCATTTTGGCGTCCTCCTCCCAATCAAGAAGAGGCATTCTAAAAGATGCCGGACTAAATATTTTATCTAAAGCACCAAGCGTTGATGAAGATGCTTTAAAAAAAACCTTTAAAGGGGGTCCGAAAAGGTTGGCTATAATGCTTGCAGAAGAAAAGGCGCTTTCTATCTCTAGAGACCATAAAGACACTCTTGTTATAGGCGCAGATCAAGTTCTTTCTTTCGCCGGAAAGGCCTACGGCAAGCCAAAATCACTTAACCAAGCCAAGGAAAGCTTAAGGCGGTTTAAAGGAAAAACCCACAAACTAGAATCTGCAACCGCGATAGCGCTGAATGGAAAAATAATCTGGAGACACCAGGACTCACCCGCTTTAAAAATGAGAGACTTTTCAGATAAGTTTTTAAATCTATACATTAAAAAAGCCGGCAAGAAAACGTTACTATCGGCCGGCGGCTATTCTATTGAAAAAGAAGGGTCTCAGCTTTTCTCTAAAATTGAGGGCGACTTCTTTACAATCATTGGTCTCCCGTTGATACCTTTATTGAAAAAATTAAGAATATTAAATTCTGCTGAGGTTTGTGAGTAATGAACAAAGCAGCAGTTATTGGAAATCCTATTGATCACAGTTGGTCCCCCGCCATTCATGAGTTTTGGCTTAATGAGAAAAAAATAGAAGGTTCTTATGAGAAGATTAAGGTTGAAAAAGAAAATCTAAAAGATTTTATTTCGGAGGTTAAAGAAAAAGGTTACTCAGGCTTAAATGTTACGGTTCCTTATAAAGAAGAAGTATATCAGTACTGTGATGTTTTATCCGTTTCAGCACAAAAACTTAAAGCCGTTAATTTAATGGAGTTTAAGAATAACCTGGTGTATGGCCACAACACTGATGGCGACGGTTTTGTAGACAGCATACTAGACGTTCTCCCAAACATCTCTTTTAAAAAAAATACTTTTGCTGTTTTAGGCGCTGGAGGTGCTGCAAAAAGTATAATTCATTCGTTAATTAAAAATAAGGCGCAAAAGATAATCATTATTAATCGAGATATAAAAAGAGCTGAAAATATTGCAGAAAAATCTGGAAAGGCTGTGGCTGTTTGTCCAAATGAAAAAATTACAGAAGGGCTTAGAGAGGCTTCTTTTGTTATAAACGCAACATCAATGGGAATGAAGGGCGGTCCCCCAAGCACAGAAATAAAATTTTCGAGTTTTCCAAACATTCAATGTTTCGCTGACATAGTTTATAACCCCGGAGTTACTCAGTTAATGGAAGGGGCAGCAGCAGCAGATATAAAAGTGATTGGCGGACTTGGGATGCTAATTAATCAGGCTATACCTGCTTTCGAGGCATTTTTTAGTGAAAGGCCAAAAAATACAAAAGCCCTTGTCTCTTTCTTAGAAAATAAAATTCAAGAAGATAAAAATGATTAAAATTGGTTTAACAGGTTCAATCGGAATGGGAAAAAGCGAGACAGCTAAAATCTTCCAAGAGCTCGGATTTCCAGTCTACGATGCCGATTCATCTGTCCATAAACTATACGGGAAAGATCAAAAAGGGGCAGCAGCAGTAAAAAAATTTTTCCCTGCCGCTCTCTCGTCAGATGGCAGCGTGGATAGAAAAATATTAAGCGACACTGTTGTAGGAGATAAAAATAAACTAAAAATTCTTGAGTCAATTATTCACCCACTTTTGGTGGAGGACCGAGAGCTTTTTTTTGAAAAAAATAAAAGTTTAAAGGCCGTTGTTTTAGACATTCCTCTTCTTTTTGAAACGGGCGGGCAGATAAATGTAGATTATACAGTTGTCGTATTTACTTCATATGAAATTCAGAAAAAAAGAGTTCTTGTGCGGAAAAACATGTCAGAAGAAAAATTTAAGAAAATTATTTCATTGCAACTCCCAAGCGCAGATAAGTGCGCAAGGGCTGATTTTATTATCGACACCTCCGTAAGTATTGACGACGCTAAAAAACAAGTTAAGAATATTATTCTATCGATTGGAATTTAAAATGAGAGAAATTGTACTAGATACTGAGACAACCGGCCTTAGTCCAGAAAAAGGGCACAGAGTTGTTGAAATCGGGTGTGTTGAACTATTAAACCATGTTCCAACAAAGAACACCTTTCAAGTTTACCTGAACCCAGAAAGAGAAATGGACGAAGGTGCTCAAAGGGTACACGGACTAACTAATGAATTTCTTCTTGATAAACCGAAATTTAAAGAAATAGCAGCTGAATTTATTTCTTTCATCGGAAATAGTAAAATTATTGCACATAATGCAAGTTTCGATATTAATTTTTTGAATAATGAGCTCTTAAAGGCAAATAAAAATAAAATCTCAGATGACAAGGTTATCGACACATTAAAGATAGCACGTCAAAAATTTCCCGGTGCCAGAAATAGCCTAGACGCTCTATGTAAAAGGTTTTTAGTTGATAATTCAAACAGAACCCTTCACGGCGCCTTGCTTGATTCAGAGCTATTGGCCGAAGTTTATTTAGAACTTATCGGAGGAAAAGAACCAGATCTTGCTCTGTTGGTTGAGAGCAAAAATGAAAATCAGGAGGACAATAGAAACCATAATAGAGCGGTGGAGAAAAGAAATAAAATGCTAGATCAGCGACTAACTAAGGCTGATGAGCTGAACCATAGAAGTTTTATTGAGACGTTTAAAGAAAAACCACTCTGGTACAAGTAAAAATTAAAATCTCGATTCCCTCTTTCTCATTTCATAAATTATTTTATTTACAGCTAACTGTATTATCAGCTTTCTAATTTTTGGAATTATAAGACATATCCCCACAAGATCTGTAATGGCGCCTGGAACAATAAAAAAGAACGCACCAACCAGCAACGCAAGACCCTCAACAATCTCAGGTAAAGCTTGCCGTCCTTGTGAAAGTTTTGACTGAAGGTTGTAAAGCATATTGAGGCCTTGATGTTTTGCTATTAAGACACCGACACCGGCGGTTCCTATAATTAGTCCAAGAGTTCCCAATGCTCCAAAATAACCACCAAGTTTAATTAGGATCCATAGTTCAACCACAGGTAAAATAAGCATAAAAATTATTATAAAAGAAGACACAAAAAACCTTTCGCAACACTAAATAAATTTATTTAAACTAACTCTATATTCTTATATTACCAAGTAGTATAATAGCCTTTTATAAAAGGATAAAATATTATGGGTAATCCGTTTGATCCAATGAATATCGTACTTGTTCTTTTTGCCGTGGTTGCCTTTGTTCGACTTAGAGCAGCCTTGGGGAAGAGAACTGGCAATGAAGACCCTTTAACTGATGGCAAAACAATTCGTTCACAACTCCATGAAGAAACCAAGGCGCCGGCGTTAAAAGAAAAAACCATGATGTCTACCGAAGAAGTTCTCAAACAATTATCGATTAATGATAAAAACTTCAGTGCACCAAGTTTTACTGATGGAGCAAAAAATGCCTATAAAATGATAGTAACGGCATATGCGGAGGGTGATCTAAAACAAGTCAAATCTTTCCTTAGTAAAGATGTCCTTAGCGGGTTTTCAGCTGCAATTCAATCTAGAAAAAAATCTGGACAAGAGCTCTTTAATAAGATTGTGGACTTTAATGAAGTTTCCATAAACGGAGCTATCCTTCTGGAGAAGACGGTCGAGATTACAGTTTCGTTTGAAACAAAAATTATTAGCTATGCAACAGATAAAACTGGACAAACAATAGAGGGTAACCAGGACTCACCTCAAAATATAAATGACATCTGGGTTTTTGAGAAGTCAATTAAAGGCCGTGATACAAACTGGCTTCTTATCTCAACTGGGGCAGACGACTAGGCATGTCTGATGAGGACGATAAAAAAGCTTGGAAAGAGTTTATCGAAAACGGGGCTAGCTATAAGGGCGAACAAGATGATGCCAAAGAAAAGATAATGAAAGAGCGAAGTGTTCTTAATGAGAAAAAAAATCTTCGAAATTTTCCTTTACCAGCCCCCTTAACAAAAAAACTCGTTAAGAAGCTTACCACAAGAAAACTTAATCTTGCGGCCTCCTTGGATCTTCATGGAACGGATAGAGTCTCCGCAAGAGAGAAGTTTATAATTTTTATTAAATCATGCTGCGACAAAAATTATAAATATGTTTTGGTGATAACTGGCAAAGGAAAAGGCCTTATAAAACAAGCCCTTCTCCTCTGGATTGAGGAGGAACAAATTTTTCCTTTAATTGTTGGATATTCTCATGCACACAGGCTACAAGGAGGAGAAGGTGCTTTCATCCTTCATTTGAGAAAAAAGTAAATAAGCAGTAGTGTTGTAATTATTAAGTAAGGCAAAATAAAATGAGCGCTCAGAAAAAAGACAGAACAGCAAGAATTGAAAGAGAGACCAGAGAAACAAAAATAATTGCTGAAATAAATATTGATGGATCTGGTGTCTCTGATATAAAAACAGGAATAGGATTCTTAGATCATATGCTTGAGAGTTTCTCTCGGCACTCTCTTATTGATATAAACTTAAGCGCACAAGGCGACCTGCATGTTGACCAACATCATACAACCGAGGATACCGGTATAGTTATCGGCTCTGCAATTGCTAAAGCTTTAGGAGATTTTTCTGGCATCAAGCGCTTTGGAAGTGCCCTAATACCGATGGATGAGACCCTAACTAGGGCGGCAATTGATATCTCTAAAAGGCCTAGCCTTGAGTGGAAAGTATCTTTTTCAAAAGCGGTTCTAGGCGAAATGGATACAGAATTATTTCATGAGTGGTTTGCTGCCTTTGCTCAAAATCTTGGCGGCAATATTCATATAGAAAATCTCTATGGAGAAAATAACCATCATATCGCAGAATCTTGCTTTAAGAGTCTTGCTCGATCTCTTAGAGATGCGCTGGCCATAGATCCTCGAGAGCTTGGAAGAGTTCCTTCAAGCAAAGGTTCTCTCGGAAGTTAATTTAGATGAAAAATTTATTGGTAGCAGTTATTGATTATGATTGTGGAAACCTCCACTCTGCATCTAAAGCTCTAGAGCTGGCAATGCTAGAATCTGACCTTCAAGGGTCTGTAATTTTAACAAGGGATCCTGAAAAGATTATAGCTGCGGACAAAATAGTTTTACCTGGTGTCGGGGCATTTAAAGCATGCATTGATAAGCTTAACAATATTGATGGTTTAAGGGAATCTATTGAAGAATGTGCTTTGAAGATAGCTAAACCCATTCTTGGTATATGCATAGGACTTCAGATTATGGCATCAAAAAGTTTTGAGGGGGGAGAACACAAAGGTCTTTCATTGATTGAAGGGGAGGTAATCCCTCTTTCACCTGAAAATAAAAGCCTAAAAATCCCCCATGTTGGCTGGAATGAGGTATCTGTTGAATCAGAACACAGTGTCTTATCAGGACTTCATCAAAAGAACTTTTATTTTGTCCATTCATATAGATTCAAACCCAAAACAAATGATTTTGTGCTAGCTGTTACCGATTATGGAGATAATTTTCCATCAGTCCTTTGCAAAGACAATATTGTAGGAGCACAATTTCATCCGGAAAAAAGCCAAAAATCTGGAGTAACGCTGCTTAAAAATTTTTTAGAGTGGAGCCCATGATTTTTTTACCTGCGATTGATATTTGTGAAGGAGCCTGCGTAAGACTTGAAAGGGGCGACTTTAATAAAAAAACTGTTTTTAACAAAAGCCCACTAAACCAAGCCATGTCTTTTGAAAGTCTTGGATGCGACTGGCTACATGTTGTTGATCTTGATGGAGCACGAGACGGTAATTCCAATAACTACGAGTTTATAAAGGAAATTACCTCTCAAACAAATCTAAAAATACAGTTTGGAGGTGGCGTGAGGTCTTTTGAAAAAATTAAAAAACTCCTAGATCTCGGCGTAGAAAGAGTTATCCTTGGAACGAAGGCCCTAAAAAACATAGAATTTTTAGAGGCAGCGTCTGATTTATTTCCTAGAAATATTGCTGTTGGAATTGATGCAAGAAAGGGAAAAGTTTCAACGGATGGATGGACAAAAGATTCCAATATTGACGCGGAGGAATTTGCCCTGAGGGCAGCATCAAAAGGAGCGTGCGCAATTATATTTACAGATATCGACAAAGATGGGGTAATGTCTGGTCCTAACAACCTATCTACAAAGACGATTGCTGAAAAAGTCTCTATACCTGTTATAGCCTCCGGGGGCATATCAAATATTAATGATGTAATAGAAATAAAAAAGATTGAAAGCAGCGGTGTAGCAGGAATGATTTGCGGCAGAGCAATCTATGATGGAAAAATTGATATTAAAGAAGCGCTAGAGGTTGTGAGAGGCTAATGCTGAAAACAAGAATCATACCCTGCTTAGATGTAAAGGATGGTCGAGTTGTCAAAGGTATAAATTTTGTAGACCTCATTGATGCAGGGGATCCGGTGGAGGCAGCAAAGGCTTACGATAGCGGCGGAGCAGACGAGCTTTGTTTCTTAGATATAACAGCTAGCTATGAAAAACGACCAATCTTACTTGATGTGGTTAGGCAAACTGCCGAACAATGTTTTATGCCTCTGACTGTTGGTGGTGGTATAAGAGAAATTAGCGATATACAAAAACTTCTTTCTTCAGGAGCAGATAAGGTGTCGATAAACACGGCAGCTGTAGAAAACCCATTATTAATTCAAGAGGCAAGCGTTATATTTGGTAGGCAATGTATTGTAGTTGCTGTTGACGCAAAAAAAAATGCTAATGCTAGTTGGGAAATTTTTACCCATGGGGGAAGAACCCCAACAGGAATAAATGCGATTGAGTTTGCAAAAAGAGCAACAGAACTGGGTGCAGGTGAGATTTTATTAACCTCAATGGATAGAGATGGAACACGAAAAGGGTATGACCTTGATCTACTAAAGGCTGTCTCATCAGAGGTTTCTATTCCGGTAATAGCATCAGGTGGCGTCGGAAGTGTTAAGGATTTGATTGATGGCGTAAAAAAAGGAGGAGCAAGCGCTGTTTTAGCCGCTTCAATTTTTCACTTTGAAGAATCTTCAATAGCCCAAGCAAAAGAAGCAATGTCAAAGGCTGGAATTTCTGTTAGATTTTAATTAATTATAAAAAAGGTATAAAAATGTCGAATAATATAAAAATTTTAGATGACCTTTGGCAGGTTATTGAAGAGAGATCATCTTCTCCAGACTCCGATTCCTATACAAAGACTATGTTAGAAAAGGATGCAAACACCCTTGCTAGGAAAATGGGCGAAGAGGCCATTGAAACAATTGTTGCTGCTATTGGTCAGTCTAGATCCGACGTGATAAACGAAAGTGCTGATTTACTATTTCACTGGCTCCTTTTAATCAAGAAGTTAGAAATTAGCCCTGACGAAGTTTACGAAGAGCTCACAAGAAGAAGAAATTCATCCTAGCTAAAACCATGAGAAATTTAAATAAAAACTCAACTCCTTATAAAAAGTTTAATTTCTCCAAGCTACCTCCTTTTGCCAGAAAAAAAAAATTAACGTTAACAAAAAAAGAGACGGCCTCCCTAAGTAGGCTTGGTAAGGTGGTATCCTTAGATGAGGTTGATAAAATTTACCTCCCCCTTTCAGAGATTTTAGACACAATCATCAACAGCTCGAGGAGCCTAAATAAAAGTATTGATAGCCTTCTTAACCTTAACAAAACAAGGGGACCTTTTATAATTGGTGTTGCAGGATCGGTGGCAGTAGGAAAATCAACCTTCTCTAAAATAATAAAAGAACTTCTTGGCAGAAGCTTAGGCGGCCTCAAGGTAGATATTGTGACCACAGACGGTTTTTTATTTCCTAATGAATATCTGGAAAAAAATAGCATAATGGAGAAAAAGGGATTTCCTGAAAGCTACGATACTGAAACGTTTTTTGAATTTTTATCTCAAATTAAAAGGGGGAAGAAAGAGGTTCTGGCTCCAGTTTATTCTCACCTTCTCTACAATATTTCGCCTTCAAAAAAAATAAAAATAAAGAGCCCTGATGTATTGATTTTAGAAGGCATTAACATACTTCAGACTTTTGAAAATAAAAATTTAACTTTAGTGGCTTCAGACTTCTTTGACCTCTCAATCTATATTGACGCAGAAGAAAAATATTTGAGAGAATGGTTTGTGAAGAGATTCTTATCTCTAAAGGTAGAGGCCTCTAACAATAAAGAGTCTCACCTTAATAGGCTTTCATCAATACCTGATGATGAGGCGGCTAACATCGCAAAATCAATATGGAAGAAGATTAATTTAGTAAACCTAAATGAAAATATTTTGCCAACGAGAGGCAGGGCCGACCTAGTTATAAAGAAAATTAAAGATCATAAGATTGACGAAATATGGTTAAGAAATATTTAATTGTGGTAATATAAAACTATGAAAAAAAGAATTAAAATATCAATCGTAGGGGCCGCAGGTAAAATGGGGTCTCAAATAGCCCTCCAGGTTCTTAATTCAGAGATTTTTGAGCTTGTTGGAGTAATAGAGGCAAAGGGCTCTCAGTCTCTCGGTAAAGATATTGCATCGATTATTGGTATTGATAAAACTGGAATTACTATCACAGAGGATTCTCTTGGCTGTGTTTTAAACTCTGATGCTATCATCGATTTTAGTTCACCTAATTCAACAGTCGCAATTTGCGAGTTGACGGCACAGGCCAGGAAGGTTCATGTCATAGGAACAACAGGCTTTAGTGATAGGCAAGAAGATCAGATATTGGCTGCCTCTAGACACGCAACTATTATTAAGTCCGGCAATATGAGTTTAGGAATAAATGCACTTCTTGGATCCATTGAAAAACTTTCTGGTGTACTTGATGATTCATGGGATATAGAGATTTCCGACATGCACCATAAGCATAAAGCTGATTCTCCTTCTGGAACTGCTCTTGATTTAGCAGAGGCAGCAGCAAGTGGGCGAGGTGTTGATCTAGAATCGGTGAAGGATATCGCGAGGAACGGTAATGCCTTGAAGAGAAAAGACGGTGATATAGGGATTGTTTCATTAAGGGGTGGTTCTGTTATTGGTGACCACTCAGTAATTTTTGCTGGAGACGGAGAAAGAGTTGTCCTCTCTCACTTTGCCGAGAATAGGAATATTTTTGTTAAAGGCGCCTTGCGCTCCGCTCAATGGGGTATTGACAAAGGCCCTGGACTTTTTTCTACCAAAGATGTTCTCGGGTTTAATAAATTATAGGAAAATGAAATGGCGTATCTTACTCTCGTGAGACATGGACAAAGCGAATGGAATAAGAAAAACTTATTTACCGGATGGGAAAACCCTGGACTAACAGACCAAGGACTCAGTGAAGCGAGAGAAACCGGTCTTGCATTAAAAGCAGGTGGTTTAAAATATGATTATCTTTATACATCTGTTTTGGATAGGGCAATTCATACTGCGAATATTATTTTAGACGCACTAGATGTAAGGGAAATTAAAACAATCAGAAATATGGCGTTAAATGAACGAGATTATGGAGATCTGACAGGATTAAATAAAGATGATGCAAGGAAGAAATGGGGAGAAAAGCAAGTTCATATCTGGCGTCGGTCATATGATATTCCACCTCCATCAGGCGAAAGCTTAAAAGATACAGCGGATAGAGTTTTGCCATATTTTAGGAAAGAAATCCTACCACTTATAGTTGATGGAAATAGCGTATTAATAAGCGCACATGGAAATTCACTGAGGGCGCTTGCAATGTTTATTGAATCGTTAACTTCTGAAGAAATATTAAAAAAAGAAATATCAACCGGTCAGCCCATAACCTACAAATACAAAGATAATAGTTTTATAGAAATTTGATCTATTTAAAATAATTCCATCGCGATAGGATTTCTTCATGAAAAAGCACGAAAGGGCGGAAAAGATAGTTTCTATCCTAGAAAGGGAGTATAAAGAAACACCCGTTCCCCTTGATCATAATAGTCCTTATACCTTGCTAGTGGCTGTCTTGTTATCGGCGCAATGTACTGACGAGAGGGTTAATAAGGTAACTCCAATTTTATTTCAAAAAGCCAACACCCCAGAAGATATGATGCGTATATCTTATGACGAGGTGTATTCAATAATTAAACCTTGCGGACTTGGCCCTAAGAAAGCCAAGGCAATTATTCAGTTATCGAGAATCTTGACTGAAAACTATAATATGGTTGTACCTCAGAATATCGATCTCCTTGAGGAATTACCAGGGGTTGGCCATAAGACAGCCTCTGTAGTTATTAGTCAGGCATTTGGCATTCCTTCTTTTCCAGTAGACACCCATATCCATAGGCTTGCTCAAAGATGGGGACTAACTAATGGAAAGAATGTTAAACAAACAGAGCTAGATCTTAAAAGGATTTTTAATCAAGACAAATGGAACAAGCTTCATCTGCAAATAATTTTTTGGGGACGAGAGTTTTGTTCTGCACGCTCTTGTTGGGGTATTGAGTGCGAAATATGCCAATCTTGTTACCCAAAAAGAAAAAGAAAGTTTATTCATAAAAAACCTTAATAACTCTTAACCAGTAAAAAATCTTTTCAGATTATCAAGATATCCATTTGTCTCGGGGCTACTTTTCTTTGTATTAATTTCAGAAAATTCTTCTAATATTTTCCTTTGCTTGCTGTTAAGCTTTGTCGGAACTTCAACGTGTATTTCAACATATAAATCACCCAGCCTGTTTGTCTGCAAAACAGGCATACCTTTGCCCTTCAAGCGAAACTGCCTTCCATTTTGACACCCCTCAGGTATGGTAATCCTTAATTTTTTTCCATCGGGTGTTGGAACTTCTATTTGGCCACCTAGTGCAGCTGTTGCAAAGCTAATAGGAACTTCGCTTAATACGTCTGAATCACTTCGATTGAAGAACTCATTGGCCTTAACAGATATAAATACATAGAGGTCCCCAGAAGGGCCCCCGTTTTCTCCGGCCTCACCTTCTCCGCCCAGCCTAATACGTGTTCCATCATCGACTCCGCGAGGTATAGCTACCGAGAGTTTTCTTTTCTTTTTAACTCGACCAGTTCCTGAACAACTTCTGCAAGGATTTTCAATCATTGTGCCTTTACCTGCACATACACTACATGTTCTTTCTAAGGTAAAAAATCCTTGTGTTGCTCTAACAGTTCCAGATCCTCCGCACTGCTGACATGTGGATCTCATACTCCCGGTTGCCGCCCCTGAACTATCACAATCCTCACAACCAGCTGCAGAATTTATCATAAGATCCCTACTTGTTCCAAAGTAAGCATCTTTAAATTCTATTTCTACTTCGGCCCTGAGATCAGAACCACGCGACTGACCTTGCTGCCTTGATCCTTGACTAGATTGCCTACCGGAACCACCAAAGAGATCTTCGAATATATCTGAGAAATTTCCTCCAAATCCACCACCTGCGCCACCACCCATTCCACCTGCTTGCGCCCCGGCATGCCCAAATTGATCGTATCCAGCTCTGGTTTGAGGGTCTTTTAAGCTATCGTAAGCTTCGCTTATTTCCTTGAATCGCGTTTCAGCACTAGCATCGCCTTGATTGCTGTCGGGGTGATTTTCTTTAGCTAGGTTTCTAAAGGCTTTTTTGATTTCTGCATCAGAAGCATTCTTTTGGATACCTAGAACATCATAGTAATCTCTTTTTGCCATATGCGCTCTAACCGGATAATTTAAATTTTAACTTTAATTTTTTTCTTCCTCTTTTACTTCTTCGGCTTCCTCTTTTACTTCTTCGGCTTCCTCTTTTACTTCTTCGTAGTCTGCGTCGACTATATCAGAATCTTCTTTCGCTCCCTGACCTTCTGGGCCGGCTGCCTCTTGCTCTTGTTTGTATAACTTCTCTCCAATCTTCATTGCTGCCTGAGAAAGTGTAGCTGTATTTTCTTGGATTGCAGAGAGTTCTTCGCTTTCTAAGGCCTCTTTTAATTCCTTAACGGCTTCTTCAACAGGACCCTTTTCTTCATCAGTAATTTTATCTCCCGCATCAATAACACCTTTTTCTGCAGAATGAATAATAGCCTCTGCTTGATTTTTTGCATCCACAAGATCCCTTATTTTTTTGTCTGCCTCAGCATTAGATTCAGCTTCCTTAATCATTGTCTCTATCTCTTCATCGCTTAAGCCGCCCGAAGATTCAATAGTAATTTTTTGTTCTTTTCCTGTTGCCTTATCGGTTGCGGAAACAGAAACAATACCATTTGCGTCAATATCGAAAGCAACATCAATTTGTGGTATTCCCCTTGAGGCCGGGCTAATTCCCTCTAAATTAAATTGTCCCAAAAGCTTATTGTCATTCGCCATTTCTCTTTCACCCTGACACACTCTTATTGTTACGGCGGATTGATTATCTTCAGCGGTTGAGAAAACTTGAGATTTTTTGGTAGGAATCGTTGTATTTTTATCTATTAGTCTCGTGAAAACACCTCCTAAAGTCTCTATTCCTAAGGATAAAGGAGTTACATCAAGAAGTAATACATCCTTTACATCTCCCTGAAGAACGCCGGCCTGAATAGCTGCCCCCATCGCAACAACCTCGTCTGGGTTCACAGACATATTCGGTTCTTGTTTAAAAAATTTTTTCACAACTTCTCTTATCTTAGGCATTCTTGTTTGGCCACCAACGAGAACAACTTCATCAATTTTTGAAGCATCTATTCCTGCATCTTTAAGAGCAGCCCTACAAGGAATAATAGTTTTTTCGACTAATTTTTCTACAAGCTCTTCAAGAGCTGATCTTGTTAACTTATAAGTAAGATGCTTCGGCCCACTTTGATCTGCCGTAATAAAAGGAAGATTAACTTCAGTCTGAGATGCTGATGATAGCTCAATTTTAGCTTTTTCTGCAGCCTCTTTTAACCTTTGTAGAGCTAGTTTGTCTTGTCGAAGATCTACACTATTTTCTTTCTTAAACTCATCTGCGAGATGATTAACAAGGGCTGCGTCAAAATCCTCTCCACCAAGGAATGTGTCACCATTGACTGATTTAACCTCAAAAACACCATCTCCTATTTCTAATATTGAAATATCAAAAGTTCCACCTCCCAGGTCATAAACGGCTATCATACCAGCCTCTTTTTTCTCTAGGCCATATGAAAGAGCGGCTGCTGTAGGTTCGTTTATTATTCTAAGAACCTCTAGACCTGCAATTTTCCCCGCATCTTTAGTCGCCTGTCTTTGGGCATCATTAAAGTATGCCGGCACTGTGATCACAGCTTGGTCAACCTTTTCGCCAAGATAATCCTCGGCTGTTTCCTTCATCTTTTGTAAAATAAAAGCTGATATTTGAGCAGGTGAATATTTTTCACCTTCGGCCTCGACATAAGCATCTCCATTATCACCCTTAACTATAGTATATGGGACCATTCCTTGGTCTTCTTTTGTCGCAGGATCATTAAATGATCTTCCTATCAATCTTTTAACTGCAAACAAAGTATTTTCAGGATTAGTGACCGCCTGCCGTTTTGCAGGCTGACCTATAAGGCGCTCATTCTTTTCATCAAAAGAAACCATTGACGGAGTTGTTCTTGCTCCTTCAGAATTTTCAAGGACTTTTGGTTGAGATCCTTCCATAATAGAAACACAACTATTCGTTGTTCCAAGATCAATACCTATAACTTTACCCATGACAATATTCTCCTTTGTTTGGATATATAAAACTAATACATTTCTTATATGGCTATTGTTTTCTTTGTTACAAGAACCAGATGTAAGTTTTTTATTTTTTTGATGAAACACCTACTTTTGCAGGTCTAATTAATCTTTTGTCTAATATATAACCCAGGTCAATAACCTGTGTAACAAAACCGGGTTCATGATCTTTTGAGGGTGTCTCAAACAATGCTTCGTGGAAAAGAGGGTCAAATTTTTCATTTATAGGATTAATTTGCTTTATTCCATGTCTTTCAAGAAGCGATGTTATATCTTTCTCGGTAGCCGTGATGCCCTCGACAAAAGAGTCATAGTTTATTTCTTCAGACGTCTTTATGGACCCTAGCGCTCTTTGTAGATTATCTAAAACTGGAACAAAGTCTTTAACAAAAATACTTATCCCAACTTTATAGGCTTCAGCCCTTTCTTTTTCAGCTCTCTTCCTTATATTTTCAATCTCTGCCGCCGACCTCAATAACCTGTCCTCAAGATCTGTTATCTTCTCCTCATCAGATACCTCAGCTATTTTATCCTCATCAGATACCTCAGCATGAGTGGCTTTATTTTCATTAAGTTCTTTTTCAATATTTTCTTCAATGTTGCCCTCGGCAGACTCTTTTTGGTTTTTTTCTTTCATCGATTATATTCCTTATAAATTTATAGTTCCGGCAACAACAAAGTTAAAATTGATAGCACCATAATGTGTTATGTGTGGTATATGATAGAGTTTTTCAACCCAAATATACAAAAAAATTGAGATAACGTATGATGAGACCATCTGGAAGACAGATTAATGAGTTAAGAAAAATTGATATAGACTTAGGTGTATCAAAGCATGCAGAGGGATCTTGTTTAGTAAAATTTGGTGATACCCATGTTTTATGCACAGCCTCTGTTGAAAATCGAGTCCCCCCTTGGTTAAGAAATTCAGGGTCGGGATGGGTTACTGCCGAATATGGCATGCTCCCTCGGTCAACTGGCGATCGGATGAGAAGAGAGGCATCTTCAGGGAAGCAATCAGGAAGAACTCAAGAAATTCAAAGATTAATTGGAAGATCATTGCGAGCGATTATAGACCTTAAAGCTCTTGGGGAGTTTCAAATAAGTGTTGATTGCGATGTTATTCAAGCTGATGGAGGAACAAGAACGGCCTCTGTAACGGGCGCTTGGGTGGCGTTAAGGGAGGCTGTTAATGGCCTTTTAAGCTCTCGAGCAATTAAGAACGATCCCATAACTGGCTGCGTAGGAGCTGTTTCTTGCGGAATATATAAAGGCAGTGCCGTTTTAGATCTTGATTATGATGAAGACTCCGTAGCTGAGGCTGATGCAAATTTTGTTCTCACTGATAAAGGTGGTATTGTTGAGATTCAAGCAACTGCAGAAACTTTTCCATTTTCTGAAAATAAATTTTCTGATTTATTTGCCCTAGCACAAACAGGAATACAAGAAATAAATGTTATACAAAAAAACCTTTTTCTTAAAATATAAGACATGAACAAAAAGATAAAAGATCAACAATTGATCATAGCAAGTCACAACAAAGGGAAGGTTAAAGAGATTAGTGACCTCCTCTCTGAGTATAGCTTAAGGGTCAGTTCTTCGAAAGACCATGGTATGGTCGAGCCCGAAGAGAATGGATCGTCTTTTGAAGAAAATGCATTAATTAAAGCCCTTAAGACATCCAGATATTGTGGTATAGTTGCCCTTTCCGATGATTCCGGATTGTGCGTTAATGCCTTGGGCGGCGAGCCAGGAATTTACTCTGCAAGATGGGCGGGTCCCAAGAAAGATTTTTTAAAAGCATCTAAAGATATAGAGAAAAAATTAACCGAGTTCGGGTCTAGTGATTATTCTGCATATTTTATATGCGCCTTAGCTATTTGTTGGCCTGATGGAAAAAATAAGGTCTTTGAGGGCAGAATAAATGGAACACTAACCTTTCCTCCGAGAGGAAAGTTTGGGTTTGGGTATGATCCGATATTTATTCCCGAAGGACATGATAAAACTTTTGCTGAAATGGATCCGACATATAAACACAAAATATCCCATAGATCGAAGGCCTTTGAATTATTTTCCAAGGAGCTCCTTGTTGAAAAATAATAATAACTCCAATGGAACTCTAAACATAGTCTCACTTCCCATCGGAAACTTAAAAGATATTACTCTAAGGGCTCTAGAAACTTTAAATATGTCGGACATCATTTATTGTGAAGACACAAGAGTAACCATGAAGTTGACCAATCACTATGATATAGACACAAAGCTAAAATCTTATCATGAGCATAGTACGGCAAAAGCAAGAGAAAAAATCATTGAGGAGCTCAAAGCGGGAAATAATATTGCTTTAGTATCTGATGCGGGGACTCCATTAATTTCCGACCCAGGCTATAAGCTAATAAAAGAGGTGCAAAAAAAAGGATATAGAATCTCTTCTTCCCCCGGAGTTTCTTCCCCAATTATGGCCCTTAGTATATCTGGTATGCCAACGGATAAATTCTTTTTTATAGGTTTTCTACCCACAAAAACTAATGCAAAGAAAGAGTATTTGCTGGAGATAAAAAATATAAAGGTCACAATAATACTATTTGAAAGTGCGAAGAGAGTTAAAAAAACCCTCGCTAGCTTGCTTGAGTGTTTTGGAAATAGAAAAATTTCTATTTGCCGCGAACTCACTAAAAAATTTGAAGAGGTTGTGACTGGCAGCACAGAAGATATTATTAAAAATTTTTCAAAAAGAGAATCCATCAAAGGAGAAATAGTCATTGTTGTGGAGGGGGCAAACGACCTTGAAAATACAACAGGAGATATTGAATTAATGCTTTCAAACGCTCTATTATCAATGCCTGCATCGGAGGCGGCAAAAGAAGTATCAAAATTTACTAACCTTTCTAGAAAAGAGGTATATAATATGGCTCTAAATATGGCGAGGAAAATTAAAAAATGAATCTTAAGGTAGCCTTTCAGATGGATCATATTAGCTCTTTAAGTATATCGGGGGACACAACATTTGCCCTATGTTTGGAGGCTCAGAAAAGAGAACATGAGCTCTTTCATTATATTCCGGAAAACCTTATTTATGACCATGGGGTTATTCGAGCGGATATCGAACCTATGAATGTTAGAGATGAAGAAAACAATCATTTTTCTTTAAAGGCGCCAATTAAAAGTGACTTTTCAGACATCAATGTTCTGTTGATGAGGCAAGAACCGCCCTTTAATATGAACTATATAACCTACACTCACCTACTTGAACATCTTCCAAAATCTACAAAAGTTATTAATAATCCTGTAAGTGTAAGAAACGCACCTGAAAAGCTGTTAGTTACATTTTTCAAAGACTTAATGCCAGAAACAATCATAACTAGACATAAGAATTCAATTCTAGAGTTTTATGAGCGACATAGGGACATTGTTATAAAGCCACTCTTCGGTAAGGGAGGTGAAGGAATTATCCTAGTAAGGGAGGGGAATGATATAAATAAGATTCTTTCAGAATTTTTACATGTGGAGCAAGAGCCAATCATGATTCAACCTTTTCTGCCCGAAGTTAAATATGGAGACAAAAGAATAATTATTTTAAATGGAGACCCGGTTGGTTGTCTAAACAGAATTCCGGCGGAAGGCGAGTTTAGATCAAACCTTGGAGTTGGAGGTATTCCAGAGCTATCAGAGTTATCAGAAAACGACAAAAGAATATGTTCATCTATAAAGCCAATTTTATTAAAAATGGATCTTTTTTTTGTTGGAATAGATGTTATAGGTGACTACCTGACCGAAATAAATGTTACTTGTCCAACCGGGGTTAGACAAATTAAAGGCATGGGCGGTGCAGATATTCCTTCTTTATTCTGGGATAAGATTGAAGAACGCTTTCTTTCGTAAAATAACCATTACTCAGTATACCTTTTGTCTTGCTATCTTCCCAGATCACAGGCGGCTATCGCTGCTAGATTTATTATTTCTGAAACCTTAGATCCGGTCGGTACTATTTGTATTGGCTTAGAAAGCCCCACAAGAAGTGGGCCGACAAGATTTGATCCACCAAGCTCTTGTAATAATTTAGTTGAAATTGATGCAGAATGAATTGCTGGCATAACTAAGACATTAGCAGGTTCGGATAATCTGCAGAATGGATATAGGGCCATTGCCTCTGGATTAAGAGCAACATCTGCTGCCATTTCTCCGTCATACTCAAAATTTGTATTTCTTTTGTCCAATATATTTACAGCCTCCCTCATAAAGGTTGATCTTTCACCCTCAGGATAACCAAAAGATGAGTATGCAAGCAAAGCTACTCTTGGAACAAACCCTAGCCTTCTCGCCAGATCTGCTCCTGCCTCTGCTATATCAGCTATTTCTTCAGCAGATGGCATATCATGAACATTTGTGTCAGCAACTAATACAGTGCGAGAGTCAGAAACCATCGCAGAAATACCTACAACTCTCTTATTTTTAATTGGATCTATAACTTGACGAATATCCTCTAGGGCTAAAGAGTAATTTCTAGTTACTCCCGTGATCATTGCATCAGCATGACCAAGGCCAATCATACAGGAAGAAAAAATATTCCTATCATTATTAACCATTCTTAAACAATCTCTTTTTAGGTAACCTTTTCTTTGCAAGCGTTTATATAAAAAATCAGCATACTCATCAGAATATTCAGATTCCTTTAAATTTACTATTTCAATACCTGTATGAGGCTGCAAACCAATTTTTTGTAATGTGAGTTCTATTTTTTCTTTACGTCCTATTAAGACTGGAACCCCTAGACCCAGTTCTCTAAAATTTAGAGCAGCTCTTATTATTTTTTCTTCTTCGCCTTCAGCGAATATAACTTTCTTCATCAACCTTTTTGCTTTTTCAAATATTGGCTGCATAATGTCTGCTGTTGGGTCTAACCTTGCCGAAAGCCTACTTCTATAAGCATCATGATCGACTATTGGTAGGCGAGCAACTCCTGAGCTCATTGCGGCCTTCGCAACTGCTGCGGGAATCTCTCTTATCAGTCTGGGATCAAAAGGTGCGGGAATAATATATTCTGGACCATATCTTGGTCTTGTGCCCGAATATGCAGCCGCAACTTCATCCGGAACATCCTCTCTTGCAAGTTTTGCAAGAGATTCTGCACAAGCTATTTTCATTTCTTCGTTAATAGTTGTCGCCCTAACATCTAGAGCCCCTCTAAAAATATAAGGAAACCCTAAAACATTATTCACTTGGTTTGCATAATCAGAGCGACCGGTTGCCATTATACAGTCTGGTCTGACTTCTTTTGCAACTTTCGGGTCAATTTCAGGGTCAGGATTGGCCATTGCAAAAATAATCGGGTTTTTATTCATAGTTTTAATCATTTCTGGAGTTAACGCACCCTTAACAGATAGCCCAAGAAAAATATCAGAACCCCTTACGGCATCAGCGAGATTCCTATCTTTTGTTTCAATTGCATGGGTGGACTTCCACTGATTAAGATTTCCTTCACGGCCAATATAAATAGGGCCCTTTGAGTCACACAACGTGGCGTTATCATGTGGCAATCCCATGGCCTTTAAAAGCTCCAGACATGCAATTCCAGCCGCTCCAGCTCCATTAATAACAACCTTTACATCTGCAATATTTTTCCCTGTCAAATCTAATGCATTTATAATCCCGGCAGTAGAGATTATCGCAGTCCCATGCTGGTCATCATGAAAAACAGGAATATTTAATTTTTCTCTAAGATTGCTTTCAATAATAAAGCAATCTGGGGCACTTATGTCTTCGAGATTTATCCCTCCAAAAGTCGGCTCTAGGCTAGCTATTATATCTGTTATTTTATTGGGGTCAGTTTCATTGATTTCTATATCAATCGAGTCGACGTCAGCAAACCTCTTAAATAAGACGGCCTTTCCTTCCATAACTGGTTTTGATGCCAGGGGCCCAAGATCGCCAAGGCCAAGAATAGCAGAACCATTGGAGATAACAGCAACAAGATTCCCTTTTGCGGTATAATCATAAACACTATCAGGATTATCTGCGATAGCTAAAACTGGGGCAGCCACACCAGGAGAATAGGCTAGAGCAAGATCCTTCTGTGTAGCCATTGGCTTTGTTGCATTTATTTCAATTTTTCCTGGCCTTCCTTCAGAATGAAATTTTAATGCCTCATTTTTGTCATAACTTGTTTCTGATGTATCTTTTTTATTATCCAATTTTTCTCTCTTTAATAATATAGTTTATTTAATAATCTCTCTCGGCACATCATATGTATGCTAAGGAAAGCTATATAATAGTCTTAAGAGCGTCAAGTAATTTATAATAAAATAATAAAATTAATTTAATATACAAATTTATATTACTATAAACATACTATATTAGTAATATATTAACAAAAAATTAATTTTCATTTCTTTTATGAGGTATTAATAAGATAACTTTTGAATTATGGTTAGCTTTAACCCTTTTGTTGTAGGAAAAAATGACTTCGAAACCTAGAAAATTATTAGATGAATGCAACTTTGCCTTTGATGAGGTTTTTAGTAAAAAAGAGATTCACTCAAAGAATATAAATAATGATTTAAGGAAATATGTTAAGGCGGAGCTGAAGAAGGCTCATAAGACTTCTCAAGAAAGAATTGAGTCTGGTTTATACAAAGGGGCTGAGGGGGCGAGGCAAATTTCACTTCTGCACGATTCCCTTATACGCCAGTATTTTAATTTTTTAAGAGAAAGCCTATATCCAATAAACAATGGAACAGAAGCCGAAAAAATATCTATTTTAGCTACAGGAGGTTATGGTCGAGGACTTTTAGCTCCTGGCTCAGATTTAGATTTACTTTTTCTTCTTCCTTACAAAAAGACTGCCTGGTCTGAAACGGCAATAGAAAATATTTTATATTTTTTGTGGGATATTGGCCTAAGGGTTGGTCAGGCAACTAGGACGATAGGAGAGTGTCTATCTCTTTCAGAGGCGGATCAGACTGTCGCAACATCACTATTGGATGCTCGTCATTTATGTGGAAATGTAAGTTTAAGTGAAGAATTTATTACAAGGTTTAGAAAAAAGATTAAAAATATGTCTTCATTTGATTTCATTCAAGAAAAGCTCGATGAAAGAGAAGAAAGGCAGAATAAAGCTGGGAGGTCACGCTATCTTGTCGAGCCGAATATTAAAAATGGCAAGGGCGGCCTAAGAGATCTCGAGATGTTAAGCTGGATGACAAATTTTTGCTATAACTGTTCACGGCCCGGGGATATGCAGATAAGGGGAATCTTGACAAAAGATGAAGAAAGAACTTTTTTAAAGTGTGAAAATTTTCTTTGGCATATTAGGTGCCAACTACATTATGTTGCCAAGAGACCGGAAGAAGTAATTAATTTCAACGACCAACAAGAGATGGCTCTAAGGCTTGGCTATGAGGACCGCAAGGGCCTCATGAGTGTTGAAAGATTTATGCGTCATTATTTTCTTATTGCTAGAGAGGTCGGTAATTTAACAAGGTCTATTTGTTCAATTCTTGAAGAAAGACAAAAAAAATCAATACCTGTGATCTCAAAAGCCATCTCACTTGTTGGCAAAAAAAATATTAATGGATTTATCATATCGAAGGGAAGAATAAATGTACCCAATGATAGTTTTTTTAAAGAAGAGCCTATAAATATATTAAAGATGTTTTATTTTTCGGCCAGGGATGACCTATTTATTCACCCGAGCGCAATAAGGGCGCTTAGACAATGCAGTGGCCTGATAAACTCCAGACTAAGATCTAATAGGGAGGCAAACGATTTTTTTATAAAAATCTTACTCAGCAAAAAAAATTCTGAAACAACATTACGGGCGATGAATGAGGCAGGTATTTTGGGAAGGTTTATTTTGGATTTTGGAAAGATTGTTGGGCTAATGCAATTTAATATGTATCACCATTATACAGCCGACGAACATTTATTGAGGGCTATAGGTGAATTAAATAAGATTTTTTATTCAAAAACTCATGGAAAACAGAAATTAGTTAAGAGTCTTGTACGAGCTGGATTAAACAAAAAGATATTAACAATAGCCTTATTTTTTCATGACATTGCCAAGGGAAGGGAAGAGGATCATTCAAAAGCCGGAGCTCGGATTGTTAAGAAATTTTCAGAGAGATTTAAATTATCCGATTACGAGGTGGAGACTATTTCTTGGCTTGTGAAGGAACATTTAGTTATGAGTGATTTTTCTCAAACGAGAGATATTATGGATCAAAAAACAATTAAGGATTTTGCTTCAATTGTTCAAACTCCCGAAAGACTAAAGTTACTTCTGGTTTTAACTATTGCCGATATAAGCGCTGTTGGCCCTGATGTCTGGAATGCTCATAAAGGTCAGCTTCTAGAGCAGCTATATATGGAATCTTATTCTTATTTAACTGGTGATGCTTTGGGAGAAAACAAGAAACTTAAAGTTAAAAAGAAAATAAAAGAAATATTTTCTGGATCCGAGATAACTAAAACTAATCTTTTTAAGAAATGGGTTGGAAGTCATGGCGAACAATACTGGCTGGGCTTAGATAGTGAAATAATTTCCCGTCATGCGCTTATGTACGTTAGAGATTTTCATAAAAAGCCAATCATATCGATTCATAATGAAGAGGGAATAGAAACAACTGAAGTTTCAATAATGTCACAAGACAGTCCTGGCTTATTTACGAAACTAACAGGCGCATTTGCTTCAATGGATATTAATATTGTTAATGCAAGGATATTTACAAATTTTGACGGGGTTGCTGTAGATGTTCTGTGGATTCAAGATAACAATAACCAGCCAATTAATGAGCAAGGAAGAATTGATAGAATTAAAAAAAATATTATTCGATTTATGGATGAAGAAAAAACTACTGAAGGATTCGATTTGAGAGGCTTTAGGGATAAAAGAGCCAATGCCTTTAATGTTCCTGTTTCTATAAAAATTATGAATGATATATCATTGAATTATTCAGTTATAGAGGTTAGTGGAAAAGATAGGCCTGGTATTTTATATAACCTGGCTAAAGAGCTTAATGAGCTCAACCTAACCTTATTTAGGGCGCAAGTCGCAACCTTTGGCGAGCGTGTTGTTGATGTTTTTTATGTACTGGATGCTAGTAATCAAAGAATAATTGATCGCGAATTAAAAATATCTATCATAAAAAAACTATCAAAGATTTTCGAAGAATGAAAAAAGGACTAAAAAAATTCTCACTATTTAGGTCAACATTTATTGTTGCATCCCTTACCGCCTTAAGTAGAATTGCAGGCTTAATAAGGGATGTTCTGATTAGCAATGTGCTTGGCGTAAGCTTTGTGGCGGATGCCTTTATCGTTGCATTAAGATTACCAAATATTTTTAGAAGAATTACGGCAGAGGGTGCTTTTTCCGCAGCCTTTGTACCTATTTTTTCTAAAAAACTACTGGAAGGAAAGGCGTCTTCAATAAACTTTTCTCAAGATATTTTATATGTTCTTACTATTTCCATTATAATAATTACCTCTTTGCTGCAATTGCTAATGCCGTGGGTAATGTACCTTATGGCCTATGGCTTTAGCAGTGATATAGCTAAGTTTGAACTTGCTATAATATATTCTAGGATCACAGTCCCTTATATTTTATTTATTTCATTGTCATCGCTTGGGGTGGGTATTCTAAATTCAATAGGTAAATATTCTGTTGCGTCTCTATCACCTGTTATTTTGAATATTCTTTTAATAATAGCTCTAGCACTTCCCAGTGATGATATTCTTCTAACGGGTTATTTTCTGTCCTTTGCCGTTATGCTATCTGGGTTTCTTCAGTTTATTTTGATTTTTCTTACTTTAAGAAAAAATAGATATTCTTTAGAACTTAGGCGCCCAAAGAATTATGATCAAATCAATAAATTTATGAAATTAGCTAATCCTCAGATTATTACTGGTTTAATTCTACAGGCCAATATTCTTCTCTCTGGCGCGATAGCTTCATTTGCTCAGGGAGGTATTTCTACTCTTTACTTTGCAGAAAGGTTATACCAATTACCTTTAGCACTTTTTGGTATTTCGATAGGTACCGTCTTGTTACCTACCTTAAGCTCTTTGCATATTAAGAATGATATCGCAGAAATAAATCTAGTAGTACGTAGATCAGTAAAGTTTGCTTTAATAATGAGTATTCCTGCTGCAACTGGACTTATGATTATATCAGTTCCGATAATAACATTGATATATCAACATGGTTTATTTAATGAATTAAATACAATACTCGTCTCCAAGACGCTTATTGCCTTTTCTATCGGATTACCCGCGTTTATCTTAATAAAGATATACCTTCCTATCTTTTATTCCATGGGCGACACCAAAAACCCCTTACGGTACAGTCTTATATCTACTGCAATTAATATATTTATGGCTTTATTTCTATTTTCTAAATACGGTATTATCGGTATTGCGCTGTCTACTTCTTTTTCTTCTTGGGTTAATTTTTTATTATTAAGTAATAAATCAAAAAGTTTTATGATATCTGTTTTTTCAGCAAGACTGTATTTTGATCTTGTAAAAGTTATTTTATCTTCGGCCGCTATGGCATATGTAATATTTTTTCTTTTAAATATTTTGACTGATTTTTCCATTGCTAGCCAAATTCTAATTATAACCCCGACGGGGATGCTGATTTATTTTTTAATACTATCTTTATTGGGCGTATTAAACAAAAATGATATAAGTAGTATCATTAGTAGGTAAAATTTTAAGGAATTAATTTGTCGTTAAATAATAAAAAAAGAGTTTTTTCAGGAGTGCAGCCTTCTGGCGCGCTGCATCTTGGTAATTATTTGGGCGCAATAAAGAATTTTATTAACCTGCAGGATGATTACGACTGCCTTTATTGTATAGTAGATCTTCACGCTATTACGGTTTGGCAAAATCCTACAGATCTGAAGAATAATATTTTTGAGGTTGCTTCAATATATTTGGCATCAGGAATTAACCCAAAGAAATCAACTATTTTTGTTCAATCGAATGTTTCGCATCATTCAGAACTTGCCTGGATATTTAAT
>Ga0209090_10000412_pt1 | contig 26477 bp, 18 predicted proteins | sample ArcticOcean_MG_C_9_FD_187432 | JGI IMG/M metagenome (GOLD analysis project Ga0209090, IMG submission 187432) | Marine microbial communities from western Arctic Ocean - ArcticOcean_MG_CB2_152 (SPAdes) (version 2) | ecosystem: Environmental > Aquatic > Marine > Oceanic | place: Arctic Ocean... | reverse complement strand
CCCACAGGGGTGCTGCCGCGCCGATGAGTCCTGGACCAACCTCGCCACAACGCCTGATCGTTTGTGTACATCCAACGCCGCAGGGACAAAAGAGGCCGCCCGCGCACCGAAATAAGGCTGCCCGTGCACCGAAATAAGGCTGCCCGCGCACCGCACCGGACGCGGCAACCGACGCAACGATGTACCCATCCGCGCGCTACGGCCGCCCGCGGCGCGACGACCGCTACGAGCCCGATGTGGTCTATGTCGAACCGCGGCGCCGCGAAGAGTACGAGGACCGGCGCGCGCTGCGGCGCTACGACGACTACAACGACGACCGGCTCCGACGCAGCTACGAAAACCGCCGCGAGACGGAGCGCGAGACAGAGCGCGAGACGGAACGCGAGCGCGAGCTCCAGGGTGAGCTGCGGCGGACGCGCCGCGCGCTGCTGGAGATGCGCCAGGAGCGGGCCGCCGTTTCCGAAGTAGAGCGGCCGCGCTTCGCCATGTCGCCGAAGCGCCGCGGCGACGCCGTGCAGGGCTTCGCCGAGCGCCGCGACGAGTATGATGACGAGTTCGTGGTCGTCGAGCGGCGGCGGCGCGACGACGACGTTTTCGCGGAGAGAAGACTACGCGACGACCCCGTGGTCGTCTGGCAGGCGCCGCGCCGATACGAGGACGAGCGCGACGCGCACGCGCTGGCCCCGCTGCCGCGCCGGGACTGGTTCCACGACGGCTACTCGCGCGACTCGCGGCGGTACCCGGGCTCGCGGCGCCAGCGCTACTCGCAGGAGGGCTGGCGCGCGCCGCGCGACGACCGCCCCGACGCGGCGTCGTGGGAGTGGTGCGGCCGGTCCATTCGCAGCGAGCCGCCGCTACCAGTTCGAGTAGAGCCGCCGCGCGTCAAGAGCACGCGCCAGAAGCAGGAGGAGGCCGTGGAGCGCCTGGAGAAGCTCTGCCTCGAGGCGGACAAGCGCGCGAAGCGCGCCGAGGAGCGGCAGGAGGCCCTCGCCAAGCAGCTGACGGAGACGCGGCGCGACCTCGAGAAGGTCGCCGAGTCCACGGGGACGCCCGTGAAGAAGCGCGTGGAGGAGGAGGAGGATGAAGTCGTGGACGTCGACGCATTGAAGGCCGAGAACGATGTTCTCAAGGCAAAGCTCGCAAAGATCGGCGAGGCGGCGGCGGCGATCGACGCGTGAGTACTACCGCGGCGTAAGTGACAGGGAATCTTACTAGCAGTACTACAGGCTGTGTCTTCGAGGTGGCGCAACAGGCGCGTCGACGCGACACTAGGTGCGTGGCGCGCCGTACTTGTCCTGGATTGCCTCGAGGAGGATCTCTTCGTTGCCTTCACCGGCCTCGTCCATAAAAGCGTCGATGCTGTCGAGCTTCGCGGGGTTATACGTCGCGTAGAGGGTGGCAATCTCCACGCGCACCTGCGACCGCGTCCGGCGCCGCCTTCCGGCCTGCTTCTTTCGGCTCGGGTGCGGCGGAGCCAGGCCCGCCTGCCGCCGCCGCGCGTCGCGGTACGCTAAGGCTTCGTCCCGCTGGAGTCTCGCGGCCATGGCGGCATCGTCGTCCTTCTCCTCAGGCACGGCCGACCCCTGCGTGAGCTCCGCGTTCTGGAGCCGCAGCGCGAACGCGGCGTCGGCTCGTTCGCGCTCCGTCTGAATCACGTGCAAGCGCGCAATGCGGCCCGCGACCTGCGAGACCAGCGCCGGGTTCACTTCCACCGCTTCGGACGTCGGCACAACTTCCGCGGCCTGCAGGCGCCGCGCGAGCGCCGCGTCCGGGTCGTCGGCGCCCGCGAGCCGTCGCGCGAGAGCGGCGTCTCCCCGCGTCTCATCCTCGGCGGCGAGGCGCGCCAAGGCTTCCGCGCTGAGCGTGTCGCTGTGCGCGTTGAAGGCCACCGGCTCCGAGGCCAGGGTGTTCTCGCCGTCTTGGAGGCGCTGGGCGAGCGCGGCGTCCTCGGCCTCGGCGCCCACGGCGCGCGCTTTGCTGGCGTTTTCCTTCTCGGCCTCGGCGGCTATGAATCGTTGGCGGCGCTCGGAGGCGTTCATGAGGCCCGCGACCTCCTCCTCGGGCGTGACCTGCTGCGCGTAACTGGCCATGGTGATGCTGCGAATCACTGTACTGCTAAGGCACAGGTGCGAGTCAATGCTGCTAGGCACAGTTTCGAATCCGCTGTCAGGCACGGGTCAGCTGTCTCTGCCAACCGCTGGTTGCTCTTACAATCGCAATCATAAAACGTGCGAGACATTTCAAGAAAACCCGTCCAGTAAAACCCGTCACCAAGTCGCGCGCGCAGCGCGCACCCCTGGCCAGCCTGTGCCTACGCTGAAACGCGCATAACAGCACAGTAGTACCGTCACACGTTCGTCTCGGCCAGCAGCTGAACCACCACTCCACTGCCCACTGCTGCCGCAGCATTCCTGACCAGCCACAAAGCGGGTCATCATGAGCAAGAGTCTGGGCAGCAAGGCTGCAGCCGCGCGCCGCGGCCAGGAGCTCCCAGTCGATGTCTTACCGCAAATATTTCACTTTGTGGGCGACGCGTTCGAAGTGGCGCGGTGCGCGGCCGTCGCGAGGCCGTGGCGCAGTGTCATCGATTCAGACGCCTTCTGGCGCAGCTGGGCCACGTCGCTAGGGTTCGTTGGCGCGCAAAAGGAGCTCGACCGCAAGCATCTTAGCTACGACGGCTGGGCACATACGCGTTCCGGCGTATACGACGGGCCCTACAAGTACGGCGAGTTCGGGACAGAAAAGTCGCCGGAACAGGTCGCGTACGAAGCGACCGACAAGTGCATCGTCCTGGCCTTGTCAACTCTCCGCCGGCAGCTGGATGGCATCGCTAGCGCCTGGCGCGCACGCGACTCCGAGGAAGACTCGCGGCGGCGCTCGCGGCGGGTTGTGCAAAATTTGCCTCAGGGCGGCGGCGTCGCGCCCCACGCTCGGGTCTCAGTCAAGGACCAGCTTGCGTGGCGGCAACGCATCACGGATATCACCGACGGCGCGTGCGTGCTCCAGCGCACCGAGCTAGAGGCCATCGCACTGCTCGGTGGCTCTGAACGGTGGAATGAGGAGTACTCGATCAAGTTTCGCGTGTTCACCTTCGAGGACATAGTGGAGTTTCTCGAGAGCGAGGGCCACAGACCCGCGCCGTCTGCCCTCTTCTTGCGATCGCCCGCCGCGCGGCCGCTACGCCAAGGCGCAATGATGGTTGGGGAGCCGAATCCGCACTGGATCCCGTTCGCCGACTTCCAGGCCGGCCGCGGAGATGAAAACCTGCCGTGCAATGTAGAACGTCACTTTGGCGAAGTCATTGACCCACGCGCACCGACGCGGGGCTGTCGTACGTCGCCTTCAATACCCGCCAATCTAGTAGCTACCGGGCGTCCTCGGACGTCGGCTACGCGCTATCCACTCAGCTCGGCCCCGGTGCCACGACCCTGAGCTATGACATGGCGCCATTCATCAATATATGCCATTTCCTGGACTTCGCCGGCGACCTGCGGCACAATCCGATGCCCTTCCTCGAGCACGAGTGGTAGAAATAATTCATTTCATAATTACGAGCCCTAGTTCCCCGCGTGCAGCGCCGGGTCGTCGTTCGGGTCGGCCTCGGCCTCGTCCTCGGCGGGGTCGGCGAAGTCGATCCGCGGCCGCTTCGGCGCCGGCGCGTCCTCCTCGACCTCCTCGCCCCGGTCCCGCGCCGCGTCCCGTTTGCCCTTCTCCTCGTCCTCGGCCTCGCACTGGTCGACCCACTCCGAGAACACGTCCACCGGCTCGCTCAAGTAGTTGATCGTGGCCGTGTACGTCGCGGCGCAGACGCGGCAGTCCAGGGTGCCCGTCTCCTTGTCGTAGTCCATTTTGGCGGCGACGCAGCGCTCGTAGTTGCAGAAGGGGCACTTGAACTCCGTCTCCATGGTCGGCTGTTTCTTCTTGACGACCTTGGCGGCCTTGGCGCGGCGGCGGCCCATGGCTGCGGGTGCTTCGCGTCAAAGGTCGCCTGGCGGGGCACACAAGTGTACGGCCGGCGGGCTGGCGGCGGAGCTAGCTGAGCGTGCTCAGGCTGCCTGGCTGCGTCGCGAGTCGCTCTGCGTAAGTCAATCGATAGATGAAGACCGCGCCCGCGCGTTTTGAGACAATCAGCGGCAAAGTCCGGAGGCAAAACCCGTCAGAAAAACCCGTGAGTAAAACCCGGCTCACAATCTCGCCATAATCGACGGCAAACGCTCTCCACGATCGGTCCTACGACGACCTTTGACATCCCTGAGCACCGCTGCGACACCGAGACTTAGCTGCCGCTGCTACTGCGCGCCCGAGCCCGCATCCCTTAGCACACCTGAGCAGACACGTGACGACGAGACGCGGCCGCAGCGCGCACGCAGCATGCGCTGCCACTACGAGGTCCTCCACGTCTCAAGGAGCGCCACGGAAGATGAAATACGGAAAGCGTATAGAAAACTAGTCGTCACGCTCCACCCGGACAAGGCCCAACAACGCGGCGAGGACCCGGACAAGGTGACGGCGGCGTTCCGCGAGGTCCAAGGCGCCTACGAGTGCGTGTACGATCCGCAGGAGCGGGCCTATTATGATGCCCATAGGGAGGCCATCCTCCGAGGCGAGGACCCGGACGAGTACGAGGAACCAGTGCCTCAGCAGAAGAAGACCCGGCGCCAACGCAAGCAGGACGCGGAGGATATTTGGGACGCGTTCGAAGCGGAGTTGTGGCCCTTCTTCTCGCAGGAAGCCTTCACGGACTACAATGACGACGAAGGTGCCGACGTGGTCGTGGCGGACGATTCGTTGAAGAAGACCTTCGCGCGCGTGCTGTTGATGGGCGTGCAAGCGGCGCACCGCCTGGCCCCCTTTTTATCCTTCCTCTGGGCGCCACTGGAGCGGCTCTGTATTACCTACGCGACGACGTACCGGCGGACGCCGCCTGGCTTCTTCCCCTGCTACCACGACGCTTTTGAAAGCGTGAACACTGAAGAAAGGCGCGCAGCCCAGGCGACGGGCGCCGCCTTCGAGCCGCTGCCGGCCTTTGGCTACGCGAGTATGGCTTGGCCGAGCGTGCACCGCTTCTACGCGGCGGCGGCGGGCTTCCGGTCCTGCCGCGGGTTTCGCGAGGCGGAGCCCGATGCGTTGCGGGACGCGCTGGACGCCGCCTACGACCGGAAGGAGCGGCGTGTGGTCGAGAAGCAGCTGGCGGGGACGCGCTTGGAGGCGCGGCGCCGCTACGAGGGCCAGGTTAGGAAACTGGCGAACTTCTGCCGGCGGCGCGACCCCCGCGTCGCGGCGCGGCGGCGCCAGGTCGCTGAGGCCGAGGCGCGGGAAGCCGAGGACGCGGAGAAGCGCGCGCAGGTGGCGCGGCGCCGATTCAAGGAGCAGCGCGCGGCGTGGCTGGCGGAGCGGGCGGCCGAGGCGGTGGACGAGCCCGAGGCGGTGCGCTTCGACCCCTACGCTGACGTCGTTGTCGAATCTGAGGAGGAGGCGGTCGTCGCGGAGGAGGAGGAGGCGCGCTGCGACGTCTGCGCCAAGGCGTTCGGGTCCGCGGCCGCGTTCGCGCGGCACTGCCAGTCGAAGCCGCACAAAGCCGCGCTGAAGAAGCGGCGCAAGGCCCCCGTGGCCGCGCCCGTCGTCGCGGCACCCGACGACCCCGGCGCCTCGTCAGACTCGTCGGAGGATTCGCCGGGTGGCCTGGTCAATATATTTGCGGCGATGGCGACGGGGGACTAGTTGTTGTTAACTTTACTGTCTTATAGGACCTCGCCCGTGGCGTTGCTCGTGGCGCGCCAGAACTGGAGTACGTGCCAACAGAGCTCGTTCGGGAGGCGGAAGATTGGGGCGATGATCGGGTCGCCCGCCCTCGCGCGGGCGGCGCGGTGGGGCCTGGCGCGCCCGCGGGCCACGAGACTCCGCAGCCTTAACACTCGCTTGCGCAGCTCCTGGGCGTAGGCATTCCACGTCCCTCCCGCTGCTCGGACGCAGAAGATGAGCGTTTTGCACGCGACCCAGTGTTCGTTCTGAACCAGACCGGGATGAGAAGATTCGAAACATTGCATAAGAGTCTCGGCCGAACTTTGCTCTAAAACTGAATCCAGCGACGCGCCCGCCTGAAGAAGGGCGACAAAGACTTCGACGTATGCTCGTGTAGGATGCTCTCGTAGCGCCAAAATCGTCGTACCAAGAGGATCCCAATTTCCAGCAGGTCTCTTTAAGGCCAATCCACTGCCAATCAACAGCAACGCAAAATCCCGGCCAAGCTCGCAGTCGGAGGAACCCAAAAGAACCTGATTGAACGGAGTCATTCTGTACGGTGTCCGCCCGACATTCATATTTACGTCTGCGCCCCGTCGTATGAGCCCGCGTAGGCCGTCGCGGCCGCCGACCCGGCCGTGCAGATTCGACTGCAGCAAGCCATAATCGAATACGCCGCCGCCGAGTTGTCTAATATCTAATTGTGTTAATCGCCTTCGTTAATTAATCGAAAGGCCGACGACAAGCGATCTTGCGCGTCTCGACCCAATACGTGCGGGTTACTCCACTCTCGTCTTGCTTGCATCATCTCACGGAGTGGAAGAGCGACAGCCTAGCTTTTATATAAGGCCAGTGACGCAGCGATTTAGCCTCCTGCAGCGCCGAATAAACGATTGCAGCACTTCCAACAGCGCCATCATGAAAAAAGCAGCAGTGCTCTCCCTCCTAGCAACAGGCAAAGCCTTTGTGCAACCTACTGCACAGCAGCGCACGCCGTCGCCGGTGCGGGCTGTCAACGCACCACTCGATCTCGTCCATTCGCACCAAGCGGCGCTGATCGGCCAATATCTCGAGGACGCTGTCTCGGAGCCGCTCGACGTCGTCCGCGAGCACCACAACTCGCTGTGGGAGGAGTTCGTCGACTCGTCGAAGACGCCCATCGACTTGGTGAGCACATTCCACGCGGGGTTGTCCCGCGAGTACCACACAACGCACGTGTCCCAGCTGCGTTCGTCGTGGGGCCACGCCGGCTAGGAAGAGACCCGCGCGCCGCCCCCACCCTTCTTGTGTAAGGTTACATCCATACGCCCCCGGTGCGCCTTGCATCAAGGTCGGACGGCGCCTCGGCAAATACTCGCAGGTTTTGGCTGAGAATTTGCCCACAAAAAGACTGCAATCGAGCAAGAGAGCACGATGGGCAGCCTCCTCTGGGTCACCGCCGCCGCCGTCGCGGCCGCACCGGTGCACCAAAAAGCGACCGTGCTGCACCGCGCGAGCGGGCAGCCGGCCAGGCGCCTCGGCAGAAACGCCGAGCTCTCCCTTTTGGCCGACGGCTTGAACCTCACGCTCAGTCTCGAAGCGGACTTCAACGCCTTCCACCGCAGCTACAAGGAGCTCGTCGTGCACCGGGACGGGACGACCACGACGACGCGCGCCGGCGCGCGGGGGTGCCACTACAAGGGCGCCGTGACGGACGCGCGCACGGGCGAGGGCGGCCGCGCCACGGCCTTCACCTGCGGCGGCGCACCTGAGGCCGTCGTGCGCCTCGACGGCGGCCGCGTGCTCGAGCTCGCGTGGCGTCATGGAGCGCACGCCGTCTTCGACCCTTCGGAGGGCACGCCGCGCACGTGCGGCGTGGACCCGCGGCGCCACGCGCCCCACCGGCGCGGCGCCAATGCCGTGCGGCACCGGCGCCTGCGCGGCCACGACCATGACGCCGCACACCACGCCCACGCCGACCACGAGGACCACGACCACGACCACGATCACGAGGACCACGGCCGCGAGCACGACGAGCACGCACACGGCACAGACGGCCACGGCGACACTCACCACGCACACGACGCCCACGAGCACGAGGAGCACACGCACCACGAGGACCACGCCCACGAGGACCACAACCATGACCTCTTCCGCCGCGGTCTCGGCGCGAACGAGTGCGCGGCCGGCCCGACCAAGTACGTCGGCGTCGTCGTGTTTAACGACGCGGCGCGGTATGCAAAGCGTGGCGTCGACGTCGAGGCGCACACGGCCGCGCTCTTCGACGTCGTCCACGACATCTACACTGAGGCGGCGCCCTACGGTTTATATGATGGCGACCGCCTGAACTGCCGCGTCGTGCCCGTTTTGCTCGGCCAGGTGACCTGGCGCGACGGCAACCCCGACTGCGAGAGTTGCGTTTATGAAGACGACGTGGACGGCGGCAGCTACACGCGCAACGACGGCAATGCGGGCGTCTTCTACGCGCGCGGGACGAGCGGGTGCGCCGCGTGCGGCGACGCGTGCACGTCGAACGAAGTCTCGGCGAACTGTCTGCTGGACTCGCTCGGCTTGTACGTGGACGCCCAGCGCAGCGACTTGGAAAGCGCCCTGGGCGTCTCCATCGACACGGCCGTCATTTTGTCGGGTGAGGACTTCAGCGCCACGACCGTGGGTCTGGCGTGGATGAACGGCCTGTGCGTGGACACGTGGTCCGCGGCGATCGTCGAAGATTTAGGAAGTGTCGCGATCACGGCGGCGGTCTTCGCGCACGAATTGGGCCACCTCCTGGGCATGGGCCACGACAGCGCGGCACCGAATATAATGGAAGCAACATCATCAGGACTAGAGTGGGGCACGGCCCTCCAGTTCCGGGACCCCGCGCGCGACGACGCCAACGCCTACTTCACGGACACGTACGGCGTCAAAGCGTGGACCCCCGAGTGCCTGAACGACAACGTGGAGACGTCCTGGGACGCGCCGGTCTGCGGCGACGGCATCGTGGATCGAGGCGAGACCTGCGACCCGGGTATCTTTATTGATGACGCGTGCTGCTCCTCGGAGTGCCAGCTGGAGGAGGGCTGTCTGTGCGCGAACGCGGACGCGTGCTGCACCGACGGCGCGTTCACGGCGGCGGGCGTGGAATGCCGCGCGGCGCAGCACGCCGAGTGCGACTTCGCCGAGGCCTGCACCGGACTGAGGGGCGACTGCCCCACGGACCTGTACAAATCACCCGGGTCCGGCTGCACCGAAACAATTTTTGAGGACGACGACGCGAGGGACGACGCCGACGGCAAGTGCTATAAGGGCGCGTGCGTGTCGCAGGCGGGCAACTGCATCGACCCGAACACGGGGGGCGTCATGACCGACGGCTCCTCGCCGCTCACGGAGTACTGCGACAGCTCAGGCTTCTCGGACTGCAGCGCGACGTGGTGCTCGGACGGAGGCTTCACGAGCGACTGCTGGACGTATAACCAACCGGCCCGGGACGGCACCAAGTGCGCCTCGGGCAAGCAGTGCTTTACGAGTTCCATCGACGGCGCCGTTGATATATCAATCGAGCCGGCGTCCTCGTCCTCGGCGTGCGTCGACTCTGATAATCTAAAAACCTACCACTGGTTCCTCGGGGACGACGGCTGCCGGGAGGCCCAGTGCGTCGACGAGGAGGGGTCCGCGGTCGCCTTCACGTACTGCGAGGACGCCGCGCCCGACCTGCCGTCTACGTGCAGCGTGGCGCCGACGGTCTCGCCGGCGCCCTCGGTCTCGCCCGTGCCCACGGCCATGCCGACCACCGCGGCGCCTTCAGTCACGTTCGCACCCACGGACGGCGACGACGACGACGACGACGTCGCCTCGAAACTCCTCGGCCAGGCGCTGCTCATCGCTTTGATCGTCCTCGTCGGTTTCGTCGTCGTGATTGGCGGATTGATTTGCGTCTGCGCGTGCTTCGCCAAAGCGATATGCGGGCCGAAGCATTCGCCGCCGCGCGCGCAGGGGGTCGAGCTCCCGCTGCCCCCGAACTGGTCGCGCCAGGTCGACCAAATGAGCGGGCGGGCGTACTACATGGACCACGCGACCGGGGCGACGAGCTGGGTGCGGCCCGGGTAGACGCCGCGTAACAATTTTCAGATGACGGCGCAGCGCCCGGAACCCCCATGCCATCGACGCGGCAAGTAGGTTGAATTAGAAGCGGAAGACTCGGAGATGTGGAGTAACACAAATTAGGCGCGGATGCGCAGGTCGCTCGGGAAGAGCTCGGGCCGCGCGTCGTCGTCGCTGGCGCGGTACGCGGCCATCTCATCATCGTTGAGGAGGCACGCGTCCAGGGCCTCCGTGATGGCCGTTTGCTGCGCCACCGCGCCGACGCCGATGAACACGATCTCCTGGCGCCGGTCGCCGTCCGCGCCGTCGAAGTCCGCGAGGATGCTCTGCTTCATGTCCTCCGGGTACCTGTGTGCAAATCAATCGGTGAGTCGTCTCGCCCTCCGTGCCGTCGAGCAGACGCAGTTGCAGAGTCTCTCTGCATTGATGTCGGCGCTGCGTGGAACCGGTCCTCGGGCAGCGTCGCCCACCAGCGGCCCTGCAACTCCGCGGCAAAGTGGTTGCCCGCGTGGCTCCAGTAGTACGCGGCGTCGTGGCTCGTGGCCAGCCAGAGGAAGCCTTTCGAGCGGACGATCGTGGCCAGGGCCCTCGCCGTCGGGTCCAGCGCCGAGGTCACGGTGTTGCCATCGGCGAGGGCCGCCGTCACGTCGGCCGGCAGCGCTCTTAACAACTCCTGCAGGCGCGCCGGCGCGAAGGGCCGGCGCGCGGCGTAGACGAAGGAGTCAATGCCCAACGCGGCGTGCGTCGCGCCCTTGTGGCTGTGGTCGTGCGTCGGGTCCGTGCACCCCGGCTCCGCGCAGTCCTCCGTCGCATCCTTGTGCGAGTGGTCATGTGTCGGATCGGTACAAACCGGGTCGGCACAGTCCGCCTCCGCCGCATGGTCGTGCGCCTTGTGGCCGTGATCATGCGTCGGATCCGTGCAGACCGGGTCCGCGCAGGCCGCCGCCGCATCCTTGTGCGAGTGGTCGTGCGTCGGATCGGTACAGACCTCCGGCTCGGCATGGTCGTGGGCGTCGTGCGCGTGGAGATGCGAGGGGTCCGAGCAGTCTGGTTCAATACATGCGGCCCCCTTAGACGCCGCGACGGCCACCTTGTGCTCGTCGACGGGGCCGATGCGCGCCGCGCCTTCTTCCCCAGCGACGCCCAGCACTTCAGAAAGAGATGCGTCCCCAAATTCGCACTGCTTCACGACGGCGTTGGGGTTCAAAGCGCGCATGATCGCTGAAAGGCGGTCCATCTGCGCTTGCGAGACCAGATCCTTCTTGTTCAACAGAAGAACGTCCGCACATTCCACTTGCTCCACTAGCAAGTCAACGACGGACCGCTGCAAGGAGTGGTCGAACCGCGCCATCAAAAACGGCGAGGGGTCGTCGTCGTCCGCGGGCGCGGCTAAATCTGGTCTTTGAGCGATGGACGCGGTTTCGGCATACGCGTCGAGAAACGCCGCGCTATCTACGACCGTCACGAGCGTGTGCAACTCCACCTCGTCCATCAATGGCATGCCGCTCGCCTCGGCGTCCTGGAACTGGTCCCGGATGGATCTAGGTTCGGCTATTCCCGTCGCCTCGATCACGATGTGGTTGTACCGATACCCCTTCATGGAGGACACGGCTGACAGCTCCGCCAGTGTGGTAAATAACTCGTCGGCCATGGAGCAGCAGACGCAGCCGTCGCCGATCTCCACGAACTCCGCCGCGCCCTGCATGGTAGGCTCAGATTCGTCGAACTCCAGGCGGCGCGCCGTGATTTTGGCGTCAATATTGACGCTTGCCATGTCGTTTACCACGACGCCTATTTTTTTATCTTTATCTTCAGAGGCCTCCTCCAGCAAGTTGCGGAGGAGCGTCGTCTTGCCGGTGCCGAGGAAGCCGCTGAGCAAGGTGACCGGCACCTTGCCCGCCTCGGCGCCCCCGGTCGTCGCCAGCGCGCGCAGCGGTGCGCGGAGGCGCGCAGCGCCCTGTAGCGCGCGCACGCGTGCCACGGCGAGCAGCAGCATTATCGAATGACTCGCTGTGCAGCGCATACGGTTCTTGCAGCACTCGCTCGCACGAGTCAATGTGCACTTGCGAGGCCTAAAGAAGCAGCTCGCCCTGCCCTTCTCCGCAAGCAGTGCTTCAAAAGAGCTGAATACGGAAATTAAACCCGCGCGGTAGAACCTGGAGTGCAAGAGCTTTTTTTGTATGCCTACGTTGCAGAGCCGGCACGGCCACATCGCTGCATAGAGCATTAACCGCACGTACTTAGGTATAAATTGCTTGCCGGCTGCATTGCTTCATTGCTGCATAACCCTACTGCATACCGATGCAATAGAAGCACCGATGTCAAAAATCGCTTCCGCAGCAACACACTCCCTTGTCATCACCCCAGACGGCACTATCGAGGCCACACCGGTGACTGCGAGCGGCAATCGATTTGGCCAGTGCGGCGACGGCAGCGCTGAGCGGCGCTGCGAGATGCGGACGCGTGGCGTTGTTGGGCTGACGGACGTCGTCGCGGTCGCGGCGGGCGGCAAAGCCGATGCCGGACATTCGCTCGCCGTCACGCGCCAAGGCGACATCTACGCTTGGGGATGTGACCGATGGCAACAGCTGGGCCTCGGTAGCGCCGCTGCCGGCGCGGTTGGGTACACGTGGGAGGGAGGCAAGCTCTGGCAGACAGCGCCACGCCGCGTCGAGGCGCTTCGCGGCATCATCGACGTGGCCGCCGGTGCCGATCATTCGCTTGCACTGGCCCGCGATGGAAACGTCTACGCTTGGGGCCGCGGCAACGACGGGCAGCTCGGAAACAAGGCCTTCGTCGGACCGCCGAGGAGGCTCGCCGCGCTCTCGGCGAAAAAATCCCGCACACCCACCGCCGTCGGCGCGCGAGATGCGTGCTCGTGCGCCATCTTTGACGACGGTTCGATCGATTGCGTCGGCGCGTGCACCCGCGTCGGCGCGGCGCTCCGCGAGGCCTTGCGGGAGAAGGCGCCGTCGTCATCCTGTTGACTGTTGTTGTGACTATTTAGTAACATGAAGTAAATTACACATCTACGACGAGAAGCGAGGTCCACATCCCGCCGCTTAAGTAGCGGCCTTCGCCCCGCGCCCCCAAGGGCGATACTCCGGCTAGGACATGGAGACAAACCCATCCCCTTGCTTTTTCTTGTCCGGTCGTGGCTCGCGAGGTATCCGAGGTCCCTGCATTAGGTGCTGAGGACCCGCATCACCACGCGGGCTCGCCGTGCGGGCCGCGGGCTTGGCGGCGGACGGCACAAAGATTTCTGCCTTGGCGCTTGACTTCGCGGCCTGTTCCGGCGCCGATTTTGAGGCGGGCTTCTGGGCCGCCGCTCTTTTGGCGTCCGCCCGGTTTTTGGCGGCTGTCTTCCAGTCATTCTGGTGCGCCCCGGAGTTTTTTTTGCCCTTTTTGGTGGTGTTGGCCTTCTTTCCGAAGCCGCGGGCCGACTTTCCTCGCGGCGGCTTCGCCATAGGCAGCAGTGCTGCGCGTCCAGGCAGTGCAGTGGCTGCTGCCAGACTGCTGCTTGGCGTTAGTGCTGGAGCGCGCGGTTTGATAACACTGTATAAATGCAAACAGCACTGTGTGAAATTGTTGCGGCCCGTACGGCGGTGCAATCATTTTTAGCTACGACCTTGCACTCGGGTTTTGTGCGACGGGTTTTGTAGAACCATAACAACGGCCGCGGCCAAAAAGCCAGTGTCACTAAAATCTAAACACGGATTACCCGGCGTCGACTAACACCTAAACACGGATTACCCGTCGCCCCGGGCCCACCGCCGGTGGTGCCCGAGCCGCGTCTCCATGAACGCCGCGGCGTCGTCGCACCGCGCGCGCTCCCAGTACCAGCGCGGCGTGTGCTTTTTGGCCTCCGCGACCGACGTCGCGTTCGCCGCGCGCGCGTGGCGCAGGCACGCGACCTTCGCCCCCATCTCGGCGTTCTCCGGGCACGGCGGCCCGCCGAACGTGTCGCGGAGGAAGGTGCACATGCGCGCGCCCGAGAGGCCGCCGCCCGAGCTCTGGCCTCCGTAGTCCGTGCGGTAGACGCCCCAGCGCTTCGGGGCGGCCGTGAGGACCGGCCCCGTCTTCGCCAGCCGGTAGTTCGTCTCGTGCGAGGCGATGAACGTCTTCATCGCGAGCGCGTCGGACTCGAAGACCGGCACGGCGCACCGCGCGAGGCGGCCCGGGAAGCCGAAGGCCCAGTCGTCCTCGTACTTCAGGTAGGCCAGGTCGCCGGCGCTGACGTAGGCGTCGTAGCCGGCCGGGCTCTCGCAGTCGCGCGTCAGCGGCTTGCACCAGCACTTGAAGCTTCGGACCGGTTTTTCCGAATCGTCCCTGTCGAGCTGCGGGTCGCAGGCCGCCGTGTTGCCCGCGGGCTTCATCGCAAAGGGGATAGAGCCCATCGGCGCCGTCGCGACGAGGTCGAACCGCCACAAGAGCACGGAGCGGTAGCCCCCCGGGGGCCACAGTTTCCGCAACGCTTTCATCGCGACGTTGGCCGGCGTCGCCTGGGTGGCATGGATGGTCCGCGGCACGACGTCCACGTGCACGACGCGCGGGCGCGTCGCGTTGCGGTTGTAGAAGCCCTCGAGTCTCTTGAGCAGGGCCGGCGCGTCCGGCGTCTTGCAGCCGTACGTGGCCAAAAACACGTCGACCCGGAACCCGGCCGCTTCGAGCGGGGCGATCATGTAGTCCACGTGCGACGCGCTAATGGCGCGCTGGACGCGGTGCGCGAAGGGCGTGCACGTGAAGGCTACTTTGGAACCGCGCACCGTCGAGCCGTAGGAGAGCCCCCGGTATGCGTCGCCCCGCAAAATGAACGCGACGCGCCGGCTGTTCTGAGCCGTCGGCAGCGACGTCTCCGGCTCGCAGCGGTCCTCGCGGAACTGGAACGCCGTTGCGTGGAGCAGCGGGAGCAGGATGGCCCTCATCAGCACAAAATTACACAGCTTTGAGGCACATCCAATAAGTTGCAGCTTTAAGCGCAGCGTGACGATTGTTCACGCCGCTTTCGATCCCAAAAGGCAGCACTCCTTTCAAACTCGGCCCCCAACAATTAAATGTGTCCCACGAAACCCGTCTAAATTTCTTCAGGAGTGTGGGAAGTGGGAAGTCGGAAGTTGGAAGTCGCGCGACAGATTGATCGACAGGGCGAACGTGGCTCACTGTTCGGGGAGTTTCGCCGAGGTGGTTCTGCTTAGAAGGAAGTATGCAATTAAGAAAGACGCGGCCCGCGCCCGCCGCCGATGAGTCGGCGACGCGCGGTGTCTCCCTTGGCCCCGCCCACTAGTCCTAGCACCGTCACAAAAACACCAAGCGTGTGAACGACGCGGCCCGCGCCCGCCCCCAATGAATCGGCGAAGGACGGTCTCTGGCCCCGCCCACTAGTCAAAAACCATACCCGTGAACAACTTGCTTGCACTTAGACATCCATCTTCCTCGGCGCGCGCCGCGCCCGCTTCCGCGACGGGTCGTCGTCCCGCGGGGCCGCCGGCCGCCGCTTTGATGTCCGCGACGCCGGCGTTTGGCCAACGCACGCGCCCGGCTGGCCGTGCGTCGCCAGGGCCCGCGCGTGCACGACGGAGCACCGCACGAGCGTCGAGATGGTGTACCCGCCCTCCAATAGCGAGACGACCCGTCCTTCACAAACCCGCGCCGCCAAGTCCATGACCCGCCGCGTCATGTCGCGGTAGCATTGGTCGTTCAAATGTAGAAAGCGGAACATGTCGTCTTTATGTGCATCAAAACCCGCAGAAACGAGAATGAGGTCCGGCCCAAACGCCTCCGCCGCATCCAGGATCGTCTGGAAGCCCCGCAGGAACTCCGCCGGGCCGGCGCCCCTAGGTAGCGGGACATTCAATGCGGGATTCGTCGACGGCGCGCGGGCCGTCCCTGGATATAAAGGAGTGTCGTCGGGCCCTGCGCCGTGGATCGAACAAAATAACACGCGGTCCCTTAATCCCTCTTTCGCCAAAGGTCCGTCCGGGTCGCTCAGGATTTGTTCCGTGCCGTTCCCATGGTGCAGGTCCCAGTCGATGACCACCACCTTCTTTATGCTCTCGTGCCTCGCCAACGCGTGCCGCGCGCCGACGGCCACATGGTTTATCAAACAAAAGCCCTGGCCGACCAAACCCGGTTCCTCGTCGTCGATCTTATCTTTGCGCGTCGAGCCCTTGTTGCCCGCGTGGTGGCCCGGCGGGCGGACCACGCAGAAGGCGTTGCGGTACTCGCGCCTTACGACGGCGTCGATGGCCTTGCAGACCGTGTACGACGCGCATAACGCCGCATGTAAGGACCGGGCGCAGGCGAAGGTGTCCCCCGTCAGTGTGGTCGAGACGCAGCGCAATAACGTCCGCTTCGTCTCCGTGATGTCGGAAACGCCGGCCTCGGCTCTTTGTAAAGCTTCCACATGCGTCGCGACCCTGGACAAATAATCGAAGTCGTGCACGCGCAGGACCACCGGCTCCAGATCGTCGAATAAAAACTCGACGCTGGCCGTGCGCGCCGGCATGGTCCGCCTCGGCGCGCCGGCCGGTCCCTCGTGTGGACCCGTCTCCGGCGACGCGAAGCGCGTGAGCGTGTCGTCCAGACCGCGGTTCAGCGTCGGCGACGTACTTAATTTCACCGCGTCCACGACCTTCAGGCCGCCGCACGTCCACGCGCACTGCTTGAGCGCGGCCCAGACGGCCTTGACGCGCTCCGGTTGTTCTGGGGAGGCGAACGGCGCCGCCGCACAAGCTACATAATCGGTGCCCATGAGCGCCGGCGTCACGTGGTTCGCGCACTCGAGGTGCGTCACGATCAGGGTCTTCTGGGGTTTGGGCACGGGAGCCGGCGGCGGCTTGGCCTCGGCCGACGCCTGCCGGGCGGCCGCGGGGTGCGGCGCCAGCGGTGCGACCTCGTCCGCCGTCGAGGGGATGCGGTACAGGGCCGCCTTGCGCCTCAGGGCCGCGGTCTCGGGGTTGCCGGGGACCGCGGCGAGCGGCAGCGGGTCGTCGGTGGCGAGACGGCCGCTCCAGTTGTCGCCAGTCGTGTTGAGCTGCATGTTCAGGTGCGGGTCCGGGGCGCAGAGGTCGAAGCGCGGCGGCGCGATTGGAGGTGCGGGAGAAGGTGCTATGCTCTCACTTGCCGTGCTCGCCACGACCTCGGCGTCCGTATTTTTCGCAGCTGGGGCTGGGGCTGGGGCGTCGCCCGAAGTCTCCAGCGAAGCGCTTGGCAGCGAATTCATCCTCTGCGTATAGATTAGAGCTTGGAAAGCTCCTGCACACCCGTGTAAAATTTGGGTTACGCGAAACCCGCGCGAAAAATAATGTAGCTTGACGAACCGCGCCGCACATATGCTCAAAACATCTTGACGCCACGTATCACGAGCGCTGTGGAGCGATGCGATGCGCCAGGACCGGTGTGAGAGCCCTGCGAGGGCATAGCACATGGCAGCGGGCTTCTCCCTCAGTCTGGTGCTACGGCCTCGACGCCGACGCGCTCGCCGAGTCGGCCCAGAGCGCTCCCAATGTCTTCGGCCGCCACGCGGTGTACGTGCCGCCGAAGGCGTTGGATTACGAACTCCCCGCCCACAACGCGCCCGAGGTCGCCCTGGCTGGCCGGAGCAACGTCGGGAAGAGCACGCTCGTGGGCGCGCTGCTCGGCGACCCCAAGCTCGTGCGGACGTCCAAGAAGCCGGGCCGCACGACGACGGCGCGGCTCTTCGCCGTGGCGCAGCGGCCCGAGGCGGACGCGGCGCGGGCGGCGCGCCGCGCCGCCTGCTTCCTCGTCGACCTGCCGGGCGTCGGCTTCGCGCGCAAGTCCAAGCGGGACCAGGACGCCTTCGGCGAGGCGTCCGCCGCGTACCTCAACGAGCGGCCGCGCCACATCCTGCGGCACGCGCTCGTGCTCTGCGACGCGCGCCGCGGGCCCTGCGCCGACCTCCTCGACGCCTTCGACTCGCTGCGCGTGGCGCACCGCGTCGTCTTCACGAAGGGCGACCTCGCCTCCCCGTCGGACCTCGTTGCGGCCCTGGACGCGACGGCGGCGCGCTTTTCGCGAAAGCTCTCGTCGCTCGTGCCCGTCGTCCACGTCGTCTCCGCGAAGACGGGCGCCGGCGTCGACGACCTGCGGGCGCACCTGGCGTCCATTGTTGTGGATTAAACTATCTTGTTTCTAGATCGGAGGTCACCTGAATATGCGTTGCATCGGTGAAACCCGTTTTTGGGTCGAACGGCCGGGTTTTTCTTTTTTCCAACCGTAAAAAGGTCGGTGCTCGTCCGTTCTCTCGCGTGGCCACGCTGCGCATCAGTTAACGCTTACGCATCACTTAAGGTATAACTCGCGCCCGCAGCACTTGCAACGCAAGCGCATCGCGTAAAATGAAGCGCGTGCTGCTCGCAGCGTGCCTCGCGGCGGCGGCGGCGGCGCGCCGACCCCTCACGCGCCCGCTCAGGACTATGGCCGACAAGAAGAAGGCCAAGCCGCCGCGGCCGCTCGCGCCGCCGATGAAGGACGACAAGCCGTCGCAGCGGGCCCTCTCGCTGCGCCATTTGCTGGGCGACGCCCAGCTCCTCGTGCAGATTGTGAAGTGGTCGCTCATCCTGGGGGTCGGGCTCGTGCGGGCGGCGTCGATAATCCTGGGCGAGACGGTGATGCGGAGCTTCTACAAGACGGTCGTCGTCGTTGAACTGCGGGGCGTCATCGCGGACGACCGCGGCTTCAACAACGCCAAGTGCGCGCCGTTCTGGTGCCTTTATAACATGAACGACGCGGATCTGGCGGAGGACGGCCTCGTGAGCGTGCGGCGGGTGGAACGAGCGTTAGACCGGGCCTTTTCGATAAAGAAAGCGAAAGCGATCGTCCTGCGCATCTCGTCGCCGGGCGGCACGGCCAGCGAGTCGGCGCTATTGCACGCCAAGCTCAAGTCGCTGAAAACGCGCGCCGCCCAGAGTCATGCGCGGCGCACGAACCAGCTCCACCGCCGCTTTTTTAGGTTTGTGACGCGACGACGTGCTCCCGTGCCGCCGGAGGTCCTGGCGTACGTGGACGAGCTGTGCACGTCCGGCGGCTACTTCGCGGCATCCGCCTGTGATAGTATAATAGCGTCGCCGTGCGCACTGGTGGGCTCGATCGGCGTCATCCAGCGGGGCTTCGGCTTCCACCGGGCGCTGCGCAAGGACGGCGTCGAGCGGCGTATCCTGGCGGCCGGCGATGCCAAGGCCGGGTTGGACCCGTACCTGCCGTCCACGCGGCCGGGCGTCGCGCGCGAGCGGGCCATCCTGGCGGAACTGCATGACCGCTTCGTGGACGCGGTCAAGGAGAGGAGAGGTGAGAGGTTGCAGTACAAATTGGCGGCGGACGTCGCCGCCAAGTCGCAGTGCATGGCCTGGCCGTCTTTGAACCCCGCGGCCCTCGCGGCGTGCTGGCCGAGCCGCGTGCTGACGCGGCGCCGGCGCGCGAGCCGGGGCGCGGGCCTCTTCGACGGCTCCGTGCACGGCGCGCTTACGGCTCTGAAATTGGGCCTCGTCGACGGCGTCGTCGAGGACACGTTCCCCGAGGCCATGAAGCAGCGGTACGGCCGGCGCATCTTCCTCAAGCGGCTCGGGCCGGGCCGCGATTTGCGACTACTTATGCGGCCGCCCGCGGGGCCGCAACAGGGGCTGTTCTAACACAAATTCCTTATTTTGTCAAAACCCCTTCTTCGGCTTCTTCATCCGGTTCTTCTTCGTGAGGACGTTCATCACGCCCACGGTCGGGTTCGCGCCGCCGAGGGCGCCGCCGGTGGCGAAGCGCTGGTTGAAGTTTTCCTCGCGGTTGATGAGCTCCCGCTTGAAGTACACAAGCTCCTCCTTCATGCGCGCCACGTCCCGCATGGCCTGTTCATTTTCCCGTTCTAGGGTTTCGATTTTCTCAACGTCTTCGGGCCGCGACGGCCGGTTCTGGTATCTCGAATCCAGTTCCTCGAACCGCCTCTCGGCATCCTTTAACAACCCCTCAGTCCGTTTTCGCGCGCTCTCGAAGGCGTCGACCATGGTCTCGTGCCGCAGGTCCGCTTCTCTCGTAGCTTTCGCCAAGAGCTCGTCGCGCTCCTCCTCCAGCCGTCGTCGTTCCGAATCCAAGTACGCCGAGGCCGCGGTCTCTTTTTCATCAGCCTCGCGCCGGAGCGCGTTGAGCGCGTCGTCGTGCCGGCGTTGTTTTTCATCGAGCGCGACGCGCCCGTCCTCGAGGGCGGCGTCGCGCGCGCGCTCCATGGCCGCGAAGCGGTCCGCGAAGGCGCGCCGGACGCCGTCGCTCTTCCCGTTCCACGTCTCGTTGAGTTCCAGCGCGAATTTCGCCGCGGCGCAGGCCGCCTTCGCGAGCGCCCGGTCGGCGTTTTGGGCGTCCCGCTCCGCTCTCTTGATCGCAGCGTCCTTCGCCGCCTGCAAAAACCCCTCCAGCGCCAGCACCCGCGCCGCGCGCTTCACGGCTTCTTGCAGTTTCCGTTTCCGCCGCGCTTCTGATTCGGCCATCGCTTGTTTATGCGCCTCCGCCGCCGCGTCCGCGGCCTGCCGCTGCGCATCGATCTCGTGTCGCGCGCCCGCGAGGCCGGCGGCGAGTTCATCTCGGGAGGCTTCCGCCGCCGCCAGCCGCTGCTCTAAATCAGTCTGCGTCCGCGCCGCGGCCGCGCGGACGTCCTCCAGCGTCCGCTCCAGGTCCCGCACCGTGTTGTGCAGCTCGGTGATGGTCGCGTCGCGCCTCAAGACCAGCGCGTGCGCGTCCTCGGACGCCGTCGCGACGGCCGCGCGCGCAGCTTCCAAATCCGCTGTGGCCCGTCGCAGCGCGTCCTCCGCGGCGTCGGCCCGCGCCGTCGCCGCGTGCAGCAACCTGTCCGCTTCCTCCGACGCGGTCGCGAGGTCCGCGATCCTTTGCGCCTCCACCCGCGCCAGCGCTTCAATGTGCCCTGCATTCAACTGTTGGAGCGCACCGCCGTGGTCCGTGGTGAGCCTCTCTTCCAACTCGGCCAATTCCTTCTGCAGGCGCGTCGCCCAGCTCGCCTCCTTCACTTGCAACTCCTTCTCCAGGCGCGCCTTGGCCTCGCGGCCTTCACTTGCCAGCTGCCTTCGTAACTCCTCGACCTGACTCTTCAGCGACTGCGTGACCTGCTGCTGCCGGAGCGCCTCGGCCTCGGCCTGGTCGGAGCGACTCAAGGCGTCCTTGAGGTCCTTCTCGAGCTTTTGTCGGGAGCCCTGCACTTGATCATTCTCCAGCGCGTTCTTCGCCAGGGCCTCCCTCAGTAACTTCTCCAGCTCTTCCTCCCGGGCCTTGCGCTCCTTGAGGGCCTTGTGCTCCCGTTCCGCGCTCCGCTTGCGCTGGGCCTGGAGCGCCTCGTCTGCCGCCTTGGCCTTGGTGTCCAGTTGGGCTCTTAAGGCGCCGAGCTGGGCCTCGGTCTGTTGTTGAGCATCTCTTAATGACTGCTTCGCGGCCTTGAGCTCACTATTTAATCCATCGATCTGCGTCTGCAACGCTTGGGCATCCCTCGCCGCAGCCTGCTTCAAGGCCTCCAGGTTCGCCTCCGCCGACGTGCGCGCCTTTACTAGCCCATCGTTCGCTTGTTGAAGCTTCGCGATCGTCGCTTCGGCGTCCTTCGCCGACTGCCCGTGGCCGTCGCGCAGCGCGTCCCTTTCACTCCGCAGGGCCTCGATCGTGCGGTCCTTCTCGGCAAGCTGCGCGTCGCGCTTGGTCAGCTCCGCGTCCGTCATGCGCGCCAGGGCGTCGTACCGCGTCTGCAGGGCCTCGTTGGCGTCGGCCGCGTCCCGTAAAGCGCTGTTCTTCGCCGCGATGTCTTCTTTCAGATTTCCGTTGGCCGTTTCCAGGACGCGCTGGGCGTCCAACGCCCGCTGGAGCTCCTCGGAGGCCGAGCCGCGCTGGCGCGTCGCGTCGTCTCTTAGTCGCGCGAGCTCCTCGGTCTTGAGCCGGAGCTCGTCCTGCGTCGCCTTTAAAACTTGAATGGCGTCCGTCAGACCGGTTTCCAAGCGTGCCGCCTCCGCGGCATGAGACTGCGCCAGGGCCTGGGCCTCCTTGAGCATTGTGGAATGTTCCTTCGCCTGTTTCGCCAGCGCGTCCTCGTGCTCGCCTCTTAGTTCGGCCCGCAGCCGCCCGAGCCGCGCCTCGAACTCTCTTTCTGCATCTTCCTTCCCCTTCGTGACCCCCGCCCGCTCCCTGTCCTCGAGCTCCTGCCGCAGCTGTTCGTTGGCCGCCATCAATTGCTCGTGCTTTTGGCGCGCCTCCCGCCTTTCGACCTCCAGGTCTGTTTTCAAAGTGCGCACGCGGCCTTGGAATTCGTCCTCCTTCTGGTCCAACAGAGTCCGGAGCGCCCTTAATTCTCTCTCGAGACCGTCGCTCTTCGCGTTGGACCCATTTTCTAATTTCTCCACGGTGCTCTCGAAGACGCCCTGCGCCGACCGAAACCGATCTTCCACGTCTTTGACCACAGCTCGTAGATCGGTCAGCTCCTTCTCGTGCGCTTGCTGGGCCCTCTGCGTCGCGTCGCGGACAGCTTCCCGGGCCTTCGTCTGGGCGTTGGTCTTATCTCTAGTGTTCGCCTTTATCAAATTCTCAAGCTTCTGCTTCAGTGCATCACTTTCGGCCTTGCCCGCGCTCAAATCACCGAGTTCCTTGACTTTCCGAGCGGCGTCGCGCACGCATTTATTAAGCTCGTCTCTATGTTCCTTCTTCAGCGCAATTAACTCGCCCTGGTGGTCCTCGTTCGTGGTGTTCACGTGGTACACGACCTTGGTCAGCTGCGCGATCTTCTTCTGCATGAGGCGGGCCAATTGTGCACTTTCGTCCGGCGACGCGGGGAGCGGCGGCGGCGCCTCGTCCCGGCGGGCGGACATCGTCGTGTAGCGTAAAGCTAAACCTAAAGATGCCCGGCCTTGCGCCCGGAAGCTACTAGTTCGACGCCCTGCGGGTTGTGACCGAGCTGGCTGTTCCAGTCTTGTGGTGCCAAGCTTAGGCCTCGGGCTGCCGCGTTCGACGCGATGCGTGCCAATACTGCCTGACCTCCGCTGCTGCCCGTTCCACGGGTGCTGCGTGCGGCCAACAGGGAGCCTGGCCGCTGCTATGCTGCTGCCCAACGTCTCTAGCTGAGCATCTGCTGAGTTTACCCCTATCTCGAAGCGTCGATTCTACGAATACCACGGCTCGTTAAGAGAGGTGGCGCGTCTTCGGCGGGGGTACTGCTCGAACGCAATTGGGCACGGGTTTTTCATGCGCTCGCGCTGCTATTTGCTTATGAATCGAGGCACGCATCCCAATCGCGCTGCATTGCTTCGCAGGAGTGCAATACTCTCAGTGCAGTAATTAATAGCTGCAGCGATTGATCGCTGCTGCTCTCCAACATTCGCAAGCAAGTAGCAGCAGTAGCCCAAAAACTCAAAACGCAGCCGTAGCCATGGTCTCCAGCCTGCGCGGCAAGACAACCACGCGATCGCTCTACCTGACGGGTATGGGCCTGATCTACACGTGCGCCTTCGTGAGCTTCTGGCTCCAGTTCCCGGGACTCCTCGGATCCAACGGCCTCCTCCCAGCATCGAGCTTCTGGCGCAAGCTCAAAGCGGAGCACCAGGGGTTTTCTAAACTGCCCTGCTGGCTCTGGTTCTTCGACGACGACGACGCGAGCGTCGATGCGGTCCTGGAGGGCACCGCCCTTGTAGGCATCGGGGGCGGCATGCTGTGCATCCTGGGGGTCCACCACGCGCTCTTGTTTGTGATTTTGCACGGGTGCTACCTCACGCTGTACACGGTCAGTCAGACGTGGCTCGGCTTCCAGTGGGACATCTTTCTGTTGGAGACGGGCTTCGCCACTACTCTATATGCCCCGGTCTTCACGGTGAGCGCGCGGGGCCAGCTCAGCGGCGGCCACCCCATGGCCTGGCCCTTGCGAGCGCTCTGGGTCAAGTTCATGGTCATGTCCAGCGTTGTGAAAGTGACGGCCGACTGCCCCACGTGGCAGCAGTTGACCGCATTGGAGTTCCACTTCGTGTCCACGTGTCTCCCGACATCGGAAGCGTGGTGGTTCCACTCCTTGCCACCTTTTTTGTTACGGGTGGGCACGGCGGTCATGTTTCTCGTGGAACTCGTAGCACCTTGGTTCTTACTCGCACCTATTACGAGTATGCGGCGCGTCGGTGTCCTAGTCCAACTCCCCATGCAAGCATTAATCCAGTACACGGGCAACTACAACTGGTTCAATTTGCACACGTGTATACTTTTATTACCGGCGTGGGCGTGTGACTTTGATGAAAATAACCCGTGGGAGCGCTTCTGGTCTCGAAGAGGATGCAAGAAGGCCGTCGTCGTCTCGTCATGCATCTCCCTCTTCCACGCCTTCACACTGCTCTTCCCCATCAGTCTCTCAAGGCCCTACCGCACACTACTATCAAGACCGGACGGCTTCACCATTGGGAACAAGGCTGATAGGTACATGGTCGCGGGGATGCTCGACGCCGTGTTAGGCTGGCGGCCCTTCTTTTATGTGTACTTCTGTTCAGCTTTGGCGGGCTCGGATTTTGCAAGGCGGTCTAGTGCACGGAAGGGCTTGTTCCGAGGGTCGTTGGTGTACGTCTTCAACATTGTATTGACCGCCATGGCGTTAGCTCATTTAGGTGTTATTCTATTACCGTTAAAAGAGCTGGGGAACCGGCCGATCCTACCACTCATCCCGACCCCAACCGGGCGTCGTTTAACGCAAGTCTGGAAGGAGAAAGTGGACCCCTTTCGGGTCTCGAATTCGTACGGATTGTTCCGGCGCATGACGGGCGTCGCGGAAGTCCCGCGGGGCCTGCGTAATTCCGGGCGGGGCTACGCTGGTTTACAACCCTCCATGGTGGCCGTGCCCGCGGTCGTGCTGGAGGCGTCGGTTAATGGAACCATATGGCGCGAGATTCCTTTTCGGTACGCGCCGTTTTCGGAAGAAAGAGCACCGCGGCGCACGGCGCCGCACCAGCCTCGCTTGGACTGGCAGATGTGGTTCTCCGCTTTAGGTCACTACCAGCACAACCCCTGGTTACTACACTTGATGTACCGGATCGTGACGCGCGTCCCGGCCACTGACGTTACGCTGCAATTATTAGATGTGGATGCGTACCCCTTTCCGGAGACGCCGCCGGCCTTTGTCCGAGCTTCTTTATACCACTACGACTTCACGCGTTCTGAGACAAGGTGGGCTCGGGCGATTCCCGGGACGGAGATTTGTGGTGCGAATTGTTCGAAATACTGGACACGCACGTTTGTGAAGGAGTACGTGCCCAAGGTCGACGCGACGGTGCTGCGCATGCAGGTGGTCGAGCCGGCGCAGTGGCCCGTGGACCCGGTCGGGCCTGCTGAAGGCGCGGTGACGCGGCTGCGGCGCTTCGTCGGCGTGACGTACGAGGGCTACTTCTTCGACGGGCCGCTCCTGTGCATTTGTATCGCCGTGTTGCTCCCAGCCCTGCGCGCGCGGCTGCCCGGCATGCGCACGCGCGTCGTGCCCGGGCATCTGAAGGCTAAGTAGTAGTAAGTTTTGTTATCTCTATTACCCTAGGGTGGCGTTCGTTTGGTGGTTATACCCGATGGCGTTGTTATCTATCTCCATTGCCATAAGCTAAGCGCAACGCAGCGGTTCGCGGGCGGCCAGCTTTGCTTGCGACAGTCGCGCAATCCGTTCCGTATCCTTGAGCGTCTCCACGGCCTCGCGGAGATTGTCGAGCGTGGCGCCGTCGTCCTTGTAGAGCGTAATCGCGTAATTCAACCTCATCTTGAGCGTGACATCATTGCTCTCTCCGAGAACGCGTCGCGCCACGGGTATCGTTTTGCGCAACAGTGATTTGACTTCTTCGAAGCGTTGTAGATCGGTAAGGGTCAACGCGTAGTTGAGGACTGCTACGAGGGTGCTGCGATGTTCTTCGCCGTTGAGCTTCAACCATCCAGAGTAGACGTCTCGCTGTATGCGTAGGGACTGTTCAAGCCGTCCGAGTTGTCCATACGCGGTCGAAAGATTGCTCTGAATGTCTAGCAATCTGCGTTCTGATGCGCCAAGTCGCCGCGCCATAGACAGCTCGGCCTCTTTCACAAGCAACGCGGCCTCGTATTGGTGTCCAACGAGCAAACCGTTCCCGAGCTGCCCTGTCGCCATCATCCGAACTTGGTCCTCCTCTGGCCGCCCCACGTACGTCTTCCAGCACGCCCACCCGAGCGCGCACGGCACGACGCCATGGTACTCTTGCTTGCATAAGCTGCACGTGTGCCACCGCGTCCAGTTCGAATTTCCTCTCTCTGTGCCAAACAAATAATTGTTCTCCTCGGCCTCCGCTGCCAAAATCTTCGCCTGCTCCGCCAAGCAAGACACGTGCGCAAAGCCCGCCGTCCCGCGACACGAACACATCCGCACGAGGTCCTCCTTCGTTTTCCAATGGAGGGCCTCCGTGCAGATGTAGCACGTCTGGCCCTTGGTGTCGGCCGCGCATTTCTCGACCGCGACCGCGACGGCCGCCTTGTATTTGTTGTCGGCGTGGTATTGTTCCGCGTTGCCGCCGCGGTGAATTTTCTTGCAGATCTGCTTGTGCCCGCGGCGCCAGTGGTCGTGTTGGCATGTCGAATCACCGCGACGTTGGCCACGAGGCCGGCGCAGGCCGCGCCCCCGTAGCTCTCGTCCACGG
>Ga0209090_10000409_pt1 | contig 26506 bp, 25 predicted proteins | sample ArcticOcean_MG_C_9_FD_187432 | JGI IMG/M metagenome (GOLD analysis project Ga0209090, IMG submission 187432) | Marine microbial communities from western Arctic Ocean - ArcticOcean_MG_CB2_152 (SPAdes) (version 2) | ecosystem: Environmental > Aquatic > Marine > Oceanic | place: Arctic Ocean... | reverse complement strand
TCATTATCTACTTTTATATATTCGGTTTCTGCTTCAACGCAGACCGTATTTTCAGGTAGTGATGACAACAGTGCAACGTTAAGTTACACAGTTGGTCTAGAAGGAGTTTATTTAAACGGTGTTAAACTAGTAAGTGGAGACGATTATGTCACTACTAGTTCCACTGTTATCACACTTCAGGCAAATGCTGTTTCAGGAGATAGTCTTCAGATTGTCGCTCAGACTGCAGTCTCAAATTTGGTGCAAGGGTTTTATACCACATCAGCTTTGACTGCAACTACAAGCGATCAAGTATTGAGTTCCAATGGGGTTGCTAATAAAGCAATCAAATATGTTGTCATGGCAAGCCATGCAACACTAGGGATTCATGCAGCTGAAGTTTTATTAATAAACGATGGTTCTAATGCGTACTTCGTACAATATGGTGATGCAATATCTAACGCTTCTCTTATGTCTTTCTCTTCTGATATATCAGGCGGGAACATGAGATTGTTAGTAACACCTGTTAATACGAATACTACCATTAAAACTTTTCAAATTAGATTAACATAGGAGAATTAACACATGGCAAAGACAAATAGTTTTAAAATCGCTGAGTTAATTCGTGGTATTAGTTTTGATGTCGATAATGATGTCATTACAACTACTAAAAGTATTAATTCTAAAAATAAGTCAAGGGGTAATTCAACCAGAACAGCAACAACAGAATTTGCAATAGATACGTTTTCTAAGACTACGTATAGAGTCGCAAGGTATATTGTTTCTATGTCTAAAGGGAGTGCTTATCACTCTACTGAGATAATTTTGGTTCATGAAGGCAGTAATGTCATCCTGACATCTTATGGTACATTAAAATCTGAGACACTTGCAACAATTGATGCAGATATCTCGGGTTCGGATGTACGTTTATTGGTAACGCCATCTTCTGCAACATCGACAGTTATTAAATTCGATAGAACATTAGTGGAAGCGTAACAACTTTTAAATCATGAATAAAAAGGGAAACTTTCGGGTTTCCCTTTTTTTTGGCACTAAATAAGTAAGAGACTAAACGGTATAAATAGAACTATGGGAACTCAAACTAAATTCTTAACAGATTTCGGTCTTCAGACAAGTGGGGACTTGCAAGTAGATGGCGATACAGTCATTACTGGCAATCTAACTGTTAACGGAACATCTATTACCATAGACTCGACTACAGTTTCTATATCAGATTCTATGTTCGAATTGGCCAGTGGAAACACTTCAACCGATACACTAGACATTGGTATATACGGAAACTACAATGATGGACTGAGTGGTGAAGGTGGTGCATCCGAGTATACAGGTTTATTCAGAGATGCAAGTGACTCAACATGGAAGCTGTTTGATGGTCTAGAAGTAGAACCAACCACAACTACTAACACAGGCGGAAGTGGGTTTGCATATGCAGATTTACGAGTCGGTGATTTGACTGCAACAACTCTTACTGCTACGAACACTTTAACAGGTGCAAGTCTAACCTACCCTTCCAGTGACGGAAGTAGTGGACAAGTATTGACTACGGATGGTAGTGGTACTCTTACATTTGCCTCATCTGCAGGATTGGACGGTGGAACTATAACCACAACAGCAACAACCGAAACAAGTATGGATACTTTTGCTATCGGCACTTATAGAAGTGCGAAGTATGAAGTTTCTATCTCAGACGCAACGTCAGGGGAATATGAATTCACAGAATTATCAATAGTACATAATGGGACAACAGGGTCAGTGTCACAGTACGGCACAGTTTTGACATCATCTACCGAATTGGCATCCTTCGGGGTGGACATAAACATAAATACATTAAGAATTAGAGTCACTCCTGCGAGTTCAAACTCCACAGTTTTCAAATTCAAAAAAATTCTTGTAGACATTTAGTTAAAAAACTGACAGTTATTTTATGAAAGACACTTTGAGACAGGGGAAAACTCCTAAATAATTACATAGATTTTTAAATACCATTCATGATAGGAACAAACAATGGCAACTCAAAACAAATTTGTTATAGAATATGGACTTTCGGTAGGTTCTACTGAAGTTATCAGTAGTGCTGGAAAGGTAGTCGCAGCTGCACTAACAACGATTGACACAGACGACATAACTGAAGGTTCGAGTAACCTTTACTATGCAGACTCAAAAGTACAAACCCTTCTTGCAGATAGTGGAACAGCTAAGACGCTGGCCAACGTAGGAATTGACGGAGGCACCATCTAATGGCAGGCGAAAAGAATTTCATAATCAAGAATGGTCTTACAGTAGGTTCTACTGAAATAATCAATTCTTCAGGTATAGTTGCTGGTTCAGCAGTTAACGAAGCAATTGATGACAGACTTAACAGTACACTTGTTGCTGGTTCAGGTATCACACTTGCATATGATGACAGTGCAAATACTTTAACAGTTACAGGTAATGTTGGTGATATCACTGGAGTAAATGCTGGTGCTGGTTTGACTGGTACTGCTACTTCAGGTGATGCAACATTAAACATTGGTGCTGGAACAGGTATTACAGTCAATGCAGATACAATCGAAGTTGATCAATCAGTAATCAGAGGATTGATTAGTACTGGTGGTGATTTAGCATACAACAGTTCAACTGGTTTTATAAGTTACACACAAAGTGATACCGATGGAGTTTCAGAAGGTACAACTAACCTTTACCATACTTCAGAACGAGTAGACGATAGAGTCGCTTCATTAATCGTTGGTGGAACAGGAATCACATCTACATACGATGATGCAGCTGGAACCTTGACCATCAATGGCCAAGTCGGAGACATTACAGGTGTCACAGCTGGTACAGGTTTATCGGGTGGAGGAACTTCAGGTGACGTTACACTTGCAGTTTCAGGATTAACCCTTGCAGAACTAGATGGTTCAGCATTAATAATAAGTTCAGAATCATTTACAGACAATGATACGACAGTAATGTCCTCTGCAGCTATTCAAGATAAAATTGAAGCATACGGTTACTCAACAACTGTTGGTGATATTACTTCCGTAGTTGCTGGTTCAGGACTTTCAGGTGGTGGCACAGCAGGTGACGTAACTCTTACTCTTGATACTGGTGCAGTATTTTCTGAAGCAGTTGCCGACACAGTCGGAGCAATGGTTGGTTCTAATACAGAATCAGGTATTACAGTTGCATATGACGATGCTGATAATACACTAGACTTTACAGTTGCAACACTTAACCAAGATACGACAGGAAACGCTGCAACAGCAACAGCCCTTGAAACATCTAGAACAATTTCAGGTACGTCTTTTGATGGTACTTCAAACGTTACACTAAACACTAGTGCCATTACAGAGAACACAAACCTTTACTACACAGACGAGAGAGTTGACGACAGAGTCAGTTCATTAATCGTTGGTGGAACAGGAATTACATCAACTTACGATGACGCTGCTGGAACACTTACACTTGTTTCAGAAGTCGGTGATATTACTTCGGTAGTCGCTGGTTCAGGACTTTCAGGTGGTGGTGTTACAGGAGATGTAACTCTTACTCTTGATACTGGTGCAGTATTCCAAGAAGCAGTTGCAGATACAGTTGGTGCAATGGTAACAAGTAACACCGAATCAGGTATTACAGTTGCATATGTCGATGCTGATAATACACTAGACTTTACAATCAGTACACTTAACCAATCAACAACAGGAAATGCTGCTACAGCAACAGCCCTTGAAACTGCAAGAACAATTGGTGGAGTATCCTTCGATGGAACTGCAGCGATTAATCTGCCAGGCGTTAACTCTGCTGGTAACCAATCAACTTCAGGACTAGCCGGAACTGCTACTGCCCTTGCAACAGCAAGAACGATTCACGGTGTGTCTTTTGATGGTACTGCAGACATAGACCTTTCAGAGGTTGTTTCAGATACAGTTGGTGCAATGGTTACAGGTAATGCTGAATCAGGAATTACAGTAACTTACCAAGATGTTGATAATACACTAGACTTTGCTGTTGGAACTCTTAACCAAAATACAACTGGTAACGCTGCAACTGCAACAGCTCTTGCAACATCTAGAACTATTCACGGTGTAGGTTTTGACGGTACTGCAAACATTGATCTATCCGAAGTTGTACAAGATACAGTCGGTGCAATGTTCACTTCTAATACAGAAAGTGGAATTACAGTTGCATACCAAGATGCTGATGGAACAGTAGACTTTACAGTCGGAACACTTAACCAAAACACAACTGGTTCAGCAGCTACTTTAACAACTGCAAGAACTATTCAAGGTGTTTCTTTTGACGGTAGTGCAAACATAACAACAATGACTGCAGGAACAGGTGTCTCGGTATCGGGAACAGCAGTTTCTATCGGACAGGCAGTCGCAACTTCAAGTAATGTAACATTTGGAGACTTAACACTATCTGGCGACCTAACAGTTAACGGAACAACTACTTCAGTTGCTTCAACAAACACAACAATGACCGATGGTCTTATTGAATTGGCAAACGGTACAACAGGAACCCCTGCAAACGATACAGGTATCGTTATAGAGAGAGGAACTGCTGCCAACGCATTTATGGGTTGGGATGAGTCTGCAGATAAGTTCACAATGGGTACTGGTACATTTACTGGTGCATCCACAGGAAGTCTTTCAATTACAACTGGAACACTAGTTGCAAACTTAGAAGGTAATGTTACTGGTAACACTTCAGGTAGTTCAGGTTCAACAACTGGTAATGCTGCTACAGCAACTGCACTTGCAACTGCAAGAACAATTGCTCTTGGTGGAGACCTATCGGGTTCTGCAAGTTTTGATGGAACAGGTAACATATCAATAACAGCAGTAGTTGCTGATGATTCACACAATCATACAATTGCAAATGTTGATGGACTACAAACTTCATTGAACACAAAATATGCAAGTGGGTCGAACATTGTTGCTGGGACATTGACAACAAGTAATGCATCAAACAGTGGTGGGTATGTGAGGAATATGTATCAGTCAACTTCAGCACCAGTTAGTGGTGATGGAGCAGTCGGAGATATGTGGGTTCTTTACTCGTAATAAATAGAGTTAGAACTTTAAAAATTTAATATTAGGGAAATCGTAAATGGCAACAGGTTCACAGAAGGTCAAAACACCTACAGGTTGGAATGCAACCCAAGGTGCTTGGGTCAAATCGAGTTCAACAACATGGAAGTCTGTAGACCAAGTCTATGTTAAGACTCCTACAGGTTGGAATAACGCATCGGGTCAAACTAATGTGCAATCACCATACCCTTATATAGCATCTGCACAGAATCCGTACATTGCAAATGCTCAGCAACCGTATCCTTATACTGCTAATGCACAAACGTCTTATACTGCAAATGCACAGCAACCGTATCCGTACACTGCCAACAGTCAGACCCCATATATTGCTAATGCACAACAACCGTATCCGTACATTGCTGCTGCACAAACAACTTATCAGGCAAATGCACAGCAACCGTATCCGTACATTGCTAATAGGACTATAGCATATCCTTATATTGCAAATGCTCAAACTCCGTACATTGCAAATGCTCAACAACCGTATCCGTACATTGCAGCGAGTCAGACACCTTATATAGCAGCTGCTCAGCAACCGTACCCATACATTGCTAACCAACCTACAACATATCCGTATATTGCAGCTGGCCAGCAACCATATATTGCAAATGCTCAACAACCGTATCCGTACATTGCAGCGAGTCAGACACCTTATATAGCATCTGCACAGCAACCGTATCCGTACATTGCATCGCAACCTACAACATATCCGTATATTGCAGCTGGCCAGCAACCATATATTGCTAATGCACAACAACCGTACCCATATACTGCAGCTGGACAACAACCGTATATAGCATCTGCACAGCAACCGTATCCGTACATTGCATCGCAACCTACAACATATGCTAGACAGGGTCAAACGCCGTATCCGTACATTGCTAGTCAACCCATAACATATCCGTATATTGCACAAGCAAGACAACCGAATAATGCACAGCAACCACATAATGCACAGCAACCGTATCCGTATACTGCAGCTGCACAGCAACCATATATTGCTAATGCACAACAACCGTATCCGTATACTGCAAATTATCAGCAACCGTATATTGCTAACTATCAGCAACCGTATCCGTACATTGCAAATACACCTACAACATATCCGTATATTGCACAAGCAAGACAACCGAACAATGCTCAACAACCGAACAATGCTCAACAACCGTACATTGCAGCTGGTCAGACACCATACATTGCAAATGCGAGACAACCTTACATTGCAAATGCGAGACAACCTAACAACGCACAGAATCCGTTTACGTTCCAAAATCCGTTTACGTTCTCGTTTAGGGCCCCATTTACAACTCAGTCACCGACAACAACTCAGACTCCGTTTACATACCAAACACCGTTTACGTTCTCGTTTAGGGCCCCATTTACAACTCAGTCACCGACAACAACTCAGACTCCGAGCATAGTGTCCTCAAGACAGCCAAATTCGTATTTCTTCTTGTTTCAGGGTGGTTGCTTCGGTATAGACACAATGATACACATGGCAGATAACACACTATGTAAGATCAGTGAAGTTATGGTTGGAGATTCAGTATTGACCTTTGATTTCGGAAGTTCTAAACTGGTGCCTCAAAATGTAGTGACACTTATGGTTCCTAGAGATAACATTGAACTTTGGAATCTAGAACTATCTAACGGTAAGATACTAGAAGTTACTGGTGGTCATCCAATTCATACATCCGAAGGATGGAAGTACATTAATGAATCAGATTACCAACAAGAATTAGTCGATGGTGTAGTCCCTAAAGACTTAGATGTTGTGGGTCAAATAGAAGAAGGAGATGAGGTATTTGGTATATTCGAACAGGTAGTAGTAAAATCTATATCTAAAAAGGAAGGAACACATACCGTTTACCATCTATCAGACGTTGAACACACTCATAACTTCTTTGCAGAAGGTATATTAGTGCATAATATGGGAATGAAATTTTAAATGCCAATAGGATATATACAATCACTCGTAAACAGTCCCAGCAGGGCACCGAGTAACAATGCTAACCCAGCTAACGCACAGCAACCCAATATTGCTAGTGCAAGACAGCCTAACGCTGCAAGGTCACCGAGTAACAATGCTAACCCAGCTAACGCACAGCAACCCAATATTGCTAGTGCAAGACAGCCTAACGCTGCAAGGCAACCGTTTACATTCCAAGCACCATTTACCTATAGTGCAAGGACGCCATTTACCTATCAGGCAAGGTCACCATTTACCTATCAGGCAAGGTCACCATTTACATTCAGGGCTCCATTTACGTTTCAAGCACCGTTCACGTATGCAAGACAGGCTAACACACCGACTACTTATGCAAGACAGGGTCGGACTCCTGCTACGTATCAGGCAAGAACTCCTGCGACATACATTAGACAAGGTCAGACTCCGTTCACTTATCAGAACAGATCACCTTTCACTTATATACGACAAGGTCGGACTCCATTTACATTCAGGTCACCGTTTACTTTTCAGAATCCGTTTACATATGCAAGACAAGGTAGCCAACCGACTACTTATGCTAGGCAGGGTCAAACACCGTATCCGTACATTGCTAGTCAACCGACTACTTATGCTCGTCAAGGTCAGACTCCGTTCACTTATCAGAACAGATCGCCCTTTACATACATTAGACAAGGTCAGACCCCATTCACTTATCAGAATAGGTCTCCGTTCACTTATGCTAGACAAGGTAACCAACCGACTACTTATGCTCGTCAAGGTCAGACTCCGTTCACTTATCAGAACAGACAGCCAGGCACTTATGCAAGACAAGGTCAGACTCCGTTCACTTATCAGAATAGGTCTCCGTTCACTTATGCTAGACAAGGTAACCAACCGACTACTTATGCTACTCAGGGTCAGACTCCGTTCACTTATCAGAACAGACAGCCAGGCACTTATGCAAGACAAGGTCAGACTCCGTTCACTTATCAGAACAGATCACCAAGCACTTATGCAAGACAGGGTACACAACCTCAAACTTATGCAAGACAAGGTCAAACACCGTTTACTTACATAAACCAACAACCGTCTACTTATGCAAGACAGGGTCAAACACCGTTTAGTTACCAAAATAGACAGCCAGGAACTTATATAAGACAGGGTCAAACACCTTTCACTTATATAAACCAACAGCCTAGTACATACATTAGACAAGGTCAGACTCCGTTCACTTATCAGAACAGATCACCAAGCACTTATGCAAGACAGGGTAGAACCCCAGTAATTAGATGGGACAATACTTTAACTCAACAATGGCCTGGTTCACCAGTCACTAGTTAACCCCCTAAATAAGAGTGAGAAATCACTCTTTTTAGGTTTTATATTATGAAAAAAATTACAACACTGGCGGAACTACAAACCAACTTACTCTCAGTAGACTTATCGACTGCATCAATGAGTGAGTTACGTGATCTACCCAATTTTCACTTAGGTCAAATTAACGATATCTTTAACATCACAGAGAAGGACTCTGAAGTCTACTCTATGTGGAGTTATATGTTCGAACAATTACCGCCTCTTAAGAAATTTACGTGGGGAGACTTACTGAAACACCGTAAAGGTAAAGAAAAAACATTTACTGGATGGGGTGGAACAGGACACCATTCACACGCATACAACAAGTTTATACCTCAAGGACACCCTTGTCCCGAACCCCCAAATCTTAATAAGCCTGGGCATATGGGATTCGGGTTCAAAGTAGATGACGAATATATTGATATCAGAACACTTACCGATATTGGAGACACCTACCCCGAAGAATATCTATCAAGTGTAGTGTATCATTCAACAAAAGCACACTGGTTAATACAATCCATTCAGAAAGAAGGACTCAGGTCTGCAATTCAGGGGTTCACATCTAAACAACCTAACGAAGACTGGTTTCAAATCGTTATCCACCCAGGCTCAGTTCGTTCTGCAGTCTTTGAGGAGATGGAAAACCCCGATATGGAACTCCTCGTATGGGACAACTGTAGGGTCTTAGACGACTTACCATCACTTACCCTAGACGAAACTCTAGAGTACTGGAGAACTGCTCTTAAGGCGGGTGGCAAGGGTTCTCAGGGTCATATGAGTGCAATCTGTGTCAACGGTGTTATAGAGTGGCAACCATCTCTTATCGATTTGGATTTTAGGTCTGAGGTCTATGACCACGGCAAGAAAGTACACAAATTGACTAAGGGAAAACCTCTCAATATCTATATCGGATACGACTCTACTATGGGTGATTTAGATAAGATATGTGAACACTCTATCCTAAAAAGTGTCGAGAGAGCTATACCGAAAGGTGACATCATGCCTCATTGTGGATTTATACCCGAAATAAAATTACTTGACATTTCCAAACTTCCCGACTATAATAGAGAGTATGCAAACCAAAGTACAGAGTTTACCTACAGTCGTTTCCTAATTCCGTATCTAGAGAACTATGAAGGTTTCAGTATCTTCCTAGACAACGATTTCATATTCAAGAAGAATATTCTACCATTATTATTCTATCTCAATCCCGATGATGCAGTTGCTTGTATAAAGTATCCACACTACGAACACGACACTACTAAATTTGATGGTGAAGTGAACATCGACTACCCATGCAAACTATGGTCAAGTCTAATGGTATTCAACAACGGACACGAAGACTGTAAGAAGTTGACACCTGAAGTAGTGAACTCTTGGACAGGGAAACAGTTGCATCAATTTGAATGGACTGATAAGATTTCTCCAATACCACAGAAATACATCTTTGTTGAGGGGTATGATGACCCCGAAGAGAAGTGGGACTACAGTGGAATCCATTACACGCGTGGTGGGCCTTGGATAAAAGGCATGGATACAAAAGACATAAATAATCTAGACGACTACTACAACTGGAAAAACCTCTATTCGAAATCGAGATAGTGAGTTATAATATTAACAGAGGACTTAAATTATGAGAAATGCACTAGTATACACCGAAGAGATGAAACTCTTTATAAGAAAACCAAACGGACTTGAATACGAGTTTGACAATGTTGATAAACCTGAACTGGGTTTTGACTACGATGTTATCGTCTATGATGACATTGAACAGAAAGTTGTAAAGTGGGATGACAGCCTTGGTAATTTTGATAATCAAGACAGAGTAGAACTAGAAGACTCTGAGAAAGAATCTATCGAAGCCTATATTGAACACTCAGAAGCACCAATGGGTGTCAATCTTAATTCCCAATTTTGTCAAAAAATATCTGAAGAAGTGTTATCTTCATTAAAAGACTGCACAAACTCATATGGTTTCGATGACCTAAATGAAGTATTGTTTGCAGGGAGAGAGGGTTCAAACCACCCCCACAGAAGCAATGCAAGACGAGTTATGGAATTTGGAGATGCCTGTTATAATGTTGGTGACCAAATCCAAGACACGATCATTGCGACTAGAGAAGATCAACTCGAAGATTTTGAACACTATCAAAATTCTTTACCGAAATTTGACTTTGGCGTTGACCACCCGAGATAATTTCTATGGACTATACTCCAAAAGTAGTCTATGTCGATGAACCATTTAAGATACAAGACCTACCATTAAAGGACATTTATGTCCTTGACAATTGGTTATCTACAGAACTACATCATTACTTTGATAAGAGAATAGTTAGTTCTAGTATTTGGTCTAAGACTAATCAAGTGTCTTCTGATAGCCCTACTGGATTACCCCATCACAGTTTTTGGGGTGCGTCATGGTTTAGGGATAATGAAACCCCTGAGCAGGATGTTGCAACAGAACAGTTGTATTTTCCTAGATATTTAAACCGAAGACTTCAGATGGAGTTTGGGTTTAAGTGGGAACGATTTCAGTACATGGGATTGAATTCACAGACACAAGGACTAGATGGAACTACTCATAAAGATTGCCATGAAGATGATGAATGGAATCTTTCATTCTTGTATTACCCAAATAGATTTTGGAACCCAGCTTGGGGTGGAACCTTACGAATCTATGGTGCAGAACAACAAGGTATACAGGGTAGAGCAGATCATATTAAGAATCACCAAATTGCAGAAGTAGAATTCAAACCTAATAGATTGATTATGTTTGATGGAAGACTACCTCACGGTGCAGATGCACCTAATCCGTCTGCAAGATACATAGACAGACGTTCAGTAGTAGTCCGAGGAGACGAGGTCAGATTACTAGAAAACGACAAGGAATTTTACGATGCCAACGATAGACTTTCAAACATATAATCCAACAACTTTACAAAACTTTAAACCAGTTTTGGCAAAGAATGTGGTTCCCGATTGGTGGAAGAAAGCAAAGGTTGCTGAAGCAGTTAACGGAAGCTTTCAACAGACCATAAGATCATGTCCAGCAATGGATGACTGGTTAAAGATGGGGTGGTATCTACTAGCAAACAGAGACTTACACGTTAAATGTGGTGTGTCAAGTTTTGAAGAGGGGGATACCTCTTCATGGTTTCATTTAGAAGACGCTGAGAGGGACGACTGGATACAAGGCTATGCGTCACAGTCACACCCATCTACTCAAACTTTAGATGCGTTCTCCTATTATGGTGCTGGAGAGAATCCACCCATAAGAGATGCATTCAAATGTAAGAATCCATGGAATATTAAAACTCCCAAAGGGTATTCATGTTTCTACTTAGACCCCTTTCTACATCAAAACAAGTACTTTGCAACATGGCAGGGCATCATCGATACAGATGAGTTCAATGTGAACTTGGACAATGCACAGATCATTTTCTACCCTAAAGTCAATCACTCCTTCACAATCAAGAAGGGAACACCTTTATGTCAGATCATACCATTCAAGAGAGAAGAATGGGCGTCCACATACACAACAAATAGTATGGAATCGTATATAAATAATCTCACTGTGAAAAATTCGACTCAAGATAATATATCGATGGCAGAAGCAAATGCATTAGATATCAAGAAAGAAACTATCAAAAGAGTCGGGCCCTATAAAAAGAGGGGACTGTGGAAACCAAAACAGAAGTTCTTCAATGAAGACACTCCACCACCCGAGTGTCCGTTTCATGTTTCTGCAGAGAACCCAGCACCAAATGAGATACAATTAGAAATGAATTTCGGAGACGAAACAAATGGCAGTTAGACTACTATTCCCAACCCTACTTTTTCATAGAAATCTTTTACAAGAAGACTTAGATGAATCTAGAGGATTGACCCAATCATATATGACACATCTTGTTGAAGAGATGGATAGTATGAGGAGACGAGACCCGAAGGGGAGACAGGTCTCCAATCAATACACTGGTTGGCAATCCCATGATGGTTGTGAGAAAAGTCCTGCATTCACTAAGTGTATGAATAGAATTGTTAAACTCTTTAATGACGAAGTGTTACCGTTTCATGGACTGGATACGAAAAATGCAAAAGTATCTATTGGTAACTCTTGGGCAAACATCAATGACAAGGGTGCATGGAATATGCCACACCTACACAATGGGTGTTGGTACAGTGGAGTGTTTTATATCAAGGGTGACGGAGATGAGGGTAGATTGCAGATGATAGAAACAGATGTTAAGGTCGTTGCAGATATGCCACATTCACCGAGAACTCCTTCCAATTTCGGGTTTGAATGCAAATCAGGAGAATTAGTTCTTTTCCCTAGTGGTGCAATGCACATGGTTGAACCAAATCCTACAGATAAAGAACGGTATTCTATATCGTTCAACATCAATATGGATTACCTAGGACAGGATGGAAACAAAGGAAACATCGAAAATTGGAACCCTGACGAATTTGTTTTCAATATTGACACTAATGGTAACCCAATAACCGTGTAACGAGGAAACCATGTTCCTAAATAACTACATGGAATTTGTAGTCAGCCCAGTCGTTCTTTGGAACATCATCGTATCACTCATCGTATTTCCGATTGGTTTTATAGTGAGGTCGCTCACATCCGAACAAAAGCGGTTGGATATATTAATGAACAAAACCCGAGAAGAGATCGCAAAAGATTATGTCACTAGAGATCAAATTGAAGCAGATTTTAGCAGACTAATGTCTACACTTGACCGAATGGACGAGAAGATAGACAAACTCCAAACCAAAACATACTTCCAAGAATAGGTTCATAAAGTGTATAAATAGTATTAGACGATTAATACTGGAATACAATTATGGCATCACCTAACAGCAAAGCAACATTTAAGTCCTACATAGAAAGAAAACTTGGAGCTCCTGTTCTCGAAATCAACGTGGACGATGACCAGTTTGATGACAGAATGGATGAAGCACTGCAATACTTTCGTGAGTTTCATTACGAAGGTGCAATCAAGTGTTACTTAAAACACCAACTTACTCAAGCAGAGATTGATTCGTTTAAAACAAACGAGACACATAACGCTGCAACAAGTGGTGGACAAGTAATAAGTGGACAGACTTACGGAGAAGGTCAGAATTACATTACACTACCCGAACATGTGTTAAGTGTAATACAAATTTTCCCATTCTCAAGTGGACAACAGTCTAATATGTTTGATATTCAATATCAACTTAGACTGAATGATCTTTGGGATTTATCATCTACGAGTGTTTTATACTACTCACAAGTACAATCACATCTTGCAATGCTAAACGACATATTAGTAGGACAGATTCCTATAAGATATAATATGCATTCTAACAGACTATACATTGACTACAATACGGCTAAGCTTACTGCTGGTGAGTGGATTATTGTTGAGTGTTATAGAATGATTGACCCAACAGACATGACAGATGTTTATAACGATATGTGGTTGAAGAAATATGCAACCAATTTAGTTAAGTATCAGTGGGGTGAAAACCTATCCAAGTTTAGTGGAATTTCATTGCCAGGCGGTGTTACACTAGATGCACAACAAATGAAAGAAGAAGCAAAAGAAGAGATATTAAGATTAGAAGAGGAATCACGAAATAACTTTGAGATGCCTGTTTTAGATATGATAGGATAACCTAATGCCGACTAATGTATTTTTTAACCATGCAGTCAGTACTGAACAACATCTCTACGAAGATTTAGTTGTTGAATCACTTAGATTCTATGGACATGAGTGTTACTACTTACCGAGAGCCCTTGTCGAAGAGGACACGATTCTTGGTGAAGACGTGCAATCCACTTTTGGTGATGCATATGCAGTTGAAATGTACATTGAAAACACAGACGGATTCGAAGGAGAGGGTGACCTTTTCAGTAAGTTCGGTGTTCAAGTACGTGACACTGCAACCTTCGTATTATCTTTAAGAACATGGGAGAGATTCATTTCCCTAGACTCAAACCTTGCAACAGCATTACGACCTAACGAAGGAGATTTGATCTACTTCCCTATGTCGGGTTCAATGTTCGAAATCAAATTTGTAGAACACGAGAATCCATTCTATCAAGTCGGTAAACTATTTGTATTCAAGATGCAGTGTGAACTGTTCGAGTACAGCGGAGAAGACTTCGATACAGACATTGGTGCTATCGATGTTATTGAGAACGAACAAGCATACTCAATCGAGATGACCATGAACAGTGGTTCGGGTGCGTATGTTATTAACGAACCATTAACACTATCAGGTGTTACGGTTGGTGAGGTGTCTGCATGGGCCTTCTCTACAGAAACCCTAAATATAGTACATAACACTAAGACACTTGCAGTTGGAGATTCTTTGGTCGGAACGATATCAGGATGTACTAGAACGATTGCATCTATTGTAGATGTGATGACATTTGCTAATGATGGTGGCGCACAGAATAAAGACTTTGAAGATAAGGATGGGTCATACTTAGACTTTAGTGAAACTAATCCATTCGGAGAACCATAAGAATGTTCGGTACTCATTTTTACCATGAAACGATTAAGAGAAGTGTATCTATATTTGGTACACTCTTTAATAATATCTATATCGAGAAGAAAAAATCAGACGGAACAGTCCTTTCAAAGAGTCTAGTTCCAATTTCCTATGGCCCTAAACAGAAATGGTTAGCAAGGTTAGATGACGAGAAGAACCTAAACGATGGTAACAGAAGTGCAATCAGTCTACCGAGACTTGCCTTTGAGATCAGTGGGTTTGAATATGATGCAACAAGACAACAAAACAAATTAATAAAAACCCAAAAAAATCAGTTAGAAGCTGCAGACACAGGTAAGAGGGGATTCCAATATGCACCAGCACCCTACAACATATCCTTTTCACTAGGCATTCTTGCAAAGAATGCTAATGATGCATTACAGATTCTAGAACAGATCATTCCTTACTTCCAACCCGAATACTCAGTTACAATGAAGATGGTTGATTCGATGAGTGAGACCCGAGATGTGCCGATAATATTGAATAGTGTAACAATGGACGATACCTATGAAGGAGATTTCTCTGAAAGAAGAGTAATCCAGTACAATTTAGAATTTCAAATGCAAATATACTTCTTCGGGCCAGTGTTTACTGGTGAGATAATCAAATCGGTTATTGAAAGAGACTATATTAACACAGGACTTGGTGGGTTCACAACGACACAGTTAGAAGCATCGGGACTTGTTAAAGAAGTTAAACATTACGAACCTGCGTTTGAAGAACGAACTAATAGTGTAGTGTCTGCATCAACCACAATTGCCTTTACTACTGCAATAAATAGTAAGATAAGTGCTTTAGATGAAGTATTTGGGACTGGGAATGCAACCGAACCGACTGTTGTGAGTATTGCTAGTGATAAACTATCGATAGTAGTCTCAAGTGCAGTAACACTAGGTGCAAAATCTAGACTGAAGTTCGTAGGTTCTGTTGACCCAACCGACACCTTTGTGGTTGCAGAGACAGTGAGTTTTTATGATGACGGTGCTAAGTCTACATTCACAGAAGACAAGGTAACAGATGCGAGTTAATAATTATGGCAGACAAAATAGATAATCAGCTAAACGATATTTTAGATATCACAGGTGAGATTCAAAAAGAGACCAAAGTGGTCAAAATCCCAACAGCTTCTGAGTCTATGGAGAACGACTATAAGTATGGTCGTGAGACCCTCTACAGTCTCGTAGAACGGGGCCAGGACGCCATTGATGGAATCCTTGACCTATGTAAGGAAACCGAACATCCTCGTGCTTACGAGGTCGCAGGACAACTTATAAAGACCGTTGGGGATACTGCAGAGAAACTACTAGACTTGCAGAAGAAAATGAAAGATTTAAGTGATGAAAATGTTAATGTGAAGACTCAACACAACCATTTATATGTTGGTTCCACTTCTGAGTTGCAGAAGTTCCTCAAAAATGAAAAGAAAAAGAACTAGATGGTAGCTCCTACAAACCAAGGATATCTTGGAAATACTCAGATCAAAAGATCGGGTATTGAACAACAGTATACCGAAGAAGAATTTAAAGAATATCTGAAGTGTTCATCCAACCCTACACACTTCATTGAGAACTATTGTCAAATTATATCACTAGACGAAGGCCTTGTCAAGTTTGAACTTCGTGGATATCAGGCCAATCTAATTGAACACTACGATTCAAATCGATTCAATATAGTTCTTGCTTCACGTCAAAGTGGTAAATCAATTACCAGTTGTGCATACCTTTTATGGTATCTCCTCTTTCACCCCGAAGTCACAGTCGCAGTACTTGCAAACAAAGGTGCAATTGCACGTGAGATGATATCTCGTATCGTCACTATGTTAGAATCAGTTCCGTTCTTTTTACAGCCTGGAGTTAAGATTCTTAACAAAGGTTCCATTGAATTTTCCAACGACTCGAAGGTCGTAGCAGCTGCAACGTCTTCAAGTTCGATTCGTGGATTGTCTATAAACCTCTTGTATCTTGATGAGTTTGCGTTCGTAGAGAATGCAGAGGAATTCTATACATCAACATATCCTGTTGTTACTTCAGGTAAGAACTCGAAGGTTATTATCACATCTACTGCAAATGGTGTTGGTAATATGTTCTACAAGTTATATGAGAGTGCAGTACAGAGAGAAAGTGAGTATAAACATTTCCTTATTAATTGGTTTGATGTGCCAGGCAGAGATGAGGCATGGAAGAAGTCTACCATTGCAAACACATCCGAGACTCAATTCGAACAAGAGTATGGTAATAGTTTCCTAGGAACAGGTAATACACTCATCAATTCAAATTGTTTGTTAGGAATGAGGTCAATAACCCCCGACTGGAATAAGGATAACATAAATATATACACTAGACCCATAGAAGGTCATTCATATGTATGTACAGTGGATGTATCTAAGGGTAGGGGAATTGACTATTCCACGTTTAGTATATTTGATGTGTCGGTACAACCCTTTAAACAAGTTGCTACATTCAGAGACAATATGTTGTCTCCGATGTTATTACCCGACATGATTTCAAAATATGTTAGACCCTATAACGAAGCATTAGTAATCGTAGAAAACAATGCAGAAGGGGGGATGGTTGCTACTCAATTGCATTATGATATTGAATATCCCAATGTATTTGTACAGGGGATGACCAAACAGGAAGATATCGGAGTGACGATGAACCGTAAGATTAAAAGAATCGGTTGTTCAACACTCAAAGAGTTGTGTGAGGAAAATCGTTTAGAGTTGGTCGATAGGGCCACAATAACTGAACTTTTAACCTTTATAAATAAAGGGACATCATACGAAGCAGCAAAGGGCTATCATGATGACATGGTTATGAACTGCGTATTATTTGCATGGTTTGTAACAACAGAATTCTTTTATCATTTAACGGACTCTGCGGTAAAGGACTTATTGTATTCAGAACAACAAAAGATGATTGAAGATGATATGTTACCTGCTGGAGTCTTTGGTGCAACCCAAGGGCCAGAAGAAGTAAGTTTTGTGGATACAGAAGGGGATAGATGGTTCCCCGCACAAGCTGAAAGAGAATAACAGTGTGTTGGTGAGTTTTTATTTGTTATAAATAAAACAGTAAACAACACTTTTTAAAAAAATGTTGATTTAAAATAAACAACACTTTTTACATTAACAGGAGTAAAAGTATGGCATTTCAAGTATCACCAGGCGTTCAAATCTCAGAGATAGATTTGACAAATGTTGTACCAGCAGTATCAAGCACAATAGGTGCTTTTGTTGGTTCATTCAGATGGGGCCCAGTAGGTGAAGTAATCACAGTTTCCGATGCAAAGGGTTTGGTAGATAATTTTTCGTCTCCTGCTAATTCAACATCAGCAGCTGAAGACTTCTATACTGCAGAATCTTTCTTAAAATATGGTTCTACACTAAGAATCGTAAGATCGGGGTCAACTGCCTCATTAATGCGTAGTGCAAACCACTCAGGTGACGCTACTTCATTATTGAAAAATAACGAAGACTACGTAAATTCTTACAAATCGGGTGCTTTAAACGGCACAGTCGGTCAATGGGTATCAAGATATCCTGGCGTTTTGGGAAATTCAATTAAAGTTTCTCATTGTGCTAGTGCATCTGCTTACTCTTCAACTAGTGCATCAACTACTAGTGGAACCGAGGCAATTGGACAAACAATTATTGCTGTTGTTTCAGGTGCAGCTTTCCAAGTCGGAGATGTTATAACCTTCGCTGGACAGACACAAGAATACAAAGTAACAGGTATTGCTAGCAACGATCTAACCGTTAAGTCATTAGGTCAACCAGCAAATACTGGTATAGTCACTGAAGTTGCAAGTGGAACTGCGATCAATAGAAAATGGGAACACCATTCACTATTCAACAAAGCTCCAGGCATTTCAAGTGGTGCAGCCCTCGCTGGTGCAACTGCTGATGAAATTCATATCGTAGTTATAGACGAAGATGGTGCTTTCACAGGAGCCGCTGGAACAGTACTAGAATCATTTGGATTCTCTTCAATGGCTTCGGATGCAAAAACACCTGAAGGTAGTTCACTCTACTATAAAGATGTAATTGCTACACAGTCAAAATACGTATACTGGTCAGGACACAACACTGCAACAGATTTAACCGCTGCAGAAGATAGAACACTTGCAACTTCCGTTGCAGACCCCTTTACAGGGCCGACAGCACCATGGGCAATATCATTAACTGGTGGTGTAGATGGAAGTATCAGTACTGCTGGTCAAAAACACGGTGACTGGACAACTCATTTCGGGGATGCAGAAACAATCGACATCTCATTCTTAATCGTAGGTTCCACAAGAACTTGGAGTGGGTCTGCAGAACAAGATACACGTGCAGATTGGACAACACTTGCTAATCAAGCAATTCTTCTTGCAGAAGCAAGAAAAGATTGCATGGTTATCTTATCACCTAGATATTCAGATGTCGTTGGTGTTTCAAGTGAGTCAACTCAATCATCCAATGTTAAATTAACTGCCGATACAGCAACGTCAAGTTCTTATGCAGTAATTGACAGTGGTTGGGTATACCAGTACGATAGATTCCACGATACATACAGATGGGTTCCTGCAAACGGACACACTGCTGGTATTATGGCAAGATCAGACCTTACTAGAGATTCATGGGTTTCACCTGCTGGATTCTCAAGAGGACAATACTTAGGTATCACTAAACTTGCTTTCAATCCGAAACAAGCATCTAGAGATGACCTATACAGAGCCAGAGTTAACCCAGTGGTTACCTTCCCAGGCCAAGGTACATTGTTGTACGGTGACAAAACTGCATTAAGTTCTCCATCAGCATTTGATAGAATTAATGTGAGGAGATTGTTCATAGTCTTAGAGAAAGCAATAGCAGTCGCTGCTAAAGCACAATTGTTCGAATTTAACGATGCCTTCACAAGAGCTCAGTTTAGAAGTGCAATTGAACCTTTCCTAAGAGATGTTAAAAACAGAAGAGGTTTAGTAGATTATTCAGTAATATGTGACGACACTAACAACACAGACTCCGTTATCGATAGAAACGAGTTCGTATGTTCAATTTTTGTCAAACCTGCTCGATCTATTAACTTCATTACATTGAACTTTGTCGCTGCCAGAAGTGGTGTCGAGTTTTCTGAAATTTATAGTGCAGTTTAAGGAGTATAAAACATGGCAACAATAGACCAATTTAAAGCACAACTAGTAGGTGGTGGCCCACGTGCAAACAGATTCAGAGTTTTCCTACCTCGTGCAGGAAACAAGATTGAATTTTTAGCAAGTGGTGCTCAAATACCAGCTGCAACAATAGAAATAACTCCAGTTAAGTTTAGAGGTCAAACTCTTAAACTTGCTGGGGATAGAACCTTTGCTGACTGGACAGTGAAGATCATCAATGACGTAGAATTTTCTGCAAGAACTGCTCTAGAAGCATGGCAGGAAGAGATACAAGGATTTGGTACTTCAGACGGTTCAACAACAACCGATTACCTCTTAAGTCGTGCCTATATTGAACAATTAGGTAAAGATGATTCTGTTCTAGCGAGATATGAGTTTTTTAATATGTTCCCATCAGAAATTGGTGCTATCGAACTGTCTTACGACAGTGGTGATGCATTAGAAGATTTTGATGTGACATTTGCTTTTTCTCACTGGGAAAGAACAGTCTAAGTAGAATAACAGTGAAATTAGCACTTTATAGGTGTTATAAATAATAGTATGGAAATATTCGGATTTGAAATCGCTCGTAAAAAAGACGAGCTACGTGCAACGACTATCAACAAAGGACAGTCGTTTGTTCCACCAGTTGATGATGACGGTACACCAGTCATCTCACAACAAGCAGGTGGGTTTATATCGGGTGGAGCCTATGGCTCCTATGTCGATATGGAAGGTGGTATCAAGAGTGAGATTGAACTCATTCGAAAATACCGAGAGACATCGCTAGTCCCTGAATGTGACTCGGCGATCGAAGACATTATCAATGAGTGTATCACATCGGATAGTTCTGATAGGATAGTCACACTCGACCTCAGAGATGTTAAACTCTCTGATAGTATCAGAAAGAAGATACAAGACGAGTTTACTAACATTCTATCACTAATGAAGTTCAATCAGAACTCTCATGAATTATTCAGAAAATGGTACGTTGATGGAAGAATTTACTTCCATAAGGTCGTTGACAGTAAACGTCCTAAACTTGGTATTGTTGATATTAGGAACGTTGACCCCTTGAAGATTAAGAAGGTCAGAAATGTTGAAGAAGAGAAAGGTAAGGACGGCGTAACAAGAATTAAAAAAATTGAAGAATTTTATGTCTTCAATGATAAAGGTTTTGATAAGACTAGTGCCGTAGAAGGTTCAACTCTTAGAATTGCCCCTGAGGCAGTATGTTATACTACTTCGGGATTGTTAGATTATAACAAAAATGCAGTAATCGGATATATGCACAAGGCATTGAAGACTGCAAATCAGTTATCGATGATGGAAGATGCACTAGTAATCTATAGATTGTCTAGAGCTCCCGAAAGAAGAATTTTTTATATTGATGTTGGTAATTTACCTAAGGCAAAGGCCGAACAGTATCTTTCAGAGACAATGAATAAGTACAGAAATAAACTTATTTACAATGCAGATACAGGTGAAATCAAAGATGATAGAAAACATATGAGTATGTTGGAAGATTTTTGGTTACCAAGAAGAGAAGGTGGTAGAGGAACAGAGATATCTACATTGCCAGGCGGACAAAACCTTGCAGAGATAGATGATGTAGAGTACTTCAAGAAGAAGTTATACCAGTCTCTTAATGTACCATCGTCTAGGATGGAATCAGATAATGGTTTCAACATGGGCAGGTCTTCAGAGATTAATAGGGACGAGTTGAAGTTCAACAAGTTCACAAACAGACTTCAGAAGAAGTTTGCTAGAGTATTTACAGATATCTTGAGAACTCAGATTATCTTAAAAGAAATTGCAAATGCTGAAGAGTTTGACAAGATTAAAGATTTTATCCAGTATGATTTTACTGCAGATAACCACTTCACTGAGTTGAAGGAACAGGAAATTTTTAAGGAAAGATTAGATGCACTTCAAAATGTATCAGAATATGTTGGTAAATATTTCTCACAAGAATATGTTAGAAAATATATACTACGACAAACAGAAGAAGAGATTGAGACCATTGATAAACAAATTTCTACCGAGAAAGAGGCAGGAGTTGGTGGAGACGAAGATGATGGTGGATTCTCACAGTATTAGGAGTAAATGATGAGTAGTGAAATAGCAAAAGAAATTGTAAATAGTATCGAAGCAGGAAATCTTAGTGATGCAAAAGATCAAATTGATCAAGGCATTAAAGAGAAAGCAGCCGAGACAGTAGACATGAAACGTGTCGGTTTACAGGTTGACTGGATGTCAACTACAACAGAACCACAAGGAATGTAATGAAGAGTTTCGTGCGGATTTCTAGAGAACTTAATGAGGCTAAGGTGAAACTACCTAGTGGTCATAAAGAACTCAAGACTGATATTGTTAAAGTTGGTGGTAAACCAACGACTATCACTTACACTACTGCAAAAGGCAGAGTGTCCGTATTCGTGAACGGTTCGGACTTTACAGGTGGTTCGCCATATAAGGATTTGGCTGCTGCAGAAAAAGAATTTAAGGACATCAAACAGGTCATGCAACAAATGGCTGAAGAAGGTGTCACAATAGAGGAAATCATTAATGAAATTAATAGCAGAGTTTAACGAGAATATTGCACCGATCATTACCGAATCAACAAACGGTAAGAAGGATTACTTCATTGAAGGTGTCTTTATGCAAGCAGACATCAAAAACCGTAACGGTAGAGTCTATCCAAAAGAAATTATGGAGAAAGAAGTAGGTCGTTACGTCAAAGAGTTCGTTGAGAAGCAACGTGCTTTCGGTGAGTTGGGACACCCTGAAGGGCCAACCATCAATCTCGACAAAGTATCACATCTTATCCAATCATTGACTCTAGAAGGGTCAAACTATGTTGGTAAAGCAAAGATTTTAAGTACTCCAAACGGTGAGATTGTAAAAGCTCTCATTAATGATGGTGCTAAATTGGGTGTATCATCTAGAGGTCTAGGTTCACTAGAGCAAAAAGGTAATGCACAATACGTAAAAAACGATTTCCAACTTGCAACTGCAGGCGATATCGTGGCAGACCCATCTGCCCCTGAGGCATTTGTCGAAGGAATCATGGAAGGTGTTGAGTGGATTATGGGTAAAAATGGAGTGTTAACTGCCGTGCAGGCAGAAGACTTTCAAAAAACCCTCAAGTCTGCACGACTAAATAACTTGGAAGAAACTAAGTTAAATCTATGGAAAAGGTTCGTTGAGAACCTCTAACATATAAATAAATTAAGTAGTTCATTAAGAATTAATAACAGGAGTAAAAAATGGCAGATTTAGAAAACAACCTAGAAGGCATACAAGAAGCAGGTCAACCTGATTCTAAAGCCGAGAAAGGGGATTCAAAAATAGTCAAACAAGGTTCATCAGATGCTGCGACTATCGGTCAAGGTAAAGTTGATGTCGTCAAACCCGAAGAAAATCCTGTTGACAAAGCTGTTGCAGCGCAAAAGAAGGCAGAAGCTGGAGTGAAAGTCGTATCGAACGACCCACAACAGAAGAATGCTGGTAAAGCTGACAAAGCAGATTCAATCAAAGAAGATGAGAAAGAGTCTAGTAAAGACGTTCAGAAATCTACTAAGATGGAATCGATCAAAGCTATCGTCAACAACATGAAGGAAATGACTAAGGAAGAAATCTCGTCTGTACTGGGAACAGTATCAGAAGAGGAAGTTGACGAAAGTTTGACAAAGGCTGAAACAGCAAGAAAAGTAGTAGAGTCTTTGAAGTCTATGGACGAAGAAGCAGTTGCTAAAGTTCTTGAAGGTTTTAATAAGAAAGAAGAAGAAGCAGACGAAGACGAAGAAGAAGTAAAAGAAGAAGTGGAAACTTCTCTTGAACTTGAATCATCTTTGGTAGAAATTGAAATAGATGACGACCTATCTGCAATTTCAGAAGCATTAGAACTTTCTGAAGAAAATGCTGAGAAAGCAAAAACAATATTCAAAGCTGCAGTTTCTAGTAAGGTGCAGGAAGTATCTGAGACTCTTAGAGCTCAATACTCAGAAGAATTAAAAACCACAGTTGAGACTGTCAAAGGCGACCTTGCGGAAGCAGTTGATAAGTACTTAACATATTGTGCAGAAGAGTGGACGAAAGAAAACGAACTCGCAATAGAACGTGGTTTGAGATCAGAAATGACAGAAAACTTCATTGAAGGACTGAAGACATTGTTCGTAGAACATTATGTTGACGTTCCTGAAGACAAGTACAATGTTATTGATGAACTCGCAAATCGTCTCGATGAGATGGAATCTAAATTGGATGGTGAAGTTCAGAACAATATGGACATCACTGAAGAATTAGAAACACTCAAGAGAGTGAACGTGATATCAGCTGCGTCTTCGGACTTAACTGATTCACAAAAAGAGAAATTATCTTCACTTGCAGAAGGTGTTGAGTACAAAACTGAAGAGGACTTCGCTGAGAAGATTTCTGAAGTTAAGAATGCGTACTTCCCTGCTGAAGGTGGTCAAAAGATAGTTGAAGAAACTCTAGTAGTTGAAGGGGCAAATGAATTCGAAGTTGAAAAGACCGAGAAAGTTCTTGACCCAATACTTGCTAGATATTCACAAGCAATTAGTAACCACAGACCTCTATAGGTCTTAGGTTATTTTTTTTAAAGGAAAATAAAATGTTTTTATCAGAAAACTTACAAGAAAAGTGGTCACCGATTCTAGAACACTCCGATCTTCCAAAGATCGAAGATAACTACAAACGTGCTGTAACTGCTGTTATTCTTGAAAACCAAGAAAAGGCTCTTAATGAAGATAGAGTTAACCTTGGTGAGGCAGCACCTTTAAATGCTACTGGTAGTGCGATTTCTAACTGGGATCCGATTTTGATCTCATTAGTTCGTAGAGCTATGCCAAATCTCGTTGCTTACGACATTTGCGGTGTTCAACCAATGACTGGGCCTACTGGTCTTATCTTTGCTATGAAAGCAAGATATAATGACTACATGACTCAATCTGCTATATTATCTAAAACAGAAGCTATGGGTGTCAACGAAGTTGATACTGAATTCTCATCAACTGCATCACCTGAAAGTGGTAAAGCTGGTGTTAATGTTCAAATCTCAGACCCTTTTGATACTTCAAGTCCTTCGTATGAAGATACGACTGGTACTGGTATGACTACAGCTCAGGCTGAAGCATTAGGTGATGCAACTGCAAACGGTTTTGCTTCAATGGCATTCTCTATCGAGAAAGCTACTGTTACTGCAAAGTCAAGAGCATTGAAAGCAGAATACACACTAGAATTAGCACAAGACCTTAAAGCAATCCACGGTCTTGATGCGGAATCAGAACTTGCAAATATTCTTTCATCAGAAATTCTTGCGGAAATCAACAGAGAAGTTGTTAGAACAGTAAACTCACAAGCCAAACTCGGTGCAGCCGATACAGCTAGTGCAGGTACTTTCAACCTTGACGTAGATGCAAACGGAAGATGGTCTGTTGAGAAATTTAAAGGTCTATTGTTCCAAATCGAAAGAGAGTCTAACAAAATTGCTAAAGAAACAAGAAGAGGAAAAGGTAACTTTATTATCTGTTCATCTGATGTTGCTTCTGCACTTTCAATGGCTGGTGTATTAGATTACGCTCCTGCTCTTTCTACTAACCTTAACGTTGACGATACTGGTAATACTTTTGCTGGTCTTCTAAACGGACGTGTTAAAGTTTATATCGACCCATATGCTGGTGTTGACTACTTGACAGTAGGTTATAGAGGAACTAACCCTTATGATGCTGGTCTTTTCTATTGCCCATACGTACCATTACAAATGGTTCGTGCAGTAGGCGAGAACACGTTCCAACCAAAAATCGGTTTCAAAACTAGATATGGTATGGTAACAAACCCATTCGTAGGCCCTACACCTGCTGACGGACTTGCTACTGCTGGAACTAACCAGTATTACAGAAAATTTGCAGTGTCAAACATTCTGTAAGGTTATTCTTAACCTCATTACTTCGGTAATACTAAAAAGGACTCTTTCGAGTCCTTTTTTTTTGGCTTTGCAGTGGCACGTTGCAGTATCAGAAGTCACCCTCTGCAACTTGAACAACAGTGATACCTCTTGCCTTCCACATTGCAACAACTTTGTTTCTGTCATCGTATACAAGGTCAATCTTACCACCAAACTCTTCGAATTTATCTGCAAGGTCGGACTTGAACACTTCATCGGGTCTGAAGTCACCTTCGGGTCTAAGGAACACTCCTTGATGACCCTTACCAATCCACTCATCAATCTGAGCTTCAGTAAGACTTCTTTGTGACTCGTTTCTTGCAGAGAAGAATGCAACATCATGTCCGTCTTCAATGTGTTTCTTTGCAAGGTCACACACCCATTGTACAGGAGTGTCAAATCTAGTCTGTTCTTTGAATGATTTCCAGTCGGTAGGTTGTTGGGTAACGTGATGTCTCCTATGCTCTACATCAGCAATAG
>Ga0209090_10000408_pt1 | contig 26518 bp, 41 predicted proteins | sample ArcticOcean_MG_C_9_FD_187432 | JGI IMG/M metagenome (GOLD analysis project Ga0209090, IMG submission 187432) | Marine microbial communities from western Arctic Ocean - ArcticOcean_MG_CB2_152 (SPAdes) (version 2) | ecosystem: Environmental > Aquatic > Marine > Oceanic | place: Arctic Ocean... | reverse complement strand
TTACAACACGTTTAAAAGTGCTACTGGCGATGGTGTATTTTCTACAGGGGCAGGAATTATATTCTCACTAAACGAATTAGGTCTACCAATGTTAGACCCACTACCAACTACAGCGGCATCAAGTTTTTATGCTACAGTAATGAGTAGATTCCAATACTTAAACCCAAGTTTAAATTATGTACTAGAAAAAACTGCACATGGCTTTAGCAGAGGCGATGTTATATGTGCCGACAGTTCAGGATATGTTAAAGCAACAAGTAGCACAATGGCAAAAATGATTGGTGTTGTAGTTGAAAGTGGCCCAGGTCCTAACATGTTTATGATATCTCCTAACACTAGAATTATTGATTTTGATCCTAGTATTCCTGGAGTTAGAGGTGACTATATTTATGTAGACACTGATGGCGATTTAACTACTACAGATACAGGCAAAATTGCATTCTTAAAAATACAAAATTCTATACCAACTAATTTATTAGGAACTATAAATACTCCTAGTGTGCCCGATACTCATGTATTAAAACTTAACGGTACTTCAATAACATTTGCAGGTACAGGTAGTGCAAATGCAACATTGGCACAAATGGTTACACAGATTAATGCAGGGTCAAGTACACATAAAGTTGTTGCCGTTGCGGCGCCAACTGCAACTGTTATTAACAGTAATCCAGATAGTACTGCATACGGGCTAATAGGTGGTTACACTACTTTCGCGGCCAGCTTTGATAATGGCTCAGCCGCTACTGCTACTACTGTTACCTTTAGTACAAATACTGCCGGTCAAGCAAAATACGGTTCTGCTGTTGCTATCCCAAGTGACATGGCAACTGATATTAATGCGGCAAGCATTACAAATTTAACTGCGTCGTCTAACGATGCTGACACTCAACTAACATTAACTGAAGCAAATGGTAATGCCGTAACTATAGCAAATGTTACCGGCGATAGCAATGGCAATCCGTTTGTTGGCGGTAGTAATGTATCTGGTTTAGTTGCATCAACTAGTGCTACAGGTACATCAAGAATTAATTTAGCTAGAAGTGACGGTGGAGAAATATTAATATACGAAGGCACCGAACACTTTAGAGTAAACACAGGTATTGCTAGTGGTCATACAGGAATGTTACCATTGGCATTAAACGTAGAGCAAGGTATACGATCAGGAACTACTTCGGTAGTTGCAAATATATCTGCAAGAGATTCATTAACAGTACTCACTGGCGACCAAGCACATGTATTAAGTGCGGCAGATGGTGAGTGGGCATTATATTTGTATAACGGAAGTGTGTGGGTTAAGATATCCGATGCCGATAGTAGTACAACTGATGCTAAAACATTAACAACAACATTCACAATGCCAGCAAGTGGCTTTGGCGTATCAACAACTAACACATTAGGCAACATATCAGCAGGTGGTAAGATCACTTCTGTAAGTATTGATGTTGCAACAGCCTTTTCTGGACACTCAGGTGGTGGCCCAAATATAGAAATTGGTACTACAGCAGACCCTGACCAGTTTGTTAACGACCCTTCAAATGACTTAACTGATGTTACGGTGTTCATGCCTACATCAGAACATGTCCATCCGGCTGGCTCAGCCCAAGATCTTGAGGTCAAAGCACGATGCAATCACTATAATGCTACTGCTGGGACCGTGACTGTTAAGCTCACATATATTTAGAAAAAGATAAATACAAGTAACATATATTCAGAATGAGTAAGTGTTATGCATAATACAAAAAAATTTTTAGGAGAAACAAATGGCTGATATTAAGAACTTTGGTATAAAAGGTCTTTCTTCAGACGTACAAATGGGTAAAAGCGGCGGTCGTTTAAAATACGACAGCGGCAGTGGTCAATTCGACTTTACTCAGTCCAACGGTTCAACACTTGAGAACGTAAGGTTCGGAAGTGTAGTAGCTGGAGCATGGACGGGTACGGCTGTTGGCTCCCAGTACGGCGGTACAGGGCAGGACCTCAGTAGCTCATCAGGTATTATTAAAGTAAGTAGCGGAACTATGTCTGCGGCAAGTACTATATCATTAACATCAGAAGTAGCAGGCACATTGCCTATTGCAAATGGTGGTACTGGTGGAACTTCAGCCTCAGGTGCTAGAACCGGTCTCGGACTTGGTAGTATAGCTACACAAGATATAACGAGCGTTACCTTAACAGGTGGCACAATGAACGCAGTCGTCATAGGCGGAACAACCGCGGCGGCAGGATCGTTTACAACAATTAACGCCTCAGGCGCAATCACCGGTGCTTTATCCGGTAATGCTACAACGGCAACTGCCTTAGCAACTGGCAGAACAATAGGTATGTCAGGCGACGGTACTTGGACATCCGCATCATTTACTGGTGCAGGAAATGTTACAGGTGCAATGACACTGGCAACGGTTAACAGTAATGTTGGATCATTTGGTAGTACATCTGCCATTCCAGTAGTTACAGTTAACGCAAAAGGTTTAGTTACAGGCGTAACTACTGCAAGTATTGTTACATCATTAACAGTTGACGGCGACACCGGTGCACAAAATGTAGATTTATCAGCAGATGATTTACAATTTATTGGTACTGCAAATGAAATTGCTACAGCAGTTACTAAAGTTGGTACTGATGTTAAAGTAACTATTGGTTTACCAGACGATGTAACCATCGGTGGTGACTTAACAGTTAGTGGAGCATTTAACTCGGATGACATTACAGCATCCACAGTTACAATCAACGGTAACTTAGTAGTCTCAGGTACAACTACAACAGTAAATTCAACTACAGTCAGCATCGCTGATCCAGTATTTGAAATTGGTGATGATTCAAGTGATGATAACTTAGACCGTGGTATTAAATTCAAATATAACGACGGAACCACTAAAGTTGGTTTCTTTGGTATGGACGACACCAACGGTAAATTTGTTGCTTTAAGTAGTGCAACAGACTCATCAAGTACATTTAGTGGTACAGCAATGGCGGCTAAGTTTGGCGCAATTGAAGGTACATCATACAATGATGGCACAGTTACTATTGCTTCATTCACAACAGAAGCAACAGGACTAGGCGCAACTGACAACGATACATCTGTACCGACATCAGCGGCAGTTAAAGATTATGTTGATGCATTAGTAACAGCACAAGACTTAGACTTCCAAGGCGATAGCGGTGGTGCTTTAAGTATTGATTTAGACAGCGAAGCATTAACCATTGCAGGTGGTACAGGACTTAGTTCAGTAGGATCAGGCAACGGCGTAACACTTAATTTAGACGCTACGGCAGTAACAGCAGGATCATATGGTAGTACAACTGCCATTCCTATTATTACAGTAGATGCACAAGGACGTATTACATCAGCTTCAACAGGAGCTATTAGTACTTCTTGGACACTAACAGGTGATACAGGTTCACAAGTTGTAGCAGGTGGAGACACAGTTGACGTAGCAGGTGGTACTAATATTACTACAGTAGCTGGTGCAACTGACACATTAACCGTTAACCTAGACACTACTTTAACAAGTATGGTTGCAGGTACGTTTAGTGGACTTGTTACTGCAGGCTCATTTAATGACGGTACAGCAACATATGATGCTGGTACAATTAGTTCAGGTGTTGCGGCAACATTTAGTGGTGCTGTAACAGGTGGATCATTAACAGATGGTACAGCAACTATTTCTTCCGGTTCTTTAACTGGTGGTGTTGCAGGTACATTTAGTGGTGCATTAACAGGTGGATCATTAACAGATGGTACAGCAACTATAACTTCTGGAGCGGCAAGTGGTTTAACTACTGTAACAGCTTCAGGTTTAGTACGTGGTGGATCAGTTGGTGACGGAACAGCAACATTAGCCTCAGGATCTATTACAGGTCTTGTAAATACAACTGCTAGTGGAACTGTACAGTTTGGATCATTAAGCGATGGTACTGTAACAGCAACAGGATTCCAAACTACTATTACTGACAGTGACACAATCATACCTACATCAGGTGCGGTTGTTGACTACGTTGCTAGTCGAATTACTTTAGAAGACTTAGATATCGCTGGTGACAGTGGTACTGGTGCAGTTGATTTAAACTCTGCGTCTCTAACAGTAGCAGGCGGAACTGGTTTAACATCAGTAGCAAGTGGTGCAGGAATTACAGTTAACTTAGATGCAACAGCAGTAACAGCCGGATCATATGGTAGTGCAACAGCAATACCAACATTTACAGTTGATGCTCAGGGTAGATTAACAGCGGCTGGCACAGCGTCTATTACTACTTCATTAACAGTAGACGGTGATTCAGGTACACAAGATGTTGCTTTAGGAACAGACGACTTGCAATTCCTAGGTACAGCAAATGAAATCGAAACAGCAGTAACTAAAGTTGGTACTGATGCTAAAGTTACAATTGGTTTACCAACTAATGTAACGGTATCAAATAACTTGACAGTTGGTGGTAACTTAATATCAGATGATATTACTACAGCTACTTTAACAACTTCAGGTAACTTGACAGTAACAGGAGACTTAACAGTTAGTGGTACAACTACTACAGTTAACTCTACTACAGTCTCTATTGCAGACCCAGTTTTTGAAATTGGTTCAGATAGTTCAGATGATAACTTAGACCGTGGTATTAAGTTTGCCTATAACGATGGAACTGCGAAAGTTGGTTTCTTCGGTCTGGACGACTCAAGTGGTAAATTCGTAGCATTATCTAGTGCAACAGACTCATCAAGTACATTTAGTGGTACAGCAATGGCGGCAGATTTTGGCGCAATTGGTGGTACATCTCTTACAGCCTCAGGTGCAGTAACAGGTGGAAGTTTAACTGACGGTGTAGCAACATTAAACGGCTCAGGTGCGTTAAGTGGTGTTACTACTATTGTTGCTTCAAGTTCAGTACAAGCTGGATCATTAACAGACAGTACAGCAACACTATCAAGTGGTGCTTTAAGTGGCGCAACCACTGTAACAGCCTCAGGGTTAGTTAGAGGTGGAAGTGTTGGTGATGGTACAGCAACATTGGCTTCAGGGTCAATAACAGGTGCTGTTAACGTAACTGCATCAGGCGTAGTATCATTTGGTACTTTGACTGACAGTGGTGAGACTATTGCAATTACTAAGTTTGTTGACGAAGCAGATGGAATATCAAGTAACGATAACGATACTACTGTTCCAACTTCAGCGGCAGTTATTGACTATGTTGAAAACAATGGCGGCGACGGACTTTTATTACGTCAAGCACTTGTGGCAGGGTCAACTACAATTAACACATCGGCTATGCCAAATGTTAGTGGTAGAACTTACTATGCAAGTAAAGTTGTTATTAAAATTAGTACTGCTTTTAGCGGTGGATCATTTAACCAAATTCTTGTTAAAGAGAATGCTGGTTCAGGTTCAACTATTGTAGCGGCAGACGATGCAGATGGAGCCACAGCAGGTACTTATGTTATAGAACTAGATGGTGATTTAGCCCTTACTAAGAACGCGGCGATACAAGCTCAGTTCATGCAAAGCAATGGTAGTACTGCAAGTACAACCACAGCTGGTGCGGGTACACTTACTGTACATTATAACTACATTTAATACTTTAATTAGTTAAAATAAGAAAATACCTCACTTATGTGGGGTATTTTTTTGACTTAAATGATAAATATAAGTAACGTTAGAGATAACCTTTAACACAAAAATATATTAGGGAGAACTTAAAATGGCACAGACTAAAGTAAACGGTTTTACTAAAGACTTAAACGGTTTCGGAAGAACTATTCACGTTGCAACAGCAACAGTGGCAGGAGCTGGCGGAATGACACAAGCAAAAATGGACGCAGTAATTCAAAGCATTCATAACTTGAACTACTCAATCACAGGTATTGAAGGATTCGCAGTTGCGGCTACTACAGCAGTTCACGTTGCATACGAAGGCGGAGCGGCTATTGCTAATGATGCATCTGACGCTTTAGGCGCAACAGGTAATGCATGGGCGGCAGTTGTTAGCTTTGCAGGCTAAAGTTTAGTTAAAACTTAAACAAATTAAAAGCACACTTCTCGAGGTGTGCTTTTTTTTGGATGTTTATTCTGCTTGTATAATAGAGAGTGCTTCTTCGAAAGTGTATGGACTTTCATCAGCAAGAGGGATTGATTGTTCTATAATGTTTTTATATTCCTGTGCCTTCTCTTCATTGATTAAGATAAAAGGTATTTGTTCTGCAGGTAATTCATCGTCTGACCATATAGCATCTACTGGACATGCTGGTTCACATAAAGCACAATCAATACATTCATCTGGATCGATAACTAACATGTTGACGCCTTCGTAAAAACAATCCACAGGACACACAGTAACGCACTCCGTGTCTTTGCACCCAACACATGGGCTACCTACAATAAAAGTCATTAAGCTGTCCTTGGTCGCATATGATAAGAGTGTGAAAAGAACATTGCTTTTTTACTAGATTGATTTGGAGTAAAACCCCAAGGTATATGTGCCGGGAAGAATACTATCTTCCATGGCTCATACTTAATAAAATGTGTGTATTCTTGTACATCAGGGTCTGGTGTTGCATAAAGTTTACTGTCTAGTGTATCCATATATAAGTTACTGGTGCTGTCATCACCCTCAACAAATACAACGCATTGGTACCAACGCAGTCTATTAACACTTGCAGGAACATTGCACCCAGCATCTACGCAAACCAATTGGTTCTCACAACTTTCAAAGTTCTGTAAGCCTTGCGGTAAGCGAAAATGTGTAACAACATTATTAAAGAACATGTTACTACACAGAGTACTTAGTGTAAGTAAATGAGACTGTATCTCTTGTATCTTTGTAACATACCCAAAGTGTAATTTTACCTTATGCATACTATAAACTTGCTGAAGAATCATAGCCTTCGCTTCGTTATCTAGCTCTAATTTGCCTTCAAATACCCAATTAGGGAATACAGGATAAGTTGTCATACTAGGAGAAGTTTGCTTCATAACACTATTTATAAGAAAGGTTGAATAGTGTTACAACCTTATGGCAACAGCATATTAGCGGTAAAAACTGGTATTTTTACCTAAATCTGGTGTAATTTACCTAAATCTGGTGTAATAACGGTTGACAAATCCTGTATATTTGCTATAATAGTTGTATAAATAAAAAAAGGTAGGAGATTTTATGTTTGTAATAGTAAATAAAAACCAAGGTACACTACACAGTGAACCTACAAGACAGTCATATAGAAGTAAGTCATATAAATCAGCTGGTGCGGCTAAAGCCGGTATCACTAGAACTGTTAAGTATTATGCTAAAGCCATTCAGCAAGTTGCTGATGTAGTTGCTGAAGGTAAGCCTGAATATCATGCTTCGATGTACAATGCGTACAGAGATGCTACTGAAGATAGATCAGACAGCATGTTTTCTAATAGAAACTATGACTACAGAAATGTATGTAACGGTACTGATTTAGAAGTAGTTGCTCATGAAGATTACGTTGAGCCTCAAATTACTAGGACTGGAACTAGTCCATACGATGGTAGAGAGATTACTGTTACTACAGGCATTAATTCAATTGGTACGCACATGGATCCTCTATGTGAAAGCCACTACACTAACTAAGGAATATCAATTGGCATATACCAAAAAGAATAAAATCATACTCACAGACTGTGACGGAGTATGCTTAGACTGGGAAGAAGGCTTCTCTGTCTGGATGGAACATCACGGACACGAAAAGGTAGATGGTTACCAGTTTGTGTACAGTATTGGTAAGAGGTACGGAATCTCTAATAATCAAGCTCATAAGTTGATTAGGCAGTTTAACGAAAGTGCCGCCATTGGCTTCCTTCCACCATTAAGAGATGCTCAGTACTTTATAAGGAAATTATCTGAGCAACATGGTTACAAGTTTATTGCTGTAACCAGCCTCAGCACAGATCCGTATGCTAAAGAGCTCAGGGAAAGGAACCTAGCCAAGCTGTTTGGAGACGCATTTATTGAGTGTATTTGCTTGCCAACTGGTGCTGATAAGGACGATATATTAGCCTCATTAGCCATCAAATATAAGGGCAACTACTGGATAGAGGACAAGCCTGAAAACGTTACAGCGGGCACTACAGTAGGTCTGAGGGGCATTCTAGTGGAGCATGGGCACAATATGACCGCCAAAATTGACGGTTTTGTCGCTAAAACATGGGAAAATATATACGATCATATAGTAAATAACGGTTGACAAATAGCCAATATTTGCTATAATATATGCATAACTTAACAAAAAAGAGAAGAAAGCAATGTCAAAATTAGTAATAAACACACAATATAGAGAGAACTACGCCGCACACAATGAGGACTTTGTTCCTGGTGTGAGCGAAGACTATTGGAAGTTCAAAGGCGGATCAACTTATGTTGTTGAGAACATCATGCCTGCTCAGGCTATGAAGATTGGTGTACATGGTATCCCAAATCTTGAGAAGCTCATTGCTTATTCAAACCCAGCATCAGAAGAGTACATCTTAGACTACGAAGTTGTAGAAGATGATAATGCTCCTGTTTGTGAAGAGTGGGAAACACCTACTATCTTTGAGTTTGATTCAGAGATCAAAGAGTGGCGTGGAACTAGAACCACCTCTAATGGTGACATGGGTTACATGAAGTCTGAGATACAGATTAAAACTGAAAGCTGGTTAGTACGTCCTGAATTAGGTCGTGAGGACTATAGAGTTCAGTACACTATGAACGATGGCAACATTGTAACTGGTGACGCCGGGCTTAGAGCTTGGTTTGAAAATATCACTTTAGAAGAGGTAGCGTAATGTCAGATAAGAATCCAACATTTGCAGTTATTGATGTGCTAACAACGGCATGTGCTGTTCACCGTATCAACAAAGGCTTTGTTAAGTCTGCTGATGCTAGACCAGAAGATGGTATTATTGCTAATAGCACTTTCTTGTACAGTCATTTTTTAGGTGTACACGACAAGGCTTCCAACAGTAACAAGAAACAGGAAGTAACAAGTACTCCTGAAGATGTTGCTGGGGCGGAAACTATTATTGATTATCTCAAAGGCTTAACTTTTAAAGCAATGGAAAGGGAACTAACTGATTTTGAGAAGAATGTTCTCAAGTTAGTGTCGTCTGATGTTGTTGGCAAAGATAAGATTGGTATAGCCGCAAGTTTACCTAAGGTATTCCAAAACAAAGTAGAATCTGATGTATGGGCAGTTCGTGAAACTGAACTGTCAACAGTATCAGACTACATTGGTAAAGTTGGTAAACGTGATAACTTTAATATCATCATAGAGAATGTACGATACATCTCTAGTGTTGGTTCAAAGTTATTTTGTGCTAGTGTTGATGGTAAGAATATTGTTAAGTTCTTTAACAATGACATCACAGCAAAAGTTGGTGAGACACTTGCCATTGGTGCGTATGTTAAAGACCATAGCGTCAGCAAGTATCACCATGGTAAAGAAACTATGGTTAACAGAATAAAGGTGTTAACCACAGATTAACGGTTGACTATTAGCACATTGATGTTATAATAGTTACTTACTTAGAGCAATTACAGAAGGATATTCAGATGAATATTACGGTTACTGGTCCACGTGGTGGTGCAATGCCTTTTGAACGTTCGTACTTTATCAAAGAAGCAACTGAATTCTTTGCAAAGTCATTAGGTATTAATCGCTTAAAAACAAAAATTAATGTACTAGTCCATGAGCAACTGTTGATTGACGGTGACACTATGGGCTATTGCGAAGCTAAGTCAGAACGAGAGTTTGATATTAGTTTATGTAGCTGGGGCAATTGGTTAAGTGTACTAGCACACGAAATGGTACATGTTCGCCAGTTTGCACGTGGTGAGTTAGACTTGCAAATGGATACATGGAAAAGTCGCAAGTATTGTAGCAACATTGATTACTGGGACCAGCCTTGGGAAAAGGAGGCACGACGGTTGCAGAACAGATTAGTTTTTGATTTTATGGAGCAGTGTGACTACTAATGCATACTTGTATCTCAAACAACAAAAGAAACCAACGACTAACATCATATGGTGAGGCAAAGATTATGCACCCCGCATTAGTTAGGTACGAAGAGTTACTTAAAAAACATGACTGGACTTATATGTACAGCGATGATCATCGTGCGTGGAAGAAAGGTTCAGAAGAAGCAGAGGAACTTCGTCGCTCAATTGATATCTTATGTGGATTAGGGCTCGACCAAATCGCATGTGAGATGCACACAAAGTATTCGCCTTTTAGTAAAGGGTAAAGTTTAATGCGCCTTTAGCTCAGCTGGATAGAGCAACGGCCTTCTAAGCCGTAGGTCAGTGGTTCGAATCCACTAAGGCGTACCAATTTAGAGAGTAAATATATGGACTTCTTAATGTTAATAGCAGGGTTGTTAATTGTAACCCTCGCACTGGACTACTGGGATAACAAGTAATGGCTCATGAAGAACATCTTATTATACGCAATGCTATGTGTACACCGGACGGCACAATATTACAAAGCCGTCACCGACATGATTATGTTACGCACACTGATAATAATAGTAAAGAATATATGCTCGACGGTGGGCTAAGTTATGTTCGCTCTAGTGCTAACGGTGACGAAGAACATTTGACCATTACACTTGCAGACCCACATGAACAAGTTAGAGAAGCCTGTGAATGGGGAACATACGGTATTAACGGAGACCAGCCACTGTCATATATTACATTGTGTGATATGAGTACTGCACACATTGAAGCAGTACTAAAAAATGTGCCGCGACTTGAACCAGCAATTAAAATTGCTATGAAAAATGAACTGGAGTATCGCAATGAAAGTTAAAATAGGCTCGTATCCAAAGCATCGTTGGTACCACAACTTCTTGTATGAGACGTTGGGTGTTAAAAACGAACCTAAAGTATCTGTGCATATAGACGACTTTGATACGTGGAGTATGGATCACACCCTTGCATATATTATTGTGCCGATGCTCAAGCAACTAAAGGAGACCAAGCAAGGGGCTCCTTATGTGTACCCAGAAGATGTGCCAGCAGTGTTGCGTCCTAATAAGAAAGAACTAACAGCATACACTAAAAATGGTGATACTGATCCTGAGTTCTTTAATCGTTGGGATTGGGTAATGGGTGAAATGATCTTTGCCTTTGAGAGCAAACATACAGATTGGGAAGAACAGTTTCAATCAGGCGAACATGACACCCATTGGATCGAACTAACTGAAGGTGAGCATAAAGGTTTGAGCGAAATGGTCAAAGGTCCTAACGACACATATGAAGTTGATTGGGAAGGGCGTAAGGCATACCAAGAGCGTATCACAAACGGATTTAAACTGTTTGGCAAGTACTACGAAAATTTATGGGATTAGTAATATCAGAGTTTTATTCCTCTGAAAAAACAATTGAATAAATGGTGCACCCGGCGTTAGGTCTCATTCCCTAACTAAAATAATTGAGTGAGTGGTGCCCAGGAGTAACAGAGAAGAGAAGTGGTATAAAGTAGTAGGCATATTATTATAACAATAAGGAGATAATAATGTCAATAGTCGTACCGGAACATAAGCACTTAATTATTCGTGCAGAAGTAAATAAGCCACCCAAGGATGCAAGTTGGGTTCATGGATGGTTAGGAAGTTTAGTAGAAAAGATTGGAATGAAGGTTTGTCAAGGACCTATCACAGCGTATGTAGATGTGCCGGGTAATGCTGGTGTGACAGGTGTTGTAATTATTGAGACAAGCCATATTGCAATCCATGTGTGGGACGAGCCTAGTCCTGCGTTAGTACAGTTAGATGTGTATACATGCGGGCCATTCGACAAAGAACTTATCTTTGCTGAACTAGAGGGAATGGACCCTGTTAAAGTTGAATGGAAGTATTTAGATCGTGAGTTTGATCTAACAGAAGTTAGTAGGTCAGTACACTAAGACCATACAAGCACATTAACTATGTGCTAGTAGTAAGTTGTTCCTTCTATGATAGAACTTAGGGTAGTTCCTAAGAATTGGAACACGATGACAGTAGTCCGTACACTTGGGTACGATAGTTTGAAGCGGTGGAGAACTGAAGATCTCGGTTCTGAGAAGCTGTTAAAACACCAATACTTTTTTGGGGCCTTTAGCTCAGTTGGTTAGAGCATACGACTCATAATCGTCAGGTCCTAGGTTCAAATCCTAGAAGGCCCACCAAAATAAGAGTTAGTGTTCTAATGGTAAGATGCAGGTCTCCAACACCTTGCGATTGGGGTTCGAATCCTTACTAGCTCGCCAATATAAAGATATAAGTAATAGTAACAACAGTAGAGATGCAATATGAAAATAGCAATCACAGGACATACAAGTGGTATAGGTCAAGCAATACTAGATATTTTAGAGCTAACTGGCGGCATTGCAAATGCTAGTACATTAGATATAAAATCTTATAGTAGAAGCAACGGTTGGAACTTAGCTGAAGCTGGCGGCAAGATGCTACTAGAAGAAATTGCTGATTTTAATCCTGATGTATTTTTTAACAATGCTTGGCATCCGAGTGTGCAGAATATGTTGTGTAAAAAGTTACACAACAAATGGAAAGACGAACACAAAGTAATTGTTAATACAGGTTCGATTACGGGCCACATGACCGATCAGTTGCATTCGGGAAATGTATATGCTACCGATAAGAAAGAGCTGTCTGAATACTGTATCAATAGAAGTTTTGAATATCCGTATAATAATAAGTGCAGACTAATTAATTTTAGTTGGGGTTTTGTTGAAACAGGATTAGTAGGTGTTAGTGATGTAGGTAGAGATGCATTAATTGATGTAACTGAAGCCGCGACAATGATGATTGAGCATGCCGAGAGAGCATGGCTACAACAAGATGGATGGAGTCAGCCTGATATAATTATTAACAGTTTGTACAGTTCTGCGGAACTACAAGATAAGACATTTAAAACAGCGGCACGTGGTGTTGCTAAACATCTCATTAAAACTAAGAAGTCAATGCAAAAATAAGCCCGGATGATGAAATTGGTAAACATAGCGGACTTAAAATCCGCCGGCTGTAATGGCCTTGCCGGTTCAAGTCCGGCTCCGGGTACCAAACAATTTTGATAAATATATAGAATAAACTTATAGGAAAAAACAAATGATTAAACCCCACTTAGTTCTAGAATGGATAATGGACTGTACTGTTACACCAGCGATACTTTACACTGTACTTGCAGACGATTGTAAGTACGTTGCACTCGACGGCGGCAATAGAGGTTTTACTAAGACTTATCAAGGAGTCACATCCACAGTCTCGGACCGAGCTTGGGAAGAAACTGAAAAGTTTTGGATCTCAGAGCAGTACGGTGAAGAGGTTGGATACTTTCAGCCTGATGACACTCGTGAAGGCATCGAACCAAAGAATGGTAGAATGGAAAATAGGAAAATGGGACTCGGAAGAGACGGTGAGTACCTAGATCATCTTGCTAGAAGCCAGTTTGCCTTGGATGGGATGGACATGACTTCGTTCCATGATGAGGAAGCTCGGTCCATATTTCCAGACGAGGTGCGAATGCCTGTTACTTGGAATCTTGCAGAAAATAACATGCCTCATTGGTCTACACCTGATAGAGGCTTAACTGTTTATAAAACATTGCCTACTAATAACACTTTTTATAATGGTAGATTCAATGCTGATCACCCGGAAGATGGTACATGGACAATGGTTCCACAACCTTGTGCAATGCAACCTTTTTCAAAAGGACGTATACTTAGCAACTACGATGAAATGCGTTTAGCTGGTGCTCCTGAAGAATTAATTGAAATATGTAAAGCTGGCGGATGGCCTGCTCCACTAAAACCCGAACTGCAAAGATTATACATCTTACCTACAGAAAATACTGTTCCTCTTACAGCAACGAACGTATTTAATATCTGGGAGTAAGGCACATGGGGAGACTCTGTTAGGAAACTAACAGTCTGCAGGTTTCCCCGCCCTAATATTATGTCAGAAATACAGCCAGTATCATCAATCACACGGACACATTCCTACATGGAAACAGTAACAAAAGTCTTACAATCATCGAATGGTGATAGAGTTCAGGAAATTAATTATATTGTTACGTTATATGATCGGGGTGGACAAATATATACTACTACAACCACAAATATGGTAAATTTTAGTATCTAGGCTCGGGCATCAAAGTTTAAAACTCGCCAATTTGTGTACCACTCTCTACTTTTCGCTACAGCAACATTGACAGCCACTTGAAGTTCTTTTGGTAAATGCGATATCACTGTTGTATTAGTAAATGTGTAATCTATTTCTGGGTGCCGTACAATAAAGTAAGGATCTTGTAGTAATTCAATTAACAATTCCATTAGCTTTTGCTTTGCATCTGATTCAGGTGCAATTACAGGATTCTCTTTAAAAAATTTGTATAGCACTATTTCAGGTTCTAGCCAATTATCAAACGTCTGTTTCCAATTTTGCGGATCTCTGCGTTCCGCATCTTGTCTAGTAAAGTGTGATGGCAGTTCTCTTTTTAACATACTAAACATTACTTTTCCTAGTGTCTGTGGCTTACCAACTGTACCTTCCTTGACTCTCCCGCTCCACCTATCAACTATTTCATGGTCAACTGGAATACCTAATACATTTGTAGTATAATCTGTCCATTTCCATATGTCCACATAACTTATAGTTTTGCCTGGCTCTACGAACGGAACCAGTGCCGCAATTGATACACACGGATCTAAGTGACTTTCATTGAATGTGTAATCTGGCATTGCGGCTCTTCCCATTGGCGCAAGTATAGTTGTTGCTATTGTTCTAAGAAACATTTGCCACATATACAGTTGCCTGCATTGTGATCCTAACGGTCCATTTGCTTGGCCAATATTTTGGTCTAAATTGTACGCTTGCACCATTAAGTCTCTGCCTCCAGCATTGTATGAAGGTGGCATGGTCATTTCTCTAACAGATAATGCCTCAGGATCATACTGAACCATGCATAATGCTGAAATATATCGTTGTAATGGATCTCTCATACATATTGTTAAGTTTGTTGCACTAATAGGAGATACAGTAGCTTTACCAGGGCCTAGTATTTCGGGCCGGGTGCCGGTGTGCATTTCTAAATCATGTTCTCTATCATACTGATCTTGGCTTAACGTTTCTAAATTGCACTCCCATGTACTTTGATCAGCAGAAGATAAATCAAATATATAAGATGACGCATTTCTTTTTGCTACTGCCCATGTTTCAATAATTTTGCTAGGAAACTGTAAATCTTGGCTGCCTGTGTTCTTTCTTATATTATAATAGTTAAATGTACCCATACACTTATTTATCTATCCTCTGGAGATAAATACATACATAATAGAAATAAACATAAGCGGTAGGAGGCTATTATGGCTGAAGAAGAAAAAGCAGAAGTAAGTATGAGTAGAAAAGAATATGATGCATTAAAGGCTGGAGGCGCACCTGCACCAACAGGCGATCAATATGATTCAAGAGGTTTTAAAACCATTGAAGGTATGGAAGATGTAGACACAAACGGAGACGGTCATATCTCAGATACTGAGATGAGTATGCACTTAGAGTTCAAGAGAAAGGAACTAGAAGATGCTGATGCAATGAGAGATGCTCAACGTAAGATGGCATGGTTTTCATTGTTCGGCATGTTGCTATACCCTTTCGCAGTAGTTTTTGCCAGCTTGGCAGGACTAAGCGAAGCACAGTCAACGCTAGGATCAATGGCACCTACATACTTTGTAGCAGTAGCAGGTATTGTTGCCGCATTCTTTGGTGCTCAGGCATTCAGCAATAAAAAGTAAATAGGTGTTCGTTAAGGAAAGTATGTTCCTTGTAAGAAGATAAATACTTACATGGAGCATACATTCGTTAAACATTTTGCTAGATTAATAACAGACCACGAGCTCGGTAACGATGCAGTTGCTGAATACTTTGATATTGTACAATCCCATGTACCTGCTAAACTTGTTGTAGCATACACAGACGACCATGAAATGGTTAGTGCAGAAGTTACATTATACTCCACATCAGAAGACCGTACTATTTACGAAATAGTACTCACAGATCAAATAGATGTCAATGAAGGCGAACTTATTGCAGACGAACTTGCAGAAGAATTTGGTGACATTGATTTTGACTTCGAGACCTCCCTAGAAATATAACGGTTGACCCCAAGCCATAATCCTGCTATAATGTGTCTAAAGACGCATAAATATTAATTATAACACACTAGACAGGAACTACAATGCCATTTAATAAAACATTTAACGAAGAAGAAAAAACTCGCCTCAAGAAATTAATTGACGAAGGTATGCAAGTTACATACGAAGTTGAGACTCTCAAGGAAGGTTTAAGGGAAACTGTAAAAGCAATTGCAGAAGAAATGGACCTTAAGGCTGGCGTACTTAATAAAGCAATCAGAATTGCACACAAGGCAAGTTTCCAAGATGAATTCGATAAGTTTGATGAACTTGAAACTATTTTAGAGACTGTCGGCAGAACACTATAGCAGGTATTATGCACGACCCGTTCGAAATCTGCCCACAGGTTTTTAATGATTCAGAAATAGAATTTATTAAAGAATGTGGCCACTCAAGTAATAGCACTGAACAAACTGGAGTCCTTACAAGGACAAAAATCTCAGTAGGATTACCTCCCATGCTTGAAAACAAACTTAGGAAAGTAGTAGAAAATAGTAGCTACTCTAAATGGTTCAACTTACTTTCTCCTACAAGATTTGAGAAGTATGTACTGTCACAGTATAATGTTGGGCAGTCCTTTAAGGTTCACCATGATGTATCTCAAAACGAATTACTTAGCGACAGTAGTAACGACAGAAAAATTAGTATAATAACATTGCTTGATGATCATTATGAGGGCGGCGAGTTTTTTATGCATGACGTAGGATTAGATGATCCGTGCTTAATAACTCTGAAGCCAGGCGATGTATTATTGTTCCCTAGTTTTGTTGAGCATTCAATGAATGCTATTACATCAGGACAACGAGTATCTCTTACTACTTGGGTGTTAGGACCGCGTTGGTGCTAATTATCTTGACATTTTTAATTTATAACGTATAATAGGTATATATGAGTTACGTTGATGCATTTTACGATAAGACAAAAGACATAGTAAAAGTTGTTGAGCGAGTTAATGGCCAGAGAATTTATGTGGACCACAGGCCGGAATACAATTTCTTTGTACAAGATCCTAAAGGTACACACCATAGTGTATACGGTGAAAAGGTATCTGAAGTTAGATGCAAGTCTAACAAAGAGTTCCGCAAGAACGTTGCTATTAATACGCACAATAAAACGTATGAGAGCGACATTAGACCTATCAACAAGACAATATCCAAACACTACAACGGTGCGGAGCAACCATTACTACAAACAGCATTCCTCGATATTGAGGTAGACTTTGATCCTGAAAGAGGATACAGTTCACCCGAAGATGCATTTATGGAAATAACTTCCATAGGTGTTTACTTACAATGGATGGATGCAATGATATGTTTAGCAGTTCCACCTAAGACGTTAAGTTGGGGACAAGCTCAAGCAATAGCAGATAAGATGCCAGAAGTAGTATTGTTTAAAACTGAGAAGGAAATGCTTAAAACATTCTTAGAGCTCATTGAAGACTCTGACGTGTTGAGTGGCTGGAACTCAGAGGGTTACGATATTCCGTACACCACTAACCGTATTATTAAAGTACTAGGCAAAGCCGAGACTCGTAAATTATGTTTGTTTGATCAATTCCCTAAACAAAGAACTTATGAAATGTTCGGTAGCGAACGTGAGACATACGACTTAATTGGGCGTGTACACTTAGACTATATGCAACTGTATAGAAAGTATAACTACGAAGAACGTCATAGTTACAGACTCGACTTTATTGCAGAGATGGAATTAGGTGAGAAGAAAGTAGCATACGAAGGTTCACTGGACAGACTATACAATCACGACTTTGCATTGTTTTTAGAATATAACATACAAGACGTTATGCTACTAGACAAACTAGACAAGAAGTTACAGTTTATTGACTTAGCAAATACTATTGCACATGACAACACCGTGTTACTTCCAACTACAATGGGTGCTGTTGCTACTACAGAGCAAGCAATTATTAACGAAGCACACAGACGTGGTTATGTTGTACCAGACAGAAAACGTTACTCAAAAGATAAAGAGAACACACAGGCGGCAGGAGCCCACGTGGCTTTCCCTAAAAAGGGTTTCCATAAATGGATAGGCAGTATGGATTTAAATAGTCTATACCCAAGTGTGTTTAGAGCCCTAAACATGGGAGCAGAAACAATTGTAGGACAGCTACGTCCAGACTATACAGACCAAGAAATTAATGATAGTGTTACTTTAGATAAGAAGTCATTTGCTGATGCATGGTTAGGTAAGTTTGGTAGTAACGAATACGAAATGGTTATGGCTAAGGATGTTAGTAAGCCAATACAACTTGATATGGAAGATGGCACTACCGTTGAAGTAACTGGTAGTGATATATACAACTTAATATTTAACAGTGGACAACCTTGGAACATTAGTGCAAACGGTACTATATTTAAAACAGACTTCCAGGGCATTGTGCCTGGATTACTAGAGCGTTGGTATGCTGAACGACAAGTGCTACAGGCTAAAAAGAAAAGTGCTACAACTGACCAAGAGAAATCGTTCTATGACAAGCGACAGTTAGTTAAGAAGATTAACTTGAACAGTTTGTATGGTGCTATTCTTAATCCAGGTTGTAGATTCTTTGACAAACGTATAGGACAGAGTACAACACTTACTGGCAGAGCTATTACCAAACACATGGGAGCAGAAACAAATCGCATGTTCACTGGCAAGTATGATCACACAGGCGACTGTATGATATACGGTGACACTGACTCTGTATACTTTAGTGCTGTGCCGGCTTTACCAGAAGGTGAGGACTTGGATATGGATAGTGCAATTCGTTTGTATGATCATGTATCCGATACAGTTAGTGATACATTCCCTAAGTTTTTAAAAGAAGCATTTAACGTTCCTAATGATGCTGGTGCTGTTATGATTGCTGGCAGAGAAGTAGTAGGTAAGTCAGGATTGTTTATTACTAAGAAGCGTTATGCTATTAAGTGTCTAGACATTGAGGGCTACCAACCAGAAGGTGGCTACCTTAAAATTATGGGCATGGATATCAAACGAAGTGATACTCCGGAGTTTGTTCAAGATTTCTTAGAAGAGATACTAGACAATGCATTAGATGAGATGCCTGAAGCAGAAGTTATACAGAAGATTAAAGACTTCAAAGATGAGTTTCAATCTCTTGATCCTTGGAAGAAAGGAATGCCTAAACGTGTTAACAACTTAACAACATACGGTGAGAAACTTGCTAAGAAGAGACGTGCATTAGATACTAATGCTAGATTAAGAAAACTAGAGACATTACCTAAACAAAATACAATGATACCTGGACATGTTAGAGCTAGTATTAATTATAACGAAGCCAGAGTTGCATTCTCAGATGCATATAGTGTAACAATAACAGACGGCATGAAAGTTATTGTGTGCAAACTTAAAAGCAATGCTATGGGATATACTAGTATTGCATACCCAACAGATGAAATGCATTTAGCAGATTGGTTTAAGAACATGCCATTCGATGAAGAGGCTATGGAAGAGAGTGTACTTAACAAAAAAATTAATAATGTATTGGGTGCCATGGGTTGGGATTTAAGCAGAATGAATGAGAGTAAAACATTAACAGAATTCTTCGACTTATGAGTAAAAAATATATACATGTTAATCAGCATAAGATTAGAAGTAATCTTAAGCACGGCACTAATGATCCTGTTATCACTATTAAGGAAGGCGCAATGAATACATATTGCCACGAAGTAGAGATACAAGGTCCTAGTATTGTTAAGTATGGAATGAATGGTGACAAGATATTGGCATGTGGTGCTCGAGTTGTTATAGAGACTCGAGCAGAAGTAAAAGTAATTAGATAGGAGAAAATTATGAGTTCAGTAGTAAGTTTAACAAATCACTTGTTACATTTAGAAGAAATACACAGAGCACTTGATGAAAAAATTACAAGGCATTATGAGAGACGTGATAGTGATGACTCAGTTACAAAAGAAAAACTGGAAAAACTAGCATTGAAAAAAGAAATACAAGACTTAAAAAAACAAATCGAGGGAATGGCAGATGAAAGAAGTGCATAAGAAAGCCGAGGTATATATCACTGTTGGCAAAGTAATCCTGTGGAAGAATTACGAGCAGTTTGGTACAGTTGATATATCTGAGAAGAGTATCCACTATGCAAACGATGTGGCAGAGAATTGGGAGAATGGTATACTGAAAGAAGATAACGAGTATATCATTAAGTTAACTAACCAGTGAGCTACGAAAGCCGCCAATTGCATAAAGAAACTGCAACTGCAATCCTCACAGGAATAGCAATTAACTTTCCTTTAAACTTTATGCTATTGTACCTATGGATAGAAGTATTAGATTGGAATAGTGCATTTAAAATTGCAGTATGCAATACTGCTATAATGACAGTGGTAGCTTACACTAGAATATATACAATCCGTAGATATTTTTCAAAACAGGAGATAAGAAAATGATAAACAAAGATCCAGGAAAGAAACATTTCCTTTACAGCATGGTCAAGAGTGGCTTTAGAATTGCCGGGTGCATACTTGCACTAACATTACCTGCCAACTTTGGCATGTGGTTATTTGTGTGGGCGTTCTTAATTGCTGAAGGAATTGGCATTGCAGAAGAATTTTAAAAAACACTTGACAAAGAGAATTAAGAGTGTATAATAACATGATTAGTACAGGAAATTTATGAAGTATACAAGAACGAACGCTTTTAAAGAAGCAGTATCAGATACAGGATTAGCATTTGTAATGAATGTTCCTATTGGTTTTGGTATTATTGCGTTTGCAAATGCTGTCGGTATTGTTACGGTAACTAATGTAGAGAATGTACAATTAGTAATACTACAGAACATTGTGTTTACAACCGTTGCAATCATTAGAAAGACGTATGTACGATTATATTTTAATAACAGAAATCTAAGAAAACAGGCTAAAAATAGCTTAACCACCTAAATACATGTTACACACAGGAGAAACACATGGCGAATAATTATATCAAAGACACATTAAAAGATGTTCTAAAGCATACACATAACTTAGGCATCTTTGAGATGGTTAAGATTACAGGCACTGCAACCGAGACAGCTATTGAAACTGTAGATGCAGACAAGACTGTTATTTTTAAAGGCAAGACAGTTAATCCTGTTCCGGACTTTGTAGATGCTACAGTAGGTCTAAGCAGAATGAATGTGCTAGATGGTTACTTAAAGTATCCAGACTTTGATGATGTTGATGCTACGGTACAAGTTATCAAACAAGACAGGAACGGTGTTGATACACCTACTGAAGTAGAGTTTATTTCACAGCACAAGACAGATGCACATTATAGATTTATGTTAGCTGATGTTGTTAACCAACAACTAAAAGAGATTAAATTTAAGGGTGCTGAGTTTGATGTAAACATTGTACCTAGTGCAAAGAACTTAAAGGACTTAGGTTACTTTAATGGTGTACTTAGTCAGTTCGAAAGCACATTTAGTCCCCGCACAGAAGATGGTACATTATATTTTTACATTGGCGACGCTGGTGGAGATAGAACTAAAATTCAGGTTGCTGAAGCAGTTGAAGGCGAGATGACACACGAGTTCCATTGGCCTCTAGACATTGTATTAAGGATACTTAGACTAGGTGACAATGCTAATTGTGTATTGAGCATTAACCAGAAAGGTTTACTACAAATTATTGTAGACAGCGGCATCGGTACTTACACATACTTACTACCTGCGAAGAACTAGTATATGGATGACCTAGGTAAAACACAAAAAGATTATGCAGTTTATCTGCCTGCTATTAGTAGTTTTTATACTAAGCAGTTAGATAAAATCTGTAATAAGATTCCTGACAAGGCTAGAGTGCCTGCAGGGTTTGAGCACGGTAATGAAGGGCTAGACTTCTTAAAGAACGATAATAGTTATTACCATTATCCTTATGGTTTATATTCGGCAGGACATGCTCACTTAGACATTACTAAAAGTCATGCAGACGAACCTATGATACAAGACAGAGATAGAAATACTGTTAAAGTATTGTTAGGCGACTCCGGCGGGTTTCAGATTGCTACAGGTGTTATGAAAATGGATTGGGCGAATGCTAAAGATCCTAATGACCCTGCCAGAACAGCAATGTGTGAAAAGATATTAAGATGGTTGGAACATACAGCAGACTGGAGTATGACATTAGACATACCAGCCTTTGCCGCAGTTGAACCTCTAAGCAGTAAAACAGGCTTAACAGAATTCTCTGATACATTAGATATCAGTTTACTAAATTTAGATTACTTTGTACGCAACCGTGTACCGGGTGCAACAAAGTTTCTAAACGTACTCTCAGGCACAGACGAATCAACGTCTAAGGAATGGTATGAAGGAGTTAAACACTTCTCTGATCCTACCTTTACTGCTGAAGTTTACGGAGAGGCGAGCAGGGCATTAGAAGGATACGCCTTTGCTGGTATCAATATGAAGGACCTTAGTTGTGTACTAAATCGTATACTTGACCTACGAGCTGACGGCTTGTTAGCAGGGAAGGATTGGATACATTTCTTAGGTACAGGAAAACTGCAATGGGCTTGTTTCTTAACTGCTATACAGCGACAGTTACGTTTGCATGATAATCCTAACATCACATTGAGCTTCGATGCCGCCTCTCCATTTGTTAATACTGCTTACGGACAAACGTATGCACACAACTTCTTTGAGCCAGGCAAGTTTGGTTACTTCATGGACAGAGCCTTTGATCAACAAGAGCTAGTAGGTAGTACACTACCTGCACCATTCGGACATAGTCCTGTAATGAGTAGACTTACAATGGGCGACCTTTGTACTATGGCGGCTGGTGATCAAGATAAGAACGGTAACTTTAAATTTGCTGAAGGACAACCTTTAACAGACAAAGAAGGCAAGCCTAAACTTGATGAGAAAGGCGATCAGTTATATGCTGAACGTGACAGCACTACATGGGACACACAGACTTACCTGTACTATATGGGTCATAGTGTCTACAATCATATTACAGCAGTACAAGAAGCTAACAGACTTGCTGACGTAGAGAATACTAGAGAAGCTGTAGACTTTACACACTGGAAGAAGCCCCTTAAGAAAAGCAGTAAGGCTGGCGAAGTATCTCCTTATGTTCCTGTAAATATTTTCTTGTTTAGAAACTTTGTAGAGACTGTATTAGATCCTGCAACTACTAATGCAAGAGAAATAATTGCATCGAACAAAGAATTCTTAACACATTTAAGTATGGGTGGAGAAGATGATGGCACTAAAGATGAAGTAATGGATACATTCTTTGAATTTTAATAGGAAAATATAATGTACAATGTTCCCAAGTTGTGGACACTAGATGACTTAGTTAAAGCTACAGCATCATGGCATAGAGACAGAAACTTAATTGACGGCAGTGATGATAAGTCACAGTTTGCTAAGTTGATCCAAGAAGCAGGCGAGCTGTCTGATAACATTTGCAAAGGCAAAGATATCAAAGATGACATTGGTGACATGCTGGTAGTTCTTATTAATATTGCAGAGCGTAACGGCACTACAATTAGAGCATGCCTTGACGTAGCCTACAACGATATCAAGGACCGTAAGGGTCGTATGGTTGACGGAGTCTTTATTAAAGAGGCAGACGACACATGAGTATATTAGACAAACTATCAACTCTCACTACTAAAGCAAAAGAAGTTGTATTAGATGTAAGGTATTTTTTGATTGACTTATACGATACTGGTGAGCAATGGCTAGACCATTTGATGCGTAAACATAACATCTCATCTTATAGTGCTATGTGGGGTGGCTGGTGGTCCGGCATAGGATTTTTATTATTACTACAATGGATATTTTAAATGGAACGTGAAGGTTACACAGACGACACTAAGTTCTTTATAGGCACAGAGGTTGAGAAGTCTCCTGCGTATGGACAACGAACATTGTTTGTAATTGGTGTACAGAATCCTAAAGAGATACTAGCAAGAGCGTTAAACAACGACTGTCCGCACATATACTTAGGTGCTAACATGAGTTTTGCGCCTGAAGTAGATAAAGATTGGGAAGATTGGGACTTCTTAGTAACAGGACTTATTAAAGAAGGTATTTGGGTAACGTTGGATTATCCTGTAGAGCTACACGAAGATGTATTAGAGTATGGTTTTATAGAATACGATAACTTTATCCCAATGATTAGTATTAAGTTGCCTTATATTAATCAGTTGAATTATAATGCATGTATTAAGTTAGATGACAAAGACTTTAAGGCAACTAACCCAGGTGTATGGGTACTACCTGTAAACGAATTACTGCAAAGAGATAAGTTCACAGACTGGTCCAAGTATACCAAAGATGAGATTATAGATTAATGGTTGACAAATCAATTATTCTATGTATAATATAAAGTATGAAAATTAAATTTGAAGCAGAATTAGACACTCGCGAAGATGACGAGATAGGTATATTACTTATTGAGTTACTTCAATCATTGAAAGAAAGGATAGATCTTGTACTACAGCAAGAGAACGACCAGGACTATAATTAAGCAGGAACAACATGGCAAAAGCAACAAGAAGGAAACAGAACAAATCATTAATTAATGGTACTGGAAGAAAGTGTACATCAACTGGTGTAGGCGGTAGAGGACGTAGAGTAAAAATTGCTACATCTACTATGAACAAAAGCAAGAAACGTTGCATGTCTAAAAGTAGAGGACAAGGCAAAGCATGAATATTTTATTAAGTATTAAAAGTTTGTTAAAGTTTGAAATAAAATTTATAACAGAGATGGGAATTAGTCTATTAGGATTATTAGTTGTACTTGAAGTATTACTAGGTCCAATAGTTTTAGACCAGTTTTATATAGAATATGTTGTAAGTTACCTAAATAGTAAAGAAGGGCTTATAGCAATACTAATCCTTGTGTTTTTATACACATGGGCTAACGACAAGGAATTAAAGAATGTATGATATCAGTGAGAAAGGTGAGAAGCAATTCAAGAGAGTTGAACGACTACTAATTGGATTATATATTTTAATACCGTTTGCATTTATATGCATCGGGTAACAGTTTTTGAAGGGATTAACCTTTTGGAAGTAACGAAGGTAAAACTTCATAATATAGGAAAGATAGAATGGCAAGTGGAACAGTAAAGTGGTTTGAGACAACCAAAGGGTTTGGATTTATAACACCTGATGAAGGTGGCAAGGATGTGTTCGCACATTTCTCAGCAATTAAAACAGACGGTTATGCAAAATTAGAAGAAGGTCAACAGGTAACTTTTGACATTGAAGAAGGACCGAAAGGCCCGCAAGCAACTAATATTGTTTAAGGAATAAGTATGAGATCTATTTGGGTAACATTTAACAAGGAAGGTATACATAAGTATCCTGCGGCATTAACTGATCCAAGATTGGCTACTGGCGACGAGTACGACGTTAGTTTTCTTGGTTATCCACATAGGCATACTTTTCATTTTAAAGTGTGGATAGAAGTATTCCACGATGATAGAGATATCGAATTTATACAATTTAAAAGATGGTTGGAGAAACTGTATGGAAATGCAGAGCTACAACTTGATTACAAATCTTGCGAGATGATCGCAGATGACTTAGCGAAAGTGATAAATGAAACATATCCCGAACGCTGGGTAAGGATTTCAGTAGCCGAAGATAACGAAAACGGCTGTGAAATGGAATGGGAATTTGGTCGTGTGAACGGCTAATACTTTAACTATAACGGAGAGAAAAATGACAGAGACACATTTAAAAATTAAAGCGGCAATTGAAGAGTACCTAGCCGAGAGCGAAAAGTTTGAAAGCAAGGGTGTAAAAGCCGCGGCTACTAGAGCTCGTGGATCCTTAATGGATTTGACTAAACTTGCAAAAGTTAGACGTCAAGAAATCCAAGACAAAAAGAACTCAATGTAATGAAACAGCCTAAGTCAACAGAAGAAGCAAATACAACTGTAACTCCTAAAGTAATAACTAGGAACGAAGCAGAACAACTTAGCGACTATGCACAGGACCTCAATGATGAGGTTACACATGTTGTTGACTACGGTGATATTAAAGGAGATAAGAAGAAATGAGAAAATTGTTTTATATGGGTCTAGAGAGTTATGAAGCTAGATATACCTTACAACTGCAAGACTGGAACGAAAGAGTATTCGGTAAACGCGACATTGATTACGAAGTAATCGTTGGCGAAGAGCTAGATAATAGCAAAGCAATTGTAACTGGTAGTGTTTTAGATGCTCATGGTCGCAGTTACTACAGTTTATCTCAGACTATGAAATTGGTCCAAATGATGAAGAACGGTGAACTTACTAGTGATGACGTTATCTTTTATGAAGATATGTTTACTCCTGGTATTGAGTGCTTGCCTTATAT